>VYMD01000476.1_pt1 | contig 16054 bp, 15 predicted proteins | sample 5115311 | NCBI WGS metagenome assembly VYMD01 (sample SAMN12291779, study PRJNA351875) | freshwater metagenome | isolation source: freshwater lake | place: USA: Michigan, Wintergreen Lake | collected 2013-08-08
CAAAGGGGTTTTTCATGCGGTCTGGGTCATAGAGAGCAAGGAGTGAGCCTTGAATCCATGCGGAGGACGAACCCATTGAGGCGATGTGCTTGTCATTACCTTCGAGTTTCACCGGTCTGCCGTCGCGGGTTTTTGCCACCAAGCCAATGGCAGCATTGCCGTGCGAAAAGACAGTTGTGTAATACGTCGGCAAGCCCGGCGTAAGGTATTCGCTGGCTTTGACAACAGGCACAATCTTCGTGTCAGGACGACGGCAAGCCGTAGCCGCAAACGCCATTGACGCAGAAAGTATGCCGATAAAGCTGCGGCGGTTCATCCCGCTTGTGTTCTCCATGATACTGTCTGCGCTTCCGTCGGCGAACTCTGCCGTCGTCTTTGGCGAAGAGTATTCTTCGGAGAGCGACGATTTCGCGGACATCTCATCGAGACTTTTCCAGTATTTACGCTCCATAGTTTCTTCGTGATAAAGTTTTGAGGAATATCTATATTTCGCTATTGTAACGATGAGGCTAAGAATGTTTCTGCTACGTGATTCTTCCCGTATCCCTTACGCCCTCATCCCATAGTTTGTTAATAGTGACACGCACCACAATTTTCCGGTCCGAGTGCCAATTTTTTCGGCATAACAAGACCAGCAACGCTGGCTTTGCCGACTTCGTGTTCGTACACGCCTGCGCCTTCGATTGCGCAATCTTTCATCGGAATCCATTTGCCTTCACCGCGTGAGGGTGATTCGTTCTTGATTTTCTTCGCTGTTTCTTCGTAAGAATCAAGACCGGTGAAGATACCGGAAATTTCCCGTGCAGGAACGACATTTGCTTGCGGGTTGCGGTGGCAATCCAAGCACCAGCCCATCGAAAGCGGTTTCATTTGGGTAACAACGCCCATTTTCTCCACTTCGCCATGGCAGGAAGCGCAATCCACGCGAGCGCGGATGTGACGAGCGTGGCTGAAATTCACGTAATCGGGAAGTTTGTGGACTTTGCGCCATTCAAGTGGCTTTCCGGTTTCCCAGCTTTCTTTGATTTTCGCAATTTTCGGGCTTTCTGCTTTTACTGCAACGTGGCAGTTCATACAAGTGCTGGTTGCAGGAACGGTTGAGTGTTTAGATTTCTCAACCGACGTGTGGCAATACATACACTTGATTTCCAGTTCCCCCGCGTGAAGTTTGTGCGAAAACGGAATCGGCTGCTCAGGACGGTAGCCCACATCGGTAACAGCATTGTCGAAGCCGAAATAGCTCACAATGCTGATGAAACCGAGCAGCGCAAGACCAGCCAGAATAGTCGTCTTGGATCGTTGGTTTGTCTTTGCGGTAAACATAGCAAACAAAAAAATGTGAAATGTTTAGTTGTATTGAAGTATTGGCAAGCAGAGCATCATTACCTCATGCTTCGGCTGTCGTGTCGCCGATTTCGCGGTAAAGATGCGTTTTGTCGTTTGCATCCATTTGGCGCTTAACTTTGATAACCAGCGTAACAATAATCACGACCGGAAGCAAAATCATAAAGTAAATCGTGTAACCGTACGCCGCACCGATGCCGCCTTGTGTGCTGTTCAAATCGAAATTGTCTTTGCAATTTGGACAAGCAAAAGCGATGCTTTGTAGGAATGCAAGCCCTAAAAAAGCGACGGGAACGATACGCACGAAAAATTGACGAAGCGTTTTCATGGAAACAAGAAAGAAAGTGGTGAAAAAATCACAACGTCGGACCACCCAAGACTGTCAGCGCAAACACAAGTACGCAAAACAGGAAGAGCGGAATGTAGATAAACACACGAAGATATGGGTTGTCAAATTTAATGTGCATAAACACATACACAACCATCCACGCTTTTGCAATAGCAATGATTAAGCCGATTGTTACGTGCAAAATGGTTGAAAGACCGCCCCAACTTTCGGGGAAGTGTACAAACTTTGCTGCAACAATGGTCAAAAGGGTAAAAACCATCAACGCACCAAAGATTTTGATATAGCTTTTTTGCATATCGGCGGCTGTCATTCCTGCGCCCATAACTCACCTCAGAAGAAGATTTCGGTTAATAAATTCGTTGGTTGATTAGAAAATGAGATAGAGAACGGGGAAAAGGAAAATCCACACCAAATCCACAAAGTGCCAATACAAACCGAGGATTTCTACACGCTCCCAGTCTTGATAACCGCGTTTAGTAAAGGATTTTGCCAGCATCCAGCCAATTGGAAGCATACCGCCAATAACGTGAATAGCGTGAAAGCCTGTCATGGTAAAATACAGACCGAAAAAGGAGTTAGTGCCGGGAAAAATGCCGTGAGCAAATTTTGTGGTGTATTCGATGTACTTAATCACCAAAAAACCGCAGGCACAGAGGAAGGTGATTCCCATGTAGAGTTGAAATTTTGATTTATTACCATGTTCGAGTGAGAGAATTGCCATAGCCATCGTAAGAGAGCTGACAATCAAGTTCACCGTATTAAGCGCAGCGAGGGGCCAATTGAGTTCCGATGCACCGTGCGCAAAAACGGAGAGATTAGAATTGCGAAGGATGATAAACGCGGTAAAAAAACCGGAGAAAAACATCACTTCGGACGCAAGGAAAATCCACATACCGAGTTTTCCATGGCGGATGCCTGTTACCGGCTCATGCGCTAGTGAAAGAGCGGACGACATAGACTATTCTTTCGTAAAGATGGAACAATGTTTCATTGACAAAATTTTGGTTATATGTGGTGCGTGAATATCGCAAATATAGTCCGCACTTAGACCTTATCAACAAAGATAAGGATAAAAATTCCAACAAGATACAGATACGATGACAATAATACTTTACGCGCATTCACGACGCTGACATGACGCAAAAGTTGAATGGAGAAGTAAAGAAAAACAGCACACAATAAAGAAGCGCCGACAAGATACACCATTCCTGTTTCTCGTACAAATGTTAATGCAAGCGTAGAAGGAATAAGCAGGAGAATATATCCGACAGTTTGCCAAGCAAGGTTTTTGCCCGTTTGGTCGTGAACAGCGAGCATTTCATAGCCGCCACGTTCATAATCTTGCTTATACATCCACGAAAGGGCGAGAAAATGAGGCATTTGCCAGAAAAACATCAGCAAAAAGAACATAAAACCGCCAAGTCCGATAGAATCGGTCGCGGCAGTCCAACCGCCCAATGCCGGAAATGCACCCGGAAAACCACCAACTATCAGCGAAAGCGTTGTTTTTCGCTTGAGCGGCGTGTAGATATTGACATACAGAACAAAGGTCAAAATTGCCAAACCTACCGTGAGCAAATTCACGAGCGACAGTGCGGCAATACCAGCAGCACCAAGCGCTAAACCAAAAAACAGCGCTGCTTTGGGGCTGACTGCACCAGCCGGAATGGGACGCTGCATTGTGCGTTTCATCAGTTTGTCGAAGTCGCGTTCCATAAAGTTATTCAGCACACAACTTCCCGAAGAAACCAGCGCTGTGCCGAGCATTGCCAACAAAAAATTTATCACATTAACAGCATCGGAAAAATGTTCCGTTGCTTTGGAAACACCAAGATAATACCCCGCCGCAGCGCTTAAAACGACCATCCGCGTAATTCCGGGCTTGGTCATTTCATAGTATGCCGCAAAGGTACTCATAAATCCCACCTTAGAGGCTTGCTTTTCCGAAGCAGTATCGGTTACTAAGGTTAGGTTTGTTTGAACGGTTTCCATGCGCTTATTTGGGGTATATGTTTCAAATGGTCGTAAATACTCTGTCGCAGTTTGTGATTCTATCCGCTATGATGTTTCGTAATAGATAGAAAATTCCCAAGCGAGGAGTATTTAGCTCAAACTCGCTTGGGAACTATAACTATTAGTGTTTTTCAGCAGCCACAACTTCTTCTTTTTCGATGTGTGCTGGACGAATCCATTGCGGCAGGTAATCACGCTTTGATTCAGGCGAAGCAAACTCATATGGACCACGATAAACCGTAATATCACGGTCAAAATTGCCGTGTCCCGGGTGTGCCGGAGCAGCCCACTCAAGCGTGTTTGCACGCCAAGGATTGCGCGGAGCAGGACGACCAAATTTCAGACTCCAGAGGAAGTTGAAAATAAGAATGAGTTGCGAGAAGCCCATCAAAATTGCAAAAATCGTGATGAATTGGTTAATCGGCTGGAACGGCTTCAAAAACTCATATACATACGGGTCGTGAATACGGCGCATATGCCCACCGACACCAATCATATGCATCGGGAAGAAGCAAAGATTGAAGGTAATAAACGTGAGAGCGAAGTGGAATTTGCCCAAGGTTTCGTTGTACATTTTGCCGAACATTTTGGGATACCAATAATAAATACCCGCGAAAATACCAAACAGCGCACCACCAAACAGTACATAATGGATGTGTGCAACGATGAAGTATGTATCGTGGATGTACACGTCAATCGGACCAATCGCCATAAAGACACCGCTCAAACCACCGCACACAAACGTAGAAATAAAGCCGAGTGCGTTAAGGTTTGGTGTTGTAAAGTGGATATTGCCTTTCCAGATTGTTCCGAGCCAGTTAAAAATTTTAATGGAGGAAGGAACGGCAATAACAATCGTCGAAAGCATAAATGTTGTACCGAGAAGCGGACTCATACCCGAAAGGAACATATGATGTCCCCACACAACGAAGCCCAAAAATGCAATCGCCATCACAGCAAAAACCATCGCTTTGTAACCAAAGATAGCTTTACGGGCAAAGGTTGCAAGTACGTCGGACACAACGCCCATGATAGGCAAAATCATAATATACACAGCAGGGTGCGAGTAGAACCAAAAAAGGTGCTGGAAGAGTACCGGCTGACCACCACCGCCCGAACCAACATTAGCGCCGCTTGGGAACAAGCCGCCTGTTGGTGTGAGAAGATTTTCGGGGATGAAGATACCTGCATGGAATACTTGATCCACAAAAAGCAATGATGCTGCTGAAGCAAGCACCGGTGTACCCAAAACCTGCAAAACCGATGTAATGAAAAGCGCCCAAACGGTGAGCGGCAAGTCAAACATACGCATACCCTTTGCGCGTTTGTTGAGAACGGTTGCGAGGTAGTTCATACCACCCAAAATTGAGGAAAAACCAACCAAGAAAATACCGATAACCCAGAGCATATGCCCCGTTCCCGAAGCACTTAGCGGCGGATAATTCGTCCATCCTGCAGCAGCTGTTCCGCCTTCAACAAAGAAACCGGACATAATCGTCAAGCCTGCGACAGGAACAAGCCAGAAGGAAATCATATTGATTGTCGGCATCGCCATATCGTCCGTCCCAATCATCAATGGGATACAGAAATTAGCGAAAGCGCCCGTTGCCATCGGGATAATGACAAAGAAAATCATCACTGTTGCGTGCATGGTTACAAGCTGAGTATAAAAACCCGGCTGAACAGCACCACTTGAAACGAGGGTGTCCGGTAGCCATTTTCCAACAACAGGAATCGGCTCACCCGGATAGGCAATTTGCCAACGGATAAATAACGCAAAAGCACCGCCAACAAGCAAGAAGAACAGCGAAGAAGTCAAAAACTGCTTCGCAATTTGCTTGTGGTCAGTCGAAAAAATATACTTCCGAATAAACGACACGCTGTGATGCGCGTGGTCATGGTGCGCATGAGCATCATGCGTGGCGGCATGACCTTGCTCAAGATGTGTGGCAACTGCTGACATAGCGTTCACCGTTCAAAAAAGTTGAGAAAATTTGTTTGAATTGCTTGGGGTATCGCCTTGCTCTTTGATTTTTTGCAAAGCATAATAATCAATCATTTTGTCTCTGCTTAGTGTGAAGAACCATGTTCAGCAGCTACAGGGGCGGCTGGTACAGGTGCTGCTGCTTGCGGATTGGCGGCTTCAGCAGCTAATACGGCTTTTTTCGCGGCATTTTTTGCATCCATCCATACAGCAAAGTCTGCGTCGGATTGCAGATTTAGCACACCACGCATAGCATAATGACCGCTACCGCAGAGTTCCGCGCAGGCAAGTTCATATTTGCCTGCTTTTGTGCCGTTAAACCAAACATCAATCCACGAACCCGGCACAGCATCTTGCTTTATACGGAAGTTCGGGAGGAAATAACTGTGAAGAACGTCCACTGACGAAAGGTGTACGACGATATTTTTATTCATCGGCAAGTTAAATTCGCCTGTCAAGACAATATCATCTTTGCCTTTCGGGTCTGTCGGGTCTATACCGAAAAGGTTCTGAGCTGTGCGATACCGTGCATGGCGTTTACCCAAAATGCCGTCAGCACCCGGATAACGAGCGTGCCAGTTAAATGCCTGACCAACAACATCAATCTCAACATCGGGCGAGGGAACACGCGATGAATACTTCATCACTTTCCACATCTCATCGCTATACAAGCCCAGACCTGCAAACAAGACTGTCGGAGCAAGCGTCCAAATAAATTCTACCACATTGTTCCCATGATAGTAAATGGATTTGTGTCCTGGGCGTGTGCGGTACTTGAAAATAAAGGTTACAAGCGTAATTTGAACAAGCAAGAAAATTGCTACGGAAATCCAATACACAAGAATAAACAAATCATCCAGCGCTTTGCTGTATGTGCTAATTCCCGGAGGGAAGTAGGTTAGCATATTCCATGAAAAATCAAACATAGATGCTCCACGAAAACAAGGTAAATAGAAATTGTTATCGATAATTACAACAGTGGTGAATACAACGGTATCAAAAATCTCATCAAATCTAAATCTCATCAAATCTTATGTTGGCAATTAAAGCGGCTTCAACAATTCCGCTTCTGCATATGCACCCGGACGCGCAAGAGTTTTTGCACGAACATCCGCAACATCTTTCGGGTCAATCGCCGGAGCATTATTCCCCCAACTTGAGCGAACTGTCGTCAGAACGTCGGCGATTTCTTGGTCAGAAAGTGCATCTTTCCAAGGGGTCATAACGCCATTATACTCTTTTCCTGCACGTTGAATCTTACCTTGAAAGCCGTGAAGAACGATGCGAATAGGAATGGAAATATCTTGGTTTTGGGCAAATTCCGAACCTGCGAGCGGCGGATACACACCCGGAAGCCCTTTACCATTGCCTTGATGACAAGCAGCACATTTTTGGTTAAAAACACCTGCTCCCGCACCTTTAGCTGCATCGGGGTTTGTAGCAGCAGCACCGTCAGCTTTCGCTGAATACGGCTCTTTCCAATGCGGGTCATCTTGGGGACTTGTAAAGAATCCGGACAAATTCGACAAAAAGATAAAACCAATGCAACACGCAACGAAAACAATCGTTATGCGCATAAAGGGAAACAGCTGGTTCATATCTCAACCTCAATTACTTGGTAAAAATTATTGTTAGCTTAAATATTCACGGTAAACAATGATGTGATATGGCTGGTATCATCATCGTACGCAACGTACAACTGTATTTCTCATCATCAAAATCGCTGCGCAAAAACTTCACAAAATGCAGAAGCAAGACTGCAATGTTACGCAAAAAATACGTCAGTACAAATGCAATTTTACAAAAATCAACACTTGGTTTTACACGAAAACGCGGTGCTTTTACGCGGTTTCCAGCGAAGATGTTGATGCTAAACTCGTTGGCGAAGCATCAATGATTATCGGTTTCGAGCGGTCAATTTTTTCTTGAATTGTAATCAGACCTTTTAAGAGCGCTTCCGGACGCGGTGGGCAACCGCCAATGTAAACATCTACTGGCAAAAATTGGTCTATCCCTTGCACGACTGGATAGCTGCGGAACATACCACCTGTGGAAGTGCAAACGCCCATTGCGATAACCCATTTGGGGTCAGGCATTTGGTCATAAATTTTGCGAACCACCCACGACATTTTATAGGTCACTGTTCCGGCAACAATCATCAAATCTGCTTGGCGGGGCGAAAAACGAAAGACCTCAGAGCCAAAGCGCGAAGCGTCTGTACGAGGTCCTGCAAATGCCATCATTTCGATAGCACAACAGGAAATGCCCATCGGCATGGGCCACACAGAATTACGCTGCGCCCATTTGGTAATCGCTTCGACGCTTGTTAAGACAAAGCCGTCGCGTTCTAATGTTTCATTTAGTCCCATTTTAAGGCTCCTTTTTTCACGACATAGATAAAACCTGCAAAGAGCAAGACCATAAACAAAATCATCGCCACAAGTGCCTGAGCGCCGAGTTGCTTAAATTGAATTGCCCAAGGGTACATAAATACGATTTCGATATCGAAGAGGATAAAAAGCATAGCCACAAGGTAAAACTTTACCGTATGACGCTCTTTGACGGAGCTAACAGGCTCCATGCCGCTTTCGTATGCGCTTGCTTTTTCTTTGTTTGCGCGGCGCGGACCAAGCCATTCATGCAACTTTATCATCACGATACCAAACACCGCACCGACGACGATAGTTCCATAAATTGGGATATAGGATTCGAGCATGGTTCTTCCTTGAACAATGTAAGTATTGTCAGTTTTCTACTTAATAATCGAATACGCCTTGAGGGGAAGGCAAAATTTTATGCAGCATGAGTGGTGCAGAGTACCTCTGACAAAGAGAATACTTTCAGAGTGGACTCATTTTTTCGCAGCACAAAATACTCAACATACAGGGAAATCCAAAGCACCTTTTTTGAATTTTCCACATTTTACCAAAATTTTGACCTTCTTTCTCAGGTTACACGATAATTTCATGATTCGACTTGTACAGTTCAAAATCAAGATTTTATGCAAGTTCCAACCATTGCATAGTCAAATCATCAATTTCCGTGAGGATAGTTGCTAGTTCGTCGCTGTGTTCTTTGAGCGCTTTGTAATCGGTAATTTCGCCGCTTGAAAGAAGTGTTTCTATTGCTAGTTTTCGCTTTTCGTGAGATTCTATACGCTTTTCGAGCGATTCACGCTCTTTTGTAGCTTGATATTTATTTTTGCGCGAAGTTTGCGAAACTTCTTGCGGTGTAGTAGTCGTCAGCATTTGCACTTTAGTATTTTTCTCTGCTTCCCGTGCATTTTCCTGCTTTTGCTCTTTTTTCTCCAAGTATGCGGAATAATTGCCGGGATATTGTTTAATATGCACCAAACCTTCGTCATTTGGCTCAAAAGAGTAGATAAATTCAACGCTTCGGTCAAGAAATGCACGGTCGTGAGAAACAATAATCAGCGCACCGTGAAAAAACTGTAAGTATTCTTCCAGAGCATTCAGCGTTTGTATATCGAAATCATTCGTCGGTTCGTCCAAAATCAGCACGTTCGGGTTATTCATCAACACCCTCAAAAGCCCCAATCTGCGGCGTTCTCCGCCCGATAAATTTCCCACAAGTGAGCCGAATTGATGTGTCGGAAAATTAAATCGCTGAAGCATATCTTTTGCTGTCAAAAAGCGGTCACGCCCTACTCCTGTGTCAATGTATTCCGCGACTTCCCGCACCGCAGCAAGTACCGAAATCGTTGGAGCAATATCGCTGCTTTCCTGACGAAAATAACCGATTCTCGCTGTTGTGCCGATTTTTACTGTTCCTGTGTCAGTTGGAATTTCACCAACGAGAATATTCAGCAGCGTTGATTTTCCCGAACCGTTGGGCCCGATAATCCCGATTCTATCGCCTTTGGCGGCTTTGTAGGTAAAATTCTGAAATAGCGGTCGTCCTGCAATAGTTTTCCCGATATTGACCGCATCAATAAGCTGACTACCCGCAAATTGTGTTCCCACCTCAATTTTAATCTGCTTGAGTTCCGTTGCTTCACGCAAACGTTCCTGCTCATCTTGCAAATTTTTTACCCAATCCACGCGACTTTTTTGCTTTTTGCGTTGCGCTCTTGCCCCGGCTTTAATCCACGCAAGTTCTGTGCGCAGGCGGTTTTTGAGGTGGTCTGCTGTGGCTTCTTCGTTAGCAGTAATCATCGCTTTACGCTCCACGTAATTTTCATAATTCCCAGGAAACGAAATGAGTTTTGCCCTGTCTAATTCCACAATCCGCGTCGTTACAGCATCCAAAAAATAACGGTCGTGTGTAATGAGTAAAATTGCTCTCGGTGAAGACACAAGGCGGTCTTGAAGCCATTGCACCGAATCCGCGTCCAAATGATTTGTAGGTTCATCCAAGATGAGTAAATCTACGTCGGACATCAGTGTTTTTGCCAGTGCAACGCGCTTTTTTAAGCCCCCCGACAGATTGCCGATGCGTTCATCAAAGCGTGAAACGCCGAGTTTTTGCAGCATTGCTTTTGCTTCATTTTCCAGTAACCATGCGCCTTCGTTGTCTAAAGCACGATTCACTTCATGAAGTTGGTGTTGGATATCGTCAGTATTCGCGCCCTTTTCCGCGCTGAGATTATCCATAGCAGCGCACAATGCCGCATATTGTCGTAACAAAGAATATGCCTACGCGCTTGCATAACAGCATCCAAAACAATCTCGTCATCCTGAAGCGTCGGAACTTGGCTTAAATACTCAAAAGTTGCTTCTTTATTGAACGCAACCGTTCCTTCATCCGGCGCTTCCGCGCCTGCAACGACGCGCATGAGTGTCGTTTTCCCGACCCCGTTTAAGCCGATGATACCGACGTGTTCGCCGGACTCCATTCCAAACGAAATGTTATTCAAAATCAGAATGTCGTTGAAGGATTTACTTATCCCTGTTATCGAAAAAATAGTCATGGTTTTTGACGGAAGTGAAAAAATGCGCGTACAAAGATGCGAAATCATTCTGAATACACCATAAATCCTTTATTTTTGTCAAGCCTAACATATTTTTTTTCAAAAATTTAGCGAATTATGAAAAATTATTCACCAAAATTTCTTTTTGCAGTGCTTAAACCTTTTTTATCTTGGCACGTTCAAAAAAACACTTCACTCATTTTGTAGTGATAATTTTTTTACTTACCATTTTTTGGAGTTACCATTATGCGTAAACTTGGTTTTGCATTGCTCGCAGCTTTCGCATTCGCTAGCATCTCTCCTGTTTTTGCTCAAGAGAAAAAAGAAGAGAAAAAAGAAGAGATGAAGAAAGAAAAGAAAGCTAAGAAAGAGAAAAAAGAAGAGAAAAAAGAAGAAAAGAAAGAAGAGAAAAAATAATTTCGACAGTGTTTCAGCACTGCGAAGTACAAAGCCGGACACGTCACTGTGCCGGCTTTTTTTATTTCCTACCTATTTCCATTAGTTTGTTGGTATTGTTCTGTATAGGACTTTCGCAAAAGTGCATTCTTTAGAGCAAGGGGTCTTGACCCCTTGCCTGTCAAATTTGCGAAAGTCCTACTGTATTGTTTTGTATCGGATTATTGTGTAATCTTCAATCCGCACGAACAGACTAATTGTGTACTATTTTCCTTTTGAATTTTTTCTAATAGTACACTTCTTGTGCTGTGTAAAAGTGGATAACCTTTTGTTTTTGTGCGCTGCCATAAGTACAGACAGGGTTTTCAAAGAGTATTGTGAAGGAAATAAATGGTGAATATCTTCGGTATAATTTCGCGCTTCTGCACAGTTGTGGGGATTACCGAAGTTCCCCAACGCTCCTGTGTGAAAAGAGGTTGTGCTTTCCCAATCTTTCCCTCGCAATTTCCCCCAAAGTTTTGCACAGATGAGGAAAATATGTGGAAAACTTACAAGAAAATACATCATGTTGAAAAGTCATCTTGGTTATTCCCATACTTGACGCTATTTTGTGATTTCTCAAAATACCTCAAACCCGCATTGAATCGCTTTTTACTGACATTCTTTTGAAAAGTGGGAGCAATGCAAAGTTTTCCACAAGTTTTGAGTTTTGCACCGAATTTTCCACAAATTTTCCCTTCTTACACTTTTTCTTTCCCCACACATTATGAGTAATGTTCTTGCCTATATTGAACAGCACCATGCTACGCATATTGAAGAATTGAAAGATTTTCTGCGTATTCCAAGTGTCAGCACCGCGCCCGAACATAAACAAGACGTGTTACGCTGTGCCGAATGGGTTGCTTCTTCGATGAAATCCGTCGGTTTAGAAAATGTGCAGATTTTTCCTACCGAAGGTCATCCCGTCGTATATGGAGAAAATCTTCAAGCAGGTAAAAACGCCCCGACAGTCTTATTTTACGGGCATTATGACGTGCAGCCCGTGGACCCTCTTCACCTCTGGACGAGTAAGCCTTTTGAACCGACAATACGCGACGGCAAAATTTTTGCGCGTGGCGCTGTGGATGACAAGGGACAAGTGTTTATGCAGCTTAAAAGCCTAGAAGCACATCTGAAAACCAACGGAAAACTGCCTGTGAATGTCAAAGTATTGATTGAAGGAGAGGAAGAAATCGGTAGTGTGAATTTAGGAGATTTTTTACGCAAACACGCATCTATGCTTGCGGCAGACACGGTACTTATTTCCGATACTGCGATGTTTGCCGATGAAGTACCGTCCTTGTGTTACGGCTTGCGAGGCTTGTGTTATATGGAAATGACCGTGACCGGCCCCAACCGTGATTTGCACTCCGGCGTGTTTGGTGGAGCGGTGGCGAATCCCGGCAACGCACTTGCAAAAATTATTGCTCAACTTACCGATGAATACGGAAGAATCACGATTCCGGGCTTTTATGACGATGTTCTTGCGCTTACGCCCGAAGAGCGCGAACAGTATCGTAATCTTCCTCACGACGAAGCCGCATACTGCCGCGATTTGAACATTCCCGCTACCGACGGCGAGTTTGGGTATTCCACATTGGAAAAAACTTCTGCCCGCCCGACGTTGGATGTAAACGGGATTTGGGGCGGTTTTATGGGCGAAGGTGCAAAAACAGTATTGCCCTCGAAGGCTTCGGCAAAAGTATCTATGCGGCTTGTGCCAAATCAAGACCCACAAGATATTGCACGGAAATTTGAAGCCTACGTGCGTCGCATTGCTCCACCAACGGTGCATATCGAAGTAACGGAACTGCACGGAGGTCGCCCTGCTATTACGCCCACAGACAGCAAAGGTGTTCGCGCTGCGCTTCGTGCAATGGAACGTGCTTTTGGAAAAAAACCGTTTTTAACCCGTGAAGGCGGCTCTATTCCTATCGTTCTGCTCTTTCAAACAATCCTCAATGCACCTGTTGTACTGATGGGAATGGGCTTAAATAGTGAGAATCTACACTCGCCCGATGAACACTTTACGCTGAAGAATTTTTATCGCGGAATTATCGCTTCTGCGCTTTTTTACGAGGAACTTACCAAAGCATAATCAACAACGGTAGTGTTAAGGTTTAATTGATGAGTGTTGAGTTGGAGAAGTCGTAAATTTCTTCTTATCAATAGTTTATCATTTTTTTTGCCTCAACACTTATCACTCAACATTTAACACTACTCCGTCATCTATGGGCAAAGGCGAACAAACACTGTTCGAGAAACTCGAAACCGAACTCGAAAAAGAAACCGAAGAGGAACTTTCCACGAGCGGCGAAGGCTGGCGCTATATGCGCAGTGTGCGGATTGGTATCATCACCGCCACGACAATTTTGGTAACGGTGTTTTTTCCCTTGAATCGGAGTTTGTATCAGCAACTCAGTGTTGGTGCGGAATGGCAACAAGAATCGCTCGTGGCGGAAGTAAACTTTCCTATTTACAAGCCCAAAGTGCAGTACGACGCGGAAGTGCGCATAGCGCAAGAGCAGGCTACACCTGTCTTTCTCGCAGGAAATGAGAATGATTCCGGTTTGGAGGTGCTAAACGATGTTGCGCAAATACTCTCAAGCAAAGAAGCATCAGACCCTGCACAAATTCAGCGTGTAACGGGCTTTTCCGTAGAAAACCTTGCGCGACTTTTTGCCCTTCCCGATGCGCGTCGAATCCAGAAAATGCGTCATATTCTCCAGCGTTGTACTGCTTTGCAGACCGCAGTGTATCGGCAAGGATTGATTGATATTGCGCGACCGTCGGTCAAAACCGCACAAATTATTCTGCGCCGCTCTGCTACCGTTGAAGAAGTCTTGCAAACCACCCAACTCTATGATTCAAGCCGCTTTCGTGCTGCGTTTGATGAAATGCTCCGACAAGATTTTGATGACGTAGAACGCGCACTCGCAGCAGACCTGTTGCCGAAACTTCTCCGTCCGAATATCCTTTTTTCACCTGCCTACACCCAAGAAGCACAGCGCCTTGCAGCCGAATCTGTTCCCAAAACTCTCGGAATGGTGCGGCGTGGTGAGACGATAATTGCCAAAGGCGAAACCATTTCTGCCTTAGCACTGAGTAAACTCCGCTCTTCCGAATATACCCGTTTTCTGTATTACAGCGAATATCAGGCGCTTGGCTCTTTTGCCGCGAATTTGCTTCACGCAGCGCTTATTTACTCCATTTTGTTGGTGTATCTTTACATCATTCGCAAACGCCTTTTTTACGATAACGCGCAACTTGCCGGACTAAGCGCTGCATTCCTTGTAACAGGCTTCCTTGCTTGGATTGTGAGTATTATTCCCACCCAATTACCGCTTCAGTATTTTGTGATGATTCCGGCTATTGCGATGCTTATTGCGATAGTCTATGATTCGCGGACAACTTCGATTGCAACTATTTCACTGGCGCTTTTGGCAGCCGCCATTCGTGGGCGCGATTACGAAATAGCGCTTGCAATGGTGCTTGCAGGCACATTTGCCGGCTACACCGTGCGGGATTTACGCAGCCGGACGCAGCTATTTCAGTCTATTGGGTTTATTATGATTGGCTACACGGTCTCTGCGGCGATGTTTGCGCTGAAATACAGCACTCCCATCGGGTTGCTCGGATTACAACTTGCTTTTGCTGCTCTCAGTGCCGTTTTAAGCCCTTTGGCGACCTTTGGTGTGTTGTATTTATTGGAGCGAATGTTCAAGATTACATCGGATTTGTTGCTTCTGGAATATGACAATTTGAACCATCCACTTTTGACCGAACTCAACGAAAAAGCCCCCGGCACTTACCAACATACGCTCATGGTAGCACGTTTGGCGGAAAGTGCTGCCTTGGCGATAGATGCAAACTCCATTCTCGTCAAAGTGGGTGCGCTGTTCCACGATGTGGGAAAAGTGCGCAAAGCCGAATATTTTGTGGAAAATCAAATCAATATCGGCAACAAACACGACAAAATTTCGCCGTACAAAAGTGCTGCGATTATCCGCCAACACGTGCAGGAAGGGCTTGTGCTGGGGCAACATTACAAATTGCCGCAGCGTATTATTGATTTTATCCCGATGCACCATGGAACGATGCTCATTCGCTATTTCTACGTCAAAGCACTTGATGAAGCCGCCGCCAAATCTACACCGGAGCAGGAATTGACTGTTGCGGAAGAGGATTTTCGCTACACCGGACCGCGCCCCAATAGCAAAGAAACAGGGATTTTGATGCTTGCCGATGCCGTCGAAGCTGTTTCGCACGTCATTGACACCAACGACCGTGACGAATTGGAAGAAGCAATAGATAAAATTTTTGAAGAGCGCTTTGCCGATAAACAGTTGGAAGAGTGTGATTTAACAATGCAGGAAATGGCGCTTATCAGGGAATCATTTGTGAAAAATCTGCTCGGCACAGGGCATCAGCGTGTGAAATACAAAGCCATTCCGAAGGAGGAAAAAGAAGACCACCGTGACGAAGTTGGTGATGCTGCGGAGTAGTCTGCAGTGCTGTTACGTTGTGCAAATTAAAGAATGTGGAAAAGTTTTGGCTACGACGAAATAATTCCGTATTTTAATAATCTTTCGCAAAAATTCCGTAATGCCTTCCAAAGGCGTACATTTTTTCCAAGTTGTTCATGCGCTAACGTCATGTTTGAGAATATACAAACTCGAATTGAAGGAGCAATCAAGCGGATTCGCGGTCAGGCAAAAATTACCGAAGAAAACATCGGTGAAGCATTGCAAGAAGTCCGTGATGCGCTCTTGGATGCCGACGTAAATTTCCACGTTGCCAAAAAGTTTATTGACGACGTGCGGGAAAAAGCGCTTGGGCAGGAAGTACAAGGAAAAATCACGCCCGGACAACTTATTGTAAAGATTATTCACGACGAGATGGTCGCACTCATGGGCAGTACACGCTCTGCGATTGCGATGTCTGCGCAGCCGCCTACAATCATCATGGTTGCGGGTCTGCAAGGTTCGGGAAAAACAAC
>VYMD01000197.1_pt1 | contig 15952 bp, 9 predicted proteins | sample 5115311 | NCBI WGS metagenome assembly VYMD01 (sample SAMN12291779, study PRJNA351875) | freshwater metagenome | isolation source: freshwater lake | place: USA: Michigan, Wintergreen Lake | collected 2013-08-08
AGCATCGGATTTTGCGGCAAGTTCGGTTTTTGTTTTTTCGGGCTTTTCCGTTTTTTCCGTTTTCTCGCCGGAGCGTTCACCGGAGCGCTTTTCCTTCGTATTTGCTGATACCGCTTGTGACGGTGTGCCGTCCTCCTCCTCTTCTTCCTCGTCTTTGCTTGGTGCGGCATACCGTCCGTCGGTTGGGATTCGGAGCATTGTTCCTACGGAAATACGCTTTTTCTTACCCGTTAAATCATTCGCCGCAGCAATAACCGATGAGGAAATACCGTACTTCTTGGCAATGGAGGCAAGCGTCTCGCTACCCGTAACTTCGTGCATTGTCCACGAATGTTTCTCGGATTTGCTCATTTTTTCGTAGTTCGCTACGAAGGTACTTTTTGTGCCGACGGGGATTTTGAGTTGATATTGGTCGGAATATGGTGGCGTGGATTGGCGCACAAGTTCGGGGTTGAGGTCTTGCAGCGTTTCTTCGCTCACGCCCGCACAGCGTGAAAGAACACGGAAATCAACGGCTTCGTTAATCTGAACAACATCGTAGTTGAAACGCTCTTCAAATTGGATATTGGTAAAACCATACGCTTCGGGGTTCAAGCACACCTTTGCGGCAGCGATGTAGAGCGGAACGTAATTACGTGTTTCTTTTGGTAGAAAAGGGCGAATATCCCAATAATTCGGCTGGCTCAGACCGGAACGGGAAATTGCGCGGCGAACACCGCCAATACCGCAGTTGTAGGCTGCTAACGCCAAATGCCAATCACCAAGTTCGTTGTACAGGTCTTTGAGGTGGCGCATGGCGGCGCGAGTAGCTTTTTCGGGGTCGCGGCGCTCATCCATCCAGTAATCCACACCCAAACCATACATCTGCCCTGTGGTTTTGATAAATTGCCACAAACCGACTGCCTTTGCCCACGAGGTAGCGTAAGGGCTGAGACCGCTTTCAATCATGGATAAATAGATAATTTCTTCGGGTGCGCCTTCTTCGCGGGCGATTTTCCGCATCATTGGGAACCATTTGCCCGTGCGCTCCATCCACTTTTGAAAATAACGCCGTCCACGCACTGCCAAAAACTCCACAGCCCAGAGGGATTCTTGATTTTCCGGGAGCGGCACTTGCAATTCCACGCCGCGCATACCCGTGTATGCTGCAAGTGCGGAACTGGATTCGGGCAGATTAAGCGGAACAAATTTTTGGCGATTGCTCGTGTCTTTGCCGCGTGGGAAATTCAGGTCGTCATACGACGGCATATCGCTGTTTTCGATAGACTGAAAAAACTTATCGCGCAAAACCACAATCGGCGACTTATCGCCAAGATTATCAAGGTTTTGGATATAGTTTTCGTAATCTTCGATAATAGATTGCATGAGGTCAATAAAGTCTTGATTTTCCTGAATTTTCGGGAAATCGGCGATTTTATTCAGGGTTTCGATTGCTTGGTCGAAAGAACGCGCTGCACGGGTGGTGTCGGAGCGGTTGATGTAGGACAAAGCGCGTAAATACTGTTGTCTGGCGGATTCAAGTGTAGCCATGACAAAACGGTCATTCACTTGAACGCCCGGCACAATTTGGAGTGTGTCGTCGAGTTCGGCAAAATCGTCTTGGATGCGGGGAAGAATTGGCTTAGAATCGCCTGTTTGTACGGCGGCGGGAATGGTGCGCGGAGTCTCTTTGCGGGGTGTTTGTGCAAAAAGTTGATGCGAAGGCGCATTGGCGGAAGAGGCTTGCCTAAAGTCCGTGTAAAATGCCGCAAGCGGAAGAAGAATGACTGCGACAAGGCACGTGCGTAGAGAGTGAGCCATGCGGTGTCCTCGTTTGAAAATGAAACAACTACGACTAAAACCCGTACCAATACTTGATTGCCTCTGCTCTTGTTCTTTCAAACGCAGACCATTGTTCAGCAGCAAAGACCGTACTTGAACTGTACGTGCGGTTGCTGCTCAAGAATGGAAGCGGACGATGATCAATTCACGTTGAGCGCAAGTATGCGGGGACGCAATATAGGGTTTTCCGATGTACCAGCCAAAGACGCAGCCTGTTCAACATCTTATTCTATCATCGGTTAGGAGATGTTTTTCCGTGAAAAAGCAAGAAAAAATGCGGGTTTTGGCAATACGCCCAGAGCGAAAAGAAAATGCTCTTTAACAAAAATTAACGCGATGAAAAAAACGGCGTTGTCGGAAAATTTTTCTTGGTTGGTAACGAAAATTTTTCTCGCTGGGAATTATTGAGTTAAAATGTCTTGCCAATCTCAAAAATAATCCCGTTGGTTTTGCCCGTGCCGTCGTTACCAATTTTGTAGCCGAGAATAAACACCATTTCGATAGATTTGTTGTGATAAATCACGCCTGGCACTAAATCGCCCATTTCATGCAGACCGGAGAACCATTCCATCACAATTCCCCATTCTTTGGTAATCGGATGTTCGATAGAAGCAATAAAATTGACGTTTTCGCCCGTAACAAAACCTTCTTGTACACCGCCAAAAACCTGACGCGAACCTTTGCTAATACCCGCAGCAATGCGCGTATGTAACACAGGGAGACGCATACTGAGGTGCGAATAGCTCCACAAGCCTGTTCCCAAGCCGTCTAGCGAAGTTGTAATCATCTGTCCGCCGGTGAGTTTTACCTCTAAATCAGGCGCTTCTTCTTTGAAAAATTGGTGCGAAAATTTGTACCCAAAACCAAGTGCGGTAAAGGGCTTATTTGCGCCCAGAAGGTCAATGTTGTAGGTGGTGAAACATGCTTCAATGTTGTCGGTAATGCCGTAGGTAAAAAAATTCGTTGAGCGCCAATAGCCATCGGGCGACCAAGGACGCGCTTGCGTTTCGTGAAGAACAAAAAAGTGTCCCTTCGCCGTTTGGTCTGCCGACGGTAAATTGACAATCGTTTGTTGTGCCGAAAGGCGGAACATCGGCATCAACAACATTCCCAAAGAAAGGATGACAGCAGTACAGAAATACCGCTTGAAAAATAAGAGCATAGCAAGAAGAAAAAATAAAACAGGACAATAGTAGTCGTATTAACGAAGAGGCTTTTATTTGATTGTATTCACCTGACAATTAAAGGACTTTTTGTATATTTGAACTCTTTACGCAATTCCAAACCTCATTAAACATTTGCCCAAAATCATGAAATTATCCGAGCGTGTCTTGTCCGCTAATGAATCACAAACCCTCGCTATTAACGCCAAAGCAAAGACCATGAAAGCGCAGGGAATAGATGTAGTGAGCCTTTCGACCGGTGAGCCGGATTTTCCAACACCGCAAGTGGTCAAAGATGCCGCCATTAAAGCCATCAACGAAAATTTCACCTATTACACCGAAGGCAACGGTATTCCCGAATTACGCAAAGCTATTGCCGAGAAGTTTATGAAGGAAAACGGTTTGCCCGATGTGAAGCCTGAAAACGTCTTGGTTTCCACCGGTGGCAAACACTCCATTTTCAACGCGCTTCTGGCAATGTGCAACGAAGGTGATGAAATCGTAATGAATGCGCCTTATTGGGTGAGTTATCCGGCAATGATTCAAATTTGCGGAGCCAAGCCGATTATTGTCGAAACAACGCTGGAAAACCGCTTCAAAATGACCCCCGCACAACTTGAAGCCGTTCTGACACCAAAAACAAAATGCGTCATCCTCAATTCGCCCTCCAATCCGACAGGAACGATGTACACACCCGATGAAATCAAGGCTTTGGCGAAAGTCTTGGAAAAACACGAGTGTTTTATTTTGAGTGATGAACTCTACGAAAAAATTTCTTTCGGAAGCGTCAAACACTTCAGCATCGGCTCCTTGCCTGAGGTTGCAAGCCGCGTCATTACCGTAAACGGTGTGTCAAAAGCATACTCAATGACAGGCTGGCGCATCGGTTATATGACCGGTCCGGCGGCGCTCATGAAAGAAGCAAACAAAGTACAGGGACAATCCACGTCGAATCCGAATTCTATTTCGCAAAAGGCAGCACTGGCGGCACTCTTGCACACGGCAGAGGACGTAGAGCGTATGAGAAAAGAGTTTTTGCGCCGTCGTGATATGGTTGCAGGCTTGTTTTCTGCGATTCCGGGTGTGGAATTTTTAATGCCCGACGGTGCATTTTATATGTTCGTGGACATGAACAAGGCGCTTCAATCCATGAAGGTCAAAACATCGTTTGAATTTTGTCAAGAAGCGCTGGAGAAGCACCATTTGGCGGTCGTTCCGGGTGAAGCCTTTGGCGCTCCGGGCTGTGTACGCTTTTCCTTCGCCGCCTCTGATGAAACCTTGCACAAAGGCATTACTCGTTTTGCCGAAGCGATTAAAGCGCTTTCATAAAACCTTAACTGTTTACGCTATTTCCATTCATAACACCGCACAAAACCATGACACAAGCACATGAACTTACCTCCATCGCCGATTTAGACAAGGCGTTAGAGGAATCCCAAAGCGGCATGGCGCTCTTTTTCAAGCACAGCTCCACGTGCGATATTAGCGCTGCGGCTTGGGAAGAATTTTTAGACTTTTTGCGCGATAATACGTTGCCGCTTCATTCGTATTTTCTTGTTGTGCAGACGGCACGTCCTGTTTCCAACGAGATAGAATCCCGCTTCGAGATTCGCCACGAAAGCCCGCAAGCAATCTTGTTTCACAATGGCAAACCTGTGTGGAACGATTCGCACCGCCGTTTGACAACGCAAAAATTTCACGAAATGGTTGCTGAGTACGCAAAAGCCTGATAAAACCTTGCTTCCCAGCAATAAAAATAAGAATTGATTTTTCCTTTATCCTCCTGAGCGCTGCGCTCAGTTCCTTCTCCCCTCTACTATGGATACCGCTTCAGCACTAGGTTTTGAGCGTCTTGAGGCTACAAAAAACGTCCTCAAACACGAAGAATTTGAAAAACACCTTGAAAAGCAGATTATTGCAGAAACGACGCAGGCAGCAATTCTCGCACCCGAGCGCCGCCCTGAATGGCTTAAAGTCAAGGCTCCGGGTGGTGAGACGTATGCTAATGTCAAAACGATGATGCGTTCCAAAACGCTGCACACCGTCTGCGAAGAGGCTCGTTGCCCAAACATTACCGAGTGCTGGAATGCTGGCACGGCAACGTTTATGATTTTAGGCGATACTTGCACTCGCTCTTGTGGCTTTTGCGCTGTGAAAACAGGTCGCCCGCCCGTCTTGGATGTGGAAGAACCGGGGCGCGTTGCGGAGGCAGTAAAAGCGATGAATTTGAAACACGCCGTGATTACATCGGTAAACCGTGATGAACTCGCCGACGGAGGCTCGCGCATTTTTGCTGAAACGATTATTGCCGTGCGCGAAGCAAATCCGGGCATTACGATTGAGGTGCTGATTCCCGATTTTAAGGGCAAGCCCGAAGCGCTTCAAAATATCATCAATGCTCGCCCTGATGTGCTGAATCACAACACGGAAACCGTTCCGCGCCTCTACCGTCGTGTACGTCCGCAAGCCAAGTACGAATGGACGCTCGGCGTGTTGCGCGAGTCGAAAGTACAGGGAATGCGTACAAAAACAGGTATTATGCTGGGTTTAGGGGAATCACGTGAAGAATTGCTTTCCGTGATGCGGGATTTAGCAGATGTAAAGGTTGATGTTTTGACGCTTGGTCAATACCTCCAACCCACCAAAGCGCACCTTCCGGTGGAGCGCTTTATTCACCCCGACGAATTTGCAGAACTACGCGACATTGGCTTGTCTATGGGCTTTGATTGGGTAGAGTCCGGTCCGCTTGTTCGCAGTTCATATCATGCGGAACGCCATGTGTAGATAAGGCCATGTGTAGATAAAACCGACGGCACATCACCCGTACCATCCGAGGCTTCCACCCGCTTATATTTGGCAGTGGAAGCCTCTTTTTTACCTGCTTTAGATACGCGCCAACTTGTCCGAGAAAAAATCTCCGTTTCCGTGCGCTTTTTTGTATGATTTTCCGCTAAAAGACGTATTTTGCCCGTCGAAAAACTTTATCAACACCTTATTTCTTTCTCACTCATTTCACGGGAGCAACCGATTATGGCGGCAAAAAAGAAGTCTGTGTTTTTCACCGACGCACACGACCCGGAATCGTATTCACTCCAAAACCAATTTGCCGAAAACATGGAGTTTCGGCTTGCCAAAGATAAGACCAATTATACCCTCCGCGATGCCTACACCGCTTTGGCACTGTCCGTGCGCGACCGCATGATGCGCAAATGGCTGCGCACCCAGCAGCAATACGCTGAAAAAGACGTTAAGAAAGTCTATTATCTTTCGCTCGAATTTCTCATGGGGCGGCTTCTCAGCAATACACTTATCAATCTCAAATACGAAAAAGATTTTGCCGACCTTACCAAAGAAATCGGCTTTACGCAAGAACAACTCCGCGACAGCGAAAAAGACATGGGGCTTGGAAACGGCGGTTTGGGGCGGCTTGCAGCCTGTTTTCTGGATTCGATGGCAACGCTCGGTTTGCCTGCTTTTGGCTACGGCATTCGCTATGAATACGGCATTTTCGACCAAGACATTGAAAAAGGCTACCAAATCGAACACCCCGACAACTGGCTTATTTACGGCTGTCCTTGGGAAATTATGCGCCCCGACCTGACATACCGCATCAAATTTGGCGGTACGGTGATGACCGATATTGACGCAACAGGTCGTTTACGCTTTGCGTGGGCGGACACCGACGACGTGCTTGCCGTCGCGTATGACATTCCGATTCCCGGCTACGGCAATAACACGGTGAATAATCTGCGTTTGTGGCAGGCAAAATCTACCGAAGATTTTAATTTTGAGTATTTCAACAAAGGCGACTACGCGGCTGCGGTGTCCGATAAAACCTCGTCGGAGACCATTTCTAAAGTCTTGTACCCCAATGACAACATTGACCCGGGCAAGGTTCTGCGCCTCAAGCAGCAGTATTTCTTCGTTTCTGCGACGTTGCAAGACATTATCCGTGCCTACAAAACCAAGCACAACACGTTCAAAAAATTCCCTGAAAAAGTTGCTATTCAACTCAACGACACGCACCCGTCTATCGCAATCCCTGAACTGATGCGGATTTTGATGGATGATGAAGGATTAGAATGGGACGCGGCATGGGATATTACCGTCAAAACGTTTGCATACACCAATCACACCGTCATGGCGGAAGCACTCGAAAAGTGGGATGTTTCCTTGTTTGAATCGCTTTTGCCGCGCCATTTGAACATTATTTACGAAATCAACCATCGGTATCTGGAAAAAGCGCGTCAGTTCTATTCCAATCCCCAAGATGCAAAGAAAATCGCGGGAATGTCTATCATCGAAGAGGGCGTAAATAAGCGGGTTCGCATGGCGAATTTGGCGATTGTGGGCAGTCATTCGGTAAACGGCGTAGCGGCGCTGCATACGCACATTTTGAAGACCGATATTTTCTCCGATTTCTACCGTTTTGAAACCGATAAATTCAACAATAAAACCAACGGAATCACGCAACGGCGCTGGCTCAAAGAGGCAAATCCGTATTTGTCCGAACTTATCACGGGAAAAATCGGCGACGGCTGGATTACGGATTTGTATAAACTCAAAGACATCGAAAAACTCAAGTCCGATGCGAAGTTTCAGGCGGATTGGCAAGCGGCGAAGCAGCAATGTAAGCACAATCTTATTCAGTACATCGAATCACGCTACACCGTCAAAATCAATCCCGATTCGATTTTTGATTCCCAAGTCAAGCGGATGCACGAATACAAGCGCCAGCTTTTGAACGCGCTGCACGTCATCACGCTGTACAACCGCATCAAAGACAACCCGAAGGCAGATTTTGTGCCGCGCACGGTCATGTTTGCGGGAAAAGCAGCACCCGGATATTACTTCGCAAAATTGGTCATCAAACTCATCAATGCTATCGGCGATGTGGTAAACAATGACCCCGATGTCGGCGACAAACTCAAGGTGTTGTTCTTGAAAAATTACTCAGTGTCGCTGTCGGAGAAAATTATTCCCGCATCGGATTTGTCCGAACAAATCTCCACCGCAGGCTTTGAGGCTTCGGGAACAGGCAATATGAAATTCCAACTGAACGGCGCACTGACCATCGGCACAATGGATGGCGCAAACGTGGAAATCCGCGAAGAAGTCGGCGATGACAATATTTTCATTTTCGGTCTTGAGGCAGACGAAGTGATTGATTTGAAGAAAAATGGTTACGACCCGTTCCATTATTACCAAGAAAACCAAGAATTGAAGCGGGTTTTGGATATGATTCAGTATAATTTTTTCAATCGCACCGAACCCGGTATTTTCAAACCGATTTTTGATGCTCTCGTCCACAACGGCGATAAATACTGCCTTCTGGCAGACTACGCTTCCTACGTCGAAGCGCAAGACCGCGTCGCGGCGGAATTTGTGAATCGCAAACTCTGGACAGAAAAAGCGATTATCAACGTCGCCAACGTCGGTAAATTCTCCAGTGACCGTACCATTAGCGAGTATGCGGAAGAAATCTGGAACGTGAAACCCGTAAAAATTGCGGATTAATGGTGTTTGTACTTGGAATCAAGAGGCTATTGTTTTCAGGCGTTAAAAACAGAAAAAAGTTGTGCGAGGCTCTCACTTCTTAGTGGGGGTCTCGCTTATGTAGCGCACGGTTTTAATACAATGTTTTTGTGTTCAAGAAAGTGAGTAATCATGCCCGTTACAACGTATATTCAAGCAATCTCTGACGCGCTGCGCCACGAAATGCGCCGCGATTCGTCGGTTTTTCTCATTGGCGAAGACATTGCTGGCTCGTTCGGTGGCGCGTTCAAAGTAACCAAAGGCTTTGAGGAGGAATTTGGCGCAAAGCGTGTTATCAACGCGCCTATTTCGGAGGCGGCTATCGTCGGCGCGGCTGTTGGCGCTTCGCTGAACGGGATGCGCCCGGTGGTCGAAATGCAGTTTATGGATTTTGTTACCAATGCGTTTAATCAACTTGCCAACGTTGCCGGCACGACAGCATATCGTTGGGGCATGGGTGTACCGATTGTGGTGCGTGGTCCTTCGGGCGGCGGTGTGGGCGGTGGTCCTTTCCATTCGCGTAATTCCGAAGCGTGGTTTGCGCATACGCCCGGAATCAAGGTCGTCTGCCCTGCGACAGCTGCCGATGCAAAAGGCTTGCTCATAAGTTCCATTCGAGATAATAACCCCGTCGTTTTTTACGAACATAAGGGATTGTACCGCAAAATCAAGGATGACGTTCCCGACGGTGAACACGTCGTACCGCTTGGAAAAGCAGCCGTTGTGCGCTCTGGGCGCGATGCCAGCATCATTACTTACGGTTCGATGTTGCATGAAGCCGTTGCTGTGGCGGACGAATTCAGCAAAGAAGGCGTAGAACTTGAGGTTATAGATATTCGCACACTTGTTCCTTTCGACGAAGAAACGGTCTTGGCATCGGTCAAACGCACGAACCGTGCGCTTGTTGCACACGAAGCCACGCTGACAGGCGGCTTTGGTGGGGAAATTGCTGCTCGCATTACCGACAAAGCGTTTGAATACCTTGATGCACCTGTCAAGCGTCTTGCGGCGTTTGATTCTCCCACACCGTTTGCCCCAACGCTGGAACAAGAAGTTTTACCGAATAAAGCCAAAATGCTGAAAGCTATGCGAGAACTGCTTGCATACTAACCTCGACAACATCACCCACAGTTAATGACAATGACACACCACCCCATACAAATCGCACCATCACTGCTTTCTGCGAATTTTGCCCGATTAGAAGACGACGTGAAGAGGTGTGAAGCCGGAGGCGCAGAAATCCTGCACGTGGACGTAATGGACGGGCATTTTGTGCCGAATATTACCATTGGTCCGCTTGTCGTGGAGGCGCTTCGCCCCGTAACAAAACTCGTTTTGGACTGTCATTTGATGATTGCCGAGCCTGACCGCTACATTACAGCCTTCGCTAATGCCGGAGCAGACTGGATTTCCGTTCATGTCGAGGCGACAAAGCACCTCCACCGTACACTGTCGCTTATTCGTGAACACGGCAAACGTGTTGGTGCGGTCTTGAACCCCGTAACGCCCATTTCAAGCGTGTTTGACGCGGCGGAGTATTGCGATTTTATTTTACTGATGTCGGTCAATCCGGGGTTTGGCGGTCAGAAATTTATCACATCCTTTTTGCGCCGCGCCGCAGAACTACGCGCTTTTCTGGACACTAACGGTCTTGAGCGCGTAGAAATTGAGGTGGACGGCGGTGTCGTGGCGGACAATGCGGAAGCAATCGTCCGTGCAGGGGCGAACCTGCTTGTCAGCGGTTCGGGCGTGTTTCGGGGAAATCCGTCGGAAACAATTCCCGCGTTGCGGAAGGCTGCGGAACAAGGGCGGATGCTGGCTGTATAGCCGATAGAAATATCGGTTCTAGATGATTTCAGTTGGAAATCTCCTGTACAAATGCCAGAAATATCAATCTGTTATACCGACGAATGTCGGTATCCATATCGAAGGAAGCAGCACCCAAGCGGTTCCGATGGATGCCGACCTGCGTCGGCATGACAATATCTTCCAACTAAAATCATTTAGAACCGAAATACCGTTGATGATTCCCACACTCTTTTTTCTCATTTTTTCCAATTCACCATGTTATACCGTTTCTCCTTGCTCGCAATAGCACTACTGCTGCTGTTGCCGAGTTTTACATTTGCGCAAACAAGCCCCCAAGCTATTCCCGAAAAACTCTTCGCAAAGATGGAATGGCGAAATATCGGACCCTATCGCGGAGGGCGCTCCTTGAGTGCTGTCGGACACGCTTCGCAGCCGCTCACCTACTACTTCGGCGCAACAGGTGGCGGCGTTTGGAAAACCACCGATGGCGGCGCAAATTGGGCGTGTGTGTCCGATAAATTCTTCGGTTCAAGTTCGGTGGGAGCTATTGCTATTGCGCCTTCCGACCCAAATGTTCTGTTTGCGGGTATGGGCGAAACCGATATTCGCGGTAATATCGCTATGGGCGACGGCGTGTATCGCACTACCGATGCGGGCGCGACGTGGAAACACGTTGGTTTGAAAGAAACACAGTCCATTGCCAAAATTGTGATTCACCCCCAAAACCCTGATATGGTCTATGTTGCAGCAATGGGGCATATTTTCGGGCAGAACAAAGAACGTGGTATTTATCGCAGTATGGACGGCGGCACAACATGGAAGCAGATTCTCTACAAAAACGAAAAAACAGGCGCGGTGAATATCGTTCTCGACCCCGCAAACCCGCGTATAATCTACGCTGCACTGTGGCAGGCATACCGCGCACCGCATGAAATGTCCTCTGGCGGCGAAGGAAGCGGACTGTGGAAAAGCACCGACGGCGGCGAGACGTGGACAGACATTACACGCAATCCGGGCTTGCCCAAAGGCGTGATTGGCAAAATTGGGATTTCGGTTTCGCCCGTGAATAGCAGTCTTATTTGGGCATTGGTAGAAAACGACAACGGCGGGCTTTTCCGCTCCGACGATGCCGGAAAAACATGGACACGCACCACCGATGACCGCAATTTGCGCCAACGTGCGTGGTACTATTCCCGTATCTTCGCCGACCCGAAAAATCCTGAAACCGTTTATGCAACCAACGTGAATTTTCACAAATCCATTGACGGCGGAAAAACCTTCAAAACTATCCGTACTATGCACGGCGACCACCACGACTTGTGGATTGACCCGAACAACCCCGACCGCATGATTATTGCCGATGATGGCGGTGGAAGTGTGAGCGTAAACGGTGGTAGAACGTGGACTGCGTTGGATATTCCGACTGCGCAATTTTACCACGTGCAGGTGGACAACCAAACCCCCTACCGCATCTACGGCGCACAGCAGGACAATACCAGCGTTTCGATTTCAAGCCGTTCCGGGAGTGGTGAAATCGGTGTGCGTGATTGGTTCCCGACAGCAGGCGGAGAATCGGGCTACATCACCCCGCACCCCGCAAAGCCGCATATTATCTTTGGCGGCAGCTATGGCGGCTTTATGACCAAGCACAATATTTTGACCGAGCAGCAGCAAAATGTCTCGCCCTTTCCCGAAGAAGTTATTGGTGAGCCGTCGGCAAACCGTAAATACCGCTTCCAATGGACGTATCCGATTGTGTTTTCGCCGCATGACGTAAACACGCTCTACGCGACGGCGCAAGTGGTGTTCCGCTCCAAAGACGAAGGAATGAGTTGGGAAATTATCAGTCCCGACCTGACGCGCAACGACAAAAGCAAACAAGCGGCTTCCGGTGGACCTATCACCAAAGACAATACAGGTGTGGAGACCTACAACACCATCTTTACCTTTGCTGAATCACCTGTGGAGCAAGGCGTACTCTGGTCTGGTTCGGATTGCGGACTCATTCACGTCAGCCGCGACAATGGCAAAACATGGCAAAACGTAACTCCGCCAAGCAAGGATTTACCGGAACTTGCGCTTATCAGCATGATTGAGTGCAGTCCCCACGACAAAGGCACGGTCTATGTGGCTGCAAACCGCTATAAACTTGACGACCAAAAGCCCTACATCTTCAAAACGAGTGATTACGGCAAAACATGGACGCGCATGACCACAGGCATCCCCGAAGGAGCATTTGTGAGGGTTGTACGCGAAGACCCGAATAAACGTGGCTTGCTCTATGCCGGAACGGAAACGGGCGTTTATGTGGCGTTCAATGGCACGAGTAATAATGCGCTTTGGCAGCCGTTACAGTTGAATCTGCCTGTAACACCGATTCACGATTTGGTGCTGCAAAAGCGTGAGAACGACGTGGTTGTGGCAACGCACGGGCGCTCGTTCTGGGTGCTGGACGATGTTACGCCGCTTCACCAAATCATGGACGGCAAGGTGAAAGCAAGTGAGAATGCGCTCTTTGCACCCCGCCCGACGTACCGTTGGTCGCCACCGGATTTTGATTTGCCGCTTGGTTTGGCGACGGGTGCGAATCTGCCCGATGGAGTGCATATTTCCTACAATCTCAAAGAAAAAACTGCGGATTCGGTTGCACTGGATTTTCTGACCGAAAAAGGCGAATTGATAATTTCTTATTCCAACAAGCGCGACCGCAAAGGCAAGCCCGTGAAAGAATCGGCGGAGTTTTATCCGAACCCAGAAGAGAAGCGGGCAGACGTGGTTACGACCAACGAAGGCATGAACCGTTTTGTGTGGAATATGCGCTATCCCGATGCTGTCGAAGTGCCGGGCGCACTCAGTTGGGGCGGCTCAGTAATTGGTCCGAAAGCGCCTCCGGGCAAATATCAAGTGCGAATGACGATTGCCGGAAAAGTTGTCGGTGTGCAGCCTTTTGAAATTCGCAAAGACCCGCGTGTCGAAGCGACAGAAGCAGATTTTATCGCACAGTTCGACCTTTTGCAAAAAATCAACGCGAAAGTAACCGAAACACACAAAACTATCAACTCGCTCCGCGATGTCAAAAAACAGGTCGGCGCGGCGATAGACCGCCTCAGTCCTGATGCTGAGAAACCCACAGCGAAAGGAACAACGCTCAAAGAAGCATCCAAGCCATTTTTGGATAGTTTGAACGCCGTCGAAAACGAACTGATTCAAACCAAAATCAAAAGCAGCCAAGATATGCTGAATTTCCCCGTGCGTGTCAATAACAAAATGATGTCGCTTGGCAGTATGGTTGCCAGCTCCGACAATCGTCCGACAAAGCAAATGATAGAGATGTTTCAAGATTTGTCGGCACGAATCGAAGCACAGCTTGTGCGGTTGAAGGCGATAATGGGCGACGGCTTGCAGAAGTTTAACAAAGCGGCGATTGAGCAGGGGTCTGTGCCTGTGCAGGTGGAAGAGAAGCAGCCGTAAAGATTGGCGTAATTTTCTTGAACCGCGCTCCGGTACTTTGCCGGAGCGCGGTTTTTTGTTATCTCAACGTCATCCTGTTGAGCGATTACAACACCATCAGTGGAAGCCTCACCGATGACGTTTCCGTGCGGATTTCCACGAAATACAACCCGCCTGCAAGTGCCGAAGGGCGAAAGACTAACGTTCCGTCAGAGACAATCGGTAACGCCGAGCCGCTAAAAACCACCTGCCCAAGTACGTTGTACACATTCACATTTGCTTGCACGTCGTTAGAAAGCGGGAATTCTATCCGCACTTCACCTCCGCTACGAATGGCGTTTGGCGACAAGCGCGGGGCGCTCAGGTTTTGCACAAAGCGTTGCGTAATGGAATCACGATAAAGCCTTACGGCAACATCGGAAATATAGATGCCGTCGAACTGCGCATCGCCGTCGCTCAAAAGCCCAAAACGCAGCAAAATATCTTGCCCCAAAAACTCCCGTAGCGAACATTCCTGACGAATCCACTGCGGAAAATTACCGTCGTAGCCAAACCCGCCAAATCCTGTTGAAGGCTTCATAAGTGAGGTACGAAGCGGTCTCCACGTCCTGCCATTGTCGGAAGAAACCTGAACAACGCCCAAATCGCCATTGGATTCGATTGACCAGCGTGTCTGAAATTCCAGCGTTGCCGCACGAACATCGCGCAAACTGAGTGGTGATGCGAGTTGCACATAATTCCGAGCGCCGGGAAGATAATTCCTGTTCGGGCTGTCTGTCAGCGCGGTGCGTCCTGTGAGCGCGTCGCGGACAATGCCCCAGCGCCCTAATTGCCACTGTGCGCTGTCGGTAGCAGCAGCAAAGAGCGTTCTGCGCGTAGCTTGTTGGAGTTGTACCTGCATTGTGTCGCGGCGCGGCGTGTTTTCTTGCGTTATGAGGATTTCCACCGGAAGCGCAGAACCATTTTGCACATTTGCATCGAAGGTACAATCAAAAACTTCGCGGATACTTTCGGTGGAGCGCAGCGCACGAATTTGTCTGTCGGAGCGCAAAACGTTCATTCCGGCAGCAAGCGGACGGAGTGTTAATGCCGCTTGAGCGCTGGCGTTTTGAATACCGATATTCTGTACTTCCACAACAATTCGCGTAAAGCCTGTTTGCGGATTTTCCACGACGTAGTACTGCACAGGACGAAGATTTACTGCCGCGCTCCAAGCCGTCATGCGATTTGTGGAAAGGTTTTCCGCGCACTGAGGAATGATGCGGCTTGCGGGGGGCCAAAAGCCGTCATCCACTGTGCCGACTTCGGGCGTATAAGCCATGATTTTTTTACCCGTCATTCCCGCATACATCCAATCATCGGACGCACCGCGCACGGCATAACCAACGGTCTGCAAATCGCGCCCAGCAGAGTACAAATTATCTTTGGTAATCTCGGCAGTTAGGGCGCGGTAGTAGGTGGAATCAGGGGTTTCGGTGTCAATGTAGGAAAAGGGGTAAATTAGCAGATTACTGAAGGTGTGATAATTGATAGCGGTGCGAAAATTCCGACGTTGGCAGAAATCCCGTATAGCCTGTGTTTCCGGCTCAGAAAAAGGAGCAACGCCGCGATAGGTATCGCTGCGGGTGTTTGTAGATGAACCACCGTTGGGAGCGCTCCAAAACTCTTGTGTTCCGTAATTTCTGTTCAAATCCACGCCAAATGAGCCGTCGCGGTTCGTCTGGCGGTTTTTGCGCCACATTCCGCCACCACCCGGCATGGATGCTTGGTTGAAGGCGTAGCCGTCAGGATTCACCACCGGAACGAAGTATAATTGGCGATTATTCAGCAAATATGCGGCTTCGGGGGCATTTGCTTGGAATTGTTCCAGAAGCCACCAAGCATAGTAAATAAGCGATGCAGCGCTGCCGGGTTCGCGGGCGTGGTGTAAAGCGGTGTAGAGGACTTCGGGCGCAGTAGTGGAAACGGCGCGGTCAGTGCCAATGCGGTATGCGAGGATTGGTCGTCCTTCGACGGACGTACCGATTGTTTCAGGTGCGGTAACAAGCGTGGGAAACATCGTGCGCATCCGTGCAAATTCAGCGTAAATTTCTTCCAAGCGGAAAATCCTGCGTAGCTGCCGAGATTGAAATTGCGGGGAGTATCATTGGTAAGCAAGGAACGGCGCTCTTTTG
>VYMD01000198.1_pt1 | contig 15938 bp, 11 predicted proteins | sample 5115311 | NCBI WGS metagenome assembly VYMD01 (sample SAMN12291779, study PRJNA351875) | freshwater metagenome | isolation source: freshwater lake | place: USA: Michigan, Wintergreen Lake | collected 2013-08-08
CAATCATATACTCGCCGACAAGCGCCGAATGCCATGATGTGCCGCACGCCGTGAAGATGATGCGTTGCGCACGGCGGAGTTTGTCCAAGACAGGGTTTAAGCCGCCAAGCCGCACATTTCCTTCGTGCGCAAGCAATCGCCCGCGAAAACAATCTTGGAAGGTGCGAGATTGTTCGTGGATTTCTTTCAACATAAAATGCTCGAAGCCGCCTTTTTCAATGCTTTCGAGGTCGAATTCCACTTCGTGAATGATGCTGTCGGTGGTTTCGTTGTCAATCGTTTTGGTGATGTAGCCTTCGCGCGAAAGGATGACCATTTCATCTTCTTGCAGATAAATCACATGGCGCGTGTGCTGGATAATCGCAGAAGCATCGGACGCAAGGAAATTTTCATGCTCGCCAATGCCCACCAAAAGGGGACTGCCGCGACGCGCACCAATGAGCTTGTCCGGCTCAAGCGTGGAGACAACGGCAATACCAAACGTACCTTCTACTTCGCACAGTGCAAGGCGCACTGCTTCTGTGAGGTCTTGTGTTTTTTCGTAAAAGGAGTGAATGAACATCGTCAAAACTTCCGTATCGGTCTCGGAGCGGAAGGTGTAGCCTTGCTTTTGAAGGCGTTGTTTAATGGCAGCGTAATTTTCAATAATGCCGTTGTGAACAAGCGCAATGGTGTTTGCCATGTCCGTATGCGGGTGCGCATTAGCATCATTTGGAGCGCCGTGTGTTGCCCATCGCGTATGCCCGATGCCCAACGAACCTCGTAATTGCTGCTGTTTGACGGCTTTGTCTAATTCGGAAACTTTTCCTGCTTTTTTGCAAATATCCAAGTGCATACTACCATTCACGCCATTTGCAAGTGCGATTCCGGCAGAATCATACCCGCGATATTCCAAGCGTTTCAGCCCTGTGAGGATAATAGGCGTTGCATTTTTTGAGCCGATATACCCAACGATTCCACACATAGAAACAACCTTCGTAATTGATTGAAAGAAGGGGAGTTACAACATTTCGGCGAACTGCCCCGCAGAACACCGAAAAGATTTACAAGTTATGGTTTTTTGGTGGAATAACCGATGATTTTTTGTGCAAATTACAAGGTGGGAGTCTTGACACGGAAAACACGGATTTCAGGAATGTCGGACATTATCCTGGGAGGAGAAGAATCAACGTTTCATGCTCTCCCATAAAAATCCCTTGTATCCAAGTTTTCCCTATCCGAAAATGTCGTAGTTATCGTAAAAAGTGTAGTTTCTTTAAGCCCGCAGGTACGGTAAACTGCTCCATTGTGTGTTCTAAGTGTTCCGTTAAACCATTCAGTTCACCGATTGCCTTAGCAATGCGTTCCGAATCCTCTGCCGACGAGCGTGTAACATCACTCATTACAGCCAGATTACGGCGTATCTGCTCACTTCCGGCAGTTTGTTCGTTGCTGATTGTGGCGACATCGGCGATTGCTTCGGTAACGTTGTTGGTTTTGCCAATCAAGGTTTTAAGGGCATCCCCAGCGTTACTTGCTAATTCTTTGCCGGAATTTGCCTGCTCTGTGCCTTTGTTGATAGCTTTCACTGCGGCGCTGGTGTCATTGCGCACTTGGTCAATCATGCGCACAATTTCTTTGGTTGCCGTGGAAGTTTTTTCCGCAAGTTTCCGCACTTCGTCGGCAACAACGGCAAAACCTCGCCCCGCGTCCCCTGCACGAGCCGCTTCAATAGCTGCGTTCAAAGCGAGAAGATTTGTTTGGTCGGCAATTTCCTGAATCACCTGCACAATTTCCGTAATGCGGGAACTGCTCTCATTCAGTGCCTGAATGTTCGCCGCAGACGAAAGCACTCCGGCGACAATTTCCTGAATACTGTCCAAGGTCTGCTGCACAACACGCTCGCCATTCCTTGCCGCATCACCGGCTTCCCGCGCAATCGCTGATGCCCGCTCAATTCTCGCCGAACTCGCGCTGATACTTTCGGCAATTTCGCTCACCGACGAGGTAACATCTTTCGCACGGTCGGTTTGTTTTCGGGCATTCGCAGACATCTCTCCAATGCTGGACGAAATCTCGTTTGTAGCGCTAACCGTCGAAAGCACTGCTTCTTTGATACGTTCCAGCATAATACAAATGTTGTCCAGTGCTTCGTTGAAACCGCGATACAAACGCCCGATGTCGTCATCACTGGTGATTTGAAGCCGCACGGTAAGATTTCCCTGAGAAAAACTTTCCATTTCATGCAGAATTTTTTCAACACTGTCGGCAAGGTACTGTTTCTGGCTTTCAGCAGCAGCACGGGCTTCGGTGGCGTTTTGTGCTTCGATAGCACTTTCCAAACTTTTTTTGCGTGTTTCTTTGAGAAGGGTATCAATGTTTGCAACCATAGCATTGAAGCCGTTTGCAAGCGAACCAAGTTCATCACGTGAAGCAATATCAACGTGAACTTCTGTTTCCCCTGCGGCAACTCGCGTCGCGGCTGCTTCCAAACGTCTGACAGGCAAGGCAATAAGCCGTGCAAGCAAGAAACCAAGACCTATTGCGACCAGAAGCGCACCAATGGTAATAATGACAAGTTCGCGTTGAAGTGCGGCGAACTGCGTTACGCTTGCGTCTTTGGCTTGTTCGGTTTGTCTGGTTTTGGCAGCAATTAAGCCGTTGAGCGCGTAATACATCCCCCGTGCGGCAGGCTCACCCGGACCTTTGCGGTAATACATTGTTGCTGAATCGCGTAAACCTTCGTTGGAGAGTTTCACAACTTCATCGAACGTGTTCCGAAAGAATGCGAGGCTGTCCATAAAGATGTTGAAATGCTTCATCTCCTCTGCATCACCAATACTTGATTTATACAGTGCTGTCAAACTGTCAAAATTATTATTCATCCTGACAACGGTACGTTTCATCTTTGCCACTTCATTTGGTTCGGTAATGAGCAGAAAATTGAGCGCATACACACGAGTTCTCTGAAAATTTTCGTTGATTCGTAGCAAATATTCCATCGGAACAAACTGTTTCTGGTACATTTTATCGGCGTTCTGCGCCATTGTTGCCGTAGCAGTGTAGCCGATATATCCGGCAACCATCACAAAAACACCAATGAGTAAAAATGCGGCAATAAGTTTAGTTTGGATAGAGAGGTTCTGTAACCACTTCATACACAGCCTTTTGTGGAAAATGGTAAAAATTAAAGCGTGACAAGGTAGAGCGTGATTCTTTGATAGCGCAGTTGAAATTTACGAAACAGCGTGAATCGGGAATTTACTTTTTTGTTCATAGACGAACAAACTTGTTTTTCCTGTATCACCGCAAATTCTTTTGCACGAAATTTTTTTATGAGGACTTTCGCAAAAGTGCATTCTTTAGAGCAAGGGGTCAAGACCCCTTGTTGCTAAGTCTTTATTTAACAAGGGGTCTTGACCCCTTGCCTGTCAAATTTGCGAAAGCCCTATTTATGACACCTTGTAAACAGCACGATTATTACAGAAAGGGCAAAAAAAAACTCCTCACCGGCCCCTTAAAAATGCGGATGAGGAGAGTTTGTGTGTTCAGGAGGTTTGCTATGTTTCCATAGCAATGTTCATAACACTTGCAAAATGTCTCAAGCTAAAGACGCTTGAACTGAAGCGCTGTGCGAGACGAAATTATACTTTGTGGAATTACAAAACAAAATTGAACGGGATGCGAACGGCGCTGCTGATTGATTTGTGATTGAGCGTTGCTGGGGTGAAGGTACTTCTTTTCACCGCTTCGCAGGCAGAGGCAATAATAGCGTTCATTCCGCTATCATCGGTGCGGTCACTCACGAAATTCACCGAGTTTACGTTGCCATTGCTGTTTACATAGACGATAAGTTCAAATTTGCCGCTTACATTGCGCTTTAATGCTGCTTCGGGATAGATGACCGAGCGTTTGAGCGCGTTTATGTCAATCGAAGCCGGAGTAAATTGAACTTCATGTTGAAGAAGTTCGGCTGCGCTGATGAATGATTCAACATTGTGAATCACAGATGGGGTTTGCAGAACAGCGTTTTGTGTAGCGGTTGCTTGTGCAGGGTTAGCCTGAGCAGGATTTGTTTGTTCTGCGGATTGTGCCAAAGCCGGAGCGCTTGCGCTGAGGGCAAGAACAAGACTTGTGGCACTTGTCAAAAGTTTGGTTTTCAAAGAACGGGTAGTGTTGTGCGTGGTATTCATCATAACCTCAAGGGTTGTGAAACAGATATAATTTACACTACAAACATAACAGTTCAATTATGAATTTTCAATGATTTTACAATGAACTTTTAGCTAATTTTAGCCGTGAGCGAAATTTCGCTTGTAATGAAATTTTAACTTGACTTGTAAAGCGCTTGATTACTTGTCTTGCAGAAGTGCTTTTGTCTGCGTTGCAACACGCAATCACCCTATGTTCAAACTTTTCAGCGTATCGCCCCAAAATCAAAGCGAGAGTTTCGCCCCAAAGACGAGAAGCGAGGCGCTCGTTGGAAGTAAAAAAGCCGCACCAGAATTGATGCGGCTTTCAAGTTTTTTTTAGTGTCGGGGCGACTAGATTCGAACTAGCGGCTTCCAGCTCCCAAAGCTGGCACTCTACCGGGCTGAGTTACACCCCGAACTCGCCAATATTGCCGTACAAAATGTACAAAGCAAAATTGACAAGACTTCAAATATACACGTTTTATGCGGGAATTGCAAGTTTTCCGTTTGCTGCTGTGGAGGCATTTGCCTTCGCGCTAGGTTTTACGCCCTCGCGCTTGAAAAAATCTTTCACATTTTGTGCCGCTTGACGAATACGTTGCTCATTTTCAATGAACGCAATACGCACATATTCGTCGCCGTAAGGACCAAAGCCGATGCCCGGACTAACAGCAATCTGCGCTTCGGTAATCAGTTTTTTTGCAAATTCAAAACTTCCCAAGTGGCGGAACTGTTCGGGAATTTTCGCCCACACGAACATACTTGCTTTCGGCTCTTCCATCTCCCAACCCGCACGGTTAAAGGATTCCACCAAAACTTTCATCCGCTTTTCGTAGGTTTGACGAATAAGTTCCACGTCGTTATCGTGATTGTTTAGTGCTTCGATTGCCGCTACTTGCAAGGCTGTGTGTACGCCGTAATCGTAGTAACTTTTTATTTTCGCCAGTGCGCCCACAAGCCGCTCATTTCCTACCATAAAGCCAGTGCGCCAACCAGCCATATTGTAACTTTTGGAAAGCGTAAAGGTCTCGACGGCAACATCTTTCGCACCTTCAATTTGCATGATGGATGGGGTTTTGTAGCCGTTGAAGCAAATATCCGCATACGCGATGTCGCTCACAACATAAAACCGTTCTTTTTTCGCCAGCTTGACAAGTTCCTTGTAAAAATCAAGTTCGACGGTGATTGTGGTGGGGTTATTCGGGAAATTCACCACCACAAATTTTGGCTTCGGAATGGCTTCACGAATGGCTTTGTGAAGATTCGAGAAAAAATCTTCATCGGGCGAAAGTTTCACGCGGTTCACATTGCCGCCCGCAATGACAACGCCGTACGTGTGAATCGGATAGCTGGGGTCGGGGACAATCACCAAATCGCCCGGATCTACTGTCGCCAGCATAAAATGGGCGTATGCGTCCTTCGAGCCGATGGAGGAAATTGCCTCGCGTTCATAATCCAAGCGCACATCGTAGCGACGTTCATACCATTTGCAAATAGCTTCCCGAAGCCGCACAATGCCTTTGGATGCCGAGTAACGATGTGTTTTCGGGCGTTGCAACACTTCAACGGCTTTATTGATTATTTCTGGCGGCGTATCCCCGTCGGGATTGCCCATACTGAAATCAATTACATCTTTGCCGTCGTGCCGTTCTTTCATTTTTAAGTCATTGATTTGCGCAAAAATATAGGGCGGTAAGCGCTTGATACGGTTAAATTCAATTTCGCTGAACATAGTACAAAGTTCAAAGTGAAAATTTGTGGAAATAATAAGTTTTGAAAGGACTAAAATTCAAGGGAGGAAGATATTGGGAATCGCCTGAACATTTTGCGAGTATGCTTTTCAAGTCGCCGCAACGCTCATTTCTGCAATCTGTTCATGTGTTGCTGCGGCGACTTCAAGGAAAAAGGTCGCGCCATTGCCAAGAGTGCTATTGCAGCCGACATCTGCACCCATAGCATCGGCGAGTTTTTTGACAATCGAAAGCCCTAAGCCTGTCGAATGTTCGCCACCGGTGGGACGAGCAGAAAGACGTTGAAACTTCCCGAACAGCCTGATTTTATCATCTTCGCTTAGCCCGGGACCTTCGTCCTGCACTTCTATCCGAATGGCGGTATGTTCCGGCTGACCATTAGCAGGAAGAAGAACCGTTTTTACCCGCACGGTGACAGTTTTTCCATGCGGTGAGTATTTCAGGGCATTAGAAATAAAATTCTCACAAATTTGATGAAGGCTGAACTTGTCTGCAAACGCTATTGCCGTCGGCTCAACCTCAAGTGTAAACTGTAGTTGCTTACTTGCGGCTTGTTTGCTGTATTGTTGTACAATATCTTGAAACATTTCGCTTAAACTCACAGGCGCACGTTCCTGTTCAAACCCGCCTCGCTCAATCGCATTAACACTGAGCAGTTCGGCAATCAGTGTGAACATACGGTCGGAGGTCGTTAAAATTGTATGCTCAAATTCTTTTCGCGTTGTTTGAGACAGTTCCTCGTCATGTACGAGCGCTTCAGCGAGTCCGCGAATGGCGCTGAGTGGGCTTTTAAGGTCGTGGGCAACAATCCCCAGCAATTCGTTTTTATCAAGATTGAGTTGGTGCAGTTTTTCGTTGAGTTCTTGCAATTCCTGATTCCGCTCTTGCATTAAATCTTTCGTATGCTTTAACTCAAGATGCGTTTTGATACGGGCAAAGAGTTCTTGCGCATTGTAGGGCTTGGTGATATAATCCACTCCTCCCAAATCAAAGCCCTCAACAACACGCTTCTTATCGGAAAAGGCGGTCAAAAAAAGGACAGGAATATCGCGGGTGATAGGAGAATGTTTCAATCGGCGCGTAACCTCGAAGCCGTCCATTTCCGGCATCGAAATATCCAGCAAAATAAGGTCGGGAGTTTGCTTTTCTATTGCCAAGAGTGCCTCAGCACCGCTTAAACACTGCGTAACACCAAAGCCACGCCGTTGAAGCATAACTCCCAAGAGATTAACATTTTCCTGCACATCATCAACAATCAGAATATGGTTTGATTGTTCCATATTCGCCTCCAAAATTTGGTGTCAAGATGAGTATAAGTAACGTATTGTTGTCGCGCCATCAAGGGGTAAGTATCTCTTCCACAAATACTTAGCGACTACATATAAAACAATATTGGGGTGTCAAAACGGAGACCTAAGATACTAAGAAAATCAGAACTTTGGCACAAGAAAGTCGCAGCACTAACATTTTTTCTCCAATCTTGCAATGTCCCTCGGATATGGACTTTTGGAGGTGAGCGTACCTATATAACTTTTCGACGCAAATTGGCATGACTACACTGTTACACTGATTGTCCGGATATTAAACGGCTCCCGGAATAGTTTTCGGGTTGCTGTTTGGATATGAGCAATTCTGGGAATCTGCTGAATCCTGCAAATCTACGTCAAACATTTCCGTCCTGAACAGGTATGGGGAGGGCTTCTGTTATTTTTCTCGTTTCATCTCACGCACTCTTCGTGCGGCATCTTTCCCAAGTTTGCTTTTCGGGTCGCACTTAACAGCTAAGAGGTAGTATTTCAGAGCCTCAAGCTTATTATTTTGTTTGTCGTAAATCCTTGCCAAGCCAACCAAGGCAGGAGTGTGGCGCGGCAGAACGGACAAGGATTTTTGATACTGCACGATTGCTTCCGCATCACGATGTTGCAGCGCAAAGACATCACCTAAACCTTGCAATACGAACATATTGGTTGAATCAATCGTCATCGCCCTTTCGTAACATTCGACTGCTTCATTGTATCGTTTTTCGTTGATGTAAAAGCCTGCAAACTCACTTAAAACCTCGATATTTTTACGATCAGTTTCCATAGCGCGGCGGTATTCGTCTTCGGCAGCGGCGGGCTTTTTTTCCGCACGATATACGCTTGCCAAAATACGCCTTGCCGTTACTTCATCAAAACTCATACACTCTTGCGCCAGTTTTTTTGCTTCTTTGAGGCTTCCACCCGCCTACTGTGGGGCTTGCAGGTAGTATTGCGCCATTGCAAAACGAGCGTTGGAATGTTTGGGGTTGATTTTTAATGCACGTTGAAAAGCGTCACGCAATCGGCTTGCAACTGCAAGTGCATCAATGAGTTCACCATTAAGCGCTTGCAAGCCATACACAGCGCCAAGCCAATAGTAATAATCCGCATTATTGCTTGTCAGATATACCGCTTTGAGGCAGTAATTTTCCGCTCGTTCCAAATTCTTGCCCTGAACAATTTCCATCTGACACAAGCGGCAATGCGCTTCGCTGTTGGAGGGGTTGAGTTTGAGAGCTTCTTCAAAAGCATCCTGCGCAGCTTCATATTTCCTTGCATCCATAAGGCTAATACCGTAACGCACAAGCGAATCCGACGGGGGAACCGACTGCAACGGTGATTGTTGGGGAAAATTGTTGCGAGGCAATGCCGAATCAGCTTGTGGAGTGGAAGTAGCAGCACAAAGGATATTCGTACTTATCCGGCACAATAACATCATGGCGGAAAAATAATAACAATATGTTCGGAGGCGTTGGCAAGTCATGTCTTTGACAAAAGGAATTCGGAAACGGATAACAGTAACAACCACAGAGTACGATGATAATTTACACACAAAAAGCGTCAAAATCCCGCCAAAAATCGGGGTAGGATTTCGCAACGCACTCGGGATTTTCAATTTCCACGCCCTGCACACGAAGCCCTGCAAGCGCAAAACTCATTGCCATTCTGTGGTCGTCAAATGTGGGAATTGATGCGCCGTGCAGTCCAGAAATCGGCTCGACAACAAGCGCTGAACCTTCGGTAAATGCTTTGCCGCCTAAACGCTCAATATTTTCTATCACCGCTTGAACGCGGTCAGACTCTTTGTAGCGCAGATGCTCGATGTTGCGAAAGACGGAGCGTCCTTCGGCGAACATTGCTACAACGGCAACCGTTGGGACAATATCAGGACAGGAGTTCATATCCCAATCAACACCGTGTAAATGCTTGCTTCCTGTGAGGTGCAATCCTGTGTCGCTCCACAAAGTTCTTGCGCCGAAATGCTCTAAAATCGGCACAATAGCGCGGTCTCCTTGCGGTGAATCCTGCGTGAGATTCGGAATGTGCATTGTTCCGCCTGTTATCGTGGCTGCGGCGAGCGGATATGATGCAGAGGAATAATCGCCTTCGACGGTGTATTCCGGCATGATGTAGGGCTGCTTGCCTTGAACACTATATCCCGTGACCACGCCATTATCCTGCATTTCTTCTACGTGAACCCCTGCTTTTGCCATTTGCGCAATCGTCATGTCAGAATAGGATTTCGACGCAATCTCGCTCACAATCTCAATCTTCATGCCGTCGTCCAACAGTGGAGCAATCAGGAGCAGTGCCGAGAGAAATTGCGAGGATTTCGACGCATCTACCCGTACAGTTTTTTGACCGCCGTAATTCGGAATTGGTTTGACGATACGAATCGGCAAAAAGCCGTTTGTGTGCGTGAGGTTTGCCCCAAGCGCAGAAAGCGGCTCAATGAGTTCCTGCATCGGGCGCTGTCTCATGCGCTCCGAGCCGTCAATCTCCAAAAATCGCGTTTCGCCGATAGGTTGTACGGCAGCAACGGCGGTCAAAAGCCGCGCACTTGTGCCGGAATGGTGGATGTTGATGCTCACCGATTCATTTGAAACAACCCGTTTGCCCGTAAATTCTACAAGCATGATAGAATCTGCGGTTTCTTCTACCCGCACAGGATACCCCATTTGGCGCAGCGCTTCCAGCGTAAGCGTTGTGTCGTCGCTGCGAAGCGGGTGTCGTACAATGGCGCTTTTGCCCGATTGATGTGCCGCAAAAGCAGTAATAATCAGCGCTCTGTGGGTGAGGCTTTTGGAAGTCGGCACCGAAAGTGTGCCTTTGACGGATGCAGGCGTAATGAGGCGTTTGTTCATCGAACAACAAAAAATAGGTAATTTGGAACGATAAATAGGTGGCTACGAGAGAAAACAAGCCATTATGACGCAATCCCCTTCCACACTTCCCGCACCTGCTCCAATGGAAGTTCCACGCCCGTAAAAAGCCTGAATTGATGCGCTGCTTGGCGGATAAACATTTCGTCGCCTGTAATAGTGGTGCAGCCTTCGTATTCGGCGGTTTGGATGTACTTTGTGCGAATCGGGTTATAGACGACATCCAGCACGACCATTCCGCGCCGGAAAAGCTCGCTTCCGTAGGGCATTTCGTCTACGTGTGGAGTCATTCCGACGGATGTGGTTTGAATAATGCCGCCAATATCGAGCATTTCAAAATCGGATTCAGTAACGGCTTTAACCTTAAATTTCGTCGTAATTGCCCCGACACGCGCACGGTTACGCCCGATGACGTACATCCGCTTTACGCCCATGCGGTTCAGCGCTGTAATCGCACTTTGTGTCGTGGCACCTGTGCCGATAAGCAATACGCCGTAATCAAGTTCCTGTTGATGTGGTCGGAGGCAGTCTTCCAATGCCAGAACATCCGTATTAAAGCCCTTCCAGCGTCCTTCAATAGGAATGGCGGTATTGCACACGCCGGACTGCTTGGCTTCATCAGAAATATCGTCCAAAAGGCGGAAAATGGCTTCTTTGTGTGGTATGGTAACGCTTACGCCGGAAAGACTGTTCCGCCAATCCGCCCAGAATTGCTTTGCTTCCGTGGCAGGAAAATTGAGATACATAAGGGAATTGCTGTTCGGTAGCAACTTGTAGAGCGCGTTATGAAGATATTTCCCTTTGCTTTGCCGCGTCGGATAGCCCAAAAGCCCATACAATGCGGTTTGTGGGGTTTTTTCATGGAGAAAATACACATTTTTTGCCTCATTGAGCGTGATTTGCCCCGATGCCGTCGGTGCTTCACCGTCCAACGCGAGGTACGTCCACGCATTGCCGCGTACAGCGCCAATAATCCGCGACGGTTCGCCAAATTCACCCATAGCATGGATAACCACATTCAAAAAGCGCGATTTGGCGTATTCAATCAAATTTGTCGCCACAAGCGCATCACTGGGGCTGTCGGCGGTAAAAACGAGTTTGTAAAGGTGCGCAAAAATTCCCGTCATATCGTCCAGCGTGTCGCGTAATTCCTCGAAAGAAGCGCCTGCGGTCAAAATATGCCGTGAAAGAATATACTTCGTGTTTAAGCCGATAGGTAATTGCGGAATAACCTCGTGTGCAATGGCGTGTTCCACATCTACCCAATCAATTCCGGCAAGCATTGCATCGTTGTAAATCGCAATGCGTTCATCATCCTCGCCGATGAAATAACCACCTTCATCGCGGGAGCGGCACGTAACGCTAAGCGGCGTTGTGGGAACGTGCTGACGGATAAACTCCCCATCAATAAGCCCGATTTCATCGCCCGGAATCATATCCACGCGAATTTCGACCAAATCCGCACCTTGAGCGCGTTGCACCATCGGTACAATATCGCTGGCGTATTGCGGCATTACGCAAACGCACATTTGTGGTGTTGTTGCACCGACAATACTTGCATCCAGAGCCTTTTCCAGTGTAGTGCGTTCCACCGACTGACCAAGGACATATTCTTGTGGGGATTTCATCAACACAAAGCGTGGAGCGCCTTCGCGGGATTTTTTATCCATAGCGATAGCGTGCCAAACGGCATCACGCGAAAAACGGTGCGAATAGTCATTTTTGAGATGAAAGCGTTCCAAAAGACTGTCAAAGCGTTGCACATATTCGTCGGGGTAGCCAAGCATATCGGCGGAAAGTCGCATGGCAACACGCATCCCGGAGGCAATCGCAAAACCGTGTGCGATTTGATAGTTACTCAATAACTCAAAAGCGTGTCCCGATGTGTGTCCGAAATTCAGCACCGCCCGCACACCGGATTCTTTCTCGTCTTGAGCGACAATATCCATTTTGAGTTGCGCCGAACGGGCAATAACATGGCTCAAAACCTCACGTTTGCGCTGTTTGATGAGCATTTCGTAAGTTTCAAGATATGTCCAGAGCTCCGCATCAAGCGTGGCTGCATACTTAATCACTTCCGCCATACCGTTGTAAAACTCAAGGTCGGGCAGGGTTTCAAGCGTTGCAATGTCGGCAAAAATGGCTTCGGGTTGATAAAACGCGCCCAAAAGATTTTTCCCCTCAGCGTGATTGATACCTGTTTTTCCGCCGATGCAACTGTCCACCTGCGCCAAGAGCGTCGTTGGCAAGTGAATAAGCGGCACACCGCGATGAAACGTCGCTGCGATGTAACCCGCTAAATCACCCACAACACCACCGCCGACGGCGAGAATTACGGTGTCGCGCCCTAATTTGGCTTCAAACAAGCGGTCTTCGATGTTGTCTTTGACTGCGCGGGATTTACTTGCTTCGCCGGCAGGAAAAGTAATAATTCCCGCAAAGCGCGGATGCGTCCCGAAGAGCGCTTCTATGCGGTTTTGGTAGTGTTCTTGAACGTTGGAATCGGTGATTATTGCCAAATTATGCTTGGGAAAGCGCTCCAGAACAAATTCTGCGGCATCTTGCCAGACATCGGCTCCGCAAATGTAAGGAATGGTGCGCTCTTGGGCGGGTAAGGTCAGCGAAAGAGTTTTGGTGAAGGGCATAAAATCAGGGCTTGTGTGGGGAAGGGGGTTCAACAATCATATAAACGCGAAACTATGGATTTGTAAGGCTGCAAACAACAAGAAATTCTTCCGGTGGCATATTTTCGTCGCGCCGAAAGAACACGGGAATCGTATGGGTTATATCTCTCCGTGGGTCAGAACTTGCTTGATTATATGCTTCAATGATTAGCACGATAACAAGCATCAAACCTTGTTCATACAGTTCTACAATTTTGTGATACGCACTTGCATCAAGGATAACATGAGTTTCTCGTTTGGCAAACGAATTATACATCCGAAAAATTTCAAGCATCGAAGAGGTCATATCCCCAGCCTTTCATAAGCATCAGTGCTTCTTCCGTTGTTGTACACTCTCGGAGTTGTTTTGATTGCTCGGCACTTAAATCGAATGAGCGCTTAATTTTTGTACTCTCTTTGGGTTTGCCAAAAAGTGCTTCAATTTCCGCTTCTGTCGCGGCGGGACGCGGTGTGATGTGGTGTGGTTGAGTGTTCATAAAGCAAGAAGAAAAATACCAAAAGAAGGAAAAATTTGCATCTGCCAAAAAAAATCCTTACATTTTCAGCCGTACAAATTCTGTACGCTCAAATATACACAAAGTTTTTTCAGATGAAAGCCACAATCAACATATTCCGCAAAAAAGCCGATGCTGCTTTGACAAAAGCACCGAAGAGCGCTGCAATGCAGCCGTCCTATGGTTTCTTTTTTTATGGCTTTTTTGTCTTTTACTTTTACGGTAAAAGCGCGGGACTGTTGATGCCATAAATCGAAACACACGATAAAATCTCAACATCCCGCGCTCCAAAAGAGTTGCGGGATTTTTTTTGTATTAAATGACAACCAATTAACCCAGTAACCAAGCACCAAGTAACCAAGTAACCAAGTAACCAAGTAACCAAGTAACTAATCAACCAAAAACTACAAACCACAAACCAAAAACTACCATGGCAACACATAAAATCGCTATCCAAGGCGTTGCAGGGGCATTTCACGACATTGCAGCGCGTCGCTATTTCGGTGCAACCAAAGGCGACACCGTTGAAATCGTCGAGTGCGAGACATTCGACCAAGTGTGTGAGGCAGTAACAAACAACACTGCTACTGCGGGCATGATGGCAATCGAAAACACGATTGCCGGCAGTATTCTCCCCAACTACGCACTTCTGCAAACCTACAATTTATCGGTCATCGGGGAAACCTACGTCCGTATCCAGCACAATCTTTTGGCGCTTCCGGGGCAGACGATTCAGGACATCCACACTGTGCAGGCGCATCCGATGGCGCTCCTCCAATGCCGCGACTTTTTTGCGAAGTACCCGCATATTCACGTGGAAGAGGCGTTTGATACGGCTGGGATTGCAAAGAAGATTCGCAACGAGAATTTGAGCGGTCTTGCGGCGATTGCAGGATATTTAGCGGCGGATTTGTACAAGCTGGACACGCTTGCAGAGGGCTTGGAGTCGAATAAGCAGAACTTCACGCGATTTTTGGCTATTTCCCGAACGGCAAACCACCTTTCCCGCGACTACAACAAAGCATCTATAGGCTTTCGCGTGTCGCACACCTCAGGAAGCCTTGCCGATGCGCTTTCTATCTTCAAGCGCAACCACATCAACCTCACGAAAATTCAGTCTATTCCCGTGATTGGTGTGCCGTATGAATACACAATTCACGTGGATATGCTCTGGGAAGATGTCAGTGATTTCGAGCAGGCGCTCCGCGAATTTAAGCCGGAGGCGCTTGAACTCAAGGTCTATGGGGTGTACAAGGAAGGCGAAAAAAATATTGACCTCACAACAAAACACACCATTTCGGTCGCGGAACAAGACCCCGAAGACCCGCAAGAAGTCTTGGCGACAGCCAAAAAACACGCCGACGGCGAGATGGTCGTTCCCGAATGGCAAAAGTGGATAAAACCTGCGCAAAAAACACCGAAAGAGTATTTGGTTATTTCCGGTCCGTGCAGTGCCGAAACCGAAGAACAAGTGCTGGAAACCGCACGACGCATAGCCGCAACGGGCAAAGCCAGCGTGTACCGCGCCGGAATTTGGAAACCCCGCACAAGAGCAGGCGGATTCGAGGGACACGGCATAAAAGCGCTTCCTTGGCTGCAAAAAGCGAAAGAAGAAACAGGCTTGATGATGGCAGTGGAAGTCGCAACGGCGCAGCACGTGGAGGATTGTTTGAAGCACGGCATTGATATTCTCTGGATTGGCGCTCGCACAACGGGCAACCCTTTTTCGGTGCAGGAAATCGCTGATGCAGCGCGTGGAACGGACGTTGGGATGATGGTGAAAAATCCGATTAGCCCCGATTTGGAACTCTGGATTGGCGCAATGGAGCGCGTGTACAGGGTTGGTATCAACAAACTCATCGGTATTCACCGCGGTTTTTCGACGCACGAAAAGAGCAAATTTCGCAATAATCCGACGTGGGCAATCCCGATGCAATTCCGTGAGCGCCTCCCAAATATGCCGCTTATCAACGACCCAAGCCACATCACGGGCAAACGGGCGCTCTTGGCGGAAGTGGCGCAAAAGGCGCTTGATATTGGCATGAACGGCTTTATCATCGAATCCCACATTGACCCCGACAACGCATGGACAGACGCTTCGCAGCAAGTTACGCCGGAGGCTCTGCGCGATATGCTGGATGCGCTTGTGTGGCAGCCCGCTTACGGAGCGGTTACGCACGACGATACGTCAAAACTCGACACCCTCCGTTCTGCGATAGACCGCTTGGATGCTGAGTTTATGGAACTTTTGGCAGCCAGAATGAACATCGTCCGCGAAATTGGCGAATACAAAAAGCACAATAAAATGGACGTTCTTCAGCCGGCACGCTGGGAAGATATTATGCAAAAGCGCCTCGCGCAAGGCGGGAAGCTGGGTTTGGGCGATACGTTTGTGAAAGACCTCTTTGCGGATATTCATAAAGAATCTGTTTCGATTCAGCAATGATTTTGCAGAAAATACGGTTGAGTTTTCGCAACAATAGTGTTTCTCATGTGCTGTTGGACGCAGATTGAAGATGATTTGATTGATTGAAGATGATGTACTAAGCTAATTGACAAAAGTAATTCGGTATTCTTTACCAATACCATTGAGTATGGCATACAAATGCGTCCTCAAATTGCGGAAGCTATAAAACGCTTCCAACGGTAACCAA
>VYMD01000200.1_pt1 | contig 15885 bp, 9 predicted proteins | sample 5115311 | NCBI WGS metagenome assembly VYMD01 (sample SAMN12291779, study PRJNA351875) | freshwater metagenome | isolation source: freshwater lake | place: USA: Michigan, Wintergreen Lake | collected 2013-08-08
GGGCTTGGCAACGATTGATGAGTTTGTGAAGCGCAACGTCGTTGCGCATAATCACGCTATCGGTGACCGTTTTATCGCAAAGAATCGGGAAATCATTGCCAAACACGGCTTGGATGCTTACGTTCAGGTTGTTCCATCGAATTGGATGCCGCTTATGGCGTTCAAAGACAAGAATGGTGAGGTTTCCAACGGTCTGCGCACACTCATCATGCAAGAAATGATAGCACGTGGAGTGTTGTTCCAAGGCGCATTTGTGCCATGTTTCAGCCATACTAACGATGACGTAGATTTCTTCGCCGAAGCGATGAACGAATCGTTGGAAGTCTTCAAACGCGGCTTGGAAGACGGTTTTGAGAAGCATCTTGTCGGTGAAGCGGCAAAGCCCGTGTTTCGGAAAATTTTGTAAGTGAATTTGCAATATATTTTACAGAAAAATAAACATATGATAGACACATCTCTCAAGCGTTGCACACGCTGTGTAACTCCCGAAACGCATGAAACTATTACCTTCGATGCCGAAGGCGTATGTAACATCTGCCGAGGGCAAGAAATTAAGCAGGAACAGGTTGATTGGGCTGCTCGTAAACCGGAACTTGATGCCCTCGTTGAGCAGTATCGCGGCAAGTATGATTATGACTGCATTGTTCCATGCAGTTTCGGCAAAGACAGCACATGGACGCTGTATTATCTTATGAAAGAATATGGTTTGAAACCACTTGTTGTGCGGTTTGACCATGGTTTTTATCGTCCGAATATCAACGAAAATGCAAAACGGGTTCAGCGTAAATTGGGTGTGGATGTGCATCAATTTACGCCAAATTGGAAGGTCGTCCAAAAACTCATGCTTCAATCGTTTTTGGAAAAAGGCGATTTTTGCTGGCATTGCCACACCGGTATTTTTTCCTATCCGATGTGGGTAGCGCTTCGTTACAACGTGCCGCTAATTATTTGGGGTGAACCTTCAGCTGAGTACACCAATTATTATAGCTACGACCAGCCGGAAGAAGTTGATGAAAAACGCTTTAACCGCTTTGTGAATCTCGGCATCAATGCCGATGATATGTACGTCCGCTTGGAAGGGCAAGTAGATAAGCGCGATTTGATGCCCTTTTCCTATCCGCCACTCAAGGAATTACGCCGTTTGCAATACCGTTCTGTGTGCTTGGGTTCGTACATTCCTTGGGATGTAAAAATGCAATCAAAAGTGATTATGGATGAACTTGGCTGGCAAGGTGATGAAGTTGAAAACGTACCGCCCGAATATAATTACGAAAAAATCGAATGTTATATGCAGGGTGTTCGGGATTATATCAAGTACATCAAACGAGGCTACACGCGCCCTACGCACCTCGCCTCGATTGACATTCGGAATGGACGTATGAACAGATACCACGCGCTGGAAGTGATCAACGAATACGAAGGTAAACGCCCGCCATCGCTGGATTTGTTCTTGGAATTTGTCGGTTTGACTGAAGCAGAGTTTATGGAAGTCGCTCTGGGACATCAGGTTTCACCCTACAAACACGACCATTCCAAAATTACACCCGGGAAAATACTCGCAGATTTCAATGAGTGGTCGCGTGACGGCGGTTTGCCGCGTGAAGAGGCGGAAAAGCAGATAGCACGATGGAAAGAGCGGACACAACAGGCGTAAAATTATCTTCAATAAAAAAAAGCGTTGCAAGTTAAAAGTGAACTCGCAACGCTTTTTCTGTTTTTGGTGACGCTAGTTGGTCTTCTTTGCATCCTCAGGAAAGCCTAGAATTGGCGGCTTTGCTTGTGATTTTGCTTTTTTCTGTGCTTCAATCACATTGACCAGCAAACTCGGCGAAGAGGCAGAAACCGGTACGCCACCTGATTCCGCGCCGCATACGCCGTTGAATACGCCCATATCATTCGCCGCAGCAGTGATTTGTTTGAACGTCGTGAGCGGCGTTCCAATCAAATCCACACCGCGTACAATCTCGTCGGGGCGACCATCGGTGAAAATTTTATAGACCAAAAGCGGTAAAACATTAAACGCATTCGGCATGGTACGGTTGGTGAACGTGAAACCGCCTTGAATTTCAACGAAATACAGACCATACTCCTTGCCTTGACGCTTACATTCCGCACGAAGCAAGGTGCGGAGCGTGTCGAAAGGAACAGTTTTTGCGGCTTTGACCATTAAGTTTGATTGCCGAGCGACAACCGAAAAGCCCGCTTGTCTGCGACCGTGTCCGTTGGAATTGGGCATTTGGTCAATCGGTGCGCGGGACATGAGAAACTCACGAAACACACCATTTTTCACCGTTATTACCTTTTGTCCCGCAACGCCTTCATCATCAAATTTGAAATATCCGGCAAGGTTTTGTCCTGCTAAAAGACGTTCTGCGGGGTCAAACACTACATCAATAAACTCTGGTAGTATGCGCTCTCCGACAAGGTTTTTGAAGGTTTGACTGGAGTTCACATCTTTTTGGCGATGCCCTTCAATGCGATGTCCGAAAATTTCATGAAAAAACACACCCGCAGCCTCACCGGACAAAATTGCCGGACCCGAATAGGTCTCCATAAGTGGCGCAGTGCGGAGTTTAGCGAGAAGCGTGGTCATTTCGGTAATTTCTTTGCGCATGATTTCTTCGTTTGGCAAACTGTCTGCCGTAAACGCAAAATAGCTGCGGAACAGCGGTAACGACATACCGTCATCGGCTTTGGTACGCCCTTGCGCAAAGAGGCGCACATATGGGTCGCTGGTTTGAATGGTTGTGCCTTCGCTATTGACAAAATACCGATGAATCACTTCCGCCCGCAAATACACATCACCCGTATAAATTTTCGTGTCGTTAGTAAACAATGCTGACAGACGGCGTAAACGCTCACGCCATGCGTCGGTATTGATAGTCATTTTTTGCAACGGTTCACTAAAAACGCTTGGTTTTTCTTTGGAGAAATCACCAGAAGAATCTTCTTCTTTCACCTTGACGGCGCGATTACTGACCACCTTCAAATACCGCTCTGCGGCTGCTTTGTATTGCCTGTCGGTGGCAGCCCAGATAGCAGTGCGAATGGCAGCAACATCGTCGTCAAGCGGAATAGAAGTACCGCGTGAAAAACCCCCCATCTCGAAATTTGTTCCGCGAATTTGGCGTTTGTTGTCGAGGTCGTAATTGCCGACGCGCACTTCCACATCCAGCGTCCGCACACGGTTGGAATCTTCCATAACAATTTTTCCGAATGATGCCGTGAGTGTGACATATTGTGTTTCGGTAATGGCATACGACACAAAATAGGGTGGGTTCGGCTCGGTTTTGAGTTCCGTCATCGTGCGCTGCATTTCTGCTTTCATTGCTTCGATAACAGGGGATTGTTTGGATTGAGCAAAAAGATTATACCCTGCAAACAAGCATTGAAGCGCTATTACGAGGATAATTGCAAAAGTGGAACGTGAATTGCGATGTGAGAAGTGGAGCATGAAAAAAGCAAAAGTGTGTACAAAATGGAACGAAAAAGCACCGGTATCAATGCGCGGCGGTAAATTCCGCTAAATACCGATTACTCAGAATCTTGAGCGAACTGTCAAGTTCGTACAACGCCGGAACGCCTGTTGGGATGTTTACTTCCAAAATCTGCTCCGGTGTGAGGTTTTCGAGATACATGACGATAGAGCGGAGCGAGTTTCCGTGCGCTGCAATCATCACGTTTTTGCCTTCGCGGAGTTTCGGCTCAATCACGTCTTTGTAGTAGGGAATGCAGCGTGCCTGCGTGTCTTTCAGCGATTCACCGTTTGGCGGCGGAATGTCGTAACTGCGCCGCCAAATTTTCAACTGTGCGTCGCCATATTGTTTAGCAATATCGTCTTTGTTCAGACCTTGCAAATCCCCGTAATGGCGCTCGTTGAGCTTTTCGCTGCGCTCGGTCGGAATGCCGCTTTTTCCTGCTGCTTCCAAAGCGAGGTCTGCAGTGCGCATGGCACGTTTCAAAACGGACGTAAAAAGGTAATCAATCGGTAAATCCTTCAACAGTGGTCCTGCGGCACGGGCTTCTTCTTCGCCTTTGGCGGATAACTCCACGTCCACCCAGCCGGTGAAGCGGTTTTCAAGATTCCATTGGGATTGTCCGTGGCGAAGCAAAATCAGGTTTGGCATAGTAACAATGGTGAAAAAAATGAGGAAAAACGGTTGTTTCAAGCAGAAGTGCAAAATACTCTTTTTACGACATTTGTCCGATATATTTCCACGATTTTTCTCGTGGTCCTCCTTGTTTTGTACGCAAAACCCTTATCGGCAAATATGAAAACGATGAAAAAATATGTAGATTTGAAGAAACAGTTTAGCTTTCACCGAAGTTTTATCAATACCATACCTGCCATATATTACAAATCTTGATTTGAACCAAAGAACCATGCAAACACAGCTCCCTCAACGTATTCTCTCCGGCATTAAACACCCCATAGAACGCTTTATCCATGCGGAAACCTCAAGCGGCTTGTTATTGCTGCTTTGTGGCATTGTTGCACTGGTTTTGGCAAATTCTCCGTTGTTTGACGCATATCACCATTTCTGGGAAACACCATTTAGCATCGGTTTAGGCAATTCTCCCATGACAAAACCGCTTCATCACTGGATAAACGACGGTTTAATGGTGATTTTTTTCTTTGTTGTCGGTTTAGAAATTAAGCGAGAATTACTTGTGGGCGAACTTTCCACCGCGAAAAAGGCTGCATTGCCCGTCATTGCTGCTTTGGGAGGTATGGTCGCTCCGGCGCTGATTTACTCCGCGTTTAACGGTGGGATGCCCTCTGCGCGTGGGTGGGGAATCCCAATGGCGACGGATATTGCCTTTGCGCTGGGCGTGGTGGCGCTTATGGGGAATCGTGTACCGTTTGTGCTGAAGGTCTTTTTAGCAGCGTTGGCGATTGCCGATGATTTGGGCGCAGTGTTGGTGATTGCGCTTTTTTACACCGCCGAAATACAAGGAATGATGCTGCTTGCGGCGAGCAGCGTGTTCGCTGTGGCACTTGTCGGCAACGCACTTGGGGTGCGGAGTGTGCTGTTTTACTTGCTTGTGGGCATTGCGCTGTGGTTTTGTGTGCTGGAATCGGGGATTCATGCGACGATTGCGGGTGTGCTGCTGGCAATAGCAATTCCCGCGAAACAGCGCATCAATGCTGATGAATTTACGGATAACGCGCGGTCATTCATCAACGAATTTGCACGGCAAACCCGCGAAAGCAAAAGTACGCTTGCTAATCAGCAAGCACAAAGCGCCGTGCGAGATTTAGAGCGCTCTTGCGAACTTGTTCAAACACCGCTTTCTCGCTTTGAAAATAATCTGCACGTTTGGGTTGCCTTTTTTATCATGCCGATATTTGCTCTTGCCAATGCTGGGGTGCATCTGTCGGGTAATCTGGCTGAGGTGTTTTTGCACCCCACAACGCTTGGAATTTTCTTTGGCTTGGTTGTCGGCAAACCGCTTGGAATCACGCTCTTCTGTTGGTTAGCGTGTAAAATGAAAATTGCCCATTTGCCGGAGGGTGTGTCGTGGTCTGAAGTAGTCGCTATCGGCGCTTTAGCGGGGATCGGCTTTACAATGGCGCTCTTTGTGCAGGGGTTGGCATTTTCCGACGCAACGCTGGCAATGGAGGCAAAAGTCGGTATCTTCGCTGCGTCGCTGGTTGCGGGATTGCTTGGATTCGCGTTATTTCGTTGGCGTAACAAACAAGCATAGATGCGGGTTTGAGCTAATCACTCACAATCGGCAATTCCAAACAAAACATTGCTCCCTGCCCTAATTCGCTTTCGCACCAAATTTTGCCGTTCATTGCTTCAACCATTGTTTTGACAATCGAAAGACCAAGCCCTGTCGAGCTTTCGCCGGCTGTCGGGCGGGCTGAAAGCCGTGCAAATTTTCCGAAGAGTTTCTTTTTGTCATCGTTGCTCAAGCCAGGTCCCTCGTCTTGAACTTCGATTTTGATGCAATTACTACATTCTTTAACGCGGACGTAGATAGAACGGTGCATTGGGGAAAATTTGAGAGCATTCGATACAAGATTGTCCAAAACCTGTACCAAAATAGATTCATCTGCAACACCGTGTATATCCTCTCCGGTCTCGATATGCAATGCAATAGATTTTGCCTGTGCTTTTAGCAAATAGCTTTGCGTAGCCATGCGTGTTACGAGCGAAATATTTGCCGGAGAGAGGCTGACACGCAGTCCTCCCTGTTCAATCGCATTGACATTTAAGAAACTCTTGATTAAATCAAACATTCGATTTGCCGAGGCAATAATTTTTTTCATATATTCTTCGATCTCTGCACGCTCAATATCCGGTAGTTCTTTGACAGTTTGCGCAAGAGCCGCTATGCCGGAAAGCGGATTTTTAAGGTCATGCACAGCAATTCCGATGAACTCATTCTTTTGAGCATTGAGTTCTTCCAAACGCTCGTTTGCTTTACGGAGCGCTTCTTCTGCCATCAGGCGTTCACCGATTTCTCGCTCCAAAGCGCGTTCACGTTGCTCTTGTTGCAATCGTAAAGAACGCAGTTCCAAGTGATGCCGTACCCGTGCGATAAGTTCGGGTGTTTGGACGGGTTTGGTGATGTAATCTGCGGCACCAAGCTCAAAGCCACGTACAATATCGTTGACATCGGTGCGTGCGGTGAGGAAAATGACCGGAATGTCGGCTGTAGAGGAATGCTGCTGTAAACGTTCTTTCACTGTGTAACCGTCCATGACTGGCATTTGTACGTCCAGTAAAATCAGGTCGGGGCGCTTTGCCTCGGCAATTTTTAATGCACGTTCGCCGCTTTGCGCTGCTAATACATTGACCGAGGCAGCTTGCAGTTTGCTGCCCAAAACTTCAAGATTTTCTGCAACATCGTCCACAATAAGAACGGTGCTGTTGGCGAGATGAGAGTAGGTATTCATGGTTGTTGGGAAAAAAAGAAAATGAAGGTGATTATGGAGTAACGAGAATAGATTCTCAACCTCAGCAATGCCTAAGCATCGCTAAGGGCTTCTGATGTTCCCGATACTCCCGATATATTCGATATTTCGGCATATTCTTCGAGAATTGTTGGAAAGCGAAGAAAGTATTGCTGCATTTTGCTGATTTTGAACAAGGACGCATACTGAAACAGTGCCTCGCCGTATTCTTGTGTTCCTGCATGGTGGAATTCCTGACCAATACGCGCGACGATAGTCGCAAATTCTTGTATATCGTCATTGCTCATCACAGGGCGGATTGTTTGCCAGATTGGGAATGCTTGATTGAAAAGAGCTGCATACACTATGGCAGTCATTTCCGTCTTGTCATGGTAAGAGTTGGTGCTGTGCGGAGAACATTCTGCACACGTCATGGGCGAAAGAGGCGTTTCGGAAGACGGAATTGCCGATGATAATTTTTCTAGTGAGAGTACCTTGACAAGGCATTCAAGGAGGTCGCTGGATCGAATGGGCTTTCGCAGATATGACTGACAATACGACAGAATTAGCCCTGTTTCTGATTCCAGTGCGGATGCGGTCAGTGCAATGATTGGAATGTTACGCATTTCCTCGTTCAGGCGGAGAGCACGAATTGTCTCGTAGCCGTCCATTATCGGCATTTGCATATCCATCAAAATTACATCGGGCTTATATTCATGCGCCATTTGAATACCTTCTTGTCCATCACTTGCCTCGAATATTTCAACATTATACGGTTCAAGAAAACCTCGCACAACGGAGCGGTTGGATTCAATATCTTCGACAACAAGTACCCGTGCGCCGCGAAAGGAAATGTTTCGCAGATTATCTTCCTGTGGAGCGGCATAGTGTTTGTTGAGAGCGGCTACTTTGACATTCGGCAAAGTAATTGTAAAGGTTGTGCCTTGCTCCGGTGCGCTTTCGAGCGTAATTGTACCGTTCATCATCTCAACCAAACGGCGTGAGATGGTCAGTCCTAGACCTGTGCCGCCGTATTTGCGAGTGCTTTGCCCTTCTTGCTGGCGGAATGGTTCAAAAATCACGGTTTGTTGCTCTTTCGGAATGCCGATACCGCTGTCGGAGACTTCAAATACGAGGTCAATCGAACTGGTATCGCCTCGGTACTCCCTTGCATCCACACGAATACCGACAAAACCTTGATGAGTAAATTTTACCGCATTGCCGAGAATGTTGAACAAAATCTGACGAAGGCGGATTTCGTCCAAGAGCAGGCTACGTGGGAGTTTTGGGTTTATCGTAATGTGGAAATCCAATCCTTTTTCCTGTGCGCGGAGCGAAAAAATCTGATGCAATTCGTTACAGAAAACATGAGGATCGCCGGGTTCATATTGAATGTCTAATCTTCCGGCTTCAATTTTCGACAAATCCAGAATATCATCAATCAATTTGAGAAGGTTTGTTCCGGCGGATTGTATGCCGTGCAAATAGTCCAGATATTTTTTCTCTACGACATATCGTTCTAAAATATCGGCGAAGCCTAGGATTGCATTCATCGGTGTACGAATTTCGTGGCTCATATTTGCCAGAAATTCACTCTTTGCGCGATTCGCACCTTCCGCAGCTTCTTTTGCCGCACGGAGTTCAATTTCTGCCCGTTTTGCGGCGGAAATATCGCGCCCGTAGATATTGACATATCTGCTCTCGCAAATCGGAGCAAAAATGAGAGAGTATGTAATACTCCCGCTTTCTACTTCAATTTCCTTATTCTCACCTGTCATTAGAGCATCCAGCACGGCAACCCTAAACTCTTCGCCGATATTTGCACCGACGCTTGTTTTCCATTCTTGTAAAAGGAGGTTGCTCATGGCATTGGCGTACATAATCGTACCGTCCATTGCGACGCGCAAGACAGGGCTTGGATTTTCATCGGGAAAGCGGGCTAATTGGCTGATAATTTCTTCGGTTTCTTTGCGTTCGGTTATGTCAATCGTTGTAGCAACAATGCGGCTTACATGACCTTCAGCATCGCAAATCGGACGCATTTTCGTATTACACCACCGAACACCGCTCGGATGCAAAATCCGAAACTCAAAGTCTTGCACCATATTGTTTTCAATAGCGCTTTGCATATAGAGGTTAAATGAGGGGAGGTCTTCGAGACAGATAATATCAAGTAATGTTGCCAAATTTGGTATGCCATTTTCTTTGGAAAAGCCGAAAAGTGCGTATGCGGCATCGGACAAATACGCAATACTGTGCGAAGAGGTGTCAAACTCCCATGAACCAAGTCGTGCGACGTGTTGTGCTTCTGCAAGGTGGGCAGACATTGTTTGTAAGCTGCGCTCGGTTTCTTTGCGTTGGGTGATATCGCGGATGATTGCGGTAAAAAGGTGGTCGCCGTCCTTAGCATATTCGCCAAAGGAAATTTCGACAGCTACTTCTTTGCCGTCTTTGCGCGTTGCAACGGTTTCCACACTTTTCCAATTCAATCGTCTCTCGCCTGTCGCCATATAACGGCTTGCTCCAGCATGGTGCAAATGGCGAAATTGCTTGGGGATAAGGATACTAATGGATTGATTGAGCATTTCGTCGGCGGTATAACCGAAAATACTTTCCATTCCTTGATTGACAAACAAGATCGTACCATGGCGATTTATAGTAATGATACCGTCGCTGGCTGATTCTGTTACGATACGATACCGTGCCTCACTCTTTTGTAATTCTTCCTGTGTCCGCATTTTTTCGGTAATATCGCGGTATTGCCAAAGATGACCGTAGTAGCGGTTTTCGAGGAAAATCGGAATATAATCGCGCTCCAAAATTCGTCCGTCCACAAGGCGAATTTCTTCATTAGTAACGATTTCGCGGCGTGATAAAATCTCACCTATACGACTTACGAAGCGTTCTGGATCCATAAAATTTTCTTTGGACTGCTCGGCAGAATCGGAACAGTCCGCACCAATCATCTGCTCAGGCGTTGCGGGTATGCCAAACATTGCGCAAAATGTTGTATTTGTGAGAACAATATGCCGATGCTCGTTTTCCAGTAAAATACCTGCCTGCAGGTTTTGAATCAGCGCACCCAAGCGGCTCACGGCAATTTGGACTGCTTCTTCGGCACTTTTACGCTTCGTGATGTTTTGAATCAGCATCGAAACTTTTGGTTCTGTTGCCCAAGAATCTTGGATATAGCTTGTTTTAGCAAGATACCATTGGTCATTTACAGGCGATTGATATTCTAAAAGAATTGTTTCTTTGGTGGCAACAACATTGCGAATCATGTCGCCAAATGTTCTTCCGAAATCTGTACCGAATATATCTTCAAGCGTTTTGCCGGTAAGTGTTTCTTTCGGAAAGAAAAGATGCTCTTCATTTGCCGTCCAGACATTAAGGAATGCGCCATTTCCGTTAAATTCAAAAACAATATCTTCTAAGGAAGAAATGATGGCTGTCAAATTTGACTCCTTCATTTGCAGTTTTTGTTTTGATTCTATCTGTTCGGTAATATCTTCCAGCGTACAGAGGTCAATAATCTGTCCTTCGTGGTTAAATTCTTCTGCACGGAGAAGGCAAGTCTTTTGTGCATTGCTTTTTGTCGTGAGGCAGATTTCATAGTTCAATATTCCGTTCTGAAATTCCACACAAACAACACGTCCCAGAGGAGAATCGGAAAATGCTTCACGTTCTGCGCAGAAGTTTATGAGTGCTTTATTGCACAATTCATCTGCCGTATAACCTACAAGGTGCAATGCAGCAGTATTGACAAATACGATAGTGTCGTGATGCTGCATGATGACCGGTGTTGGTAGAGCCTCTAATGCTTTGCAATAGAGCGATGGTATATTATTGATTGCAGATTGCATGGGAATTTCTTGAAAAGAGATTTGAGCATTATCATTGCGATTTCTTTTATCAGTGACGAAATCAATGCCAAATTTTCACAAACTGTGTATAATTTTGGGTATTGCCATTGTAAAATTTTGTTTTTCAACTATTTGTATGTTTGGGTATGTGATGAAAAAACAGTTGGTTGCCGATAAATCATATCGAAAAATGATACGATGTATTCGTTATTCGTTACTGTGTATAGATACAAAGTATAGATGTCGAAGCCTAAACATGAAGTATCGTTGCGCAGAAGAGGCTTTTTAACGACGGTCTGTTTTCGTTTTGGGGGATGATGGGCGAGGTTTGGCTGTTTTTGCGGGAGCGGGACTTTCTGCGGCACGGGGAATGAGTGTGAAATCAAGGTTATCAATCATGTCGCCGTCAGCAGTGATGCGGACGGTGAAGAAGCGTTTTTCAGGCGAAGGATTCACTTTGAGCATTGTGAGTTGATTGCTGTCAAGCGCGACGGTATATGCGCCCGGAGGCAAGCCCATTTGGTAGAATGTTCCGTCGCCGAAGGTTGTGGTCGTTTTTTCATAGCCGCCGTCACGTTTGCGGAATGTGATATTCAGACCGGGAACAGGTGTGTGTTTTTCATCATCAAGCCTGACAATACCGCTCGCCGCGCCCGCCATCACAAGCGGAATATCAATCGGCTTATAGGCTGCGGGATCGGCAATAAAGACGTAGCCGGGCGAAGCAGGTAGAAGCAAGGGATTGTCGAGAGAATTTTCATCCACAGAAACTTCATACTCGGCATACGGCGTGAGGTCTTTGACGCGGATAATACCGTCGTCGTCGCGTGTAGCAATAACGGATTGTTTGAACGCGACTGACGCATTTTTTAAGACCTCATCTTTTCCGTCAAAGACACCATTGCCGTTTTTATCCAGAAACAGCCGCACAGAAGCTGCTCCGCCTGTCGGAGGAGTGTTTGTAAAAAAGACTTTCCCGTAATTGCGGTCATATGCAATACTACCCTGTACACTGGCACTAAGTGTGGGTTGCTGCGGGTCGAGCGTTGCCGAAAGCGTTGTACGCAGAAACGACGCATCAATAGACAGTTGTAGTGCCGAACCTGTATAACCCGAACTCATATCACGGAACACAAGATAGCGTAATCGCGCTCCTTGCCATAGACTGCGGGAAATTTCGCCGCGAATATCAGTGATTTGATTGCTGCTGAGTTGATACGTTGCTCCGGCACTGACCATCATGCCTTCAAAAATATTCCAAAAGCCGCTTGTCCCCTGTACGGAATATGAAAGATTCGCAACAAGCGAACCATTAGCTTGTGTTTCGCCTGTTTGCAACGTTCCGGCAAAGCCTCGTGCATCAAGCGCAAGGCGCATTCCACCGAGGTTTGCGGCAAATCCCACAAGTCCGCTGTAACTCGTTACGTTGAGCGGATAACCATCGCGGGCGGCTTGCAGACGAAGATTTATCGGCATTCCGGTAATATCACTGGAGATAGTTGTGCTGAGGAGCGTTTGAGAAGCCTTCCCGCCGGAGACTGCTAAACTGTAATCCGCATACTGCGTGTGAGAAAGTGTTGCCGCAACTGCCGTTCCGATTTCTGTACTGAATGTTGCACGGTAAAAAGCTCCCGGAGCCGCTTCAATGGCGGCAACAGAGCTTGTTCCCAAGCGGGCGGACAATGCTCCCGCCATAGTCCAGCGTTGGCTGAAAGGGTCTAATTCAACGCTTGCTTGCGCACTCAGCCACGAAGCAAGACCGTAGCTTGTTTTCAAGGAAAGTCCGCCGTTGGTATCATTCAGCACCATACCGCCTGTGAGAACGTAACGAAATTCACCTACCGGAGCAAATGACGCGGGAACTTGAACACGATGCGTTTCTTCGCGGACTTCGCCTTTTGTACCGTAAAGTTTTAATTGAAGCAGACCGGAGCCGTATTGAAGCGGTATGGAGAAGGAATATCGTCCCAAACTGTCGGCAAACGTAACGCCGACGAATTGACTATTCAAGTAGGCTTCAATTTCCCATTTCGGTAAAGCTAAACCCGAATACGTGAATGAGCCTAGGTCTGAAGAGGGGCGCAGAGGCTCGTTGCTTAGTTGTACGCCCAAAAGCAAACCTTGACGTGAGCCGAATCCCGGCAGCGTTCCCACGCGAATATGCGTCAGCCACGCATTTTGCTTGAGTGCATAATCCCAACGAAAAGCCGCATTGAAAGAGCTTGCCAGAGTAGCTCCGGAAGAATGGACAATGTTGTCTGCTGTGGTCGCAGTGGTGGTACTTTGCTGTTCTCCGATACTTGTCGAAAGAGGCACAATCGTTCCCAGTGCTGAAGCCTGCAATTCTCCACCAAAAAGTTCTGCTTGGGCGCTCATCGAATAACTATGCGCACTTGCCAAACGACTAAATGACGATGAAAGCGAGTACGAAAAAAATCCACCATTCAGCACATGGCGTGAGCGATCGAAAAATGCGCCGCGTCTGGCAAATGCTTTGCCTTCTGCTTCACTTTCGCGCTGCCGAGCTAATTCGGCTTGTTTACGGCGCATCTTGCGTTCATACTGTTCTTCCGCCGGAAGAGCTGCTGAAGAGGAAATATTTGCCGCAAGATTGTTCACATCAATATCAATCATCAACCCCAAAACGCGAGCAAGTACCGACGGCAAAACCCATACGTCAAGTGTACCGACAAGAAATGCAGATTGGGGCAGAGGAAAGGTTTTTCCGGCATATTGAAGTGTTCGCCGTTGGAAATCGAAGTGATAGGTCGAGTCGTTCCGAATGAAAAAGCCTGTTGCGCTCTTGGTTTCCATATCTAAGTGAATATCTACGCTCAGTTTCATAAACACGTCGCGGAGCGGCACATACACGGAATCGCCATAATACTGACAGACCAAGACCGTCCGCACATAACGTTTGTAGGTCGTCTCGACGTAGATTTCTTGAGCATCGGTAGGAATCTGAGCAACAAGGCGGCTGCTTAGTACGAGGAATAGCACTACGTTCACAACGAGATATTTCAAGCGTTGTAGCGGCATGATTGCGCAAAAGAGTATGAAGTGATGAGGTTGAGAGAAAAAGTAAGGGCATCAACAAGCATTGATACCCTTAAGCGTGATATACCGAAGCCATAGAGTGGCTTTGCCTAGCGGCTTTTCGGAGAATTTTTTATTGAGAATGGCACCACAACATTTACGGGAGTAATGGTACGCAAAAAGCGTTCTTCGACATCACCGCGTTGCCCGGAAATAGCGATTTCTGCTTTATAGGAACCCGATTTGTAGAGTTTTCTATCAAGACTGAAGCGCTTTGCAAGATTGAAATAGACAGCAACAGGAGCTTTTTGCTCTTCCACAACACTACCTTTGTCATCAAGCACTCTGAGCGAAGTCGCACCAAAAAACGGCGTGTGTCCGGCGCAGCGAATTGCCGAGATAATATCTATGCGTCCCGTGTCGGCGATGACGTTATTTCGCTCGATGGAAATCGTTGATTCCAATTTACCATGCTGAAATACAACAGGAACAACTTGATTAAAGACAAAATTCAGTTGCGCTCCGATGGCAGAAGAATTTGTATCGGCAAGTTGAGCTTTGGGAGCGGAAGTCGTCGTCATGCGTCCCCAATATGCGCCGTCGGGGAGGTCGTTCGGCGTTTTGACGGTCAATCGCACCGTGCGCTGTTCGCCGGGCTGAAGAGTAAATTGCCGCGGGAAAACTTTTATCCACGAGACCAGTGAGTATTTGCGTTCCCGTACGGAATCTTGGTAATTAACAACAACATTCCCTAATGAGTCAGATTGCGGATAACCAAACTTAAAATCCAGCGACACATCGCGTGCCTCGTTAGAACGGTTAATAATCATCACACTAGCAAATTTGCTGCCGTCGTCCATAAATACAGCAGTTGGAGCGATGATGACTTGACTCCAAAGGCTCTGTTGCATTGAAACAATACAAACAAGAGCCATACAAGCGAACAATACAAAGCGTTTCATGGTACACACCTTCGAGAAAATATTGAGAAAGATTTTGTGAAAGAAAGTTGCAACGTTTACCCGTAATGTTCAAGAGGTGTGCCAAGAAGAGAGATTGTTTTTAATGATTTGCAAAATAACAACTTATGGAGAATCGGCGTTGTTGTGTTGGTAGAAATTCTTGTACAAAGTATTGAGTATTGAATACTTTGTATCAATACGACTTAGGCAAATCAACGAATCAATGTCGTAGCGTCCAGTCGGATAAGTCCTGTGTATCGTCCGCTTCGCAGCATTCGCGACGGAGTAAGTGAGCATCCTATCCAGAGAAATATCATACCCGATGCGGGGATTTTGATACGCTGAGGCAGCATCGGATTAAAGGTTGTAACACCCAACGTCGGTGAATCTCGTTCTGACCATGCTGCTGAGGCTTCACCAAACTGAATCGGTGTATCAGAATTTGAGCCAAGAATCCGCGTAGGAAGAGCCAGAGAAAGGAGGATTTCTGAAGCAGGCGGGGCAACAATACGAAATCGTGCGGCGGCGGCATCACGAAAGCGAATTTCCTTTGGAACACCGACAATCGCAACACCGCATATAAGTTCGCTCAGACATTGGACGCGTACGACCGAACTGAGATTTTGTTGTGCAAGATTTTGCTGAACGAGTTGCGTTGGTGCTAGTGATGATGAGGTTTGCTGTGCAAATATATTGTCTATTGCAAGGAGAATGCAGAACAGCATCCATACAGAAAAGAGAAGTTGCGTTTTCATGGCTTTGCGGAAAATGATACTGCGAAATAATGGGATAAAAAAACGGCGTGAACGCTTGATTTGTACGTTCACGCCGTCATTCGGAAGGTGTGCTTACTTAATACTCAACATTGATGGCAAATGTGCCGGTGTAATTGCCTCGTGCCTGCGTTGCGCCGACGTTGATACTGCCGCCTAAGTACACATATGCTTTGCCGTCGCTGCCCAAATCCAGATTTGAACCGGAAGTCAGTGCGGATGAACTTGCAACGACATCCGCCGTGTTCGCTTTTACGTTTGATGTGAAGGGCAGTGTGATAGAGCCGGAAGCGAGGTTTGCAGGCGAAGTGAAGGTTACTTTGATTGTTTCGCTCGGTTCACCG
>VYMD01000202.1_pt1 | contig 15872 bp, 7 predicted proteins | sample 5115311 | NCBI WGS metagenome assembly VYMD01 (sample SAMN12291779, study PRJNA351875) | freshwater metagenome | isolation source: freshwater lake | place: USA: Michigan, Wintergreen Lake | collected 2013-08-08
CGGTGCGGTGGTTACGGCTGAAGAACATCAGGTGCATGGCGGCTTGGGAGGTGCTGTGGCGGAAGTGTTGGCGAAAAATTATCCCGTTCCGATGGAAATGGTTGGTATGAAGGATATTTTTGGGGGAAGCGGCGAAGGGAAAGATTTGATGCTGCGTTTCGGTATGACGTGGCGTGATATTTATGCTTCGGCGCTCACCGTTATTCAGCGCCGCGACGGGAAATTTACTGGTAACGCCGTCCGCGCAGTAAAAGACGTTCCCGAATATCGTGAGAATTTGTAATGACGGATTTGGAATGACGACAATAACAGATGCTGTACTTTTCTGATGGTAGGCGGCACCGTGTATATGCCGACGTAGTTGTGCCGCCGCCTTTTGGCGTTGATGTATTTTCAAGGTTGTTGCGCTGTTCGTATAAAAAACTGTATTTATGAGCTGTTCTCGGTATAATCACAACCGATTGTCTTGGCAACTCGCCCTGCTTCTTCTGGTGCAGGGCGTTTGTCTCTTGGCGCTGAAACTGCCTCTTAGGGCACAAACGCCCAGAGTAGATTCCTTGCGGGCTGTTTTGAACACGGCAAAACAAGACACCGTGCGAGTAAATACGCTCTTGCAACTTCTTTGGGACTTGCGAGTGATTGACCCTGTGCAGGCAATTTCTTTCGGTCGTGAGGCATTACGCATGGTGAAGCCCGAATCTGCTCTTATATTTCCCCAAGACAGAACACTTCAAAAACGCGCAGAAATTTACCGATTTCTGGGTGTGGCATACCGCAACGCCGGAGAGTACGGCAAAGCTGCGGCGGAGGTCTATGCGGCGCTGGATATTGACCTGCAACGCGGCGACAGTCTTGAAATCGGACATTCGTATAACACGCTTGCTCGCATCTTTCTTCTACAAAAAAACACCGAAAAAGCAGCGTCCTTTGTTCACCGTGCCGTTGCGATTGCAGAGCATTTGGGTGATGAAAAGCTCCTCGCTTTTGCGCTTTTTAACCTTGCCGATGTGTATTTTGAGCGTGGAGATTATGCTCTTGCACTTGCTACTGCCAACAAAGCCGTGAGCATACGCCGCAAACGTGGAGAAAATGGGTATGTGGCGGATATTTATTTGGCGATTGCCAAAAATTTAGCGGTATTGAAGCGTTTCGATGAGGCTCAAACTTACGTCGAACAATCGCTGGAAATCTATCGTACACAAGGTATTCCCTATAATCAAGCCGTTGGGAATAACTCAATGGCAAAACTCGCATTTCTCCGCAAGCGCCCGCGAGAAGCAAGCGAATATGCGGTTGCTGCGATGCGGATAGCAAATTCTGTAGGGGCAAAAGCATTAGAGAAAGAAGCGGTAGAAATGTTGGCGGAGTGCTATGCGGCATTGGGTGCTTACCAAGCAGCGTTTACCATGAACAAGCGTGCCGATGAGCTGGAGGATTCGATTGTTTCCGAACGCGGAAGTCGTCAGCAGGCGCTGTTGGATGTCGAATATGAAACACGACTGAAGGAGCAGAAAATTCAGACATTTGAGCGAGAGCGTAGGAATAACACCCTTGCCGTCATTGTCATTGTCGTTCTTTTGACTGTTGTCGCCTTATTGTTATACCAACGGTACAGACAGCGCGAACTCATTAAAGCACGGTTCACGCAAGATTTGTTACAGCGTGCCGAAAATTTGGCGGACACCAATGACGAACTTCGTTTTGCACAATTAGACCTGCAAGAGAGTCATTTGCAACTTTCCAAAGCCATGCGAGAACTAGAATCTCGCAACGATGAATTACGCGACCTCAACCAAGAAAAGAATATGATTTTGGGCATGGTTTCCCATGATTTGAAAAATCCGATTGTGGCCGTGCAAGGCTTGGCTGAGATGATGGCGACTGAAGATTTTGCCGCCGAGCAGTACAAAGAATTTGCACAGGTGATTAAGGAAACAAGCAATCGGATGTTTGGGCTGGTAAAAAATTTTCTTGATGTGGCGCGTGCTGAAGAGGGGCGTTTACGGATAATGCTCATTCAATTTGACATTGGCGACGTGGTAGAACTCACACTGAAAAACTACGAGCAACAGGCTGCCAAAAAGAACATTCAAATTCATTACGTTAAGCCCATAACGCCTGCAACGGTCTATGCAGATGAATCTTTAACCTTGCAAGTTTTAGACAATCTGATTTCTAATGCTCTCAAATACACGGCTCCGGGTAAAGATGTTGCTGTGGATATTCAGGTAGTGCAGGTGCTTCGACATAATGTAACGCTTTTTAACAATGAAATGAACAATCTGGACGAATCAGCATTTGTGCAATGTGTCCGCGTCAGCGTTACCGACGAAGGTCCGGGTTTGACCGACCAAGACAAAACCAAACTTTTTGGTAAATTTGCACGTCTTTCTGCACAACCAACAGGCGGTGAATCTTCAACCGGTTTGGGATTGGCAATTACCAAGCGGCTGATTGAAACCATGAATGGGCGGATTTGGTGTGAGTCTGAATACGGTTTTGGCTCTCGTTTTACCTTTGAGTTACCAAGCGAGGCAGTTTCATAACGTTTATTCTGAAGCCACATTTCGGTGCAGTTTGTGAGGAATTTCTTTTTTCCGTACACTCCATTTTACGATGAATACCCTTTGCATTTTGGCAGTAATTAATGCCACTGAAAGGACAGTATTGGTGATGCTGCTTTTCGCAATACTATCGTTTCCGAATACTCTTTTTGCGCAATCTCCCGAAACACGGTCACTGCCCGCCTTCCCTGTTGTGGAAGAAGTTCGGTTGAAAAACGGGTTCCGTGGGCTGCTTGTTGCAGACAAGAAGCAAGACCGCATCACGCTTCGAGTGCAGTTTGGCTCAGGAACGGCTTTGGATGCTTTTGGCAAAGAGGGCAGCCATGCCCTTGCGGTTCATATCCTCGCCGGACAAGTCCAAATGCGGCTTTCCACACGCACAACAGTTTCTGTCAGCGCCGATGCGAGTGCGATCACGCTGAATTTGCGCACATCCGCTCTCGCTCAAGCGCTTGTGAATATGGCAGAACTCTTGATGAAGCCAAACATTGAAACGGCAAATCTGAATCTTGTCCGCAATGTGATGGCTTACACCGTCGATTCCGTCATGCTCCCGACCGAGCCGATGGCTAGCGCCGTTGTCTATGGCTTTGAGCATCCGTACTCACGGCTGACAACACCCGAAAGGCTCAAAAAGCTGATGGATGCTGATGTTCAATCAGCATTCAAAGCATTGTCCATGCCGAATAACACAACGCTTTATTGTACAGGCAATATCACCAAAAAATCGCTTGCAGCCCTCGTCAATACTGCCTTTGGGAAATGGCAAAGCAGGGAAGCGCCCTATCTGCCGCGCCCACGCGCACTTCCGCAAGAAAATGCTGTTTATGCAATGGAACTTCCCGCAGATGAAGCACCGATGCGCCTCAAGGGCAATACTGCGCGTATCGCGTGGGCCTTGGATGCACCGATGCGCAATGACATGGATTACGATGCCTATTGCACAGCAACTGCCATCTTAGAAAAACGCTTACAATCAACATTGCCTGCTGATGCTGGTTGCCGTGCTACGGTCAGCCGTCATAAATACGGAAATTATGGTGTGATTGAGCAAAATCTGTCGGCACAAACGCCGCTTTCGGAGCGCATGAATACTGTGCGCAAAGCAGTTTCAACGATTATGGAAACTGCTCCAAGCCTTGATGAAATCAAACTGTTTCGTCGGCAACCATTAGAGCGCTTTACAGACCAACTACGTTCACCGGAGCGGCTTTTGATGGTGCTTGCCGAGGCGGAGACCAACAACATCACGCTCAAAGAACTTCGCGGGTACGCAAAACGGTTGCAAGCGCTTACGCCGGAAGCCGTGCAGACCGCCGCAAAACGATATTTTCAGCCTGAGCGTGGGTTTGTTGTCATTGGCGACAGCGCAGCACTTTCTTTGCAGACAACTTCCATGCAGGGGCTGGGGCAAATAACCCGCTATACCCGAGACGGGGAGCCGATACTTGCTTTCGATACAGCAGATATAACGCTTGCGGAACTTCTTACTCGTCATCAAGAAGCACTCGGCGGGACAACAGCCACAACAAGTGTTTCCACGCTTATCACAACCACACAAACACAACTTTCGGCAATGGCGCAAAAATTTCCGGGAACAATCGTTACGAAGCAAAAATATCCCGGAAAAATTGTGCGAAAATTGGAAATTGCGGCAACACAAATCTTGCAAGAACTCTGGTGCGACGGGCAAAATGCCTTCGACAAAATTGAAATGATGGGGCAAGAACAACCACTCAAACAGCGCGATGCAAAAGAAACCGAAAGCGCTTTGTTCGATGCACAAATTTTTCCCGCACTCACAATGAAATCGTGCGGTTTTCAGGCAGAACTGCTCGGTAAACGTAACGGAAATTATGTCGTCAAAGCTGAAACCACAAATGGCACAAGGAAAACACTTTCCTTTGATGCAACGACGTATTTACTGAGTGCTATCGAAGAATTTCGCCAAACACCGCAAGGAATAATCAAATCGGTGCAGGAATTTCGGGAATACGCCGTTTTTCAAGGTGTTAAACTCCCGACGACGATTGTTCTCAAAACCGGTCCCGGCGTACTTATCGGCAAAAGCACGTACGAAATTAATGTGTTTTTGAATGATGAGGTTTTTCGCGCTCCCAAATAGACTCAACGCAATAGACATTATCAAGGGTAATGATTTAGACCTCCTCTTTGCAGCACAGACAGAGCGCGGCACTCAACTTGTCCGTATCTGCATTGAGCGATCCCAATATCCTTCAAATGGCTTAATGTCAGAAGTGTACGGCATTACTTCTGTTGCGGTTCATTGCATTTGCAGGAGCATCATCTCAAAAAGTACCTCCTTCTCATTACCATTCACCCCAGCCCAATGTCATTTCGCCCCAAATCTCTTGAATTATCGTGCTAAAAATACGAGATTTGCCACAGATAAATCAACACAGTATCCCATTGGGCAGTCTTCCTCTTCAAGTTTCTTGTCTGTAAAGTAACCTTTCAGCCCCTGTTCTACGACGATGCTCTTACTTGAACGTAGAGTTTGTTCGCATCAGCATAATGGGGGCCTGAATGTCGCCACCTACCTGTGCCTTCTCTTTCGTTTGCAACTCTTCCACCTTTTGCGCAAATTTGCTTCTCCAATTTCGGTTCTTTGAATCAACGAACCTTCAGCATTGACGAACTTTTTCGCATTATTGTACTATGAAATTTGCTTTGAATACCCGCTTACAAGCACTTATTATTGCCGTTTTCGCTATGATGTTGTACGCACAAACACTGCATTTTGATTATGTTTTGGATGATGGAGAAATGGTCGTGAGGCAGCCGATGGTTTTGCAAGGTTTTCGAGGAATACCGCAGATTCTTAGTTCTGCAACAACGTTCACAGGAGCATTTTCATCGAACTCGCCAGAACAGAGACAAACAAGTGATCAAACCCTAGGCAAACAGCGTAGCGCCTACCGACCGCTTTCGCTCATAACGTTTGCGATAGAATACCAAATTGCCGAGAACAGTGCCGTTGTGCGCCATGCAACGAATGTCATGATATACGCAGTCGTTGTTGTGGTTGTCTTTATGTTTTTTTGCCACTTCAGTGCAACGATTCATCCGTTGTTGCCGTTTTTTGCCGCACTCATATTTGCCGCCCACCCGCTCCACACCGAAGTCGTCTGCAACATCAAAAGCCGCGATGAACTTTTAGCGTTGCTGTGTGCGGCAAGCGCCCTATGGTTTGCACTGGAATATGCCGAAACACAAACATTCAAGAGCCTTGTGGGTAGTGGAATGTTCTTTTTCTTGAGTTTGCTCGCAAAGGAGAATGCGATAACGATGCTGCCGATAATTCCATTCGGTGTTTGGCTTCAGATGCGTTTTCGGGGCAAAACGGTGGATTGGCAGCGTATTGGCATAATATGTGGTGTTGTTGTGGTTCTTGCGACGGTTTGGCTGGGCATAAGTTTTCGTCTTGCTTCGTGGGGTACGGACGATAGTAATTTTACGTCTATTCTCAACAATCCCTACGCCAAAGCCGCATCAGACGAGATCTTGCCTACCAAACTCAGTGTTTTGGGAGAGTATATCTTGAAGTTGGTGTATCCGCATACGATGTCGTTTGATTACGGTTACCGCGTTATTGAGCCGATGTCATGGGGCTGGAAGCCTGCTGCGGCAGTGGTGTTGGTGATGGCGTTAGCAGCACACGGCGCATGGTATATTCGTTCGCAAAAGCGCGAGGATGCGCTTCCTGCCTTTTGCCTTTTGTGGATGCTTGTGGCAATGTCCATCGCATCAAACCTCGTGTTGTATTCCGGGTCGGCAATGGCAGATCGTTTTATGTTTTTACCATCCTTGTCGTGGTCTTTGGCGCTTGCTTCGGGTATTATTTGGTTCTTGAAGAAATTTCGTGTGAAGACTTGGGAGCCAGTATTCATCGGACTGTGTGGAAGTATTGTTTGTGTGTACACTGTTCGGTCGCTCATACGTATTCCGGCGTGGAATTCCCCATACGACTTAACACAAGCTGCCGTAAATGATACTCCTCGAAGCATTAAGGCTCATGCAGCGATGACGTTGGAAGCCTTTCTCAAAGCAAATACGGCAAACGACTCCACCGAAAAAGTCTCCTATTTACACCAAGTGTACAACAGTGCAAGTGCTTTGACTTCGCTTGCACCCGCATACGGTCGAGGATTTTACACATTGGCACTCTACTTTGAACGCTACGCACCGCATGAAGACACGCCTTCTCAAGATTCTGCACGAATGTACTACGCTGAAGCTATTGAGCATGAGCCGGAAAACCGTGAGTATAAACACGATTGGGCAATGTTTCGTGGACATCGTGCAGTAGCTCTTGCCGTAGCAACGGCTTCAAAAGGTGATTCCGCGCAATTTGACTCAGCCTTGGCACATTACCGCGAAGCGCTGACCTACAATGCCTCATCGAATCTGGCTTTAGCAAATATCGGCTCGGTCTTTGCACGCAGACAACTATATGCCGAAGCCCTGCCATATTTGCAAAAAGCCGTTGCGCTTCATCCTTACGACAAGACCATCAATGCACGTTTGGCGCTGTGTTCAGCCCAAGAAGCAATTGAGCGGGGAAATGCAGAGCTTCGTGCAAACCGCTTGGAATCTGCTTTGACTGCATATCAAGAAGCTCTTCGTTTTGGCGCTGTGAGCGATATCGCTTGGCTGAATATCGCGCTTGTCAAAGAGCGGCAAGGCAAACGCAGTGAATTTGTCGCCGCATTGGAAGAAGCATTGCGCATTAATCCTGCGAATCAGTTTGCGAAAAGAATGTTGATGCAGCAGAAATAGCCATATTGCCCTATGCCCTACACAATCCTCACCGGCTTCACTTTCCAGATTTCGTTGGCATACTGCATAATTGTACGGTCACTGGAAAATTTCCCGCTTCGGGCAGTGTTCAAAATTGATTTTCGTGTCCATTCGTCGTGATTGCGCCAGAGCGTGTTTACGCGCTCTTGTGCCTCAATGTACGCGGCAAAATCCGCACAAACCAAGTAACGGTCGCCGTCGCGGAGCAAGGAATCAATTATCGGCTGAAAAATTCCGGGTTCGTGCCGCGAGAAATAATTGTCCCGAATCATGTCCAAGACCCGCTTCAAATCGTGGTTGTTGTTGTAATGCTCCCAAGGATTGTAATGCGAACGGAGTGCGGCAACTTCATCGGCAAGCAGTCCGAAAATCACGATGTTCTCATCGCCGACTTCCTCACGAATTTCCACGTTTGCGCCGTCCATCGTGCCAATAGTAAGTGCGCCGTTGAGTTGAAACTTCATATTCCCCGTGCCGCTTGCTTCCAAGCCTGCGGTCGAAATCTGTTCCGACAAATCCGAAGCAGGAATAATGCGCTCTGCAAGCGATACCGAATAATTTTTCAAGAAAAATACCTTCAAACGGTCGCCAATATCGGGGTCATGGTTCACAACCGAAGCAATCGAATTGATGAGTTTGATAATGTTTTTCGCCATGTAGTACCCGGGCGCAGATTTCGCGGCAAAAAAGACGGTACGCGGCACAAAATCACCCTTCGGATTATCCTTAATTTTGTTGTAGAGCCAAACACAATGCAGCGCGTTGAGTAATTGCCGTTTGTATTCGTGCAGACGTTTGACTTGGCTATCGAAGAGAGATTCAGGGTTGATACGGGTTTCGTAGTCGTTTTGGATGTAGATATATTCAATCAAACGCTGCTTTGCAAGGTTTTTCGCAATGCGCCACTCGTCGCAAAATGCTTGGTCGTGTATGAAATCCTCCAAACGGCGCAGTTCCGAAAGGTCTTTCACCCATTTGTCCCCGATGCGGCTTGAAATCAGGTCTGCAAGCGGCGGATTGGCTTTTTTGAGCCAGCGCCGTTGCGTGATGCCGTTGGTTTTGTTATTGAATTTATGGGGGTGCAAGCGGTAAAAATCGTTGAACAGTTCGCTGCACAAAATTTTCGTGTGGAGTTCCGCAACGCCGTTCACCGAGTGCGAACCAACAATCGCTAAGTTCGCCATACGCACATACTTTTGGTCGCCTTCCTGAATAATCGAAACACGAGAAATTATCGGATCGTTCTCGCTGTAAAACGTATGCACCATTTTCAAAAAACGATGATTGATTTCGTAAATAATTTGCAAATGGCGTGGCAAAAGCTGCTCAAAAAGGCTCACAGACCAGCGCTCAAGCGCTTCCGAAAGAACAGTGTGATTGGTGTAGGCAAAGGTGTTCGTGGTAATATGCCAAGCGTCATCCCACGTCAAACCCTCTTCATCCAGCAAAATCCGCATAAGTTCGGGGATAGCGATAGATGGGTGCGTGTCATTGAGTTGGATAGCCACTTTGTTGGGGAAAGCGCTAAAATTTTTATGCAATTTTTTGTAGGCACAAATAATGTCGTGCAAACTCGCCGCAACAAAGAAATACTGCTGTTTCAGGCGTAAAACCTTGCCTGCGGCGGTGTTGTCATTCGGATACAAGACTTTGGAAATTGTTTCAGTAGCACTTTTGCCTTCCACAGCGCCTAAATAATCACCGGAATCAAATGCCTTAAAATCAAAATCTTGCGTGGCTGTTGCTTGCCAAAGGCGGAGGCTGTTCACGGTGTTATTGTCATAGCCCGGAATCGGCACGTCGTATGCCACAGCAAGCACATCTTCGGTGTCCACCCACGAAAACCGCAGATGCCCTCTGTCATCGGTGTAATTGGTAACGCGCCCGCCAAATTTCACACGGTAGGTTAAATCCTCACGCAGCACTTCCCATGGAGAGCCGTAACGAAGCCAATTATCGGGATATTCGACTTGATTGCCGTTTTCGATTTCCTGCTTGAAAATGCCAAATTCATAGCGAATTCCGTAACCAAATGCCGGAAGTTCGAGCGTTGCCATCGAATCCAGAAAACAAGCCGCCAAGCGCCCCAGACCACCATTGCCCAAGCCCATATCATGCTCAATATCGCGGATTTCGTCGAGGTCATACCCAAGCGACTTCATAATTGTTTTACATTCATCGCGGAAGTTCATATTGGTCAAAGCATTACCCAGCAAACGCCCCATAAGAAATTCCAGCGAGAGATAATACACCTTCTTCACATCGCGCTTGTCGTATTCGCGCTGTGTGCGAATCCACGAGCGAATCATACGGTCGCGCACCGAGAGTGCAAGCGCTTTGTAAGCATCTTGCGGTGTAACGGTCTCGCGGTCGCGCACAAGACGGAACTCCAAATTTTCCGCAAATTGATTCTGAAGCGAGTAAGAATCAGGGTCTTCGCTATCGGTGAAAAACAGCGATGTGGGTTTGGGAGCAAGTTGCTGTTCGTCAGAAGTTTGCTCTTCGTTTTTTGGGGTGCGTTTTGCCATGACTATTTTTCCGAAAAAGGCGTGAACAAGAGATAAAACCTTGTAGGTCAGTCTGCCGAAAATACGCAAAGGGCATCAATAAGCAAGCAGAAAATGCAGAATTGTTGTTTGCCTGAAAAATGCTAGATTTGTGGGAAACTCGTTCTCACAATCCACGAAACACCATGCCCGCAACACTTCCCATAGAACTCTATCAGCAAATTACCGATAAGCACGGTCAGGAAATTGCCGTGAGTATCGCTAATATCTACGCCGGAACTGTCGCCGCCATCGAAGCGAGAGGCGATGAACTTGCACAAAAAAAGAAATTGGAACTGCGCGAGGATTTACTCAAAGAACTCGCATCAAAAGCAGAACTCATGCAGGTCAAAACGGAACTGCAAGGAGCCGTGACTGCCACACGCGAAGAATTACGTGGTGAAATCAAGGCGCTCCGCGAGGAAATGCGCGGCGAGTTCAAGGCAGTGCGTACTGAAATTGACCTCAAAATCGAACGCCTCGACCGCAAATTCAGTATTCTTCTGACGATGATTCTTTTTGCCATTATCATCACCAATCAGAACTCTCTCACCTTCATTTTGAAGGTGTTTGGTATTCTTAAATAACAACGTTGTTTCACTCATTTTTTACAGAAAGAGCCATGACCGACACCACTGTACAAAGCGCTCCACAACAGGGTTTTGCGCCGGAAACCTTTGAATACAAAGCCGAGATGAAGCAGCTTCTTCATCTCATCGTTCACTCCCTTTATACGCATCCTGAAGTCTTTGTTCGTGAACTTATTTCCAATGCTTCCGATGCTCTCAATAAAGCGCGGTTTCGAGGCTTAACCGACAATACCATGTTGGATAACGGCGCTCCGCTCGAAATACGCATCACACTGGACAGCGACACAAAAACGTTTACTATCGAAGACACCGGAATCGGTATGACCAAAGAAGATTTGGTCGGTAAACTCGGCACGGTTGCAAGTTCGGGAACGCTAGATTTTATCAAATCGCTCAAAGAACAAGGCACGGCGATTGACGGCAATATGATTGGGCAATTCGGCGTGGGATTTTACGCAGTGTTTATGGTTGCCGACGAGGTAACGGTCGAAACACGCCATGCAAACGCCGATTCTGTCGGTCTTCGGTGGAAATCCGACGGGCAGGGCAGTTTCACGATTGAAGAAATTGACAAGGCTACACGCGGCACACGCATTAGCTTTCACTTGAAAGATTCCGCAATAGAATTTAGCGAGGAATACCGCTTAAAATCTATCATTCAGAAGTATTCCAATTTTGTGGATTTCCCGATTTTGATTGGCAAAAATGGTGCAGAAGCGGAGAAAGCTAATACAATTCGCGCTTTGTGGCAAGCCCCGAAGGAAAGCATCAGTGCTGACGAGGCAAATGAGTTTTACAAATTTCTCACGCACGATTTCCAAGACCCGCTTGGTTACGTCCATCTGAGCATTGAAGGCTCGGTGAATTTCAAAGCGCTGGTGTTTGTTCCCGAAACCCCACCAATGCGCCCTTTCACCACCGACAACGACAAATCCTTGCACCTTTACACGAACAAAGTGCTTATCGAAGAAAACTGCAAGCACCTTTTGCCCGATTATCTCCGTTTTGCGCGGGGTGTGGTGGATACAGATGATTTGCCACTCAACGTCTCGCGGGAAATTACGCAGTCCAGCCCACAGATGGCAAAAATCAATAAAGTGCTGACAAGCAAGATTTTAAGCCTCTTGCAAGATTGGGCGAATACCGATGCAGAGAAATACACCAAGTTTTATGCGGCTTTTGGGCAACAGTTCAAAATCGGCATCAATTCTGACTTTGCCAACAGAGACCAGATTGTCCAACTGCTCCGCTTCGACACGACGCAAACGGAAAAAGGCTCGCTGACATCGCTCAAAGACTACACCAGCAGCATGAAAACTGAGCAGAAGGATATTTATTTCCTCACGGGCGAACACCGCGAAACGATGCTCAATAACCCAAATTTGGAGTATTTCCAAAAGCACGGCTTGGAAGTGCTGCTGCTCACCGACCCCGTTGATATTATCGTTGTGCCGTCTATTCCTGAGTTTGAGGGCAAAAAACTTGTTTCCATTGACAAAGCCGACGTGAGCGTCAGTGAGACGGAAGAAACAAAAGAGCCTTCAACGCTTGATTCTGCCTTGCTTGCGCTCTTCAAAGACGTGCTGGGCGAAAAAGTTGAGGATGTTTTGCCTTCTAAACGCCTTGTGGATTCAGCCGTTACACTCGTTGTGGGCAAAGAGGGCTTGGATGCTCAGATGGAGCGGATGATGAAGATGCTCGACAAGGATTTCAAAGGTGGTCGTAAGGTTTTGGAAGTGAACATGGAACACCCGCTCATCAAGAATTTATCACGCTTGCAGCTTGCCGATGCGGGAAGCCCTCTTTTGCGGCAATACATTTTACATCTCTACGAAGGTGCGCTGCTGATTGAAACAAATCTCGCTTCTCCGGCACTGTTTGTGCGGCGTATGACCGAGATTATGACCGATGCGACGAAGTAACTCGTTGCGAAAAATTTTTCCACGAATTGCACGAATTAACACGAATCCTGCTCAATGTTGTTAGTGATGTTGAAGAATACCGTGTAAGTGGCACATACATTTTGTCTGTGCGAAATTGCCCAAAAACAGCGTCAATACTCGCACAGGCAGAAATGCCTGTGCCACTGATTACTCAAAAATATTTAGATCGTCTTTAGCTATTCTCAATCTTGATTCGTGAGGATTCGTGCAATTCGTGGACAATTTTCCCTGAAAGACCGAGTACAACCCTTTATGAAAACAAAAACCATTTATGCTTGTCAAAATTGCGGGTTCACTGCGCCGCGCTGGTCAGGAAAATGCCCCTCGTGCGGTGAATGGAACACAATGACGGAAGAAACGCAGGTGAAAGAATCCGCCGCAACCTCGCGGCGCGTGCTGCCGGAAAACCGCACCACGACTCGCCAAAAGCCTGTTCTGCTGAATGAGATTGTACAAAACAATGAAGAGCGCATAATGACGGGCATCGTGGAACTTGACCGTGTGCTGGGTGGAGGAATTATGCGGGGTTCAATTACTCTCGTGGGTGGCGACCCGGGTATCGGCAAATCAACGCTGATGCTGCAAATGTGCGCTCGTCTTTCAGGTGAGCAGCCTCTGTATGTAACGGGTGAAGAATCGCTTCAGCAAATCAAATCCCGTGCAAGCCGCTTGGGGCTTGATTTTACGGGCTTGCGTGTTTTGGCGGAAACAAATGCGGAGGAAATTGTCGAAGCAATGCGCTCGCCGGAAGCAGGCGTGATTATTGCCGATTCTATCCAAACGATGTTCCGCCCTGCGATTGAATCTGCCCCCGGAAGCGTTGCGCAGGTGCGCGAATCCGCAGCGCTGCTAATGCAAGCCGCAAAAACGCTGCACAAACCCGTGTTTTTGGTGGGACACGTTACGAAAGAAGGCACGATTGCCGGTCCGAAAGTGCTTGAACACATCGTTGATACGGTTTTGCAGTTCGAGGGAGAGCGTATTTACTCGTACCGAATTTTGCGAGCCGCGAAAAATCGCTATGGTTCGACTAACGAAATTGGCGTTTTTGAGATGAGCGAAGACGGCTTGCGCGAGGTCTCGAATCCGTCGGAGGTCTTCCTTTCGCAGCGCAATGCGGGCGAGTCGGGAACGGCTGTGGTAGCGGCTATGGAGGGTTCGCGCCCGCTCTTGGTCGAAGTGCAGGCACTTGTAACACCGACGAGCTACAACGTACCGCAGCGCAGCGCCACAGGGCTTGATTACAGGCGTTTGCAGATGATTTTGGCGGTGTTGGAAAAACGGCTTGGTTTGGCGCTTGGCAAACATGATGTGTTTGTGAATATCGCCGGAGGGCTGCGTTTGGACGACCCCGCCGTAGATTTGGGCGTAGCGGCTGCTATTGTCAGTTCCTTCCGCGATGTGGCGATTCAGGCAGAAACGGTGTTGATTGGCGAAATTGGCTTGACGGGCGAGGTTCGGGCGGTTGTTTCGATTGAACAGCGCGTGAACGAGGCGCAAAAGCTGGGCTTCACAACAATTCTTCTTCCCGAAGCAAATATGAAGCGCTTTAATAAAGGTTCAACAAACCATCTCAAACCCGCAGAGCGCATATTGCAAGCGCTATTGAGTGTGGTTGGAGAGTAGAACTACATAGAATTTTTAACGTTCCCCAAATGCAATTTCGCCCATGCCCACATACACCCGCGAACAAAAAATTGCCCAAAGTGCCGACCGTCACTTGGCTGTAACCGCCGGAGCCGGTGCCGGAAAAACCAGCGTTTTGGTGCAGCGTTTCGTGCATCTGCTCTTTGACGATAGTATTCGTGCCGATGTGCGGCAAATCACCGCCATCACTTTCACACGCAAAGCCGCTGCCGAAATGCACCACCGCATTTCACAGGAAATCGAAAAACTCCTTGCCGACCCGTCGAAAAAACATCAATGGGGGCGCATCAAAGCAGTACGGGAACGCTTTTCGAGTGCGAACATTTCCACGATTCACAGCTTTTGTGCGCGACTGTTGCGAGAATTTCCCATTGAAGCAGGCGTAAACCCGAACTTCACCGAATTGGAAGAACACGAAGGCGTTCTCATCAAAGAACACGCCATTATGGACACTTTGGAAGCGTGGTTGGAAGAGAAGGAGGAGGGAAAAGGGAAAAAGGCGAAGGGAAAAAAGATTGCGAATACGGCTACAAGTGAGATTGCAAGCGAGATTGCAGACACTGAACCCGATAACGCAGAAATACCTGACGAAGCAGACGAAAAGCAAGTCGCCGCACGGCGAGTATGGATGCTCTTTGGCAAAGAGACACTGCTGAATATGCTGAAAACACTGCTCCAAAACGCAGAACGCTTTAACGAACTCGACGTGCTGTACCGCAAACATAGTATTGAAGCGCTGTTGAAGATGTCCGAAGAACTCTTTGTAACGCGATTTTTGACCAAAACCGAAGAATATATTTCAACACTGGATGCAGCGCTTGGAGCGCTTGATTTCAACGCTTTCACCCAAACAACACGACCAAAATTAGAAGACCTTTCTTCCACGCTTGCCATTATCAAAAAACAAGTTCAAAGCCTCACAACACCAAGCCCCGAAGCCCCAAGCAACCAAGTAACCAACCAACCAAGCAACCAAGCCCTAACATGGCGTAACGCACAAGATTTGTGGAATCGCATCGCAACGACAGTGCTTGCAAACGGCGCTATTTCTCGCACCAAAGGCACAATTAGCGGTTCGAGTGTACGCGAAAACACGGAGAAAAATTTCCTCGACAAAGAGCGATATTTGCGGCTTAACTACGAGGCAAACGGGCATTTTCTCGCCATAAACCGCATGGCAGATGTTCTGCCGAATCACCCGCACGACCGCGCAATGCAAGAAGTTGCGCGGATTCTGCTGGATATTGCGCGGGAGGCATGGATGCTGGTGCGGGAGGAAAAAGAGCGTTTGGGAGCGCTGGATTTCGACGATTTGGAATTAAAAGCCGATGTGCTGCTCAATAATCCCGAAGTCTGCGACAAACTCCGCATGAATACGCGCTTTTTGATGATTGACGAATTTCAGGACACCAACGAACTACAATACCGCATCGCAAAAAAAATTATTCGGAATCTGGGGCAAACCTCACCACAAAGCGAGGAAATATCGGCATCGGGTACGAATCTTTTTATTGTCGGCGACCCCAAACAAAGTATTTATCGCTTTCGCGGGGCAGACGTGCGGGTGTTTACGAAAGCAAAACGCGATATTGAAGCGCTGAATGGGCGTTTGCTTGCCGCAGGGCAGCTTGAAACCTCATTCCGCTTGGAAAAAGAGAGCATCACCGCACAAACATCATCGGAGGCGCAAGGAAACATCGGGCTTCGTGCAACGTTCCGTTTGTTGCCGGAGATTGCGGCGTTTGTCAATCGTGTTGCAGG
>VYMD01000203.1_pt1 | contig 15855 bp, 13 predicted proteins | sample 5115311 | NCBI WGS metagenome assembly VYMD01 (sample SAMN12291779, study PRJNA351875) | freshwater metagenome | isolation source: freshwater lake | place: USA: Michigan, Wintergreen Lake | collected 2013-08-08
CACACAGACGCGCGCCACCTGGCCGGGGGCCTCAGCGCCTGGCAGGCTGCGCAGCTGCCCCTGCCCACCCCACAGCCCAGCTGACGCCGCGCGGGCCAGCGCCGCTATCTTGCCCGCATGCTCGCTGCGCTCGACTGGGCCGTCATCATCGGCTATCTGCTGCTCTCACTCGCCATCGGCCTCTGGTTCGCGCGGCGCGCGGGCGCCAGCACCGAGGCCTACTTCCTCGGCGGGCGCGGCCTGCCCTGGGGCCTAGCCGGCCTCTCACTGGTGGCCACCACCTTCGCCGCCGACACACCCCTCGCCGTAACCGAGCTCGTGCGCTCCGGCGGCATCGCCGGCAACTGGCTCTGGTGGAACATGCTGCTCGGCGGCATGCTCACCACCTTTCTCTTCGCGCGGCTGTGGCGGCGATCCGGAGTGCTCACCGATGTCGAGCTCGTCACCATCCGCTACTCCGGCCCGGCCGTCGACCTGCTCCGCGGCTTCAAGGCCGTCTATCAGGGCCTACTGCTCAACGCACTCATCATCGGCTGGGTCAACCTCGCCATGCTCTCCATCCTCGAGGTCTTCTTCGGCATGACCCGCAGCGAGGCCCTGCTCTACACCGGCGGGGTCATGCTGCTCACCACGGGCTATGCGGCGCTCTCGGGCCTGCGCGGCGTGGTGGTCACCGACGCCGTGCAGTTCGTCATCGCCATGGGCGGCTGCATCCTGTTGGCTGTGCTGGTCTTGGCCGACGCGCGCATCGGCGGCCTAAGCGGACTCGTTGCGCAGCTGCCCGAGGCGCGGCTGCAGTTCTTCCCCAGTCTTTCGATGAATAGCGCCCCCTCGGCCGAGCAGCTCACGCTCGGCATCGGCGCCTTTGTGGCCTTCGTCGGCATCCAGTGGTGGGCCAGTTGGTACCCCGGCGCCGAGCCCGGCGGGGGCGGCTATGTGGCCCAGAGGATGCTCGCCGCCAAAGACGAGCGCCACTCGCTCTGGGCCGTGCTGCTGTTCAACGTGCTGCACTACGCCGTGCGCCCCTGGCCGTGGATCCTCGTCGCCCTCGCCACCCTCGTGCTCTACCCCGAGCTCGGGCCCGACCAGGCGCGCCTGAGCTACCTCTACGCCGTGCGCGACTTCCTGCCCATGGGCCTGCGCGGGCTGCTGCTCGTGGCCTTCCTCGCCGCCTATATGAGCACGCTCTCGACGCAGCTGAACTGGGGCACGTCGTACCTCATCAACGACCTCTACCGCCCCTTCATGCGGCGCCACGCCACCGAGGCGCAGTATGTGGCCGCAGCGCGCCTGGCCACCCTGCTGCTCATGCTGCTCAGCCTGGCCGTCACCACCCAGCTGCAGCGCATCGAGGGCGCCTGGCGCTTCATCATCGAGTGCGGCGCGGGCACCGGCCTCGTGCTCATCCTGCGGTGGTACTGGTGGCGCCTCTCGGCCTGGAGCGAGCTCGCCGCCACGGCTCTACCCTTCGTGGTCTATGGCGCCACGCAGCTCATCTTCCACGGCGTCGACGGCGGCGCGCCCACCTCGTGGTGGCAGTTCCCGAACACATTTTTTGTCACCGTCGGCATCACCGTGGTCGGCACGCTCGTGGTCACAGCCCTCACCCCACCCACCGACGCCGCCACGCTGCGGGCCTTCGTGGCGCGGGTGCGCCCGCAGGGCTGGTGGGGCCCCTACGCCAGTTCTGAAGAAGCCCAAACGCCCATCGGCGTGCTGCTGCTCTGCTGGGCGGCGGGGGTGGCGCTGGTGTTGGGCGCGCTCTTTGGCTTGGGGGCCCTGCTGCTGCAGCGGGCCCTCGAGGGGCTGAGCTGGCTGGGGCTCGCCGCCGCCGCTGCCCTCGCCCTCTGGCAGCTCGGCCGCCGCCACCGCGTGTTCAGCTAGGCCAATCCCTCCACGCACTAGCTTGGGTGAACATTCTCACGCGCGATGCGCCTCTCGCTAGCTCTGCTCATCCTGCTGCTGCTCGGCAGCTGCCTGCCTCAGCCCGGCGCCTATCCCTTCAGAGAACCCGCGCTGCTGCGCGCCGAGGCACAGGGCATCTCTGACTCGCTCGAGGCTTACGTGCGCTTGTGGTTGGCAGGCAAGGCCCCGCGCGAGATTCCCGCGCGCCTGATCCCGCCCGGCATCGACTCGGCCGACAACCGCCGCTTTGTCCTGCAGCGCTACGACCAGATCGACCCCACCACGCATTGGGTCGTGCGCCCCGCCGAGCCCCTGCCCGTGAACTCCGCCTCGGTCAAAGAGGGCCTGCCCGATCCGCACGTCACCTACCTGCTGCTGGGCACCTCGCTCGCCCCCTTTGGCACGCGGGTGCACATCGAGGGCGACTTCCCACACTGTCGGTTTTTCAGCGTGCAGATTTCGCCGCCCTTCGATGGCCTGGGCTACTCACCCAGTCGAGCCATCGGCTCCACCGAAAACAGCATCGTCGATGCTGACATCGTGCCCGAGCCCGGCAGCAGCAATCCCTTTCGGCCGGGGGCGGATCGCCGCGCGACCAGCCGCCGCTACCACCTGCAGTTCGACCTGCGCATGGGCGACCCACGCGCGCTCGACTCGAGCTTCAAGCCGCCCTACCGAGGCCCCGGCAACCGGCGCGCGGGTGCCCTGCTCATCCACCAAGGTCCCTGGTGGAAAAAGCTCGGCGGCAAAGGCCCCTGGAACGCTGGCCTGATCTGGGTGCGCTACTATGCCCCCGATCGCGCACACTTCCCGATGGCGGGCGCGCCCCTGCCCAAGGTGTGGTACGAACTGCCCACCGGCGAGCGCTACTACATCCATTCCGACTTCTCCGGCTTCGTGCACCGGGTCAACAGTCCCCGCGTCAGCAAGCCCACCGCCGCCAAACACCCCCCCGCCGCCAACGGGCCGACCGTGGGCTGGGCCAAGAGCTATGGCATTCTCCAGAGCATCGGTCTGGGCATCTACGAGGCCTGGGGCGGGCTCAACGAAAAGCGCCTCGACTATGTGCGCCGCGCCGACCACTATGCCACCGGCCGCGCCGAAGCCGCCCCCGCGCCCCACCACTACGAGCCCCACGCCACCACGAACAACTATGCCACCTACCTCGGCCGCAGCTTCCAGCTAGGTGCGGGGCAGGTGATCGTGCTCACCGGGCGCCTGCCCCTCTTCCCCGACACGCGGGGCGGCGCGGCCACCATGCCCACGGGGCAGCTGCGCTACTGGTCCATCGGCGGCTATGACTACAACATCTTTGCCAAGACCCTGACCTGCAACCTGCACTCGGTCATGGACGACGAACTCACGCTCAATGCCGACCGCGAATACACCCTCGTCTATTCGCGTGCCCAAGACCGCCCCGCCAACGCCACCGCTGCCAACGGCGTCACCTGGGTCGACTGGGGCCCGATCAGCGAGCAGGGCCTCATCATCCGCTGGGTCAGTGTCGAGCCCGAGTGGGCCATGAGCCCGAACCCCCACGAGCGCGAGCTGCCCTGGCCGGTGGCGAGCAAGGCCGGCACACGCTATGACCCCCGCCTGCTCGGAACCAACGATCAGCGCGGCCACCTCGGCGCCTACCTGCCCCGGGTCGCCTACATGAGTCAGGCGCAGTTCGAGGCCCTAGGGCCCATCCGCCGATCCGCCGATCCGCCGATGTGCCCATCTGGACGCAGCCGCGCGGCAACGGCCGATGAGCCGCCCTTAAGCTTTCTTCACAAAAGGCCCCGCTAGAGGCCCCTTAACTTTCTGCCTCGGGGCGCTTGTGCCCCGCATCTCCCCTTTTCTACCCATGCGAACCCGTTTACTCTTCTGCGCCTTCGCGCTGGGGGCGCTGACGCTGCGGGCCCAGACGCCTGCGCTCAGCCTGCCCCACGAGCGCTTCGTCCTGCCCAACGGCCTTACCGTCATCCTGCACGAAGACCACTCCCTACCCCTCGTCGCCGTCAACGTGTGGTACCACGTCGGCTCGGGCAGCGAGAAGCCCGGCCGCTCGGGCTTCGCCCACCTCTTTGAGCACATCCTCTTTGAGGGCTCGAAGAATGTGCCCGAGGGCGACTTTGACAACTGGCTCGAGGCCGCAGGCGGCAACAACAACGGCTCGACCAACACCGACCGCACCAACTATTACGAGACCCTCCCGTCGAACCAGCTGCCCCTAGCCCTCTTCCTCGAGAGCGACCGCATGGGCTTTCTGCTCGAGACGCTCACCCAGGCCAAGCTCGACGGCCAGCGCGACATCGTCAAAAACGAAAAGCGCCAGAGCTATGACAACCAGCCCTATGGCCAGGCCTTCATTCGCATGTTCGAGCGGATGTACCCTAAGGGGCATCCCTACAGCTGGCCCACCATCGGCTCGATGGCTGACCTCGACGCCGCCACCCTCGACGACGTCAAAGAATTCTTCCGCACCTATTATGTGCCCAACAACGCGTCACTCGTCATAGCGGGCGACATCAAGCCCGCCGAGGTGCGCAAGCAGGTCGAGCACTGGTTCTCTGACGTGCCCATGGGCAAACCCGTGACCCCACCCGCCGCGCCGCGCGTCACGCTCGAGCAGCCAGAATGGGAAACCATCCAAGACAAGGTGCAACTGCCCCGCGTCTACATGAGCTGGCACGCCCCCGCGCAGTTCGCGCCTGGCGACGCCGAGTTTGACCTACTGGCCAACGTGCTCGCGGGCGGCCGCTCGTCGCGCCTCTATCAGCGGCTCGTGAACGAGCTGCAGATCGCCCAGCAGGTCAGCGCCTTTCAAAGTAGCTTGATGCAGGGCAGCATCTTCGTCATCCAAGCCACGGCTGTGCCGGGCGTCAAGCTCGACCGGCTCACCGAGGTCATCCGCGCCGAGCTCGATGCCCTCATCGCCACGCCGCCCGCCGAGCGCGAGTTGCAGCGGGCCGTGAACCAGTTTGAGGCTGGCTTCCTACAGCAGCTCGAGAGCCTCGACCGCCGCGCCGATCTGCTCAACCAGTACCACTACCTCACCGGCAACCCCGACTGGCTCAACGAAGACCTCAACCGCTACCGTGGCGTCACCCCGGTGGACCTCTCGCGTTTCGCAGGCCGATTCCTACCCGCCCAGCGTTGCTTCACGCTGAGCGTCGTGCCCGAGGGCAAACCCGAACTCGCCGTCACCCCCAACCGCTAATCGCCATGAAAGCCTATACCTATCTGCTCACGGGGGTGATCGCTGCGGCCCTCATCGCCGCCCCCGCCGCGGCCCAGCCCAAGCGCGACACCAAGCCCGGCCCCACCGGCCCCGCCCCCACCCTGACCGTGCCCGCAGTCAAGCGCCTCGCGCTCGCCAACGGGCTGCCTGTGTACTACATCAGCAAGCCTGAGCTGCCCCTGGCGCAGGTCACCCTCGTGCTACGCAGCGGCGCCATCGCCGACCCTGCCGGCGACGAGGGCCTGGCGGCGTTCACCGCGGCGCTCATGCGCGAGGCTGCCGGCGACCGCGACGTGAAGGCTTTCGCCGACGCCGTCGAGTTCCTCGGCATCAACCTCTCCTCCGGCGCCAGTACCGAGCTCAGCTCGGTCGTGCTCTCTACCCCCCTGCGTCAGTTAACCCCTGGCCTAGCCCTCATGGCCGACCTCGTCACGCGTCCACGCTTCGACGCCTCCGATTTCGAGCGCCTCAAGAAGCGTCAGCTCACCCAGCTCATCTCGCAGCGTGACCAGCCCGGGCCCATCGCCAGCGTCGCCTTCGCCAAGCAGCTCTTTGGGGCCACCCACCCCTACGGGCGCCCGACCCAGGGCCTCTATGGCACGGTCAGTGGCTTCACCCTCGACAAGGTCAAGGCGTATTGGAAGCAGCACTACACCCCCGCCAATGCCTATGTGATCATCGCTGGCCAGCTGACCGAGGCTGAGGCCCTGCGCCAGCTCGAGGCTAGCCTTGGCAAGTGGACCGGTGGTGCCGCCCCCGCACCCGTCGCGATCGCGCCCGCTAAGGCCCCCAAGGGCCGCACCATTTACCTCGTCGACCGCCCCGGTTCGGCGCAGAGCCAGGTGCTAGTGGGCCATGTCGGCCTGTCGCGCACCACACCCGACTACCACGCCGCCGAGGTGGTCAACACGCTCCTTGGGGCCTCGTTCACCTCGCGCTTGAACAGCAACCTGCGCGAGAAGAACGGCTACTCCTACGGTGCCCGCAGCGCCTTTCAATACCGCCTACAGCCGGGGCCCTTTGTCGCCCAGTCGGCCGTCGAGACGAGCGTCACCGACAAGGCCGTGCGCGAGTTCCTCAACGAGCTCAAGGCCATTCGCACCATCACCCCCGCCGAGCTCGACAAGACGCGCAACTATGTCGCGCTGAGCTACCCGGCTGACTTCGAGGGCGTGGGGGGCATCTCGGCCCAAGTGTCCTCGCGCATCTTCTACGGCCTGCCCGACGACTCCTTCGACAGCTTCATCCCCACCGTGCTGGGGGTCACGCCGCAGCAGGCCGCCGCCGCCGCCAAGCGCATCGACCCCGACAACCTCATCATTGTCATCGTGGGCGATGCCGCCAAGATCGAGGGCCCCCTCAAGGCGCAGAAGTTCGGCCAGCTCGTCAAGCTCAGCATCGCCGACGTGCTCGGGCCGCCCCCAGCGCAGTAGGCCCTCACCGCCCCAGACGCAGCAGGCCCACGCGATCGCGTGGGCCTGCTGCGTCTGGGGCCTGCCATACCGACTGCCCACAAATGCCGACGCCCGCAGAGGCGGGCGTCAGGCGAGGTAGAAATCGTGTGCCGATTAAGCCTTCTTTTTCGGGGGGGCCTTCTTCACCGCAGGCTTCTTCGCGGGGGCGGCGCCGTCGGCATTCTTGATGGCCTGCACACCCAGGCGGATCTCTTGGGCTTTGTCGCGCAGCTCTTTCATGTACTTGCGCACACGGGTGCCGGCGGCGTTGTTGCCTTTCTCATAGAACTTGGTGAAGTCGTCCTCCCAAGAGGCGACCATATCGCGCAAGCTGCCGTAGGGGTTCTTGACGGGCATAAGCGGGGCTGGTTAAGTGAGGGTTAAGGAAAAGGGTAGTGCTCAAAAATAGAGTCCTAGCCCACTATCCAAGCGGCAAAACCCACTTTTTTGGCTCACAGGCCCCCTTTTTTCAAGCTGGAACGGCGTAATTCTCCACATACGCCCCCGATTTCAGCTTTTCGGCCACCGCCACGAGCGCATTTAGGGTGTAATCGACGTCAGCCAGGGTGTGGTCGGCCGTCGGGATGATGCGCAGAATCAGCTCGCCCTTGGGGATCACCGGATAGGCCACCCCCGACATGAAGATGCGGTGGTTCTCGCGCAGGTCCACCATCGTGGGGTAGATCTCTTGCACCCCGCCCTTGATATACACCGGCGTCACCGGCGACTGCGTCGGCCCGATGTCAAAGCCCCGCTCGGTCAGCCCCGTCTGCATCGCCCGCGCCACACGCCACACCTGCTCACGCAGCTGCGGCTGCGTGCGCAGCAGCTCGAGGCGTTTGCGCGCGCCGATCACCAGCGCGATCGGCAGCGACTTGGCGTAGATCTGACTGCGCAGGTTGTACCGCAGATAGCTGATCACCTGCTTCGGCCCCGCCACGAAGGCGCCGATCATCGCCATCGACTTGGCAAACGTGTTGAACAGCACATCGACCTGGTCCTGCACCCCGAAGTGCTCGCCCGTGCCGATGCCCGTCTGCCCCATCACGCCAAAGCCGTGCGCGTCGTCCACAAACAGGCGGAACTTATACTTCTTCTTGAGCGCAGCGATCGAGGCGAGATCGCCCAGGTCGCCCTTCATCCCAAACACGCCCTCGGTGATCACTAGGATGCCGCCGCCGGTCTTGGCCGTGATCGCCTCAGCCTTCTGCAGCCGGTCTTCCAGCTGCTCGATGTTGTTGTGCGCGAACACAAAGCGTTTCGCCAGCGACAGGTTCATGCCGTCGATGATGCACGCGTGCGACAGTGCATCATACACGATCACGTCGCGGCGGTCGGTCAGCGCCTGCACGATCGACACACAGCCCTGGTAGCCGAAGTTGAGCAGGAAGGCATCTTCCTTCTGCATGAAATCAGCCGCCTCGCGCTCGAAGGCCTCGTGCTCGTCAGTGTTGCCCGTCAGCATGCGCGAGCCCATCGGATAGGCGAAGCCATACTTCGCCGCCGCGTCGGCGTCGGCCTTGCGCACCTCGGGGTGGTTCGCCAGGCCCAAATAGTTGTTCAGCGACCAGACCAGCACCTCCTGCCGCCCCTTCTTGCCGGTGAAGTGCATCCGCGTGCCGATCTCGCCCTCCAGCTTCGGGAAGGTCGTGTAGCCGTGGCCGATGGCGGCATACTGGCCTAGGTCGCGCTGCATAGCAGCGTCGATCTTGTCAAAAATGTCGTGTGCCATAAACTGCGATGGGTGTGCAAAGATACGCGTTCTGAGTGGGTTACGTTCCTGCGGGCGGCTGGGCGAAACGTCCCCGCCGCCGTATGCGCCGCCGTACCCGCCTCGCACTCAGCCACACCACACCGGCCCATCCACCCCCGCGCATAAACCCGCGTTGACAAACGGACGCATCAACTCACCTACCATCCACCTTTGGTGTAGAGGCGCCTCACCGCGCTCAGGAGGTCAGGTCCGTAATCCTCTACCGCTCCGACAGGGGTTGGTCTTCCAGAATTTACGACTCTGGAATCACGGGCTTTGCTCGGCCGAGCTTAGACTGCTTTCCCACCCATACGCTAGCTAGCGTCGGGAGACGAAAACCGCCGAGGAGCCTCACAAGCTCCGAAGCACCAAAGGGCTGATCAGCCCACTACCGCCCACTCCCAGCCGGGAGAGCAGTAGCACGATATCCGGCACCGCCCGGCTGCGATTCGAGGATAACCCCTCGTTTCGTGGCCGGGTATTGCCGTTACGGTTCGGTTTGTTTACAACGCGCGCCCAGCCACGCTGTCATGCAGAGGGCCGCAGGCCCGAAGCATCTGAGAAGCAACCGCTCTTATACGTCATGCTGAGCGCAGCGAAGCATCTTCATCAACTATACCCATCTACACAAACGCCCAAGCTATCTCCCCCCTTCGGTTGAAGGGGCGGTGGCCCGCAGGGCCAGGGGGTTCGTTTGCATGAGAGCAGCTCGGCACCTTCTTCGATTGCCCCTGCCCCTAGCCTCCAGCAGCCCCTACCCCTTCGGCGTCGCGTCGAGGCGAAACAGGTTCGAGCTGCCGTTGGCCAGCAGCTTGCCCTCGGCGTCTTCCACGGTGCAGGTGGCATAGACGATGTGCCGCCCCACCCGCACGATCTTCGCCTTGACAAAGACCGTGTGGCCCTTGGGTGTGCTGCGCAGGAAGTCCACCGTCAGGTTGATCGACGCGAAGGGCCCCACGCCCGCACTCGCGCAGGCCATGCCCACAAACTCGTCCATCACCCCCGCGATGACGCCGCCGTGCAGGGTGCCCAGGGGGTTGGTCATCTCTTCGCGCACAGTGATCTCGATGGTCACCTCGCCCCAATCCACCGCGCGCAGGGTGCCGTTGACCCAGCGGGCGTAGGGCGATGGGCTGAGCGCGGTGGTCTGGCCGATGTGGGCGCGCAGGAATTCAAGGGCGGGGTTCGTGGGCTTGTCCATGGGGTGTGGTAGAAGGGATGGAGGAAGTTTCTGCGGGTGCCAACTGCACGCGGCGCAGGTCGAGCAGCAGCTCGAGCGGGCTGTGGTGTAGGCCGCTGACGCGCGGGTGCACCAGCCGCACGAGGCGGTAATGGTAGAGAAAAACGGCGGGCTGGTCGCGCACCAGCTGCTGCTCGAGCGCGGCCACCTGCGCGGCAAATTCGGCAGGGGCTGTGGCGGGCGCCTCGAGCAGGCGCCGATAGCCCGCGTCGAAGGCGGCGTCGGTGTAGCGAGTGGTGTTCGGCCCCGCCGGGGCGGCCTGCGGACCGTAGAACAGGCCGAGGAAGTTCTCGGCGGCGGGGTAGTCGGCCTGCCACGAGGCGCGCCAGGCACGAGCGCGGCCGTGCGCGATCTGCTCGCGGGCGGCGGCACCCTCGACCACCTCCACCGCCACGCTGATGCCGACCTCGCCCAGCTGGCTCTGGATGAGCTCACCCTGCGCGCGATAGCTGGGGCCGGTCAGCAGCTCGAGCGGCGGCAGGCCGCGGCCGCCGGGGTGACCCGCCTCGGCCAGCAGGCGGCGGGCGGCAGCGGGGTCATAGTCGGGGGCGGACAGGGCCTCGGGCGCATAGCCGGGCAGGCCCAGCGGCAGCAGGCCGCGCGCGGGCGTGCCCAGCCCGTTGCGCAGGTAGCGCACAAGGGCCGCGCGGTCGATGGCGTGGGCCACCGCGCGCCGCAGCCGCGCGTCGCGCCAGGGCGAGGCGGTGTCGGCCAGGTTGAAGCCCAGGTATTCGGTGGTGAGGGCGGGCGCTGTGACGAGGCGCACGCGCCCGGCATAGTGCGGCTGCAACTGCCCCTGGGGGCCGAGCACGTCGTCTTTGATGCTGGGGTCGAGCCCGTCGATGAGGTCGAGGCGGCCGCGCAGCAGTTCGCGCAGGGCGGTGAGGCGGCTGCGCAGCACACGGGCATAGATGGCGCGGGGGCCGACGGGTTCATAATAGTCTGTGTGGCGGCGCAGCAGCAGGGCCTCGGGCTCGGCCCGGTGCAGGTAGAACGGGCCACTGCCCACGGGGTGCTGCCCTAGCCCGCGGCCATAGCGGGCCACCGCCTCGGGCGCCACCACATAGGCATAGGGCATGACCAGCAGACTCAGGAAGGCCGCGCTGGGCCGCTCGAGGGCGATCACCACCGTCGAGTCGTCGGGGGCCCTGAGGCCGCTCACAGCACTGGCCCGCCCCTGCTGCACGGCGTCGGCGCCGACCACGCGGCCACTCAGCAGCCAGGCTCCAGGCGAGGCCGTGGCGGGGGTGACCAGGCGCGTCAGGCTGGCCACCACGTCGGCCCCCACCACCCGCCGCCGCGCCGTGTCGGCCCCGAAGCATGCGTCGCGGTGAAACCACGCATCGCGCCGTAGGGTAAAGGTGTAGGTGCGCCCATCAGGCGAGACCGCCCAGCGGCGGGCGAGGGCTGGTGCGGGCTGCAGCGCGGTGTCGAGGCGAACGAGACCCTCATACAGCTGCTGGGTCAGCCAGGCGATGGTTTGGTCGCGGGCGTGGGCGGGGTCTAGGGTGGCAGGCGGCGCCGAGAGGCCTAAGTGGAACACCTCCTCGCGTTCGGCGTCGGGGTTATCCACCTTTCCACAGCCAAACGTGAACAGCGTCAGCAGCACCAGGCCCGGCCAGCTGTACACCCCCCGTGGAACGAATTGTTCCACACCACGTGGACAAGCCCCATTCGAGCGTCGGGGGCGCCTATCTCGCCCTCTAGCTTTGTCCCATCGATGCGCGTCACCCCGTGTCATCCTCTGTCATCCGGCCTTCGCCTTCGCTGTAAACCTAGCCCTTAACTCCTCAAGCTCCCTCGCCCATGGCCACCACCAAAACCGGCGCCCCTGCCAAGGTCATCTGCTTCGCCAACCAAAAGGGCGGGGTCGGCAAAACCACCTCGGCCGTCAACCTGGCCGCCTCGCTCGCCGCGCTCGAATACAAGGTGCTGCTGATCGACACCGACCCCCAGGCCAACGCCACCTCAGGCCTAGGCTTCGTGCCGCAGAACATCAAGACCTCGATCTATGAGTGCATCATGAACGAGGACATTCACCCGAACGACATCATCCTGCAGGCGCACCACGAGCAGCTGCCGGCCCTCTATCTGCTGCCCTCGCACATCGACCTCGTCGGCGCCGAGATCGAGATGATCAACCTGCCCAACCGTGAGCGCAAAATGCGCGCAGTGATCGACCGCCTGCGGCCCCACTTCGACTTCATCCTCATCGACTGCTCGCCCAGCCTGGGCCTGATCACGGTGAATGCGCTGACGGCGTCGGACTCGGTGATCGTGCCCGTGCAGTGTGAGTATTACGCCATGGAGGGTCTGGGCAAACTGCTCAACACGATCAGCATCGTCCAGCAGCGCCTCAACCCGGCCCTGCAGATCGAGGGCATCCTGCTCACGATGTATGACGCCCGCCTGAGCCTGGCCAAGCAGGTGGTCGACGACGTGAAGCGCAACCTGGGCGAAATGGTGTTCGAGACCGTCATCCAGCGCAACAGCAAGCTGAGCGAGAGCCCCAGCTTTGGCCTGCCCATCCTGCTCTACGACGCCGAGAGCAAGGGCGCCATCAACTACCTCGGCCTGGCTCAAGAGATTCTGGTCAAGAACAACCTGCCCGTGCCCACGCTCGAGCTGGCGCCCGCCGCCAAGTGAGGCCCTGTCGTATCACCCGCGCGCTAGCCGCATCACCGACCTGACCCATGGCCAAGAAACCCACGCCCAAGCCTGCGGCCAACAAAGCCCACGCGAAGAAAGCCGCCCAGGCCAAGGCGCACACTCCGAGTGCCCCCCCGAAACCAACCGTATCGCTTAAAAAGACGTCACCTATGCCTACTGCTGTTCCCCCCATCGCCGCCAACCAAGTGCGCCGCAACGCCCTCGGGCGCGGCCTGAGTGCCCTGCTCGGCGACGCCAAGACCGACAACCTCGAGTCGAACTATGGCACCCCGAGTGGCCAGCCCGCCGAGACCCCTGCGGCCCGCGTGAGCCGCATCGAAGAGATCGCCATCACCTCGGTCGAGAAAAACCCCTTCCAGCCCCGGCTGCACTTCGAGCCCGAGGCCCTGCGTGAACTGAGCGACTCGATCAAAGCGCAAGGCATCATCCAGCCCATCACCGTGCGCCGCCTAGCCGAGGGGCAGTATCAGCTGATCTCGGGTGAGCGCCGCCTGCAAGCGAGTAAGCTCGCGGGCCTCGATACGATTCCGGCCTACATCCGCACGGCCAACGACGAGCAGATGCTCGAGATGGCGCTGATCGAGAACATTCAGCGCGCTGACCTGAACCCCATCGAGGTGGCCCTCGGCTATCAGCGCCTGATGGAAGAGGTCGGTTTAAACATGGACCAGGTGGGCGTGAAAGTGGGCAAGAACCGCGCGACCGTCAACAACTACCTGCGCCTGCTCAAGCTGCCGGCCGAGATTCAGGCGGGCCTGCGCGACCAGACGATTCAGATGGGCCACGCGCGCGCGCTCATCACGGTCGAAGACCCCACGGCGCAGCTCGAGCTCTTCCGCGCCGCAGTGGCCGGGGCCTGGTCGGTGCGCCGCGTCGAGGAAGAGGTGCGCGCCCGCCTGCAGCCCAAGCCCGCCACCGAGGCCAAGGAGCCCGCCGCCACGCCCGCCACGGCCAGCTCACCCCGTGAGATTCAACTGCGGCAGCTGCAGCGCGAGCTCGAGGCCAAGTTTGAGTCGCGGGTGCGCATCGTCGAGACGGCCCCCGGCAACGGCGAGATCCGCATCAGCTATTACAACGACGACGACTTCAACCGCATCCTCGAGCAGTTGCAATAAGCTGTTCGCGTCCTCGGTTATCTCAGGGCTGCCCCATCCGGGCGGCCCTGTTAGTTTTGCGCCCTGTGTTACCTGATCTGCGCTGCGGGCTGATGGCGTTCGTGCTCGTCGCCACCACGTGGTGGCTGCCCGCGGCTGCGCAGGCCGATAGCACGCTGGCTCGCTCAGATAGCAGCCGCACCCGAGCCGACAGCACGCGCACCACACCTGACAGCGCGCGCCGAGCCCCCACCCGCCCCTGGCGTTCGATGGCCGAGCTCGGCGCCGAGCAGCGTCTAGCCGACAGCCTGCGCGCAGAGCGCATCCGCGCGCACAAAGACACCATCTATAAGCAGTGGCCCATCCCCGGCCGGGCCACGCGCCTGAGCCTGCTCGTGCCGGGCCTAGGGCAGATCTACAATGCCGGCTGGGGGCGCAAGGGCGTGAGCACCGTGTCGAAATGGTGGCACACCGCCAAAGTGCCGCTCATCTATGGCCTGATGGGCTTCACGATCTACCTAGCGATCCAGAACGACAATCGCTACCAGTTCTTTCGCCAGGCCTACATCGACCGGGTTTACAACCGCAGCATTCCTGACTCGCTGCCCAATCGGACACTCCTGCTGCGGCCAGAGCCCTTCCCTAACGCGTCGGACATTGGCATTCGCAATGCGCGCGACCTCACCCGCCGCTCGCGCGATCAGGCCATCTTTTGGACGGTCGTGGTCTATGCTCTCAACGGCATCGAGGCCTATGTGTCCGCCCACCTGCGCACCTTCGACGTGTCAGACAACCTCAGCCTGCGCGTGACGCCCACCTTCGACCTGCGCCCGCCGAACGCATTCAGCCCCGAGCCGGGCCTGAACGTGGGGGCACGGCTCAGCCTGAGCTTCGGCCGCTAGGTCAGACCAAGCGCTAGGGGCCACGAATGGGGATGCAACCATAACTGCCGTTCGACTATCCTTGTACTGCTCGTGCTGCTTGCCCACCATCGCCACCGTAGGCCTTGCGGAGGCAGGCGCACCGCTGGACCTGACCTACGTTTCTAACTCCTCTCCTATATGCCTTCTTTTATTCGATTCGGTCTCATCCTCGCGGCCCTCGGCGCTGTGGTCAACCTCGTGGGCTGGGCCACCGGCACTGATGTGGGCATGGTCGCCTCGGTATGGGGGCTGCTCGCCATCGTCGGTAGCATCATCGTGCTCGTGCAAGGCGTCAAAGCCCACCGCACGCAAGTGGCGGGCGCTGACGGCGACTATGCCTTTGGGCAGGCCTTCGTCGAGGCGCTGAAAATCTACGGCGTCAGCTTTGTCGTAGGCACCATCTGGAACATCTTGTACTTCAGCTTCATCAACACCGACTTCACCGACCGGCAAAAGGCGGCGATGACGGAGTTCATGGAGAAGGCCGGCACGCCCGAAGAGGCCATGAGTCAAGCGCTGGCCGACCTCGACAAATCGCCGATCGAGCTCGTGCTCGCACCCAGCACGCTGGGTGTGGTGCTGGTGATCGGGCTGATTATCTGCGCGATCATCGCTGCGGTGCTCAAGCGCGAGCGCAAGCTGGCGTAAGCGGCACACCCTTCTATCACGCAGCAGGGGCGCAAGTGGCGCCCCTGCTGCGTTTCAGGCTCAGTAGGTGAAGTGCTTGATCTGCTCGCCCTTGGCGCCAATCTCGGTCATGGCGTCGATGCCGATCTCGAGGTGCAGGTCCACATAGTTGGTGGTGACGAGCCTGTCGCTGGCCTCGGTCTTCACGCCGTCGGGGGTCATGGGCGTGTCAGACACGAGCAGCAGTGCACCTCGGCTGATCTGGTTGGCGTGGCCGACCACGAAGACCGTGGCGGTCTCCATGTCGATGGCGATGGCCGTCTTCTCGCGCAGGGTCTCTTTGAAGCGCGCGTCCCACTCCCACACGCGGCGGTTGGTGGTATAGACGGTGCCGGTGCGGTATTCGAGGCCGCGGGCAGTGATTTTGTCAGAGACGAATTTGTGCAGCTTGAACGAGGGAAGGGCAGGCACGTCGGGCGGCAGGTAGTCGTTCGAGGTGCCCTCGCCGCGAATGGCGGCGATTGGTAGGATGAAGTGGCCGATCTCAGTGCTCTTTTTGAGTCCGCCACACTTGCCGAGGAAGAGCACGCCCTCGGGCATGCGGGCCACGAGCAGATCCATGATGGTGGCGGCGTTGGCCGAGCCCATGCCGAAGTTGACGATGGTCAAGCCGGCGCTGTTGGTGGCCGCCTGCATAGGGCGCCCCTCGCCCTGCACGTCGCAGCCGAAGCGCTCGGCGAACTTATAGACGTAGTTGTGGAAGTTCGTCAGCAGCACATAGTCGCCATACTGGTCTAGGGCCATGCCGGTGTAGCGGGGCAGCCAGTTTTGCGCGATCTCGAGTTTCGTTTCCATGGGTGGGGGATGGCGCACCCAAATTAGCGGACGCCCGCTTAGCCGCGCTCAGCGGGGCCGCGGGCGCGGCCCCTGGCCCGTGCGGGGGCTTTTGGCAGGGGTGAGACG
>VYMD01000204.1_pt1 | contig 15799 bp, 16 predicted proteins | sample 5115311 | NCBI WGS metagenome assembly VYMD01 (sample SAMN12291779, study PRJNA351875) | freshwater metagenome | isolation source: freshwater lake | place: USA: Michigan, Wintergreen Lake | collected 2013-08-08
ACGGCTTCTTCGCCTTGATGATAGGTCTGCGATATTTCTGCGCGGCTTAAGTATTGCATATCTTTTTCTGCATGAAATTTTCGTTCCAGTTTTATGACACCTGACCAGTTACAAAAAATCAACTGTTCACTGATTCCCTTCAAAACTATGTTCAGCAATTACCTCAAAATCGCTTTTCGCAATTTGATGCGAAATAAAACATATTCGATGATTACGATTCTTGGTTTGGCGCTTGGAATGGCGTGTTGTATTCTGCTTATGCTGACGGTGAATTACGAAAGGCAATTCGACACTTTCCATGAGAAAAAAGAGTCGTTGTACCGTGTCTTTACCAGAACGCAAGAAAGTGAGGGAGAGGAATTACGCACAAACTGCCCTTTGCCGCTTGCGCCCACCATGAAGGCGGAATTGCCCGGAGTGGAGTATGTATCGCGGTTTTCAAGTTCTCAACCCGCAACGGTGAAATACAATAACACTCCTTTTCGGGAATATCCGGTGTTTGTGGATGCCGATTTTTTCTCACTCTTTACGTTGAAGTTCCTGCAAGGCAGTCCTAATCAGGCTTTTCAGGATTTGCAATCAATGGTTATTGCAAAAGAAGTTGCCGATAAAATATTTGGTGAAAATGCCAATGCACTTGGGAAGCAAGTTTCTATGCAACTTGGAGGGCAGTTCAAAACGTTTCAGATTACCGGAGTTATTGATAATCTCCCACAAAATTCAAGCATGGAACTGACCGTATTGGTACGTTTTGAGAATAACCCGCAATATATCTTTGACAAAGACCGTTGGGATAATATCTCAACCGACACGTATTTTTCCCTCAAACCTACAACGACAATTCAAGAATTTGAGCGCACCTTGCAGCCTTTTACCGATAAACATTTTGCTGAAAATATCCAAAGTAGGAAAGATGCGGGTGTCAAGGCAAACGAGCGGGGGCATTTGTACGAACTTTACGGGCAGCCGCTTTGGGACTGGCATTTTGGGACAATGATTGATAAAACTAATTCTGCAAAAACGCCATTTTACTCGCTTATGGCGATTGCAGTGTTGATTATGCTTATCGCTGCAATCAATTTTATCAATCTTTCTGTAGCCCGCTCCATTACTCGTTCCCGCGAGGTTGGTATTCGCAAAACCGTCGGTGCGCAAAAAGGGCAGATTGTTTATCAATTTTTAGGCGAAGCATTGCTTATCGTCGGCATTGCACTTGTAGTCAGCCTTGTTGTCGCAGAGGCAATGCTGCCGTTGTACAATAGCCTCATGCGTCTCAAACTCTCGCTGTTACTGAGTGGAGGCATTGTCGAAAATTTGATGTTTTGGGGAGCGCTGCTTACGGTACTTCTGTTGGTTGGTGTTTGTGCGGGTTCGTATCCTGCGTTCTACCTTTCCCGTTTGCAAGCCGTTCACACTTTTAAGCCGCAATCACAAGGATTTTCAGCATCGCAGATGAGAAATATCTTGGTGGTGGTGCAGTTTTCGCTTGCCGTTGGCTTGATTGCTTGCACGATGATTGTGCATGAGCAAACGGCTTTTATGCAGGCGAAATCGCTTGGATTCAACCGTTCCGGCGTGGTGATGATACCCACAGGTGACGGCGCTAATGGCAATGCCACGATGGAGCGCTTCAAATCTCGCTTGGTGGGGAATCCTGCCATTGTAAACATGAGCGTTGGTACAAAACCGATTGGGCGCGGTTTGGATAATTCCGATACGCGCAGCCATATTGCTCGCGGATACAATGGCGGCGAAGTGAGTGTGGATGTACTTTCGGTCTATTTCAACTATATCGAAACGTTGGAAATACCAATGCTTGCCGGAAGAACGTTTGATAAAGCGCATTTGAGTGTTGATACTGCTGAATCCATCATTCCGAATGAACTTGCAGCGCGGCAAATTTGGAATCTCATTCCAAAAGAAGAGCGCCTCAAACGCTCACAAAATGGTGAGTTTACGCCACAGGCAATCGTTGGTTTTTCCGTTCCTTCAACGGAGAAAAACGTACCGCCGATGACCGTGATTGGTGTTACGAAGGATTATCACGTTGAATCCATGCGCCGCAAGATTGCACCGACGATTCATGTGATGTGGTCGGGCAGTGAAAATTATATTTTTGTGCGAACAGGTTTGGATAAACTCAATGAAAACCTTGCTCTTTTAGAGCGTACATGGCGCGAAGTCGCACCGGATGTACCTTGGCAGGGTTCTATCGTGGATGATAACATCGCCCGTTTATACCGCAACTACACGCGGATGACCAATTTGACCATAACGGCGGCGGTGATTGCTGTTGCTCTGTCGTGCATTGGGCTTTTTGCGCTGGCTGCAATGGCGATTACTGCTCGCACCAAAGAAATCGGTATTCGCAAGGTTTTAGGCGCTTCGATTGCCAATATCATCGGGCTTCTTTCACGGGATTTCTTGAAACTTGTCGGGTTGGGAATTGTGATTGCTACGCCTGTGGCTTGGTGGCTTATGCGCTCATGGCTTCAGGGTTTTGCTTATCGCACGGAACTGAATGTTTTGGTGTTTGTTCTTGCCGGAATAATGGCGGTGGGAATAGCATTTTTGACGGTTGCAGGGCAGGCTTTTCGCGCAGCACGGGCAAACCCTGTTAATTCGCTCCGAAGCGAGTAATGTTCTCACGTTAGGAGTTATTCAACAGCTTCATTCTATTTCAGGAAGATTCAGCAGGGGTAGAAGGTCAATTCTGGAGAAATGTTCACGATTAAGCGTTGCGAGTGGAAGGTTATTGGCAATGGCAGTGGCAGCGATAAGTGTGTCGGCGAGACCGATTCGCAAATTTCGACGCTTCAAATTTTGATAAATGATAACAGATTCTTCTATGGCTGCAACGTCAAGTGGGAGAGTGTCAAAATCTTGTAACATGAGGGCGATTTCTTCAATAGAGTTTTGCGTTGAACCAACTTTGAACTCAAAAACTGTAATAACAGAAATAGTGAGGTGGTATTGTTTTTTGAGTTCAAATAAAATTGTATGCTCTTTGTTTTTCTTGCGAAAAAAATCAATCAACAACGAGGTATCAACGATAATTGAGCCTTCGGTGTTGTTTAAGTCTTCGATATTGCTTGATTCCTCAACATTGCTAAATTCTTCGATAACATTTGAGTTTACCATGATTGTGGCTCCCACGAGTTCCATTCTTCATGTATTTTTTCTAAAGCAATAATGTCGCTTTCACAAAGCACGGGCATCGCTGACCAGCGTTCTTGCCATGATGATTGTGAGTTCGGTTGTGATTTTTTTGAAGGCTTGACCAATTCCAACACTGCTAATTTTTTTTCTATCGGCAGGTGTTCTAAATGGCTCACGATTTCTTGGGTTATTGCATCCATAATTACTCGCGTGTTATTGAGTGGAAGACCTGAATAAACTACGCTTTCTTGGGCTTTTATGCAAAAGTTTTTTCAGGGAAATTCTTGCGGTTCAAGTCCTGACAATAGTGAGAATTTTCCTTGAGCATTTCCCTTGCGCATGGTATTTTTCCGAAAATATTGTTTCACGTTTTGGAAAAATCTCATGCACCGTCTTTTGCTTCCATGCCTCGTAATTGCTTGCGTTGTTGGCAGTTCTTGTTCAAAAACCAATGACAATAAACCCAACGGAAATGCTGCAAATTCCTCCGCTTCCGAGCAAAACAGCCCGTCATTGGCTCTGCGTCTTGATTCAACAAAGTATTTTTTTGAGGGAACGCTTGGCGATAAATCTCGCGTGAATGCGGAATTATCCCTTACATCTACTGCCATTGACGGAAGGTATAGGTATTACGCGGGGTCTAGGGCGCTTTCGCTTTCCGGCACTGTTCAAGCAGATTTGACCGTCCAGATGACGGAGCGCGATAATTTGGGGCGTGGTGGCTGGTCTGAAGATGAAAACCAAACAACATCGGGGCGTTTTATTGGTAAACTTGACAAAGAAAAAGGGACGATAAGCGGCACGTGGACTAGCAAAGACGGAAAAAAATCTCTGCCGTTTTTCTTGCAGGCTGTGGGAAATTTTGCGATGCTCAAAGACTCAAAACTTGATGTAAGCGTGGATTATCCTATTTTTGCGCAGCCACACTTTGCTGCTGTCAATGATACCCTTTCCACGATTGCAAAACGCACGTTCAAAGAATCTTACGCCACCGTGGATACCACCCGCAAAGAATATGAGCAAGAACCTGAGTTCAAAGAGCGTGCCGCAATGATTTCCGAACATTCCTCCACCAACATCGAATTTGCCTCCGACAAACTCGTCTCTCTTTCGATTTTGTCTGATTCTTACATGGGCGGGGCGCATGGAATGTACGGCTACGACGGTTTGACATGGAAAATGACCAACGGTGTGCCAACGCGCTTCAAACTTACCGACGTTTTCCGTGAAGACACGGATTTTCGTGCGCAAATCTCAAATCTTCTCATCAACAAACTCAAAAAAGAATCGGCTTCTAGTGTTGTTGATGGCTCTATTACGTCCTTTGTGGATGAATTGAGGAACGAAACGCTGGCGTACACAGTGCATCCTTCCGGTTTGACATTTTACTTTAATCCCTATCATGTTGCTTCGTATGCGGAAGGCGCTTTTGAGATTCATATACCCTGGAAGTCCCTTCAATCCGTGCTTCGTGAGGATGCGTTGAAACAGTTTTTTCCTGCTCCTTAACGTCAGAATTGTAAACTCTATTTCTTGACTTTTGTCAATTTCGTCCCTGAATTTGCACTGTTTATCACATTCCCTGTAACTTTTCCGTCTCGTTTTCCTTATACCATACAAAACCGCACCGATGCTGCTTTGAATAGCTATCGGTGAAATTGTTGTACTATTTTTGTATGGTGAGTTATGCACGGAATAATTCATTTCGAGTTAAAAAAATTTGTCGAACAGTACTACGGAGGGCATGAAACTTGGGATGTGCTCTTGAAAGGAGCAGGTCTTGAGGACAATGTGTATTTACCAAGTGCGGTGTATCCCGATGACCATATTGGGCGCATTTTAACTGTTGCTTCTAAAGCCACAGGAAAGAGTATTGATGCGCTTCAGCGAGAATTTGGGGAGTTTTTAGTGCCGGATTTAGTGCGTACTTACGGCGCATATATCCGCAAAGAGTGGAAATTACTGGATTTTCTGGAAAATATCGAAGAATCAATCCACGGCACAGTGCGCCGCAATAATCCCGGAGCCGCACCGCCGGTACTGAAAATTTCTCGTGTTAGCAATAACGAGGTGCTGATTGAATATGGTTCTGCACGGAAAATGTTTGGCGTTCTGCACGGCATTTTGAACGGTGTTATCAAGCATTACCAAGAAAAAGTTCAGGTCAAAGAATTGGCTCAAAGCCCTGTGTATAAGCTCAGTGTGAAAATTGCATAGGCGTTATTGCAGGGAATATTTTTTACGAGGTTATCACAAAAAGTGGTAGCCTCGTATTGTTTTATGATTCTTCAACATCATCTGCACTAGGTTTTAAGTCCATTGCAGTAAATACACTCTCGCGGAAGCCGGAACCTATATCAAGTGCTGCACCGCTTGACAAAAAAACTTGATACAAGCGTTCGGAGCGTTTTGAAATCTTGGTGATACGTGCTTTTTGAACAATAACTGAGCGGTGAACACGTACAAACCGTGCAGGGTCAAGCTGCTGTGCAAGTTCGCCAAACGTAGAGCGATACACGTGTACGATTTCTCCGACATGAAAAAGCGCATAGTTTCTGTCGGCTTCAATCCAATCAACATCTTCAACATTGACAAAGTAGATTCTACCGCGCGTTTTGAAGGCAAAACGTTCCGTATAATTCCCTGCTGAGGATGCTTTGAGCAGCGCCAATTCTTGCCGCAAAGTGTCCTGTTCACGTAACGCATTTTGAGCCGATAGCTGTTCTTTGATTCTCTGAAACATTGCATGAAAACGCTCATAATCAAACGGTTTCAAAAGATAATCCACGGCGTGAGCCTCAAATGCCTTCATCGCATAATGGTCATACGCCGTAATAAAGACCACAAGCGGCATCCGAGAGTCTTCGTCCAACGAATCACGTATCATACGCAAGGTCTCAAACCCGTCCAATTCCGGCATTTGAATATCAATAAAAATCACCGACGGTACAGTTTCGCATACCGCCTCCACAGCACTGAAGCCGTTTGGACACTCTGCAACAATGATGCAATCTGTCTCATCGCTCAAAAAATGCCGTATTTTCTGCCGTGCAAGGTCTTCGTCATCCACGATGATGGCGGTTATTAGTTTGTGCATTGGTTTTTAGTTGGTAGTTGTTGGTTTTTGGTTGCTTGAGATGAGGTTATGTGCGGTGTTGAGAGGGTTTTGATGCTCTTGTGGTGATGAGGTTTTGTGAGTGCGAAGCGGGATTTCGATGTACACAACAAAACCGCCTGCGGGTGCATTGTAGGTATCGAAACGAAATTGTTCACCATATAGCTTTTGCAGCCGCTCACGGGTGTTTTGTAAACCAATGCTGGATTTTTTATGAAATGTACCGCTACCACCCCAAGGCAAGTTTTTATGTGCTTCTGTGGGTTGTATGCCGGGTCCGTTATCGCGTACGGTCAGTTCTAACATCGTTGCCAAAGTCGGGGAAGGACGTGCGCAAATGATGATGTTGCCTCCGTCAGTGCTTTGCAAAATGCCGTATTTGACGGAGTTTTCAACCAAAGGCTGCAACAGCAGATTCGGTACTTCCGCATCCAACAAACCGTCGTCAATCCGAAACTCAACGTGTAAACGGCTTGGAAAGCGCATCATTTCTATATCCACATAACATTTCAATAAATCCAATTCCTGTTTAAGTGAAATAAACTGGGTCGTCGGGTTATCTAACGTCATCCGTAAAAAGTCTCCCAAGCGAGCAATCATAGTGTCTGCGCGGCGTGGATTGTTGTACAGCAGTGCCGAAATTGAGTTGAGCGCATTAAAAAGAAAATGAGGCTGAAGCTGCATTTTGAGTGCGTGAAGTTGTGCTTGCGCCAACTCGGTTTCCAACTGTGCTGTGGTGGTTTCTAATTTCGCAGCGCGAAGTTCTTCATGCTTGAATTTGCGATGATAATTAACCATAGAAACCACCGTTACAAGTAAGTAATAATGAATGAATGAGAGAAAAAAGCCGTTAAAATTCCGCAAATAAACGTAATAAGGGAAGGTTTCAAGGCGGAAGAGTATTGTTAGTGTATTTTGTACAATTAGACCGTAAATGCTTGCAACTACCATAGACAGTGCCAGATGATACCAAATATTTCGCCATACAAGGCTGCCTTCGGCGAGTGTAGCCAGAATAGGAAACTGCTCTGTAAACCGAAGAATCGCAAGCCCTGTTAATACCCATGGCATACGGCGTACGAACTCGAAAAGTATGTACCTCTGCCAAAGAAATTCTTCTAATGTGCTAGAACCGTAGATTTTAAGCCATTGTTGTTGAGACGCTGTGTTGATAAATTCAACTTGTTGAAAATAAAACAATACCGTAAAAATCAATGATTCTAACAGCATTGCAGCAAAAAATCCCCAGAACCAGCTACGGTACTTGTGTGAGCCGAATGTCGGTTGTTTAAATTTGAGCATGGTACTGAAAAAAACGTGAAGTTAGGCTTGAAAGCCAAATCCTTGATAGCCAAATCCTTGAAAGCCAAATCCTTGTGTAGTTGCCGTTGAACAAACTTACGATATTCTTGGAGATTCTGCCGAAGGTAATGCAGCCAGTTTGTCCCTGATGATGGCTTGTTTGTCCCAAGGTGTTTTTTCTCTCGCCGAGAGTGCTGTATCTTGCTTCATATTCTTTTTCGAGAAATCGTTTGCCGCATTTTATGTGGTAGAAAAATTTCTTGAACGAAGGAAAGGAGCAAGCCCCCGCCGTGTGCTTGATTTAGTGAGAAGATTGTCTTATCGCTATCAGGCACACGATGCTCCTGTTGAAGTTTTTACCAAAGGCATAGTTCCAATAGTTACCCACGTTCAATTTCGACAAATGCACCCATTTACAAGGTTTGTGGCTCTTGGTATTGCTTTTGCTTGGTTTGCAATTTCCGTATTTGCACAAGCAGATTCATCGTTGAAAAGCAGCGCCAATACTGCCTTCCAACAACATCATTGGCAAGATGCCGCACGGGCGTATGAAATTATCCTCAAAACCGAGAATACAAACCCTATGGCTTGGTTTCGCTTGGGAACGTCATTGTATAATCTTGGCAAGTATAAACAAGCGGTGAAGCCTTATCAGGAGGCTATTCAACACGGCTTTCAAAATACCACCGCAACTTTTCGTCTTGCCCGTATTTACGCAGTTTTGGGGCATTCGTACAAAGCACTGAATGAACTCGAACGCGCTGTCAAACTTGGCTTCGCAACAACCATTCAAGGTTTTGATATTGAGCCGGATTTTGATAATATTCGCAACCATCCGCGATTTGTCAAAATAACAGCAACTGCCCAAGCACGTGTTTGTGCTGCCTGCGATGCTCAAGTCGAGTATCACCAACGTGATTTTTGGCTGGGGCATTGGGATGTGCGTCCGTATTCGGCACCAAATGCACCACCGATTGCTCGCAGTGTTGTTGAGCGGGCAAACGGTCATTTGTACTATCGTAGAAAATTATTACACCAAAGCCGCTTACACAGGCAAGAGTTTCAACAGTTATGATGCTTCTACAAAAAAATGGCGACAGTTTTGGAATGACAACTTTGGGCAGGTGCTACACTTTGAAGGAGAATTTGATGCAAAGGAAAATGCACTTAAATATCGTTGCGAATCAAAGAATAATCAGGGGCAGAGGATACTAAACCGTATAACGTTTTACAACCTCACGCCCAACACTGTTCGCCAAGTTTGGGAAACATCTGCTGATGATGGTTTGACATGGGTATCGGCGTTTGACGGGATTTATACACGGAGGATTTAGTTCCTGACGGTTTTTTTTCGACCGAGTTCACGATCACACAGAGCCTCAAACAACACCTCATTTCTCGGTGAACTTTTTGTCCTCTTTGGCTTACCAAATCTAGGTTTTCATAAAAGCGTTAGGTGCTAAAACACGGTGGAAATAACCTTTCTTTTACTACGTTTTTTTTGATGCTATGAATATCTTCAACAGCACGTTTTTACTACGTTTTACTCTTGCCGTAATATTCCTCATTCACGGCGCAGGAGGAATGTTCAATGGAGGCGTGAATGCCTTTGGGAATTTATATCTCAATCAGGTAGGTTTTGCGCCCTTTGGGCTATATCTGGCGTGGGCGATTAAACTCTCTCACTTAGTCTTAGTCGGGTGTTTATTGTTGGACAGGTATATTTTTTACCCTGCTCTCGTCACGATTGCCATTCTGGTAGCGGGAATTTTGATGATTCATGCTCGTGAAGGCTGGTTTGTGGTGGGAGCCGGACGCAACGGGATGGAATTTAATGTTTTGCTTATTGTTGCTTTACTAACAGTTATGTTGCCTAATGGTTTTGGGAAAACCCATTTGAAGATGAAAGCGCAATAGTGCTTTAAGGTTGCTGCAATACAGTTTTATGAACAGTGTTTTTAGCTCATGGACAAAAGTTCTTGAGCTACGCTTCTTGAGCAACGCTTCGAGAGGCTCAGTGTGAGGTTTCATGCGGTTTTCATGGTGAGCTTTTCAAACCATTTTGCCGAAAAATTGTTGTCGTGTAGCTCAAGGTTTGAGATTCATCATCAACACCGCCGTAAAAATAATCACATCTTGCACAAAGTGAATACCAAGCGCAATGCCCAGTCCACCCGTTTCATATGTTGCCTTGGAAAGCACATACCCAAGCACTCCCGCCATTATCACGCCCAGCACACCATTGGGAAAACCGTTGTAGTGCGGCAGCCCAAACAAAACCGCCGAAATGAGCAGCACTGCGGCTTTGGGGATGACGGAACAGAGATTGCCGTTGATGGCAAAGCGGTAGATGAGTTCTTCCGAAAGTGCATTCGTAAAGGAAAAAAGCACTACCCACGGGATAAACTGCCATTGAAAATTGGACAAACTTTGTGTTTGCCAAACGGCAAGGGTCATAAATATACCCGTCCCAAGGCTGATAAAACCCAGTAATTGTGCAGCTGTTACGCTCCAACGGTCTCCCTCCCGTATTCCCAACCACCGTTCTTGCTGTGCAGGTGCGGAAATCCTTCCGATAGCAAGAAGTGTACGACTCTTAGGCGTGAATACAAGCGTACACGCCATTACTGTGCCTGCAACACACAATGCAAACACCTGATACTGAAGGATATTATTCAGAAATGGCGTAGAATGGAGCGTTAGAGCAAACTGCGGTAAGTATTTGGGTGCAAGTAGAAGTAATACTGTTGCCCCTAAAACCAAAAAGACACTGAATATGATAGCCATATCGAAAAAAAACTTGAGTGTTGAACGTGGGAAATTATGACCTACAAACTTCCCATAATTCAACAACACGGCAATTACCATTTGTTAATTTCGACGCGGCAAGAGTTGTTTTTATGTACTCGCCAATTCCGCCCGAATACGGCTTAAACTCTGAGGAGTAATGCCTAAATACGATGCAATATATTTTTGGGGAATTTTTTGTAATAATTCGGAACGCTGATGTTGTAACTCTTGATAGCGTTCTTTGGCGGTTTTGGTAAGGATGTCTATTTGTTGTTGCTGTTTGTGGATGTACAGTGCTTCTGAGCAGGCACGGCTGATTGCCGCACCAATACTGGTTTTGGTGAGTTCTTGGTAGCGTGATTGAGCAATGCGCAAAAGCTCCGAATCTTCAAAGAGAATAACTTCAATTGGTGTGGTTTTTTGCGTAAGAAACGATGCAAAGTCGCATAAAATCTCGTGTTCGAGGCAAATATCTATACAAATACTATTCTGTTTATTCCACAGCAATACACCGCCGGAACCTTGTAGAACAACGTAAAAATACCGCTCAACGGTATGATTCGCCTTTAGTACCTCTTCTTTTTGTGCAAATACCTGTTCTCCTGCATTGGCAAAGGCTTGCCATGCTTCGATAGGTGCGGGATAGAATGGGTCAAAAGCAGTTTTGAGATGTCCGGCAATGCTCATTGTCAAATATGATTGTGGCTGAGGTAGATTGATGTACATTGAACGGTTGTACGCCTAAGCGTCGTGTTTGTTGCTTTAGAAAAACAACGTATTGAAGTTTAGATAAAATTCTATAATCCGCAGAAAACCTAGCTTCTCACGCTATCCTCACCCAACCCTCTCCCAAAGGGCTAACAAGGGTAGTATTACCTACACCCCTCACCCCAATCCCTCTTCCAGAGGTGCAAGATACAGAACCATTTCTGGAACCTTCGCCCTTTGGGCTAGTCTTTGCACACAAGTCTGGAGGGCGTATCAATGCTTGCCTCTTCGGGGTGCAGTTTTGCTTTGTTTTATAGCAATCATTGCGAAACTGTCCCACGAGAACCCGCATAAATGCACATTGAAAAATTTGGATTCTATGCAAGAAAAAGAGGTGTACAAAGAGTAGTTCTTTTGGAGAAGGCGGGGGATGAAGGGCAAGACGCGCAATTTAATCTAACTTTCAGTATATAGGAATCTGAGAACTACGGAAATTTTCTCACCTTGAAGATAAAAGCCGACAGTCGGCAGCCGGAGAAGAAACATTCCGTAGTTTTCAGCCAAACCGCCCGCGTAAGAACGTGGAAGCGGAAAGCGGGAACGAAGCAAAAAATACGATTGCATCACCCAAAAGGGAATAACAGCAACAATCACGAATGAGAACGATGCAGAGTAATGATTATTCCTGAGCCTCTTCCCTCCACTGCCACGCAAGCCTGATAATACCGAGCAGTGCGGCAGTTTCTATCGTTGCAAAAAAGATATACGAAAGGCTCAAGTTGCCGCCGCCAATAACCCAAACAATCGTAAACACGCCGCCTGCGATGTTCGCCCGTCGGTTGTGCTTCGTCGGCAAAAAACGCGACAGTACAATCATCGCAATCGGAATTTCCACCATCACCGCCACCGCCAGAACCAAGCCTTCATGTGGTTTCATGGCTATCATCTGTTCCAAAAATCCCGTGTTCAGAAAGCCGATAATGTCGGCAAAAACCATGGTAAACATGACGAATATCCACAGCGTGGAAAGTGTTGATTTCATGTCGTTCATTGCTGCTTCTTTCAGGATTGATGCGGTTTGGCAACGGTAATGACGACATTGCCGCGTTTATGCCCCAAATCAACGTATTCATGTGCCTCAACGATATTTTCCAGCGAATACGTTCTGTCAATAACGGGGCGTACGCTACCTTTGGCAATCATTCGCTCAAGTTCAACAAGATACTCCTCCTTTTCACTTGTCGGCGAGGTAACGGAAAGTGCCTTCCCGTCTTGCTTCACAAGCGCTTTGAGTTCCTGCGACGATAATTTCCCAACAGCATCAAAAGCAACATCAAACTGCCCGGCAAGCCTCGCCATATCTGTTGTAGAAAAGCCTTCTCCGGTGTAATCCACGACGGTATCTGCGCCAAGCGATTGCACAAGTGCCGCATTGCGTCCGCTACACACGGCAGTAACCTTTGCGCCTCGGTATTTTGCAATCTGCACGGCAAATGTTCCCACGCTGCCCGAAGCACCGTAAATCAGCACGTTTGAGGAGGAAGTGATAGTTGCTCGGTTTAGTAAATTCAACGCCGTCATAAAGCCCACAGGCAGCGCGGCTGCTTCTTCCAACGTGATTTCAGGCGGCTTTTTCGCCACAACGCCTTGTTTCCATTGTTCCGGCACACATACATATTCTGCATACGCGCCTTGCGTCAAACCTGTGGTTGTTCCGAACACTTCGTCCCCCACGCGGAAGCGTTGCACCTTGCCTCCGATGGCTTCGACCACGCCGGAAAACTCGAATCCTAAGACAGGTTTGCGAGGTTTATTGAGACCATACATCAAGCGAAGAAAAAAGGTAAAGATGTTCGAGCCGGGAAAACGTCCCTGCCGAACCCAGATTACTCCTGCACTCACGGTGGAAGCAGAGACTTTGACGAGTATTTCGTTGTCTTTCGGCGAGGGACGCGGTATTTCGGCTTGACGAAGCACAGACGGTGCGCCGTATTCAGTGTAGATGGCTGCTTTCATTGGGTTTACAAAAACATTGTGGAAGAAAATTGGGTGTTTTCAGCCTACAATGACGCAGCCGGAGGGGTGAAGTTGCTTGACTTTAGTTAAGAAGTGCTGCCGACGACGACGGTACTTTGAGCGTAACACGTTTACGAATGCGGCTGAGAGACTCCGGTTTGATGCCGAGAAAACTTGCCAAATACTGCAATGGAACACGCTGAACGAGGTCTGGTCGGGTTTCCAGCAAATGCACATACCGTTCTTCGGGAGACAAATATTTGAACGTGTCGAAAGCGACTTGCTGTTTTGCTAAGAGTTCTTCTGACAAGATACGGCATAAAGTCTCGAAGCGGGGGCATTTCTCAAACATCGCCTTTTCCAAGGCGGGAGTGCTTATCAATATGAGCGAGTCTTCTACACAGGCTACAAAGTGGTCTGAGGGGGTTTTTGTTACGGTGCAAGCAGGTGCAAAGGATTCGGATTCGGTGTAAAGCGCGGTTGTTCGTTCTTCTCCGGCAATGATGTAATATGAGCGCAAACAGCCTTTCAGCACGAAGTAAGATTCTTCGGAACATTCTCCTTGTTTCAGCAATAATGCGCCTTTCGGGTATGAGCGAAAGACGGATAAATCCACGATTGCCTGCTTTTCCTCGTCGGAAAGCGTCATGTATCGGGCAATAAACGTAAAAATCTCGTTTTCCATTGCGGTTTGGGAATTGTTTGGGAGGGTGTGTGTTTTGTGTTGTCTCAGCATTATTTCCTTCGCAACATAGCATTTTACGCAAATTTCACATAGGACTTTCGCAAAACCATACTTTTGAGGCAAGGGGTTGAAAACCCTTATTGCATAAGTCATTGTTTAACAAGGGGTTTTAGCCCCTTGCGCTTTGTGTTTGCGAAAGTCCTACCACATACCTTTTTGCCTCAAAAAAAATACATTCCCAAACGCACCTTTGTAGAAAAAAGCCCTGAAACTACGATTACACCTTGCCTTCAGGGTTTTTGCTTTTGGAGGGCAGTTTGTGAAAAAATGCTGTTGAAGCAAGGTGGAGTCTGGGTTTGACGGCAACAAAAGTATCCTGAGCATTGGTATCAAGAAATGGTATCGGCAGTAAACTGTAACGTTTGGCTTTACATCTCACCACACACCGAATTTGCGGAATTACCCCAAAAACGTTTGACTGTCTAACGGAATGTCCTCCGAAAAAAACTCCACACCATGCGCCAATGCTCGCGTGAAAAAAATGGGATTTTGGGTGATGAAAAAGTTGCTGCGTTAGCATCACGAATTATCTGCATCTCAGTTTCCGTCAGCCCTGCAAGCGATAAGACCTCAAGAATAAACTCTGTTTTCCCCTTCAAATACCCTTCGCGGTTCATACCTGAATCTCTTACCAGTGCTTGCTTCACGGCAGAATACTGTTCTCGTATGTCGCTGCGAGAACGCAACGCATCCCGAAAAAGCAGGTGATTTTTAAGGGCAAGGCAATCGGCATAACACACGTACAAATGATGTGGAAATGAGCGTTGATGGGGTGTTTGAAAGGGAACAGTATCGTGCATTTGCCGAAATGCAAAGCGTCCGTCAATACCCTGCTCACCTTTGGCAATGTAACCAAGACTTTCCAGCCTTGTTGTGATGCCGCCCAAAAGCGCTTTGTCTTCGATGATGATGTCAATATCCAGAATCGGTTTCGCATACAGTCCCGGAACCGCCGTGCTTCCGACGTGCTGAACATCGCACGGAAATTCGCGGAGATGATGCTCATAGAGTGCGCGTAATTTCTCAAATTCCGAGTTCCAATCAGGGTTATAGGGTTCGATGTGGACGGGCATTGTGTCCTCCTGAGTTCTCCGTCATGATTTATCGCTGTGTACTTCGCGCAATGGTGCGTAATTCTGCCCACACCACAATGCCCACCACAAACCATTCCTGTACAAAATAGGCAACGCCGAAGGCTGTCAGTTGGGCATAAAAATACACGACCAAACCCGCCGTTAAGCAGCAAAACAGCGTGTTGGCAAGAGCGATGACACGCATGAGCGTCTGCCAACGTGTAACTTCGAGCGCGGCACAGGTGAAGGAATATATGGCAAAGAAGCACGCTATCGCCGTGAGAATGTACAAGATATTTTTCGGCATTCCGAAAAACTCCTCAAAGCGCACTAAAACTACGCCGGAGAGGAATGCTGTGAGGACTGCCCCGCAGCCGTCAATGAAAAACATCGTGCGCGGGTGTGCTGCTGCTTTGTCCAGAAGAGATTGTATCATGGTTGATTGTGCCATGGTTGTTTGGATTTGTGTAATGAGGTTATGAAATTATGATTTGTGAACAACCAATACGAAGAAAAGGAGTTTTTGTTACTTGCAGGGCAAACAACGTACCCTTACACAAAAACACCCTTGAAATAAGGTGGAATATGGGTTTGATAGCAAAAAAGCTCTTGAGCATTGGTAACTCAACTTACGCAAACGTCACAAAACCGTGAGAGATAGTGACTATGAATTGCACAAATGAAGACGAATCATTTCCATTATCGGTTGTGAGCCTTGCTTTTATCGGTACATTTTTATTCGTCGTAATTATTTAGTTTTTCGGCACAGATTGTCATGACTACAATGATTTTGAGCGGCTTTCGGGATTGTTTTCGGGTTGTTGTTTGTATCGGTATAATCATGAAAATCTGCGTCTAACATTTGTTATCTAAACAGAGTAAACTATTCCG
>VYMD01000205.1_pt1 | contig 15747 bp, 15 predicted proteins | sample 5115311 | NCBI WGS metagenome assembly VYMD01 (sample SAMN12291779, study PRJNA351875) | freshwater metagenome | isolation source: freshwater lake | place: USA: Michigan, Wintergreen Lake | collected 2013-08-08
ACAAGGAGCCGCTCCGCGATATTGAGCGGTTTGATTCCGTGCGGCTCTACCCGCGTGTGGACGTTGAACGCGGCACCAAACAAGCCGCCACGCCTGATGGTAAGCAACAAACAAAACCAAAACCTTCGTCCAATAAAGCAACGGCACGTGGTTTGGCGGCTAACCCCTCAAACAACGCTTCGGAACTCACCTTTACCGTCAAACTCACCAACCAAGGCGGCGGTTTCGGTCGCGTTCCCGTATGGCTGAACGGGAAAGAGGTCAGCGACGACATTCGCCCGAAAGCCTCACAGAATGGTTCTTTGAATGGCGCTTCCAATACCGCATCGGAACTTATCTGCACGGTTAATCTTGACGGAAACCGCCTGCTACTGCCCGGCACGACCAACACGCTGGAAGTACGCGCCTTCAATGCCGAAAATGCCGTACTCAGCCGCACTACGCGGTTTGAATTTCAAGCCCCCGGAGAACGCCTTCAAAGCGCACCACATCTCTACGCGGTCGTGGGCGGCACGTCCGATTATCAAGGCAGCGAACTGGATTTACCCTTTGCTGCGAGTGATGCCGAGCAGATTGCCAAAGCCGTGCGCATAGCCGGAGAGCGGCTTTTGGGTGCAGACCGTGTGCATATCACGCTTTTGACCGCAAAGCCCGATTCCACGCAAAGCAAGACCCGCACAACGAAGGCAAATATCGTGGCAGCACTGAAGGATGTGCAAACAAGAGCTTCGGCGAATGACATTTTGCTGGTCTATCTGACGGGACACGGCATAAACTGGGGCGGTCAGGACGGGGATTGGTATTATCTCACCGCAGATGCCCGCTTGGGCGACGACGAAAAATTTACCGATGCCGCCTTGCGAACAAGCGTGGCGCTGTCCAGCCGCGAACTCACTGATTTGATGAAGGCTATTCCTGCTCGTAAACAGACGCTTGCGCTGGATGCGTGTGCGTCGGGGAAAGCGGTGGAAAATCTGCTCGCCTCGCGGGATGTGCCTTCCAGCCAACTTCGTGCGATGATGCGCATGAAAGACCGTGCGGGATTGCACGTGATTTCGGGCTGCGCATCGAATGCCGTCAGTTACGAAGCCAGCAAATACGGTCAAGGCTTGCTCACGTATAGCCTGCTTATGGGCATGAAAGGCGGTGCGCTGAGGGATAATCAATTTGTGGATATAAAGCAGCTTTTTGAATTTGCCGCTGACCGTGTGCCGGAGTTGGCGCGGGATATAGGGCGTGTGCAGAAGCCGCAAGTCTGCTCACCCTTTGGCGGGGGCAGTTTCGACATTGGCTTGATTACGGATGCTGAAGCAAAGGCGATTCCGCTTGCCGATGCCAAGCCGCTGTTTGTGCGGTGCAATTTCCAAGACGAGCGCAAAATGTTTGACCAACTGAATTTCGGTAAAAGTGTGAACGAGGCATTGCGCGGCGTAACCTACCGTGCTGCGGTGAACCCGTTTGAGGCGTGGCTGGTGTATTTGGATGCGCCGGAGTTCCCGGGTGCGTATTCACTGAACGGTCGGTATGCCGTGAAAGGCGATGAAATCACCGTGTCGGCGGTTTTGCGGAAAGGCGAGGAAGATGGCGTAACGTTTTCGGTAAAAGGGGCGGCAGGAAATGTGGAGGAATTAACAAAAACGCTGCTTCAGGAAGTACGCAAGCGCGTACAATGAAAAAATACTATGCCGACGAAGAAATAAGAAACGACCATATCACGAGGCTTTTCCCCTATCTAAGTCCTGAATTTTAGGCGCTACGAAAAAAACTATGCTTGGTTGCATAAATTTCTTTGACAAGGACGATTTTTTGATGTAAATTTTCGCCGATTGAGAAAGCGTCAAAAAAAACGCTTCAAAAAGCTATGCCTTTCGACAGCGTAGCAAATTCCCCTTCGGAAAGCGGCTATAATACAATCGTTCTGCCGATAATTTCCAAAACATATCCAACCAATGCATCATTGTAGGCGATGCACTTACTCTCGCACTCGATAACTCCAAGACGTTATGACCGAACAAATTACCGTCCTGCAACAAGACAAAATAACAACAATTCACATACGCGGACAGTTTATTGGTGGTGATGAAACAGATGCACTGCGCGAAGAATTCAAAAATCTCATGCAGCACGACAAGCCACTTGTAGCGGTAGATTTACACGAGGTTTCGTACTTGAACTCAACAGCATTGGGAGTATTTATTTCCGCGCACGCAAACTTTTCCAAACGCGGTGGTCGTATTGCCCTTTGTAACATCAGCAAAAACATTGAGAATATTTTTGTTATCACAAAACTCAATCTCGTCTTTGAGATGTTCCCAACCCTTGAAGAAGCAATCAATCAATTTTCTCTTTAATCCATAACTTTTTTACTCAATTTTCGGGAGTTTTTTACATGAAAAATGCTATGAACGTCATCATCATGACGGCAGAAATCATCGTTGGTTTCGCTATTTGGTGGTTCGTAATGGGCAATCCTGCTAACTTCAAAGACGGCGCAATCCGCCATGAGCCGTTGGCAGGAAATATTTTGGGTACAATTCACACAGGCGGTCCGCTTGTAGCGCTCTTGTTGGCGTTTATTTTGATTGCTATTACGTTTGTGATTGAGCGAGCGCTTTCTCTCAGCAAAGCGCAAGGTAAAGAAGCAATGCCGACCTTCATCAAGAAAATTCAAACCTTGCTTGAAGACGGCGATATTAACGGTGCTTTAGCTGCTTGCGACGCGCAGCGCGGCAGTCTTGCAAATATTATCCGTGCCGGTTTGGAAAAATACCAAGCTGTCAAAGACAGCGACCGTCTTGATCCGGAAAAGAAAATGCTCGAAGTCAAGCGTGCTATTGACGAGCAAACAAACCTCGAAACACCGCTTCTCGAAAAGAACATGGTTATTCTTTCGACGATTGCTTCTATCGCAACAATGGTGGGGCTTTTGGGAACAACCTTGGGCATGATTCGTGCGTTTGCGGCACTTGGCGCAGGCGGTACGGTTTCGGCTCAATCGCTTTCTATCGGTATTTCGGAAGCGCTTTACAACACAGCAGGCGGTCTTATCGGCGCTGTTATTTGTATCGTGTTCTTTAATATCTTCACAACGCGCGTGGACAACTTCACCTACCTCATTGATGAAGCAATCCTGAGCGTAACGGAAATTTTGACCGTTAAAGTTAAGAAATAATCTCCTCAATTTTCGGCTTTGTAAGCCTCAATTTACTAAGGAGATAGCATGAGTAAAATTAAGAAAAAACGAGTCGGCTTTGTTCTGGACATGACTCCGCTTGTGGATATTGCATTTTTGCTTTTGACGTTTTTTATGTTTACGGCAAAATTTAAGTCGGACACCGAAAACGAGCAGAAATTCACTATCAAACGCCCAATGGCTTCGGCGGACACATCGAAAGTACCGGAAAAAGACTTGGCGATGATTAAAATCGGTATTGATACCGTGTCGAATGACACAGCGTATTATTACTCGCTCTCCAACGAGCAAGACCGTAAAATTGTCTATAATTCGGATAAAGTTCAAATCCCCGACGAAGCCCGTCAAAAGGTTATTCTGAAGATCACGGATTTGAATGTGTTGGAAGCAATTTTGAAGCAAACACGTTCCGTGAATATCCGCATGAGATTTGCTATTGATGCCGACAAGCGCGTTAAATACAAATGGATAGAGGATTTGACAACCGTGATGCGGAAAAGTAATGCGACGATTTTTAATTTCGTTACCGACCGACCGAGTTAAAGAAGGAATAAGGAATAAGGGATAAGGCAAGAAGATAAGGGATAAAACATCAATAATGATGCGCTATTTCGGACACTTTACCTTTTTCAAAAATTCTTCAAGACATACTTACTAAGACACAATTTCATTTACAGATTTTCAGAAGGAGACACGCTATGGGTGGTGGTGGTGGTGGACTATCAGTCCAACCCAAAGTCAAACGTGGTTCGTTTGCTACCGTGCGCAAAAAGAAAAAGCGCGTTGGCTTCGTCCTCGACATGACCCCGCTTGTGGATATTGCGTTTCTGCTTTTAACGTTTTTCATGCTTTCGACAACACTGACAACCCCACAAACAATGGAAATGTCTGTGCCACCGGAAACCGAAAACGTCGAAGTAAAGCAGTCGGAACTTCTCACGATTCTGGTCCGTGATGACGGTCAGATTTTTAAGTTTATTGGTGACAAAAAAACAAACCCGCCGGAAAAAGTCGCGCTCAAAGACGTAAAAGCACTCTCAATTAACGAAAATATGCGCCTTGAGAACAAACTTATTGTTTCTTTGCGCATTTCAAACCAAGTGCCTTACGAATTGGTCATCAAACTGCTCGACGAAATCAACATCGCCGAAACAGAAATTACCCAGCGACTCTCGGCAAAAGGTATGAAGCGTGAGCGCAAATTCGCTCTTACACCGCTTACTGATGAAGACAAAGAAGATTTGAAGCCGTTGTAATCTGTTTGTCATTGACAATCATCTTGCACAGCGCTTCAAAACATGGTTGGCAGACAAATTTTTGGCAAATAAATATTTATTTCACTCATTATTTTCGTAATGCTATGGCAACAGCAAATGTAGCGGCAGATCCCGTGCAAGAGTTGCATTACGGAGCGCAAGAGTTGAAGGCGTATATTCCACGTGCTACGCAGCGTGGTTTTGTCGCGGCATTATTGTTACTCATTCTGCTTATTGGCGGATATTCGTTGTTCCTTGTTGCAAGTGCAGCCGGAATCAAAAAAGGACCGCCGATTAACAAAATGAAACTGACCAATTTGCCGCCGCCGCCGACACAGACAGAAGCAGCACCGCCCCCGCCGCCAACAACGGCTCCCGGACCTGCTGCACGTGCAGGTACGCCTGTGCCTGTGCCGGACGCTCTTATTGCACCGGATGTCAAGGACTTTGCGAATGTGGATGAAATCTCACGCGCCAGCACAACGGGCGGCGACGGCAATGACACAGGCTATCTCGGCTTGGCATCCGACGTTGATACCGAAGTTCGTGAAGACGAACCAAGCGCATACGATTTCGTTCCCGTAGAAAAAGAACCGTATATTGACATCAAAGAATTGCAGAAAAAAGTGGTTTATCCTGACCTCGCAAAACGCGCTGGTATCGAAGGCAAAGTAAATATCCGCGTATTGGTCGGTAAAAACGGTGTTCCGAAAAAGCACTTGGTCGAATCAACCGATTCCGACTTGCTGAACGACGCTGCTATCAAAGCGGTGATGAGTTCCGTTTTTACCCCAGCGATTCAGAATAACCAACCCATTGACTGCTGGGTAAGTATTCCGATTGTATTCCGCTTGCGTTGATACTTCATCATCGTTTCGGAAGAGCAATTTCCCCGTAGAGATTTTTCCCGTAGAGACGTGCTTTCTGCACACGAGAGTATTCAGAAAGCCCGTCTCTACGTGTTTTTTTAGCCCTTTCTTTTCATAATTGATTGTACTGTCATTATGAACAAATACGTCGTTATGCTAAACTACGCTGCCAGAGCTATGGTTATGGTGCTTGGTGTGGCGTGGGTTGCAGGGTGGATTCCTGCGGTGAGTTTTGACCCAAATGTCCGAATGTTCGGCGTTGTCGTGATTCTTTTTGGTGTCTATCGCCTCGCAACATTTTGGGCGCAGCACCAAGAATACAAACGCTACAACGATGAATAGCATTCGTATTATTGCTCGTTTTCTGTGATTATCACTTTTTTGCCAATTTTCTTCGGAAACCCGTTATGAAGCGCATCATTCCTTCCTTTGCCCTTGTTGCATCATTCTGTGCTGCATGGTTACTTCTTGCTTCCACGTGCGAACAAAAGCAGGAAAACGGTGAACCTGTCGAAACCGCAACCACAGGCAAGGCTACTATTCTTTGCGATGAAAGTATTGCAGAGCGCTTAAAACCTGCTGCCGCATACTTCGATTCTTCTTACGCTGAAGCAAAGATTGAGGTTGTGCCTGTGTCGGCACGTGAGGGAATGTCGCAACTCTTTGGTACAAAAGCGCGTGGAGTCATTATTTCGCGCCCCTATTTGGCGGATGAAGATTCGGTGCTGAAAGCAAATAAACTGCCCCCGCACGCGACGACTATCATTGCCACCGATGCACTTGTTTTCTATGTTCAGCGCGATTTCCCGCTTGATACGATTTCTCTCGACCAACTGAAACAACTCTTTACCGATAAAAAAGCCACATTGCAAGGGATGTTCCCGCAACTGAAGGCTGAACCGACCTTTGTTTGTCCCGATGCAAATTCCTCCGAATACGGAAATATTCTGCTTATGCTGACAAAAAATGCTGCACCGCAGGCGAAAATGACGCTTGTCAAAAATGCCGACACAGCGCGGAAAGTCGTTGCTACTAATCCCAATGCAATCGGCGTTGGTTATCTTTGGCACAATGCGGGTGACAGACAGTTCAAAATGCTGAAAATTGGTTTTCAAGATACGACGGGCGCATATATCCGCCCCAAAACAGTGCATCAGGCATATCTGGTTATGGGTAAATACCCGCTTGCCGTCAGTATTCGCGGGTTGATATTGGAAGACCGCCGCAATCTTCCTTGGGGATTTATGACCTTTTTGCGGAATGATGTTCGCGCAAAACAGTATTTCCTGAAATCCGGTATTGTGCCGGAAGGTGCAAAATTTGACCTTGTGCCGACAGATGAAGAAGACTAAGGAAAAAACTAAATTTTTATCGTAAACAGCGATTAAACCTTTCGTTATCACACTTTTTCTAACACGTAACCGAACTTCTTTATGAAACGAACAAACACTCTTTCTTTTTCACTATTTCCTCAACCCACTATGAACCAATCGTCTTTCAAACGCCTCTTGACGCTCGGGGCTTGTTTGCTGCTTACGGCGCTGCCTTTTGTGCAGACCGCATTTGCACAAGGCAGCCTCCAAAAAGCAAAAGAGCAGTTTGCCGCTAAAGAGTATCCCGCCGCATTGCCGCTTGCGCAGGCTGCTGTGAAAGAAAATCCCCGCGACCTCGCATCACTTCTGCTTTTGGGCGATGTCTATGATGCTTTGGACAACCAAGATTCCGCACTGGCATATTACCAAAAAGCGCAGGAAGTGGATTATTGGAAGCCCGAAGTTATGCGCAAAGTAACGCTCGGCTTGTCTGCTGTCGGCAAACACGTTGAGGCACTGAAAAAAGCGGAAGAACTCACCAAAACTCATCCGAAAGATGCCGAGAGTTTCTTGGCGTTGAGTGCAGTGTATGTTGCCGGTAACGAAGCGCCCAGCTTCCCCAAAGATGCTTTGACCAAAGCCGATGCCGCGGTGATTAAAGCGCAACAAATCAATAAAGAATTGCCATTGACCTATGTCGCTCGTGGCGACATTTACTTTGCGCAGCGCGTCTATGAACTTGCTAAAGACAACTACGAAGAAGCCCTCAAACGCGATCCGAATTTGATTGATTCCCGAAGCAAACTTGCGGAATCGTACTTCCGTATTGCGAATAATCAAGGTACAAGCAAAGAAGATAACATTAAGGGCGTTAATGATGCGTTGAAACAGTGGGATATTATTACAAAGTCAGACACAAACAATGCAAAAGCCTTTTTCAACAAAGGAAAAATTCAGTTTTTGGCGAAAAAATTTCCCGAAGCCGTTCCAACGCTTCAACGATACCTGACATTGAAACCCGATGCTCCAATGGCTCGTTGGTACTTGGCGCAAGCAGCATTTAGCCTTTTGGAAACAGAGAAAAAAGAATATGACACGCTGCTTGTTGATTATCTCGAAATGACCAAAAAAGCTATTGACACCGTTGCCGACCGTGCAGATTTGATGATTGCGAAGACACTTCTTTACAAACGTAATTTTTGTAAGTCCGCAGAAAAATTTGCAGAAATAAAAGCAAATAAAGGTTTGAAAGCGGAAGATATTGAACTCTTCGCTCGTGCTGCCATTAACTGTGGCGACACCGCAACAGCCGTCCGCGAATACAAAGACTTTTTTGCGAAAAATCCGAAAAGTTGCAAACTGATGATGTCCATTGGCACGGCGCTTTATACGTGGCGGCAATACGACGACGCTATAGAAATTTTCCGCAAACGTCTCGACACCACAAACTGTCCTGCTGACACCATTAACAATGCCCGTGCGCACTATTACATTGGCACAGCGTACTTTTCCAAGAAACTTTTGGATTCGGCGCTGCCTTCACTCCAAAAATCGGTGCAAATTGACCCAACGGCGCTGTATGCCCGCAGCCAACTTGCAACCACATATTTGGAGATGAAAAAGAACAAAGAAGCAAAAGAAGAATTTATTAAAGTCTTTGAAGCAGGTAAAGCAGACCCAAAATCAAAGCGCGAGGTCGTTGGTGCGCTTGGTACGCTCTGCCGCATTGCCAATAGTTCAAAAAGCTGGGCAGAATTGAAAAAATATGCGCAAGATTGGACAACGTTTGATCCCGATAATCCATTCGGCTGGTTCTATTCTGCTATTGCGGCACAAAATCTGCAAGACACGCCCAACGCTTGCAAATTGTACCAAGAAACCATTAAGCGTATGAAAACACAGCCTACGCCCGATACCAAGATGATTAACAGCTTGGAAACGCAGTTAGAAGCGCTTGGTTGCGGAGGTGGTGCTGCTCCGGCTGCTGGTGATACAAAAGCGAAAAAAGGGAAAAAATAATTCTCCTTCCCCAGCAAAAAACAATGAAAAAAGCCCTGCACACACGATGTGTGCAGGGCTTTTTCATGTATTGTCCATATTGACCAACCGTTTAGGCGAGACTTTTTTACGCACAAAGTAATCTTCCGGCAATGTGGCAAATTCTCTGAGTGCATCCGCCGCAATCCACCGCGCACTTGGTGTGCCTTGTGCTTGTATGCGCTCTGCACACGCTGTTGCGGCTTCCAGAAGATACGCATTGCGCTTGCCAATTTGCCGAAGCGACCAATTCACAGCTTTTTTGACAAAGTTTCGTTTGTCAAACGCATACCGTTCCAAAAGCGGTAATAATTCTTCAAGAGCCGCATTGGAAGCGGCTTTGTCGTGGACGGCAATTTGCGCAATCATCACAATTCCCACACGCCGCACAAATTCTTCTTCGTCCGCACACCAAGCAATAATGCGCCCTCTGGCGTAATCATTTTTTACAAGAAGATTACTGCATAGTTGGTCGCACACATCCCACGAATCCACATCGCGCACCCACGATTCAATCTGCTCGGCGTTCATTGATGCAGGATGTTCAATCAAAATAGCCAGCAACCGTGATTCGTGCCAGCCCATTTCCCAAAGTTCTTCTGCAAGCGTATGAAGCAGTACCTTCGGAGACGAGGAATGATGCTGCTTTGCTTCGCGTTGTATTTCCTTTGCTATCTCTCGCAACGTGCGCACGGAAATCCCCAATGCTCGTTCAACATTGATACCAAAGCGCTTCATTCCTTGTCGGTCATGCTCACTGCCAAGTACGTGTAGGCTTTCGATAATTTGCTGTGCAGATAGTTCCATTATTTTTCCAACAACTGTGCATATCAAAATGTCCCGACAAACTCAACTCTCGCCATACGATACGGCAATGCTGCGCCGGGCAGATTACTGAACAAATCCCGCATCTGCACTTCAAACGTGAAGCCGCGCCCTGTGCTGACGCGCAGTGCAGTATTGAGCAAACCGCCTCTGGAGCGCACTCGTGGGTCATCCAGCGTGGGATTGTATTCAATGACAATCGTAACGACGCTGCCGATGGTCTTTTCAATGCCCACAAACGCATTAGGGAAGCGCTCGGCAAGCACGGGGTCGAAGGAATAATTGATGCCGCCGTGCAGAGCTAAAGAACCTAAAAAGGAGAAATTTTTGCTTGCCGTGATAAAAATACCCGGAGAATGAGTAAGGAAGCGCCCTCCGCTAAATTCTCCCCGACCTTGAGAACTGAACCCTGCCGTAATTGCCGGAACGGTCAGTGTTTCATCAACCGCACGAAACCGTGCGTGGAAGCCGGGAAGTGACTGAAACATGATGTTCCCGTTTCCCAAAAATCCCGAACCGCCAAAACTGATTCCTGCTTGCAAGTTCGTAAACGGCGAAATAGTAAATTCCGCCATAACACCGCTATTCCCAAACGCATAGCCATCAACGGCAAAGCGTCCGCGCTGCAACACGCCTGCTGTGGGCATATCCACAATGAGGCGTGATTCTGAACCTGACTGCTCTCCGGCGCTGGATTGCGCATAGATACTTGGCTGCGAGGAGCAGAACATAAGCACGAACAAAGCACACACAGCTTTTACCGCGCTTTGAAGGAATTGTTGTAAATAACTGTTCATACAAGGTATAATCTTGGGGTGCGGCATTGTCTCAATTATTCACCTGTCGGGGGAGCGGGATTTGGCGAATTGCTACCGGAATTTCCTGCTTGAGTATCAGGTTTTCCTTTTGGCTCATGCGATTTTCTATTCGGGAAATTGGGCTTGTTGCGAACATTACTGCCTTGCTGACTGTCGCCGCTTTTGCCTTTGAATCCGCCTTCGCGCCGTTCTCCTGAGTTTTTATCGCCAAAACGCTTATCATCATGGCGCTTTTCTCCTTCACGCTTATCACCGCCTTCACGTTTGAAATCACCTTCACGTTTTTGGAAGCCGCCTTCACGTTTTTGGAAACCACCCTCACGTTTTTGGAAACCACCCTCACGTTTTTGGAAACCGCCCTCGCGTTTTTGGAAACCGCCTTCACGCTTGAAATCTCCTTTTGCGCCTTTACCGCCGTCACGTCGGTCGTTTCTGCGGTCGTCGCGTCGGTCATCTTTGCGGTCGTCGCGTGATTGTGGCACAAATGCTTGTCCGCCGCGTGTGCCTTCAAAACAAAACACAAATTCACCTTTGAAGCGAGAGACCACAAATTTTGTGTACAACTCGCTCACCGTGCCGTAATGGTGCGTTTCGGAGTCCATTGTGAGGTTGCAACCCAAGTAGGCACGGCGTTGGGGCATAATTTGCCGAGCGGCTTCCAGCAAAGGCACGAGGCGGTAGGGTGTTTCCAAAAGAACAACCGTGCGCGGCTCTTGTGCAAGGCGCTTCAGTTCTTGCAAGCGCTCCGAAGGCTCACGGCTGACAAATCCTGCAAAGACGAACGAATCCATTGAGAGACCGCTTGTTGTCAAAGCGGTCATAATGCTGGTAACGCCCGGAATGGCTCTCACAGTGATTCCTGCTTCAATAGAGCGGCGAACAAGTTGCGCTCCGGGGTCTGCCAAAAGCGGCGTTCCTGCATCGGAGACAAGGGCAAGCATTTTGCCATTTTTGAGCAGTTGCAAAAGCCGATTTGTTTGGTCGTTTTCGTTATGCTCGTTCAACTCTTCGAGTTTTTTGGTTATGCGGTTATCGTGCAGCAAGCGGGCGACTGTTTTTCCTTCTTCACCCACGACAATATCGGCTTGTTTTAGGGTTTTTAGTGCGCGAAGGCTGATGTCGTCTATGTTCCCGATATGTGTGGAAACGACAAAGAGCGTTCCGAATTTGTTTTTTGCAGCATCTTTTTGTGCTGTGGAAAAACTTGGCGAATCCATGGCAAAATCACCTGAACGTGGCTGAAAACCTTGCTCCAGTTGGGCTTCTGCTTGTGCTGCGTCGTTTGAAAAGGGTGCATTGGGTGCTTGTTCGTCCGCAGGTAGCTGCTTGGAAAGCGGTGTAGTTGTGTTCATAATTGCAGTCTTAGTCAAAAATAAAAAGCGGTTTTGAGCGACACATCGTCATTCAAAACCGCTAATTTACGGAAATCTTTCACATTCTCAGAATGGTAAATCTTCGTCCGGTGGGGCTTCCGAAAAACTGTTTCCTCCGCCCAGAGCCGCACCAAAACTTGTTCCGTGCGTCTCTTGCATCACATCTTCGAGGTTTTTGCGTCCGTCGAGAAGCAAAATATTATCGGCAACAATTTCGGTAACGTACCGTTTTTCACCATTTTTTTCGTAGGAGCGGGTTTGGATTTTTCCTTCAACCAGCAACCGCGAGCCTTTTTTCACAATCTCCTGAATAATTTCGGCAAGTTTGCGCCACGCAACAACGTTGTGCCAATCGGTACGCTCTTGTGGCGAACCATCTTTGTCTTTCCACATTTCTGATGTTGCAAGTGCAAATGTTGCAACCGGAACGCCACTTGTGGTGTAGCGAATGTCGGGGTCCTTGCCTACGTTTCCGATAAGCACGACGCGGTTAAATCCTCTGGACATAGTAACCTCAGTGTTTTGACGTGATGAACTTTATTCTCAGTACCTGATTTCGTAATTTGCGAAGGCTTAAACTACAAAAAAATTTGTGATAAAAAAGGTCAATAAAATAGTACCTTGATTGATTGTTTTAGTCTGTGCAGCATAGATTCTAAGCGCAGTTTAGCCCATGTCGTATTTTCCAAACACCTTTTGTTGAGGTACTTGTTTGACAACAAGTTTCGCAACAATTTGACAACCCAAAATCGTTATGCTTTTTCCGTTACTTTCTCAAGCCGATCATCAAGAAATTCGCTCGCTCCAAAAACGCTCAGAGCGCGAATCGCAACAACGCTGCGCTATTGAAGGTGAGCATTTGTGCGGTGAGTATCTTGCCCTTGTCAAACAAAAGCGCCTTTCTAAGCCATACATGGTTGTGGTGCAAGAAGCAAGTTCGCTTCCGCAAGCGCAAGCAGCGAGAATTAGCGGGCTTGCGGAAGAATTTGCGCGGCTGGGAACAAGTGTTTGTCAGGCTTCAGAGCGAAAATTTCATTTGCTCGCCGACGCGCAAACGCCTCAAGGCATACTCGCGGTGATTGATGTTCTGTCGTTGAGCATAGAGACGAATAAGCCTATGATTATATTGGATGCCGTTGCAGACCCGGGAAATGTAGGGACGATTATTCGTACTGCCGAATGGTTTGGTATAAATAATATCCTTTTGGGGGAAAACTGCGCAGACCGTTTTCATCCGAAAACGCTCCGTGCCACAATGGGAGCGGCTTTTCGGTGTGCCGTGCAATCTACACCGCATCTGGCAAAAACACTCCGCGAAGATTTTTCGCACTACACGCTTTACGGCGCGTCGTTACAAGCGGAAACAGATTTGTCGGCACTGGTTTTTCCCGAAAACGGCAGCTATGGAATTGTGATGGGCAGCGAAGCGCATGGAATCTCGCCCGAAGTACAAAGCACCTTGCATCAAACATTTCGTATTGGCAGAGCGCCGGCTTCGGAGGCGGAATCGCTGAATGTGGCAGTGGCGGCAGGGGTAATTTTGCATCAGTGTTTTGCCCGTCAAATGTGGTAAAAGCATGAACAGCACAACCAGGACAATAGCGAGGAAACGTGCCATACACAGCCACACACCAATCCGTGTTTTGCGTGAATCCGTATTGTGCAGAAAAAGGTATCATTCCAACAACAATGGTGTACATTTTTATTTCATATTTTTCCCAAACAATCATGCTCCTCCAATCTGTTTGCTGCATTGGCGCATTTGCCCTCCTTACATCCTTTGCGGCTTTTGCTGCACCTCTTGATAACTCAGGCTACACGGCGCTTTTAGCCGAACACGTCAAAGACGGGCGAGTGAATTACAAAGCTATTAAGCAGGATAAACGCTTGACGGATTATCTCGACCACCTTAGCAAAACCGACCCCAAGACGCTTTCCGGCAAAGACGAACTCGCCTTTTGGCTGAATGTCTATAACGCTTTTACGCTCAAGGTGATGTGCGACCATTACCCGCTCAAGAGCATTACCGATTTGAACAGTCCGGGCGGTGCAGGCGGCTTAGTGATTGCGACGGTATTGAAAAGCACTATTTGGGACAAACCGCTTGTGGAAATTCATGGTAAAAAATATTCGCTTAACGGCGTTGAAAACGACATTATCCGTCCCAAAGGCGACCCGCGTGTGCATTTTGCGATGGTCTGCGCGGCAAAAAGCTGTCCCCCGCTTCGCAATGAGGCGTATGAGCCTGCTAAACTCAACGAACAACTCGAAGACCAAGGACGTGATTTTTTGGCGCAAAACAAAAAGAACAACTTCGATTTCAGCAAAAAGTCGTGTAATATCTCGAACATTTTCAACTGGTTCAAAGGGGATTTCGAGAAAACGGGCAAGTCTGTGTTGCAATACATCGCACGTTTTCTGCCGAAAGAGCAAGGCGATATGCTGCTTGCAAATGCCAATACTTTTTCCGTACATTACACCGAATACGATTGGAGCATTAACGAATAACAACTGTCATGCCATCAGCAACTCTGCCATCAGCAGGTATCACTGTTTCGGTTATTGTGCCGACGTTGAACGAAGCCGCACGTGTGGAAGCGCTTGCGGCTTCGTTGTCGTTGTTGCCTGAAGCAGAGTGCATATTTGCTGACGGCGGAAGCACCGACGGCACACAAGCCCTTTTGGAGCGCCTCACAAAAGACTACCCAAACTGCCGATGGATACAAGCCCCACGTGGACGCGCTCCGCAAATGAATGTAGGTGCGAATCTTGCCAAAGGCGCATGGCTGCTCTTTCTACACGCCGATACCGATTTGCCGCAAGAATCGTATTTATCGCTTTTACGCACTATTGCTCACCGCCCTAAAGAGTATGCGGGGTATCCGCCTAATTTGCCGTGCAGTCAAGCACCAAAGCCCGTAATGCACAATTCCTGTACTTCGGGTTCATTCACCTTCTGCATAGCTCATGAACGCAGGGTTTATCGGTATTTGGAGTGGTATGTTCGGCAGCGATGCCGTTTTTTGAAATTGCCTTTTGGAGACCAAGGAATTTTCGTGAAACGCGAGATATTTGAGCGTTTGGGCGGTTACAGAGAGGATTTTCCGCTTATGGAAGACATGGAATTTGTGCAAAGAATCAATCGTGATGAGGGCTTTCGGGTATTAAACGCGCCCGTTTATACGTCGGCACGGCGCTACGAGGAGGAAGGGTATTGGAAACGCGCTGCGGGCAACATCGTTTTGCAGGTGTTATACCGTTTGGGAGTACATCCGAAGCGGCTTGCGGGGTGGTATTACCGATGAAAAGTTACCTGCATTTCAGTTTGGAGTACCCCGTACTACGCCGAAGAAGGTGTAGTACGGGAGAATCTGTACTGTGCCGTAGGTTTTTCTCAAAAAAAGCACTTGCTACCGCACAACCACTATCTGCCGCACAACCTGTTTTGTTCCTGCTTGAATAGTGCAGAAATACACGCCTGTCGGCAGATGTGCCGTCGAAAGTGGAATTTCGGTTTCGCCTTCGGAAATCTCTCCCACAAAGGCATTTTCGGTTTGCATCATTCCTTGTGCGTTCATTATCGAAATGCGAATTTGCGCGGCTTCGCTGACCATGATTTTCAGATTGGCAATGTCCGACGCAGGCTGCGGTGCGGTGTTCACAACGGCAAGGCGCGAGGGCGTTGAAACAATCCGCAAGCGTACCGGTACGTCGCAGCGTGAATCACCCAGAAAGTTTGGTGCAATGCCTGTTCCACGCAAAACGAGTGTGTCGCCTAAGCAATTACCGCCCAAAATCAAGGTATCACGAAAGTCCCGTACTTCCGATGGCGCGAAGCAGAGCGTTATACGCTGCATTGCCCCCGGAGCAATCGTTATCGGCAGTTGTGAGACGGGCAGCGAAAATGTCGTGTTCCCTTGGGGAGCCAGACGTGCATAGACAAACGGCTGTGAGCCGCTATTGCGGTACTGCACCGTGATACAGTTCGTTGTGCCGACAACACTTGTTTCGCCGAAATTTCCCACGCTTGTGCGGTCTCCGACCAAACCTACCGTAAAGCCCG
>VYMD01000566.1_pt1 | contig 15646 bp, 13 predicted proteins | sample 5115311 | NCBI WGS metagenome assembly VYMD01 (sample SAMN12291779, study PRJNA351875) | freshwater metagenome | isolation source: freshwater lake | place: USA: Michigan, Wintergreen Lake | collected 2013-08-08
TTCTCTACTGACTTTGAATTTTGAAAAACGCTCCATATTTGAAGGCAAAAAGTCAGTATTAAATGGTTGCTGAAATTGAAAGACATACTCAGTGCTCAAATGGAAGGAATTTATATAAAAGTAGTCAATATTTGGATACTCTTGAATTAGTTTACAAACATTACGAATACTTTGAGTCAGTAAAAGGTCATCATCGCCTAAAATCCAACAAAACTCTCCATCGGCCAAATCAACTACACGAAGAAAGTTATTGGCAAGTCCTTCATTTGACTGGTTTCTGTTTATCTTTAGAGAAAACTTTCTTTTGAATGAATCAATAATTGAAGAAGTTTCATCTGTGGATGCATTGTCCGAAATACAAACTTGAACATCGTAATCACGTGAATGAAGCAGACTCTTCTCAATGGAGTTGAGAGCGTTCACTAATAATTTTGACCTATTGTACGTAGGTATGCAAATAGAAAGTATCGGTTTCGACTTTCTATAAACCATAATATGCTAACAGATTCAGATAAAATGTCAATATCAAAGATTTCTTCATCAAATATCTAGTTAAAGTGAAGTTACATACTGTTCAATCTGATCATAGCAATAGTCCAACATGTCTTCAGTAATTCCTGGGTATACTCCTAACCAGAAAGTTGCATTCATGATCGTATCCGTGTTTTTTAAATCTCCTACCACTTTATAGTTTATATTTTTGAAATAAGGTTGTTTTGTTATATTTCCCGCAAATAACAATCTAGTTCCTATTCTTTTTGCTTCCAAATGACGAGTCAATTTATTTCGATTCACCTGCTCAGGATCTTTGATCGTTATCGGGAAACCAAACCAAGAAGGTTCGGCATTATTTTGAGCTTCCGGAAGTATAAAGTAATTTTGTAATTTAGAAAATTTTGATTTTAAGTAGGCAAAATTTGATCTCCGAAGTTTAATAAAATCTTCTAAACGGTCAAGTTGAGCCAAACCACAAGCAGCCTGCATTTCCGTGATCTTTAGATTGTAACCGATATTAGAATAGGTGTATTTATGGTCATAACCATAAGGTAATTCCCCTAAATCCCATTCAAAACGTTTACCACATGTATTATCTTCGCCCGCAGGACACCAGCAATCCCTACCCCAATCGCGTATTGATAGAACATTTTTTTTGAGAACGTTATGATTTGTAAATACGGCCCCACCCTCACCCATTGTTATGTGATGAGCTGGATAAAAACTTAAAGTGGCAATATCGCCAAATGTTCCGACAAACTTACCATCATACGTTGCACCTAATGCATCACAACAATCTTCGATCAGCCAAAGATTGTTATCTTTGCAAAATTTGGATACTTCACTCAAATTGAATGGATTTCCTAACGTATGGGCAATGAATACAGCCTTAGTTTTAGGGCTAAGTGCCTCCTTCATTCTCTCAATCGATATATTATAGGTGGGTATATCAACATCGACAAATACAGGTACGGCCCCATATTGAATGATCGGATTTACCGTGGTCGGAAAAGAAGCCGCAACACTGATCACTTCATCACCCTTTTGAATAGCTCTCTCTTTGAGATTTTCTGAAGTTAAAGACATAAATGCCAATAAATTGGCTGAGGATCCCGAATTGGTAGTTAACAAGTGCTTAATTCCAATAAATGATTTTAACTTCCGTTCAAACTCATCATTAAAATGGCCTGCTGTGAGCCATGCATCCATACTAGCTCTGACCATAAATTCAATTTCTTTTTTCCCAACTACCTTTCCAGATGCTGGTATGTAAGTTTCACCTGGAATAAAGTTTTTTTTCGGGAATTTTTTTTCATGGTATTCACCAATCTGGTTTAAAATTTTAACTAACGCTTCGTCTTCAATACTTACTGCCAAGGATACTACCTCTAATTATAACGCTACGAAATGAACTTGATTTCAGAAAATAAAAAATACTGTATAAACCACTATTTACGAAGAAAACGATCAATTTGATTTTCAGGAATATTAATCGAATTCTCTATAACTACAAATGGATTCTTTTTTAATTCAAGGAAAATACGACCGATATATTCTCCTAGTATTCCTAAAAAAAGTGCATTAAACAAAATGCCCAAAAGAATCAATACCGTAGTTGTTGCAAAACCGGAAGGCCAAATCGCTCCAAAGAAGAACTTTCCAAAAATATAAAACAATGTAGCTGCAATCAAAAAAATGGAGATTAATAATGCAAAAAAACTAGCCATTCGAAGAGGTTTGATAGAGTGGTTTACAATTCCATCTAATGCTAAGAGAACTAATTTTTTTAAATTAAATTTACTTTCTCCTTTTTCGCGTGCGCTTCTTTCATATTCAAAACCACGTTGATTGAAACCTGCAATTGCCAATTGGCCCCTGATGTACGGACTGGAAGTTAAGGAGTATTTCATTGCCTTGTCTATGACTTCACGATCTACCAGTCTAAAATCACCCGCATCCAATGGTAATTCATCTTCACTCAACCAATTGATCATCCGATAGAATACCTTTCTCATGAAAGTAATCATAAAACCTTCCATTCGTTTTTTTCGTATCCCATAAACGATTTTATACCCAGATTTCCAGAAATTTAAAAAATCAGGAATAAGCTCCGGTGGATCTTGTAAATCGCCATCTATTTGTATGACTGCATCACCTGCTGCAAGGAGGTATCCACTATATATTGACTTTTGGTAACCGAAGTTCCTCGAAAACCGAACTGCCTTGATATTTTTAAAGTTTTTGGAAAAAGATTCTATTTTCGAGAAGGTTTGGTCCGTGCTACGGTTGTCAGTAAATATAATTTCATAAGAGTACTCTGGCAGTTTCTTAAATACAGTCGTTATTCTAATAATAATATTTAGAATATTTTCTTCTTCATTAAAAACAGGTACAATTATGGAAATATTTGGCTTCCTAACTTTTATCTTTTGTTTCATAAATACTTTCACCTAAGCGATCTTTCCTGTTTGTCCGAATCAATTCTTCTTTACAAAAGCAATAGAATAAGAAGATATAAACACAGAAAGTTGGATAGCCTCTAAATGTCGATCTTGACTTTCATTTTCTGTATTTTGGATTTCTTCGCAGAACATTCCTGAGTTTGAAAAATTTTTATTATGGAGAATTTATTTTGCAATCGAAGACTTTTTATCATACATTTGGATTTTCAAAATTCAAACCCATATTACCACTTCTAATTCCGATATTTATTCTGCCTATTCTTCTATATTGGAATCTCTCGCATAAAATTATCTTAGAAAACGATGGCATCATCCAAATTTGGTTAGGAAAAATCCTTGTAGATTCTGGAAAATACGTTGGTTACGGCTCTGATCATTGGCCGTTTCTCACACCTCTCTTACTTGGATTGGCATCACAGTTAGTCAATCCTTTCGTGTTTGGAAAGATAATTTCTTTAACGGCCGTTTTAATCGCAATTTATTCTATTTATTTTGTCTGTTTCTACTTGACAGGTGATCGAAAAAGTGCACTTGTCTGCCAAGCCTTCGCAGCAACGAATGGCTTACTGATAGCAATGTCATATTATGTTGACAACCATGCACTAGACACGAGTTTTGTCATGATTTCATTTGCAATACTCTTTAAAATCATTTCCAAAAAATCAAATAGCACTAAAGATTTTTTCGCCTTAGGAATTTTCATTGGTTTAGCTCTCGTGACACGCACCAATAGTATCATTTTGCTTTTTGTTGTTATACTGTTACTCGTTTTTATAAGAAGATTAAATTTCAAACTGATATTTCTCATGATGAGTCCGATTATTCTTCTGCAAGTAATTTCTATGACGTTAACTTTCTATTCAAAAGGTAGCTTGTTTCCTTCATCAGCGTACGTATTTACATTAGCGCATGAAATTGATCCAGTTTTGAAAACTGACCCACTAGGATGGTTTATAGCAACGGAGAAACACTCATCGTTGTTTCAAATCATAAAATCTAAACCGTCGGAATTGCTTACACATTTCTTAACAAACTTTATTCTAGTTTCGAAACATGTTTTCATTATTTCGGGAGAATTGAAATACATTCTAGTATTAGGTTTCTTGTTCGGATTTTTCCAAAGAAACCTTTTACCTTGGCTTACTATTTATTTATTCTATATTGGAAATATAGCATTAATTTCAATTTTCTTCTTCAATATTGAATTTCTATTACATTTCACTCTCTTGAATGCAGTATTCATTGCACTTTTTTTTAAAATCTCTTTTCAAAAGTTTGAAAAGAGATTTAAATTTATCTACTTTACCCTACTTTTATTTCTCATTTTATTAAACTTTAGGTCCACTTCATCTATGACAAAATACTTCGCAGAGAGAAATAGTGAAGAAGTACCCAACCTCATAGAAACAGTCAATTTTTTAAAATCAACGGATCCCAATATCAACCAAAAATTTATCATGTCTAAACATCCAGGTTATTCTTATTATGCAGGATCAAAGTATTTACCTTCTCTTTCTAATTTTTATCAATGTGACCTAGCTAAAGCTGTTAGTTACGAGGGCATCCAGAAACGATATCTAAAATATTTCTCTATCCATCCTGCAATCGAAAACATCGATGAATCTCAACAAATACAAGCAGATTACCTAATTTACACAAAAGACTCAAAGGAAGATAGCTGCGGCTATTTCAACGAAACAAAAAATGGAAAATTAATAGAAAACTATAAACTTATTTACAAACATAGAAATATGCTGGTTTTCAAACTGGACCAAGAAAGCATCGCCCTACCGGGAAAATAGTTTCTTCAATTTATGAGCGAATTTCAGTGTTAAACCTTGCTTATGTGAAGTCATTACATTAATTTGTAGTGTATCTCTCGTAAGATGTCTGGGAATGTCGACAGGAGTAACTCCATGCCAAGAATTTGGAGCCCTTAAGAAAACGGCAAGTCGATTGGGCACGTACTTAATATCTTCATGTAGCACCAAAGTTCCCCTCTCCTCTCTTGTTAACGTGTATTCGGTCCAGCTAGCTAATTTTGGATCTTTCTCATTCGACCAAATCTGAGTACCTGCAATTGAATCCTTGCCAAAACCACTATCATCCATATACAAGAGCAACGCGACAACCTTGAAACCATGGTCCTGGTGTTGTAATAAACCAACATTGTTAGTATATCTTGAAATTTTAAAATTTATATAACAACTGAAATTGAATAATTTATCCCAAACAGATCGACGGTAATGGCCACTTCTATATTTAATTTTTTTATTTCGCTTCCGCTCAATAAAAGGCAAAGTATCTCGGAATACATCAAGTATTCCAAAAAGAAACTCTGGCGAATTCATGTAATGCAAAACTTTATTCCAAGCAGCAGACCGCTCCGTCAGTATCGCAAACTTTTCTACCGTATCCCCATCCACCCCTCCGCCAAAAAGGTAGGTAGTTCCAACAGGTTCACCTTGCCGCCATAGCTCCGTTTCACCAGTTCTAAACTCCATCTCAGGCAATATTCTCTTATAATCTGCAAGTAGAGTTTGAAATAAATTAGGTTCAATAAAATTATCTATATAAAAGTAAGGAAATGGTTTCTCGATAAGATTAATACTCTCTTTCTTAAGTTCCACATTTAAAATTTTCTCCATTGATTTTGCTTCCTAAGTTTGTTGATTCTAAAGTTAAAATAATTTTTATATTAAAGTTGAATTGTTCCCTAATCTAAGGAAATTCAATCACGAATAAACTCCACTACTTTCCTAATCTTTTTATTTTCAGAACGCGCATACTTCTGACAGAAGTCAATTCTTACTTTCTGTAATTCTTCTTGTTTCCACCAAGAATCTATATTTTGCCAAACACCATGAATTTGATTGATGATAGATTCTACACTCAAGTGTATGATACCAACCTTTCGCAATTCTTCGTAATCAGGTATGGCAGTATCTCGCAAATGATCATAATTGTTCTGCCAAAAAGCCATCATAGGTACGTTTGCAGAGAGATTTTCTAATATTCCGGTAGAATCGTAAGAAAAGATAACTAATTTACTTCTTCGAATTGAATCATTCACAGATTGATTCAAATCGTCAAATTTTATATTCTTATCAAAATCTTTCCACCGTGATATTTCGCCCCAATCACGTATTTTATAATCTGGATGCAATCGTACAGACAAAGAATCTTTAATTTCCTTTTTTAAACTGGAAACAAATTGTTTTTGTTCTTCAAAATAATTGCTAAACTCTGCATAGACATCCCAGGTAACTATCTTGTGGTATAACGGATATTCTATCAATAACAATTGACTGGAGTTTACGCTCTTGGCATTTTCTGGCTTTTTCTTAATAACAAATCCTGGAATTTGTTGATCTAAATCCTCTTTCCATCCCCAGGTTAGAAATTTATCAGATGTTAGCTCTTCTATAGTGGGTAAATTAAATCTATATGTTCCGTAATTATTACCATGTTGTAACACTAAATATTTTATTCTATCAAAGGTCTTTGAGGCAGCATAGATTTTGAATGGCTCATCATAGTCAAAGGCATTCGCAGTTAATAAAACCTTTGGTTCTTTTGGCCAGCCAGACTTCACGACTGCTCTTTCTATAGATTCGAAATCCTCGAGGTAACATTTCGGTAAGACCTCAAACATATGTTCTAGAGCAAATTCTCTTACGTCCGGTTTATTTTTATCCAATAACTTTATTTTTAGGCTTTTTCTAAGTTCCCTATTAATCTCTGTTTTATTGTATTCCAAGATTCTATAAAATTTAGGCCATTGCTTTAATTTAATAGAAAGATAGATGTGATCCAATTTTGGTAGATAAGCATTATATAGAAAGTATTCACCTTTGTTTTTTAAAATTCCATTGAGGAAATAAAATACATTTTTTAACTTGGATTTCAAATTTACTTCGGCGAGAGGTTTTGCAATTGAAGACTTGTTTTCAAAGCCTACATAAGCTAATTTAATGTCGAAACCATATCGATTCAAATATTCAAAGACTTTACCATAAAACAAACTGTTCCAGAAATCTTGGTTACACGCATGGACAAACTGTAAGGAAGTTTCACTGATAAGAGAGAGTTCTGAATTCTGCAAAATAATTGTGCTTTTTACTTTGTATTTTTTTAGACAATCTTCTATAGAATTAAATCTATTGATGCAAACTTCCGCATACCTTCTTAACCAATGGCCCAGAATGATCCTCCACTGTCTTTTTCCGTATTTTTTTTTATGGATTTGATTCAGTTTTAGGATTAAGAGATCCAATGCGGTTTCCACGATCTCTTTTGTTATCTGATAATCCCTATCCTTGATAGAAAGTTCTGTTCCATATGGCATAGCCTTTACATAATCAATTCCTTTGAGATTATTTTCTTTTGGATAAGGGAGACACCAATCTCCTAGGAAAAGTAGTTTTTCCTTGTGACCCCAAGTCTTTTCATCAGAAATTGTAACGAGAAGAAAATGATCAGTCATTGATTAGAGCGAGATAATTTAGTAAGTTACGATTTGGGTCTAAGCTATGCTGGTAGTTTTGATTTTTGAAAGATGTCTGACTTAATACTTGCTCAACTTCCTTCTGAACTATTTTCTCTAAGTCGACCATATCCCATGATAAACGCGAATTTAGGAATTTTGTCTTAACGTAATAGTCCTGGTTTAAAATTTGGTCTTTGTCTAAGCAAATTCCTACAGTATTTTTCTTTAAATAGGCCAACTCATGTAAAGTTTGTCCACATCCGGATATAACGATTTTTGCCTTACAGAATTCACCTAGCAAATCCTCTACGCGTAACATTCCTAATAATTCCACTCCATTGTCCGTACATTCCTCCCGTAATGATTCAATTTGTTCCTCGTCAGGGCAAATGATAGTAACTTTCTCTTCTTTCTGACCAAGACAAAGGAAGCGTGGATAGAGATTTCGTAAATCAACACCTCCAAAAGTAATTAAGATACCTTCACAATCCTCCTTATTGTTTGCAGTATATTCACGAATCGATTTACGTAGTAAAATGTATTCTAGTCCACCAAAAAGCCGAGCATTTTGGTTTGTATAATTCATCGAATCGAAATATACATTTGGATTGATTATAATATCAGAATGGTATCGGATTCTATTGAAATCATCAATTGATATAAGTTTTTTACATTTATGAGAAATTTCTGAATATTTTTCCTCGGAAGCAAGGTAAGAATCAATGATTGCAATCGTTTCCTTATCTACAAAAGATTCCCAATCGCGAGTATTTACCCAATCTAAATAAATTTTCTCATTCGCTAGAGTTGAATCAAAGGTTTTTATGTTACAAGGAATTGAATGTTCTTCCAAATATTCCTTGATAACATTCATTCGGACGAGATGTCCAAAACCTATATTTGGACCAGATTCGGTAAGAATTAGTACTTTCAAATTAAGAAAATAATCTTAATGCGTTAAAGCAAAAAATATCATCAATTTGCGCCGATGTGAATTTATATTTTTCAAAAAATTCGATATGAATTTTCTTTACCTGGTTAAAGTCCACGTAAGGAATATCACTTCCGAAAACTACTCTATGTAAGCCAACCTTTCTGTAAGCATAAGAAAAATCCATCTCCAAAGACGATCCAACATAAAATGGCAATGAAAACGAAGTATCAAACCATACATTCTTTTTTTCGTCAGCCAATAACATAAAATCCAAAATCCTCCTACCACCACTATGAACGATTACGATCGGAGATTTGGATATAAAATCGGAAATAAAGCATGCTAATTTCAAATTATCAAAAACATACATTTTGGATGTGCCGAAACTTCCGTCTAGGCAAATGATCAGTCCGTTCTCTTCTGCAAATTGACATGCTCTAAGAACGGAAATGAAATCGCCTTTAGAAATTCTTTGCAGGTATGAATTAAACATGATTGCCTTCACTCCGGAGGCCTTGACTTTCTCCAAATATTCCAACAAATCAAATCTGCGAAAATCTATAAGGGCTGTATAATTAGCATTGCCCTCCCAAAGTTTATGAACGTTAACTACGCCTCGATTGAAAAAATCTGTATTAAATAACAAAACATTATAATAATCCAATTCATTTAAAAGATGGGCATTTGTTTTAAAGCCTAGCTTGATATCATCAAGTTCTAAATGGAGATCGCTTTCAATGACTACATTTACATCGGAATGAACTATTGTGGGCAAATGGATGTTAAAATCAAAAACTTTCATTTATATAAATAGAGCATAAGTTCTTTTTGGGGTATGGGTTCATAGTCATGTTTTATTGTTACTCTGTTTGATAATGAAAACGCAAAGTCTAGTAAAATTTTCGGATCGTGGTAGAATACGAAATCCTCTTTGGGGTGTGTGCCTGACCTATGAATACTTAAAAAATCTACTATAAGTAATTTTTTGCATAAAGAAAATGCTTTTGTAATAAAATTCTTTGTATACTCGTAATTATCAACTTTGTCATGAAAATTCAAGTTCAATACACCTAACATAACAACGATATCCGCAACTTCCCCATTTGGAATAAACTGCGTCATGCGGACTTCAAAATTTGTCAAATGACCACTTCCCGCCCATTTTGTCTTTGCTTCACCAATTAAATCAGGGTTTATATCCCAACCCGTATAACTAGATACTTTTACGTCTTTCTCATTTAAGAAAGAGAAGTAGTCGCCGAAGCCACACCCAATGTCTAGGAAAGAATTAACTTCATCAGCTCCAAAACCAAACAAAGTCTGGCTAAAACGATACCTTTGCTGGTTGATAGAGCCCCAACCCAATGTTTTTACATTGTATCCCGACTCTCTGTACCTTTTAGAATATCTCTCAACCATACCTTTAGAGATATCTAACAATGATTTCTCATCCATTTTTTTTTAACTTCTCGGCGATTTCATTAAAAAGATTTTGAGTAGGGTTAACACAATTTACTTCAGAAACCCATTTAATTAATTTCTTCTCATCAACATTATATTTTTCGACGGCTTTTCTGACCAAGGGCATATAACTAGAATGAAACCGACTGATTCCAATATGAATCTCTTCGTCACTTAGTCCCTGATGGTTTTTCATCAAAGGTACAATAAACCGATTCGCAAAGTCATAAAAATCATATATGTCTGATTTAAAATTTATTAGATTCATTTTTTTCAGAAAGTGGACTAGGATTTCAGTTTGAGCATTGCCTGCACTTCTACCCATTCCTCGAATGGAAGAATCTATAAAGGATGCTCCGGCTCTAACTGCTTCTAAGGAATTTGCAATTGCCATTGATAGGTTATTATGACCATGATAACCAAGGGCATTATTCACTCTTTCTTTTGTTCTATCTATATACTCATAAACTTCATTGGGTGTCATACAACCAGCAGAATCTACCAAATACACAACATCGACAAAGCCCCATTGGTTAATCTCTTTTGCAATCTGGGTAAATTCATATGATTTTACCGCATAACTTTTCATTAAATTGCCAGCTACAAAGATGCCTCTTTTCTTTGCGTACTCCGCAAACGAGTGCATCTTTTTAAAGCTATCCACGTTACATCCAATGCGAACAAAGGAAATACCTAAGTCTATGGCTCTCTCCAACTCTTCAATCGTACCTATGCCTGGAATAAAAAAAACACCAATGTTCGAATTGGGAGCAGCCTTAAGTGCCGCCATTATGTAAACTTCGTCATTTTCTTTCGCCAATCCGCATTCAGGCTTATTCCAAGCACCTAGTCCTAATCCATGACCTACTTCAATGAAATCAAATCCGAGATCCGAAAGTCCTTTCGTAATATTATAGGTCTGAATTTCATCGAACTGAAAGTCGATAACATATGAACCGTCACGTAATGTATTTTCTATTATTGTGATCATAATTTCAATAGTACTCGATCCTGAATTTATTCTTGAAATCTGCAAGATTACTAAATACTTCAGCTGAGTCTCTACCTTTCAAGACAAGCATCGAATGTCTTGAAGCGCAATTTTCCACTGACTCAACCATATCATTTTCAGAATATATACTTCTAAATCGTACAGTTGATGGCAATTGCGTAACTTGCTCTAGATTTATGCTTTTTATTACCTTTCCTACTTCATAATCTAAGAAAGTTAACATGACGGAACTTTTCATATAACCACCTGAATTTTCTTTCAAAGTAAAGCTATCCTCACCTAAGGACTGGTTTAGTAAAATTTCATTTAAATTCAATTCGGTTATCAATGGAACAATAACGGAAGAAGTGTAAACACCACCACCCCTATTGGTACATTCTACCAAATAGATATCATCATTTTCTGTGACGATGTATTCACCATGACTATGCCCGTATTTATAACCTAGGCTCTTTACTACCTTTTCATGATTGTCCAAAAGTTTCTGATTTAATCCTTCCGAAAATTGAGCAGGATAAATAATCTCTTTGGTAACGGGCTTCGAGCCAGCCTCAAATTTCCGTGATGCCACTGCCAAAGCACGATGGCCATTTTTAAAACAAAAACCATCTACCGTAACAAGTGTTCCCTGAATAAATTTCTCACAGATCAAAATGCGAGACGGAGAATTATGAATTGCATCATAGTAACCATCGTTTAATTCGTTTTGCGTTCTTAATATTGTAACTCCAAACGTACCTCTGCTGTCGATAGGCTTCAATATTAGAGGGAACCCCAATTTTTCAGCTGCCGAGTGTAGCTCTGAAATATTCTGAACTTTTCTAAAGTCAGGCTGGATTATATCCGAGGACTGGCATTGTTTTCTTTGGGCAAATTTGTCATTGGAAAAGATAGCTGATTGAATATCCGCAAAAGGCAGTCCAAGTTTCGAGGCAACAATAGATGCAGTAAAGAAAGAATAATCACAATTATCGGTTATGACTGCATCTACTTTATGAATTTCGCCGATCCTTATATGGGAGGCAATATCGCGACTATCTTTTACATAAAAATGGTCTGCTAACTTAAATCCTTCCGCTTGCAAAGTCGGATGTGTCATTATAAGTGAGTGTCCGGCTTCTTTAATTGTCTTTATGAGCGCAAATTGCTCCCAACCTGAACCTATGATTAAAATTTTCTTCATAAAATATCAACTACTCTGATATGTTCATCTTTGAAAGATTTAACAAATGTTTTCTGAATGTAATCTAAAATTGCCTCTGCATGAATTTTAGTACAAATAATGATATGATTCGCCTCTTTTATCTGTTCTGAGACATCATTGGGCTGAGAGGCAGACCTTTGGTCCAAAAAATCTTTTTTTCTAGGATCAGAATCCACTAAAACAACATTCTCAGGTATCATTCCACCTTCAAACATCCTCTTAGTTGTATCGTTGACTGCCCAAACGATCACTCGCTGTTTTTTCTTTTGTAGTTCGCCAATCAGTTCACGTGCAGATTCCAAACCGTTTTTATAAACTTTTACCTTTTCATATCCAACATTAAAGGAATTCTTATTCGCTTGGTATTCAGAGCCGTGCATTTCCAATTTCTCTTTTGATTTTCTAAAAACTGCCACAAAACCATATGGCCTGCTGCATTCTTCATGAGAAAAATGAATCAATTCGAAACCGTGGTGAATGGCGACATTCGCTAGGCTATGAGGGGTAAAATGATTCACATGCTCAAACAAAATCAAAGGAGAAATGAAACTCTCATATAAAGATAAGGATGGTATTTCACAAATCATTACTCCGTTATCTTTAAGTAACGTTTGACAACCATTGAAAAATTCGGTAAGATCAGCAATGTGTTCTAGAACAAAATAGTGCGTAAGGCAGTCTGCCTGGAAACCTTTGATTTCAGAAAGCGAATTGTATTCACTTTCTGAGCTCTGATTTGGTTCAATGGTTATGACTTCTTTAAAGAATTGATGGAGCTTAGTGTGAAATTCTGTTTTCGTGTTAGCTCCTATTTCAATAATAGTCTCCTTTTGGGGGGAGTACTGATTTATGAGATTTAGCCTTTTTTCAATATCATAATCAATCGATTGCCCATCAAATTTTGAATAGGAATCTCTATAATAAGATAGTAAACTTTCTCCATCTGGAGAGGGACTTACAAAGACAAAACCACAATCTTTGCAGATTACATTGTTAACTTTGAATCGCCATTGTTTGCTTATTGTATTTGTGATAAAATCATAGGACCACAAGGATTCCATATTTTGGGATCCGCAGGCCGAACACGACCTAGAGACGTATGAGAAGTCCAACACCTTGGAGTTAGAAGTCATGGTATTCCAAAACACTCATCTTTGATTTATTTGTCTTCAACTGCTTCCCTAACACCAAATCTAAATCACGACAATCCACACCTTCTGAATGACGTAGAAAGATAAAATCAGATTCTGCCCTTCATGTTTATCGTTATTTAAAATAAGTCGAGTTCGAATTTTATTTTTAAATTTTGATTCTTCTTCCTGAATTTCAATCCGCATACCTGGACTAAGCATTTTTTCAATTGATCTGATACCCTGTATCATACGTTTTAATTCTTCGGGCTCTAAGGAAAGTGGCGCATCTGGAGAGTCTAGATTTCTACTGAGAGAAAAGTGTTTTTCAATTACTTTTGCGCCAAAGGCCACTGCACCCATGCTTCCATCTATTCCTTCTGTATGATCAGAAAAACCAACAATGCAATTGAACATTGCTTGGTAAGTTTTTAATATTGGGAGATGGACTCTTTCAAACGGTACTGGATAAATACTATTGCAATGAAGGATGATAAATTTTTCATTTCCACACTGTTTGAAGATTCGAACTACCTTTTCCAGCTCTCCATAACTGACTAGACCCGTTGACAAAATCACCGGTTTGCCTGTCAATGCTACTTTTTTTACCAACTGCGGGAAGGTACCAATTTGAGCAGAGGCAAGCTTATATAATGAAATGTTAATATCCTCTAAAATATCAATAGCATCCAGATATGTAGGAGAAGAAAAAAAGATTATGCCTTTTTTATCACAATAGTTTTTCAACAATTTATGCCATGATTCATCCAAATCAATTTTTTTATGTAAATTGATAGTCTCTGCCGAAGGTTTAAAATATAACTTTTCTAAATTTATGCTTTGAAACTTTACTGCATCAGCCCCAGCATCTACAGCGGCATCAATACTTTCATATGCGATTTTTAAATCTTGGCAATGATTCGAACCTACTTCTGCAATAACGAAGGTTCTATCGCCACCAATACTTTTGTCCCCTACTCTAATTTCACTATTCAACGTATACTTCTCCCTAGCATAAATGCTTCTGCAAAAAACTTGCCAACACTAGCCCCTCTAACGGCCGCCAAATTTCGCACATTCTCTTCTGATCTAGAATGTGGGAATGCACGCATTTCAGATTTATATGCCCCCAAAGCTTGTATCTTTTTCGCTATTTGGTTTTCATCTAGAGAAAAATAAACATTCGGCTGAAAAGTTTTGAAATTAGAGTAGACTTGGTAATCTGTACTAGAAGGAACTTCGAAGAAGTATACTTCCTTAACTATCTGTTCTGGCAATGGCCTAATAGCAGTTATGACTGCATCTGCCGTTATACGATGATCAATATTCAAATCACCAGGAAAATGTGTAAAAATAATTTCAGGTTTTATAGTGTTTATTTTCTTTTCTATCGTTTTTACAATATCAAGTAAATCTACACTATCCAAACGGTTATCAGGAAAGTCTAAAAGCTCAATCGATTGTGCACCTACGATCTCTGCCGCCTTTTTCGCTGCTAAGCGGAGGTCATCAATCTCACTATTTTTTTCTTCTCTGTCACGACGTTCTTGCCTGCTCGTTAATCCCTCGGCTAAAATCATTAAATGAACTCTGTTGTTTTCTTCAGATAGTCTTGCAATCGTACCACCACAGCCCAAAATTTCATCATCTGGATGAGAAGCAATAACTAGGATAGTCTTATCGTTCATTTATGCCTTTATAAAAAGTTTACTCTCTAGTAAAAGAATATCTACCATATCATCAACTAATCCCGAGATTGCATCCTCATCGTTACAAACAATCGGCTCTTCATGTACGTTGAAAGAAGTGTTTATGAGAGAAAGTAAACCATACTCCTTGTGTGCACGTATCAGAAGCTCATACATAAATGGATCAGTCTCTTTCTGTATAATCTGCGGACGCGCAGTACCATCCAAATGGGTCACAGCAGGACAAGAGTATTTCATTTTTTCTGTACAGTTGTAAGTAATTGTCATAAAAAATGAAGGTTTTTGCGAAGGATTCCAGCCAATATAACACTCTTGTGCGAAGTCAATCGCGGTAACGGGGGCAAAAGGCATGAATTCTGTTCTCTTCATGCGTTTATTCAACCATTGGTTTACACTTTTATCCTTACAATGGTAGATAATAGAACGATTGCATAAAGCCCTCGGTCCAAACTCCATTTTTCCTTTAGCTAAGCCTACAACCTTACCTTGAGATATATGCTCTAAAAGCACTTTGATGATGTCTGTTGTTTTGATTTCTTTAATCTTCTGGTAAACATCTTTCTTCTCATCTATGTTGATTTGCGGACCAAGAAACATATTTTGAAAACTGGGCCTTTGATTTGTCTCTGCCGAAAAAGCTGCGACCGCAGCGCCTAAAGCCAAACCTCCATCTCCCATATGTGGTTGAACAAAAACATTCTCAACTCCTGGCAAGTCTAGAAGTACTTGATTAAGACGGACATTTGCAAA
>VYMD01000208.1_pt1 | contig 15636 bp, 11 predicted proteins | sample 5115311 | NCBI WGS metagenome assembly VYMD01 (sample SAMN12291779, study PRJNA351875) | freshwater metagenome | isolation source: freshwater lake | place: USA: Michigan, Wintergreen Lake | collected 2013-08-08
GCTACTCCCTCGAGCATCCGGAGGCCTACGTCGACTCCAACCTGGTGGGATTCCTGAGCGTCCTTGAAGGCTGCCGGGCGACGTCACCCGCCCACCTGGTGTTCGCCTCCACCAGCTCGGCCTACGGCGCCAACGCCACCCTGCCCTTCTCCCCCCACCAGCCCGCCAACCACCCCCTGACCCTCTATGCGGCGACCAAGCTGGCCAATGAGTCCATGGCCCACGCCTATGCCCATCTGTTCGGCATACCCTGCACAGGGCTGAGGTTCTTTACGGTCTATGGTCCCTGGACCCGTCCGGACATGGCCCTCTACCGGTTCGCGGACGCCATCGTCGCCGGGCGGCCCGTCGAGGTGTTCGGCCAGGGCCGGATGCAGCGCGATTTCACTTATGTGGATGACATCGTCAGCGGCGTCATCGCCGCCCTGGACCACCCCGCCGCCCCCGACCCGGCCTGGCGCGCTGAGACGCCCGATCCCGCGACGAGCGGCGTGGCGCCCTGGCGGATCCTCAACATCGGCGCGGGGACGCGGGTCGAACTGATGACCTATATCCAGGTGCTGGCGGAGGCCCTCGGCCGGCCCGCAAAGCTGAATCTCCTGCCGATACAGCCTGGGGACATGGTGCGCACAGAGGCGGACATCACCGACACCACCGCCGCCCTCGGGTACGCGCCGACCACGCCGGTGGAGGTTGGTGTGCGTCGGTTCGCCGACTGGTACTGCGAGTACCACGGCGTCGCCCGGGACTGAGCCCGGACGTCGGCCCAGAGCGGGCCTGAGCCTATTCGGCCACCATCTCCGCAGCGCGGGTCGCCTGGAGCCGCCCCTCCAGCGCCTTGTGCTGGCGCCACAGCTCCTGGGGCAGTCGCTCGCCAAAGGCCTCATAGGCGGAAGGAATCAGGGCCGCCTCCTCCGCCCAGACCGAGGGATCGACGGTCAGGAGCAGGTCGAGATCCGCCGCCGACAGGCTGAGGCCGGACAGGTCCAGGGCGCCTGCCGTCGGCACCCGGCCGATGGGGGTGTCCTGAGCCGGGGCGCGCCCCGCCAGGCGTTCGAAAATCCACTTCAGGACCCGGGAATTGTCGCCAAAGCCCGGCCAGACATAGCGGCCGTTGGAATCCTTGCGGAACCAGTTCACGAAATAGATACGGGGCAGCTTGGCGGCGTCGCTCTTCTCGCCGATCGACAGCCAGTGCCGGAAATAGTCGCCCATGTTGTAGCCGCAGAAGGGCAGCATGGCGAAGGGATCGCGGCGCAGTTCGCCGATCCGGTTCTCCGCCGCCGCCGTACCCTCGGAGGCGACATTGGAGGCCAGGAAGACGCCATGCGCCCAGTCGAAGGCCTCGGTGACCAAAGGCACGGCGCTGGCCCGGCGACCGCCGAACAGGATGGCCGAGATCGGCACGCCCTTGGGGTCTTCCCATTCAGGCGCAATCACCGGGCACTGGCTGGCCGGGACGGTGAAGCGGGCGTTGGGATGGGCGGCGGGCTCTCCGGAGCCGGGCGTCCAGGGACGGCCCTTCCAGTCGGTCAGGTTAGCCGGAGGCGTCTTGGTCAGGCCCTCCCACCAGACGTCCCCGTCATCGGTCAGGGCGACATTGGTGAAAACGCAGTTGGCGTACAGAGAGGCCACGGCGTTGCGATTGGTCTCGTTGCCCGTGCCGGGCGCGACCCCGAAGAAGCCGGCCTCGGGATTGATGGCGTAGAGCCGCCCGTCATCACCGAACCGCATCCAGCAGATGTCGTCACCGACGGTCTCGGCCTTCCAGCCCGCCAGGGTGGGCTGGAGCATGGCCATGTTGGTCTTGCCGCAGGCGCTGGGGAAGGCGGCGGCGATGTAGCGGACCTCGTTCTGAGGCGAGGTGAGCTTGAGGATCAACATGTGCTCCGCCAGCCAACCCTCGTCCCGGGCCATGACCGAGGCGATGCGCAGGGCGAAGCATTTCTTGCCCAGGAGGGCGTTGCCGCCATAGCCCGAGCCGTAGGACCAGATCTCCCGGGTCTCGGGATAGTGGACGATGTACTTCTCGGGATTGCAGGGCCAGGACACGTCCGCCTGCCCGGCCGCCAGGGGCGCGCCGAGGGTGTGCACGGCGGGGACGAAGAAACCGTCGTCGCCCAGCTGGTCCAGGGCGGCCTTGCCCATGCGCGTCATGACCCGCATGGAGATAGCCACATAGGCGCTGTCCGTGATCTCGACGCCCAGCTGGCTGATCTTCGAGCCGATGGGGCCCATGCTGAAAGGGCAGACATACATCGTCCGGCCGGTCATGCAGCCGTCGAACAGGCCGGCCATCTTGGCCCGCATGGCGACAGGATCGGACCAGTTGTTCGTCGGGCCGGCGTCGATCTGTTTCTCAGAGCAGATGAAGGTGCGGCTCTCGACCCGGGCGACATCACCCGGATCAGAGGCGGCGTAGAAGGAATTCGGCCGCTTGGCGGGATTCAGGCGCTTCAGCGTACCCTTGGCCTCGAGCTCCCGGGTCAGCTCGTCCCATTCCGAATCCGACCCGTCGCACCAGTGAACCCTGTCCGGCCGCGTCAGGGCCGCGATCTGCTCGACCCAGGCGATCAGCCTGGCGTGACGGGTGGGTGCGGGGTGAATGCCGGGAATCGCGGTCATCAGTTCAACTTCTCCGAGCCGTGGCGGCGGTTGGGGGAGTCGGTCGGGAACGGGGGACTCGCGCCCTCGTAATCAAGCTTCTGTGAAAAGGCGAGCGCGGGAACGGGCCTGTCGTCCAAAAAATGTCACTTAGGCGGAAACGGCTGGGGATTGTTCCTCAAGCTGCCGAATGGCTCCGACGATATGGTAGAGCGATGTCGCCGGCGCACCCCCCGGAGCGAATCCTCCGGTCGGGCCCTGGCGATCACGCCAAAGTCCCCTCACCGGTGTTTCGAGATAGCGCCTCAGCCCCGTTGCGGCCTGGAGGGCCTCCTCCGTCTCCCCGAGGGCCAGGGCCGACTTCAGGTACTCCGTCTGTGGCCAGAGCCTGGCCCAGCCGTCCCGGACCGTCAGGTCCTCCCACAGGGCGTTGACGGCGCAGGCCCGGCGCGGATCCACGCCTTGCCGGCCAGCCTCATGCAGGGCCCGGGCCGCCAGCTGGCCGTCGGCCCGCCCACGCGCCCGGCCCCAGCGGTCCAACAGCCAGGCCCACTCGAACTGGTGACCTGGCTCCACAAGGCGTCCGTCATCCCCACCGGCCCGGCGCCAGTCGGCGTCGAAGAACTCCGAGAGGACCCCGCGGTGATCGATGAAGGCGCCGAGGGCCAGCCCTGCGATCTCGTCGGACAGGGCCCGCCAGTCCGCCTGCCCGGCCTCCTCCCAGGCCAGCGAAGCCTCAAGCAGGTGCATGTGGGCGTTGGCCTGGAAGGGCTGGTCACCCGCCTCCCGGAAGCCGCCGCCGGGGTGCCTTAAGGCCTCCAGGCCCTCGCGCATCCGTTGCGCAAGAGCAAGGGCCTCCCCGGCCCCTTCTCCCGCCTGGGCCAGACTCGCCAGGCCCAGCAGGGCGAAGGCCTGATCATAGACAAAGGGGGTGTCGTCCAGGGTGCGTCCGTCCAGGCCCACCAGGCTCCGGATCAAGCCATCCGGCCGCAGGAAGCTCCCGGTCAGGGCGGCGAGTCCGTGCCGCGCCGCCTCCCGCCAGGGCCCGTTCCAGCCCATCATCCCCGCCTGAGCGAAGCTGAAGATCATCCGGCCCTGCACTCGGCCGCGACGGGGCGCCGGCTGGGGCGCGCCGTCCTGCCCGAGGGCCTCGAAAAAGCCCCCCCGCTCCCGGTCGGCGCCGAGGGTCCACCAGACCGGCAGGGCGGCGGTGCGCAGCCAGAGTCCCAACCCGCCAGCGGCCTCGGCCAGGCTGGAAAAGCCGGCAGGCCCCCGGGCCTGGAGCCGCTCGACGCCCCGCTTGACCGCCTGGCTGTCGGCGAGGGGCGCCACCAGGACCCGCGCGCCATCGGCCACCACGGCCACGCCTGACAGGCCCACCACCACGACCTCGGCGCCCCCGTCTGCGCGGATGTAGGCGCCCGTCACGCCTTCCGCCTCGACCCGACCCTCCAGCCGGTTGCCCGCTTCATCCTGTTCCGAAAGCGCATGGACAACGTCCCAGGCGCCGACGTCCGACCAGGCGAAGTCGGCAGGCGCCACCATGGCGCGGCTGGTCTTCTCCATGACCGCATAGTCGATCGAGATCTTCGGGGCCGTGCGGAACACCTCGCCCAGCAGCCGGCCGTCGGCGGGACCTGAGGCCGTCTCCACCGCCGCCTCGGCGGCCTCCAGGACCTCTGGCGCAAGGCGGCCCAGCTCGTAGACCAGGGTGGTGGCCGGGACGATGAAGTTGCCGCTGTTCCACAGGCATCCCTCGGCGATCAGGGCGGCGGCGCGGGCGGCGTCGGGCTTCTCGATGAAGGCCTCCAACATGCGGACGCTCTCTCCACGTCCGGCCCGGATGTAGCCATAGGCGGTCGAGGGAAAGGTCGGCGCAATCCCCAGGGTCACGATCCGCCCGGCCCGGGAGAAGGGCGCGGCCTGGACCACAGCGTCACGGAAGGCCCCGGCGTCCGGCACATGATGGTCGGCGGCCAGGACCACCATCACCGCCTCCTCGTCCCGGCGCAGGAGATGGATGGCGGCGGCGGCCATGGCGGGGGCGGAGTCGCGGGGTTCCGGCTCCAGCAGGACATCTGCGGACAGGCCCAACTCGGCCAGCTGTTCACGGATCAGGCCGCCATGGTCGGCGCCGCCGATCACCAGCAGGGGCCCGAGGGGCGCGGCCCGGCGCGCGGTCTGCTGGAAGGCGGTCAGGCCCTCGCCGAACAGCCGGGCGAAGGGCTTGGGGCGCTCCGGCCGCGACAGGGGCCACAGGCGCACCCCTGATCCGCCGCACATGATGACGGGGTAAAGGCTCACCGGTCCGGACTCAGGCCGGCTCGACCTCGCGGACATTCGCGATGCCCGCGGCCCGGAGGGCGGCGATCAGCTCACCGACCGTGGCCGACAGTTCGGCCTCGTCACGGCTGCGCAGGACCAGGTTCGATCCATAGAGCCCTTCGGTGAAGAAGGGATAGCTTCCCAGGCTGAGGCTCGGGTGCGCCCTCGCCACCGCCTCCAGGGGTCCGGCGATGGCGCCCTCTCCCGAGCCCTCGACCCGCACTGTGCGCGACAGGACCACGGCGCCCGACCGCAGCCGGGGCCCCACATCCTCCAGCATGCCCCGCATGATCTGCGGCACGCCCGCCAGGACAAAGACATTGCCGATGGTGAAGCCCGGCGGCCCCTGGACGGGATTGTTCACCAGCGATCCGCCCACCGGGACCCGCGCCATGCGCCGACGGGCGGCGTTCATCTGGTCGCCCCAGCGGGACTGCATCATGGCCAGGATGTCGGGATGCTCTTCCAGCTCGACTCCGAAGGCCGCCGCCACCGCATCGGCGGTGATGTCGTCGTGGGTCGGGCCGATGCCGCCGGTGGTGATCACATAGTCGTAGCGGGCGCGAAGGGCGTTCAGCGCGTCCACGATCTCGTCCAGGATGTCGGGCACCGTGCGGGCCTCGCACAGGTCCACCCCATGCACCCCCAGATACCGGGCGATGTCCCTGAGATTGGTGTCCTGGGTGCGGCCGGACAGGATCTCGTCCCCGATGATCAGCACCGCCGCCGTCACCACGCCGTCTCCGCCCGGGCTGCCCATGTCCGCGTCTCCGTTTCCCGCGAACCTCTATCGGCTGGAGCCCCGCTTGCCTATACCCGCCCCTCATGGACTTCCCCGCCCCCCTGATCCCGGCGACCTTCCTGCGGCGCTACAAGCGCTTCTTCGCCGACGTCGTGCTGGCCGACGGGACGGAGATCACCGCCCACTGCCCCAACCCCGGCGCCATGCTGGGCCTGAACACCCCCGGCCTGCCCGCCTGGGTGTCGGTCTCGGACAATCCCAAGCGCAAGCTCTCCCACACGCTGGAGCTCGTGGAGGCCGACGGAGGCCTCGTCGGCATCAACACCATGTTGCCCAACCGCCTTGTGGCCGAAGCCCTGGAGACGGGGACCATCCCCGAGCTCTCCGGCTACGCCTCGGTCCGCCGCGAGGTGAAGTACGGCAAGGCCAGCCGCATCGACTTCCTGCTGGAGGACCCAGCGCAGGGCCGCTGCTGGCTGGAGGTCAAGAACGTCCACCTGATGCGCACGCCTGGCCTCGCCGAGTTTCCGGACTGCGTCGCCGCCCGCTCCGCCCGCCACCTGGAGGAGCTGGCCGATCAGGTCGCGGCCGGCGACCGGGCCGTGGCCCTGTTCGTGATCCAGCGCACCGACTGCGAGGCCTTCAGCGCCTGCGCCGATCTCGACCCGGCCTTCGCCCGGGGGCTCGATCGGGCTTCCGAAGCTGGCGTGGAGGTGCTGATCTATGCTTGCCAGGTCCTCAGCGGGAGCGTCGAGATCCGACGCGCCCTTCCCTGGCGCCGTTAGGCCCTGAGGGCTCGCGGGCCGTCACGGCGACGACATCGACCCGGGCCTGATCGAGCACCCAATCCGAGACCATGGCCAGATCGAGAGAGGCCTGTCCGACTTGGGCGACTCCGAGGTCCAGTTCCGTCAGGGGTTCGCCCTCCGGTGAGATAATCATCGAGGGGCAGGTCTGATCGACGGCGGCGTTGTTGGCGCCGATGATAAACCTCTGCGTCTCAGCCGCGCGGCTGATGAGGTGACTTCTCCAGAGGTGTGGACCCCTCGCAGCTCCAATGGCGTTGTTCACATAGGCGAACACCTGGGCGCCCTCGGAGGCGAGAATCCGCCATTGCTCCGGGTAGCGGATCTCGCGGCACATCTGAATTCCAAGTCTCACCGGCGCGCCTGCGACCGTAATGTCAAAGACCGGAAGCCGGTCGCCGGGTGTGAACACTCCGCGTTCGCTGACGGCGAGATTGATCTTGTCATAGCGGTGGGTCTCACCCTGCGGTCCGAAGTACAGGCTCGCATTCCTCCACTCGCCATCAGCGAAGAGGCAGGCCCCGATCACCAGATGCACCCCCGCTTCGCGCACGGCTGCGCGCACTTCCGATTGGGCTGCAGTGACGGCCTCAGGGCTCACCGACTCCACAAAATCCGGTGTCGGGGCGTATCCCGAAAGGGCGCCTTCAGGGGCCACCGCCAGGGTGTCCGGGGCGAGCGCCCTGATGGCGGCGAGCACCGCATCGGTGTTGGCGCGAAGGTCCATGGTGACCTGAAACTGGATTGTCGCCGCCCTGATCATGCGTCCTCCTGACGTCATCGAGTAACACGGAGGGAAGGAGGCGCGCACGGTGTCATCGCCTCGCCACCGCCTGCGGCCAACCCCCTGCGCTGGCGCGGTTGACTTCTTCAGGCCAGGCGCCAGCCTTCCCCCATGATCGCCGCCCTTGTCCTGGCCGCCGCCGTCTCCGCCTCGCCCACCATCGCTGAGCTCCAGTCCCTGCTGGCGGCCGCCCGGGTCGACGCGGCCAAGGTCCGGGACATCCGGTGCGAGGTCCTGGGCGATCCCACCGAGCACCGCTGCGACTGGCGACAGAAGACAGCCGAGGGGCGCTGGGAGGCCTGGTCGGTCATCCTGGCCCGCGACGGCGGCCGGTGGATCCTGATCGATACGCCCGGCCGGGCTTCGCGCCCCTGACGCAAATGTGCTAGATTCCGCCCCATGAACCAGAGCGACATCGCCCAGCTTGAGCACAAGACCGGGGAAATCCGGCTCCACGGCCCCGAGGGCTTCGAAGGCATGCGCCGGGCCGGACGCCTGGCCGCCGAGTGCCTCGACATGCTGACGCCGCATGTGAAGCCGGGCATCGTGACCGAAGACCTGGATCGCCTGGCCCGGGAGTTCATCCTCGACCACGGCGGCCTGCCCGCCTGCCTGGGCTATCGCGGCTACCGCCACACCCTCTGTATCTCGGTCAATCATGTGGTGTGCCACGGCATCCCCTCAGAGCGCACCCTGAGGGAGGGCGACATCGCCAACATCGACGTCACTGTGATCGTCGACGGCTGGCACGGCGACACCTCGCGCATGTACGGCGTCGGCAAGGTCCCGGCCCGGGCGCGCCGGCTGGTGGAAGTCACCTACGAGGCCCTCCAGAGGGGCATCGACGTGGTCCGCCCCGGGGCGACCACCGGCGACATCGGCGCGGCCATCCAGACCTGGGTGGAATCCCAGCGCTGCTCGGTGGTCCGGGACTTCGTCGGGCATGGCCTGGGCCGCGTCTTCCACGACGCGCCCAATATCCTGCACTTTGGTCACAGGGGGACCGGCGAGGTCCTGAAGCCCGGCATGTTCTTCACCATCGAGCCCATGGTGAACCTCGGGAAGTGGCAGGTGAAGATCCTGGCCGACGGCTGGACGGCGGTGACACGGGACAAGTCCCTCTCGGCCCAGTGCGAGCACTCCATCGGGGTGACCGAGACCGGCTGTGAGATCTTCACCGCCTCGCCCACAGGCCAGTTCCAGCCGGCCATTGAGGCTGGCTGATCCCCGAGATCGGCTGACTTTTCTTTAACTTGCGCGCAAGCGCGCGCTCAGGCGACTTCTCACGTCAGACTGAGGAGCCGCCCCATGCTGTCGATCCGCAACCTTGGCCATGTCTATCCGGGCGGGACCCGCGCCCTTGACGATGTGAGTCTCGAGATCCCCGCAGGCATGTTCGGCCTCCTGGGTCCCAACGGCGCCGGCAAGTCGACCCTGATGCGTTGCATCGCCGCCCTCCAGACTCCCACCTCCGGCGCCATCGACTTCGACGGCATCGATGTCCTGGCCGAGCCCTCCCGCCTGCGCCAGACCCTCGGCTACCTGCCCCAGGACTTCGGGGTCTACCCGAGGGTGTCGGCCCTGGACCTGCTGGACCACCTCGCCGTCCTGAAGGGACTGACGGACCGCGCCGAGCGGCGGGAGACCGTCGAGGCCCTGCTGAACCAGGTCAATCTCTGGGCCGTCCGCAAGAAGGCCGTCGCCGGCTTCTCCGGCGGCATGCGTCAGCGTTTCGGCATCGCCCAGGCCCTTATCGGCCAGCCCCGCCTCATCATCGTGGACGAACCCACTGCGGGTCTGGATCCGGAGGAGCGAAACCGCTTCCTCAACCTCCTGGCGGAAATCGGCGAGAGGGTGGTGGTGATCCTGTCGACCCATATCGTCGAGGATGTCGCCGACCTCTGCCCTCGCATGGCGGTGCTGGCGGGCGGCCGCCTGCTCCGCGAAGGTTCCCCCGCGAGCCTGGTCACGGAACTGGAGGGCCGGGTCTGGCGCAAGGTGGTCGACAAGGCCGACCTGCCTGGCCTCGCTGAAATCGCACCGGTGATCTCCACCCGGCTGTCGGCCGGCAAGACCGTGGCCCACCTCCTGTCCGACGCCTCCCCCGGCCCGGGCTTCAAGACCATCCAAGGCGGGCTTGAGGACGTCTACTTCGCCGCCCTCCACGCCTCGCGGCAAGCGGCCTAGGCGCGCGTCATGTTCGGTCGCATCGCCGCCTTCGAACTCCGCTACCAGCTCCGTAACCCCGTCTTCTGGGTGGCGGGCGCCTTCTTCTTCCTGATGGTCTTCGGGTCCATGACCGTTGACAACATCCAGATCGGCGGCGGCGGTGGGGGCGTCCACAAGAATGCGCCCGCCGCCATCGCCATGACCCACCTGGTCATGTCGATCTTCTTCATCTTCGTCACGGCGGCCCTGGTGGCCAACGTCATCGTCCGTGATGAAGAGACGGGTTTCGGCCCCCTGGTGCGGTCCACCCGGGTCACCCGGCTGGACTACCTCCTCGGCCGGTTCACCGGGGCTTTCTCCGCCGCGGCCCTGGTCTTCCTGGCCGTGCCCCTGGGCATGTTCCTGGGCAGTCTCGCGCCGTGGGTGGACCCGGAAACCCTGGGTCCCAACCAACTGTCGTACTATGCCTACGCCTACGGCGTGCTGGCCCTGCCTTCGATCTTCCTGACCTCGGCCCTGTTCTTCGCCCTCGCCACGGCGACCCGGTCGATGATGGCGACCTATATCGGCGCCACGGCCCTGCTGATCCTGTGGGTCATCATGGGAACCCTGACGGCGCGCCAGGAGATGCGGGAGCTGGCGGCCTGGCTTGACCCTTTCGGCGGCATCGCCCTGGGCGAGGCCACCCGCTACTACACGACCTTTGACTCCAACTCCCGGCTTCCGGCCCTGGAGGGCGTCCTCCTTGCCAACCGGTTCATCTGGACGGCCGTCGGCCTTGTCGCCCTGGCGGCGGCCTGCCTGACCTTCCGGTTCGAGACCCGCCGCTCCGGGGCCCGCGCCTCACGAAAGGCCAAGGTCGAGGCCGAGGCGCCGCCGCCGGCGCGCGCCGGCACACGCCCCCTCGCTGAGCCCCGGTCAGGCGGGACGACAGCCCTCATCCAGGCCCTGCACCGGGCGCGGTTCGAGGCCGGCCAGGTGCTGCGAAGCCCGGCCTTCGTGATCCTCATGTTCCTTGGGCTTTTCAACGCCTCCGGCGGCATCTTCCTGGGCCTGGAGCAGAACGGTTCGGTGTTCCTGCCGACGACGGTTCGGATGATCGAGCAGCTTGAGGGCGCCTTCAGCTTCGTGGTGTTCCTGGTCGCCATCTACTACGCCGGCGAACTGGTCTGGCGGGACCGCGAACGGCGCATCGCCGACATCGTGGACTCCACGTCCGCCCCGGACTGGACCTTCATGGTCCCCAAGGTGCTCGGCCTGGTGCTGGTGCTGGGATCCATGCTGCTGGCCAGCGCCCTCGCCGCCGCCGCCGCCCAGGCCCTCCTGGGCTTTCCCCACCCCGACTGGGGCCAGTACATCGGCTGGTATCTTCTGCCGACCCTGGTGGAATGGACCCTCCTGGCGGTGCTGGCGGTCTTCCTCCAGACCATCGCCCCGAACAAGTTCGTCGGCTGGGCCCTGATGGCGGTCTATCTGATCCTCCAGCTCAGCCTCGCGGGGGCTGGTTTCGAGCACAACCTGTATACCTATGGCGGCGGGCCGGATGTCCCGCTGTCCGACATGAACGGCCAGGGCGACTATGCGGGCTTCGCCGCCTGGTTCCGCGCCTACTGGAGCGCCTTCGCCATCTTCCTTCTGATCCTCACGCAAGGAATGTGGGCCCGTGGAGCACGGGACGGCGTCCGGGCGCGAGTGGCGCGCCTCGGCCACCGGCTGAAGGGCCGGACGGGCCTGGCGGCTGCGGGGGCCCTCCTGGTCTTCGCCGGCCTGGGAGGCTTCATCTTCCTCAACACCAATGTGTGGAATCCCTACCGCACCCAGAAGGAAGGCGAGGTCTGGCTGGCGGATTATGAGAAGGGCTTCCTGAAGTACGAAAAGCTGGCCCAGCCCTCGGTCACCGACGTGACCCTCAACCTTGATCTCGATCCCCACGCGCCGCGCCTGGCGGTCAAGGGCGCCTATGACCTCGTCAACGACACCGGGGCGCCCCTTTCGCAGATCCACGTCCGCTTTGACCGGGACGTGAAGGTCGAGCGCCTCACCCTCTCCACGCCGGCCCGGACCGAGGCCTTCCCCCGGTTCAACTACCGCATCCTGCACCTGGAAAAGCCCCTCGCCCCCGGCCAGACGGCGCGCCTGGAGTTCGCCACCCTTGTGGCCCAGAAGGGCTTCAGGAACTCCGGCAACACCACCCGCCTGGTGGACAACGGGACCTTCGTCTCCAACGACGAGTTCGCCCCCATACTGGGCATGTCCCGCTCCGACCTGCTGCGGGACCGGACCACGCGCCGCAAGTACGGCCTGCCCTCCGAGCTTCGCCCCGCCAAGCTGGAGGACGAGAGCGCCCGGGCGCGGAACTATGTGGGGAACGCCGACTGGGTGAACGCCGACATCACGGTCTCCACCGTCGCGGACCAGACGCCGGTCGCACCGGGCTACCTCGTCTCGGATACGACCGCGAACGGCCGCAGGACGGTGCGCTTCCGCACTGACGCGCCTGTCCTGAACTTCTTCTCGGTCCAGTCCGCCCGCTACGCCGTACGCCGCGAGACCTACAAGGGCGTCGACCTGGCCGTCTATCACCACCCCGGCCACCCCTGGAATGTCGAGCGGATGATGGCGGCCATGAAGCGCAGCCTGGACTACTACCAGGCCAACTTCAGCCCCTACCAGTTCCGGCAGGCCCGGATCATTGAGTTCCCGGGCTATGCGACCTTCGCCCAGGCCTTCGCCAACACCATTCCCTATTCCGAGGCCATCGGCTTCACCGCCGACCCCGACAAGCCGGACAAGATCGACTTCGCCACCTATGTCACGGCCCACGAGATGGCCCACCAGTGGTGGGCGCACCAGATCGTCGGGGCCGACATGCAGGGCGGCACGGTCCTGTCTGAAACCCTCGCCCAGTACTCCTCCCTTCTGGTGATGGAGCAGACCTTCGGCCCCGAGGGCATCCGCAAGTTTCTGCGAAATGAGCTTGACGCCTACCTCTCCGCCCGCGGCGGCCAGGCGGTGGAGGAGACGCCCCTGATCCGCGTCGAGGACCAGGGCTACATCCACTACAACAAGGGCTCCCTGGTCATGTACCTGCTACGCGACCAGATCGGCGAGGCCAAGGTCAACGCCGCCCTGCGCAGCCTCCTGGCCCGCTACGCCTTCAAGGGTGCGCCCTACCCCACCTCCCGCGACCTGGTGGACGCCCTCCGGCGCGAGGCGGGCGAGGATCCCCGGGCCCAGGCCCTGATCACCGACCTCTTCGAGAAGATCACCCTCTACGACCTGAAGACCGAGGAGGCCGAGGCCAAGCGGCGTCCGGACGGTCGCTACGACGTCACGCTCAAGGTCAGCGCCCGCAAGCTCTACGCCGACGGCAAGGGCGTGGAGACCCCCTCTCCTCTCGGGACCGAGACCTTCGATGTCGGGGTCTTCACCGCCGAACCGGGCAAGCCCGGCTTCACGCGGGCAGCGGTGCAAAGCTTTACCGTGCGGACCCTCAAGGACGGCGAGCAGACCGTGACCGTGACCGTCGATGGCAAGCCCGCCTTCGCCGGGATCGATCCCTACAACAAGCGCATCGACAGAAACTCCGGAGACAACGTCACCTCGGTCAAGGTTGCGGGATAGGCTTGCCAGAAGCGAACGTTTAGGGAACATTGACGGAGCCTCCGGAGCTCCGCCATGCCCCCCTCCCAACTGCAGGAAGCCCCCTTGTTCCTCTCAGGTCAGGCCGATGGCCCCCCTGACCCCTCGCCCCACGCCGGGCACAGAGCGCGACTGAGGCTGAGAGCCCGCAAGGGAGGGCCCGGCGCCCTTCCCGACTACGAGCTGTTGGAACTCCTGCTCTTCCGGTCTCTGCCTCGCGGCGATGTTAAGCCTCTGGCCAAGGCCCTGCTTGTCCGGTTTGACTCCCTCGCCGGCGTCCTCGGGGCGCCGCTGGAGGATCTTGTCCGGATCCGTGGGCTGGGCGAGCAGGCCGCTCTCGACCTCAAGCTCGCCCACGAGGCCGCCGTGCGCATCAGCCGCGAGCCCGTCGCCCGCCGGGCCGTGATCACCTCCTGGACCCAGCTGTCCGCCTACCTGCGCACCGCCATGGCCCATGAACCGCGCGAGCAGTTCCGCGTCCTCTTCCTGGACCGCAAGAACCAGCTGATCGCCGACGAGGCCATGAATGAGGGAACGGTCGACCATGCCCCGGTCTATCCCCGAGAGGTCGTCCGCCGGGCGCTGGAGCTGTCGGCCAGCGCCCTGATCCTGGCCCATAATCACCCCTCCGGCGATCCCACCCCCTCCCAGGCCGACATCGCCATGACCCGCGAGGTCATTGAGGCCGCCAAGGTCCTGCGCCTGTCCGTGCATGACCACGTCATCGTCGGCCGCGATGGTCTGACCAGCTTCCGCGCCCAGGGGCTGATCTGACGGCGGGTGGCCCGACTCCCATCCTCAGGCTAGACTGCTCCAAAGCGCCCGCTTGGCGGAATCGGTAGACGCAACGGACTTAAAATCCGTCGCCATCGGCGTGCCGGTTCGAGTCCGGCAGCGGGCACCAGGAACGCATGCGACATCTTGTCATAGCTCACCGACAGTATGGTGGCGGGGCCTTAACCTTGCCGGCGCACAAAGGTCTGAAACCCAAGAGCGGTCTCGACCGGAGGGGCGCGGGTCCGGGAGCTTAGGGATTTGGGATCGGTCGGCGCACGGGGCTGTGGAGGGCGTGTGGAAGGGAAGCGGACATGACTGAGCAGCCCTCATCCCTGGAGGATGCCGGCGTCACTCGCCTCCTGGGGCTGGCCTTCGCCGGCGCCGATCTGGTTTTCGAGATTGACGAAAGCGGAACAATCGCCTTCGCCCTGGGCGCTGCCGAGCGCCTGACCGGACGCGCAGACCGGTCCCTGGTCGGGAGGAACTGGGCCAGTCTCTTCAATCCGTCGGAAGACGCCTTGCTCGCCTGCCTGCGCCGAGATCTGGTCGCCGGAGAGCGGCGTGGACCCATTCGGGTGGAGCTGGTCCAGCGGGAGGGGCCGACTGCACCGAGCCGCGCCAACCTCTCGATCTTTCGCCTGCCGCAGCTTGGAACACGGCTTTCCTGCGCTCTCAGCCTCGGCGCCCCTGCGGGAGGGCAGTCGTTCTCAAGGGACGCCGACGGTTTCACCACCGTGGACTCCTTCGCCACGTCGGCCGAGTACCTGCTGCAGGAGGCGCGAGAGGCGGGCCTGGTCCTCAGCCTTGACCTTGTCGAGGTGCGGGGACTGAGGGATCATCTGGCGCAGCTGTCTCCGGAGGACGCCGAAGAAGCGCGGCAGTCGCTGCAGGCGGTGCTCCGCGCAGATTCTTACGGCGGGCTAGGCGGCGCGGAGGTGGGTGTCGACCGGTTCGCGGTCATGCGATCCTCGGAGTCCCCCCCCGACCGCCTGCTTCAGAGCGTCGGCGGGGCCGCCGGCGGCGCGCAACCTGAGCTGGCCCGCCTGCCCCTCAAGGGCGCGGTCTCCGCGCGCAACATGCGGACCATGCGTCTGGCCCTGGACCGGTTCATTGAGGCCGGCAGCGAGGCCGCCGCCGAAGGATTCCGAGACACCCTCTCCCGAACCCTGCGGGACTCCCGATGGTTCCGCGATATTGTCGAGCGCAGCGCCTTCCACCTGGCCTACCAACCCGTGGTCTCCCTCAGGACGGGCAGGCTCCACCACTTCGAGGCCTTGGCCCGTTTCTCAAAGGATGCAAGTCCGGCCGAAACGATCCAGCTCGCCGAGGACCTGGAAATGATCCAGGCCTTCGATCTGTCGGTCGTCCGCAGCATTCTGCGGGAACTCGGCGCCCAGCCCAGGTCGATCCGGATCGCCGCCAATCTCAGCGCTCAGTCTTTGATGATTGAGGGTTTCCTGGAGGAGATCATCGGCCTCGGCGGCGACTCCCCCGACCTTCGCCGGCGGCTGATCCTGGAGATCACAGAGACCCGGAAGCTCCAGGATCTCGGACACGCCAACGCCCTGATCGGTCGCCTCAGACAGGCTGGCCATGTCGTCTGCCTTGATGATTTTGGCGCCGGCGCCGCCTCCCTCGACTATCTGCGCCGACTTGAGGTCGACTTCATCAAGATCGACGGACGGTATATCCAATCCATGACCGAAGGGTCCCGCGACGCCCTGGTAGTCAAGCACCTCGTCGCCCTCTGCCGGGAACTCGGCGTATCGACTATTGCTGAGATGGTC
>VYMD01000210.1_pt1 | contig 15560 bp, 14 predicted proteins | sample 5115311 | NCBI WGS metagenome assembly VYMD01 (sample SAMN12291779, study PRJNA351875) | freshwater metagenome | isolation source: freshwater lake | place: USA: Michigan, Wintergreen Lake | collected 2013-08-08
GGCCTGTCGCCGAGGGCGCTGCTGCAGGCGCGCGGCCTGCGCCCCGAGGCCCTGGCGGCGCCGCGGCTGGCCGTGGCCACCACCGCATGGGACGCACTGTGGGCCGCCGCCGAGGAGCAATCCGCCGAGCCCTATCTAGCCCTGGCGGTGGGCCAGCAGCTGTATGTCGAGCAGCTGGGCATGCTAGGCTATATCGTGCGTAACTGTGAGACGCTGGGCCAGGCCCTGCAGCGCGTGGAGCGGTATAACCGGCTGACGAACACCCTGGTCGATGTGACGCATGCGGTGAGCCAAGGCCGGGCCTGCGTGCGCTTCGACTTCGTGGGGGCAGTGGCCCCGCCCTCTCGGCTGCACCGCGCGCTGGTGCTGCTCGAGCTGGGCTTCATCGCTGGTGGACTGAGCCAATTGGTGCATCGGCCGGTGCGGCCGCTGGGGGGGCGCTGTCAGCTGGGGGCGAGCGACTGCGCTGAGCTGACGGCACGGCTGGGCACGCCCGTGGTGTCAGACCCCACGCGCAACGAGCTGAGCTTTGATGCCCAACTGCTGGCCGAGCCTCTGCTACTGCCCAACGCTCAGCTGAGGCAGCGCCTCGAGCAGGTGGCCGACCGTGAGCTGAGCAGGTATTCGTCACAGGGCACCTGGGCTGATCGGGCGCGGGCCGTGATCGTGCGGCGCACCGACGGCGAGCGCCCCACCGCCGACACCGTGGCCGCCGAGCTGAACATGAGCACACGCGCCCTGCAACGACGGCTCAAGGCCGAAGGCACGGGCCTGCAGCAGCTGATCGATGAGGTGCGGCGCGACCTGGCGGGGCGCTATCTAGCACTCGGCTATTCGGTGAACGAGGTCGCCTATCTGGTGGGCTTCGCTGAGGGCAGCGCCTTTAGCCGCGCGTTCAAGCTGTGGACGGGGCAGCGCCCGCAAGCCTATGCGCGCGAGCAGCACGCGGCCCCGACGGAGTAGTGCCAGCTAGGTCAACGGTGGGTCGGCCTGCCACGCTTGGCCGAGGGTGGTGGTGGGGCCGTGGCGCTAGGCCGAGATCTCGTCGATAATCGAGGTGCCGCGCTCGCCGGTGTCGGCCCACTGCCACTGCTCGTGCAGGCGCAGGCGGCCGTCGGGCAGGCGCTCAGGGGTGCTGGTGCAGCGGCCGGTGCGCAGCTGGCCTTCAGCGTTCAGGTGGTGGTAGGCGAAGTGGAGGCGGCCCTCGGCGTCGGCGGTGCCGAGCAGATGGCCGCGCACGACCTGGCCCCCGGCGTAGGTGGCCCAGACCTGGTCGCCCTGCTGGTGGTAGTGGAACTCGGTGGCGGCAGAGACCTCGCCTGCGGCGCTATTCGACACCGCCCGGAAGCGACGGCCGTCGTAGCTGATCGCCTCGGTCATGTGAGGAACGGGTTGGTCAGGCGCTCGTGGCCGAGAGTGGAGGCGGGCCCGTGGCCGGGGTGGGCGGTGACGGCGTCGCCCAGGGGCAGCAGCACGTCATAGATGCTGCGCATGAGGGTGGGCAGGTCGCCGCCGGGCAGGTCGGTGCGGCCGATCGAGCCGGCGAACAGCACGTCGCCGACGATGACATTCGCTGAGGGCGCGTGGTAGTAGCAGACGCTGTCGGGGCTGTGGCCGGGGGTGCTGAGCACGGCCAGGGTGAGCCCGCCGACGGTGACGTCCTTACCCGCTTGGATAAACCCTTCGGGTTCAGGCATAGCGGGGGGCGCAGGCAGGCCATACATGCGGGCGATGTCGGGCGCGCGGCGCAGCCACTCGCGCTCGCCGGCGGGCAGCCAGGGGCGCAGACCATAACGCCGCTCGACCCAGGGCAGGCCCAGCACATGGTCGAGGTGGGCATGGGTGAGCAGCACGCGCGTGGGGCGCAGGGCGTGCTGGGTGAGCAGCGCCTCGAGGGCCTCGCATTCGGCGGGGGTGCTGACGCCGGGGTCGATGAGAGCGCAGTCAGGACCCGCGCCCCAGATCACATAGCTGTTCTCGGCGAAGGCGTTGACGGTGAGGTGCGCTACGTGCACGGGTCAGTCTCGGTCTTCGTCGGACTCAGTGGCGGCAGGCGCCGACTTGGTGGTGTCTTTGGCCTCGCCGCCTGCCTGGCCCTCTGAATCTGCTGGGGCCACGTACCCTTCGCGCAGCTCGGGCCGGCGAATCTGCCCCCCGTGACGCGCAGTGACGGCTGTGCTAGTGAGGGCTAAGAGCCCAACCACGATTAGCACGAAGCGCTGGATTCGGTATATCTTTTGAAACGGCCCCTTAGTGAAGAGCCCGGTGAGCGCGATGACGCCCACGATCTGCGTCCACCAGAAGGCAAACTGGGCTGCCTCTTCGTGCTCGTGCATTAGGCGTTTGTCGGCTTGGGTGAAGCCCGCGAGTTCTTCAACTACTTCTTCGGCACTTTCACCCGAGAGCAGCACGGGGATGGCAAGAAGCGCAGCAGCCACCAAGAGGCCCAGGCCGATGCGTTCGTAGGTATCACTTCGCCGGATCAAACCAAGTACAAAGATGGCAAAGCCAAACAGCAGCGCCCCAAGTGGTAGGTGATTTGAAACCAGGTGGAGATAGTGGCCGTTCATATCGAAATAGGTAAAGTATCAACTTACAGAACGCCTTATTGTTGAGCGCTAGTATAGCGTTCGGCGATGCGCTGCGAAAGCTTGTTGTATAGCGGGATCAACTCGGGCGCGCACTTGGCCAGCAGGGCGCTGTGCACCTCGAGCGAGTGCACGGGGCCGTGATCCCAGAGTCGGCTGATGATGGTCTGGATGGAGGGCAAGAACAGGCGGTGGTCGGCGCCGAGGTCGGCGATGAGGGCACCTGCCTCGGCGATGAGCGCGTTGACGGTGAGGGCGGCGATGTGCACCGGTCAGTGGGCCGATTCGCCCTCGGGCTTGGGCTTGTCGGCTTTCTTCTCCTCGCCTTCTTTCGCTTCGCCCTTGTCGTCGTGGGCGTCGTGGGTGGGGGCGGCATAGCCCTCACGTAGCTCGGGGCGGCGAATCTGACCCCCGTGGCGGGCGGTGTCGACGAGCAGAAATAGGGTCAGGCCGCCGATGAGCAGCAGGCTGGGGCGCATGAAGCGGTAGGCGCGGGGCCAGGGGCCGCGCGCCCAAGCGGCGATGAGGGCCACGACGCCGAGCAGCTGCAGCACCCAGAAGGCACGCTCGCCGTGCTCTTCGTGCTCGTGGATGAGGCGGTGGTCGGCGCGGGTGGTGCCGGGCAGGTGCTCGACCACCTCTTCGGCGCCCTCACCGGTGAGCAACACGGGGATGGCCAGCAGGGCGGCGGCCACGAGCAGGCCGAGGCCCGCACGCTCGGCAGGCTCGCTGCGGCGCACCAGTCCAAAGACGTAAAACACCAAGCCGAAGAGCAGGGCCGCGAGCGGCAGGTGGTTGAGGGTGAGGTGGGCGTAGTGGGCGTTCATGCGCGGGACAAAACGGAGGTGATTAGCTGTGAGCAGAGGCCGTGAGGCGGGCGCGCTCGGCGATGCGGACCGAGAGGGCCTCATAGACGGGCATCAGCTCGGGTGCGTGCTGGGCGAGCAGGGCGCGGTGCGCCTCGAGCGAGCGCTGGTCGCCGCGGCGGGCGGGCCCGGTCTGCACGGTGGCGGGGGCGTGCAGCCACAGGCGGCTGAGCAGAGTCTGCAGCGAAGGCAAAAACAGGTGGTGGTCGAGGCCCAGGGGCGCGATGAGCTCGCCAGCCTCGGCGATGAGGGCCGTGGCAAAGTTGTTAGCGAGGGTGGCGGCCAGGTGCACGCGCTGGCGCTCACTGCCGGTGACGGGCGTCACGTGGTTGCTGAGGGCATGGGCCAGTTTGTTTAACCGGTCGGTGTAAACGCCGCCGCCCTCGGTGAGCACCGGCACACCGACCCACTCGGAATCGTGCCCCGTGGTGAAGCCCTGGATGGGCCAGCACACACCGACATTAGTGCCTAGCGGGGCGAGCACCTCGAGGGGGGTGGCGCCAGAGGCGTGCAGGTAGAGGGTGTGGGGCGAGGCGTGGGCGCCGAGCTCAGTGGCCACGGCGTCGATGGCATCGTCGCTGACGGCGAGCAGCACGGCGTCAAGCTTCGCATCGAAGGCAACGGGGCGAATCAGAAACTCGGCGTGATGCTGCACCGCCAGGGCCTGGGCCCGGTCGGGCCGGCGCGACCACACCTGCGCGATGCGATGACCTGCGGCCGACCAGCGGTCAGCCACAGCGTTGGCCACGGCGCCTGCGCCGACCAGCCCAATGCTCAGAGCCCCATTCATGCCAGCAATCTAATGGACGGCCGCCATTGGGCGTGCTCAGGCCGCCGCCCGGGCCTCGCGGGCGCGGCGCAGGCCCGCTACGACGAAGCCCAGCGTGAGCACGAAGGTGCCGAGCCAGAGCAAGTTGATGAGTGGCTTCCGAATGGCCTTGATAGTGACGAAATCGTCGGTGGCCTGCTCGATGCCCACCTGCAGCACAATGCGGTTCTCGGCGGGGTTGATACCGGCGAAGGAGAACTGCAGGCCGAGGCGATCGACGCGGTCATCGACGTGGCTGACGGCGCCACCGGGCTGCACCACGAAATGCGGCGTGGCGCTGTAGGCCAAGCCCCCCGCGAGCACACGAATCTTGGCCCGAGCCACGACCTGCGCCCCGGCGAAGCGGGGGTCGTCGCTGACCTGCACGATCGAGTCGAGCACGATGGTGCCACGGTCGATGCGCAGGGTGTCGGCTGGGCGGCCTTGGCCGCCAGGGCGGGCGCGCCACTCGGTGATCTGCATGCGGCGCAGGGTGGTGTCGGGCTGCTCGTCGGCCTCAGCGGCGGGAATGGACGAGACGTAAACGTAGAGGTCGCTGGTGAGCGTGACCTGACGGTCGGGGTGCAGCACGAGGCCCATGCTGGGGTTCACCTCAGCCTCGGGGTAGAGCACAAAGCCGCGCGTCGAGTCGGCGAGCTTCTGCTCAGGGTCGAGCGGGGCAAACTCGAGGGTGTAGAGGCGGCGGCCGTTGAGCAGCTGGGGCTTGATCAGGCTCAGGTTCGCCTCCACGAAGCCGCGCAGGCGGGCCAGGTCGAGCCGGGCGCTGAGGGGGCCCGCCGCGACCGGGCGCACGATGCCCTGACCGCGCAGCTGGGGCAGCTCGAAAAAGGCGGCCGGCAGCTCGAGGCCAAAGCGCTCGCCAGTGGCGTCAGCAAAGGCGAGCTTGAGCCCGGCGGCATCCTCAAACAGCACGCTCAGGGGGCCGATGGGGGCCATGGCCTGCGCCTTGCCCCGGTAGATGACGCGGTAGCCCGGGATGAACTTAGGCTGCTGCTGCACCAGCAGCACATTGTCCAGCCGCTCGCGCTCAGGGAACTGCGCGCCGAGCTCGCCGGGGGCGAAATTCTTAGACACCGTCTGCTCATAGCCCGACGAGAACAGGATGCCGAGCAGCATGAGGCCAAAGCCGATGTGGGCCAGCGAGCCCCCCGTGCTGAGCAGCACGCGGCCGCGCCGGCGCACGAGGCCGATGAGAATGTCGGCGTTCGCGAGCACGGTGAAGAGGGCGGCGAACAGGAGCACCTCATCGGCTAGGCGCAGCACAAAGGCGAGCGCGGCGGCGAGGGTGCCGTTGGCGGCGGCCTCGTCGAATTTCGATTCGTACACAAAGGGCCAGCGGGCCAGGGCGATGCTGACCATCGCCCCGATGGCCGCGACGGCCGCTGCCGCAAAGGGGCGGAAGAGCGCGTTGAGCAGGGCCTGCTGCTCCATGCGCCGCCAGAACAGAAACTGGCCGATGGCCGACAGCGCAGCGATGGCGATGGCCACCCAGACGTTCCACTGGTAGTAGAAGTATTGGATCTGGCCCGAGGGGGCGAGCGCCGTGCCGAACAGTTTGTTGACGACGGGCAGCGAGGTGGTGACGCTGATCTGCAGCGCGGCGAAACTGAGCACGATGGCGGCCAGCAGCAGGAAGGTGTCGCGGCTCCAGAAGGGGACCTCGTCGGTGCGGTGGGGCAGCGAGGGCCAGCGGGCCCAGAGCAGCAGAGCAATGCCGACCACATAGGCCAGCAGCAGCACCAGCAGCTGACCCGACATGCCGAGGTCGGTGAAGGCGTGCACCGAGGCATCGCCGAGCACGCCCGAGCGCGTGAGAAAGGTGCTGTAGAGCACCAGCAAGAATGTAGCGATGACGAGCGCCATGGCGCTGCGCAGGTGGGCGCCGCCGTGGCGATAGGCCAGCGTGAGGTGCAGGGCGGCGACGCCGGTGAGCCAGGGCACAAGCGAGGCGTTCTCGACGGGGTCCCAGTTCCAATAGCCGCCGAAGTTCAGCGTCTCGTAGGCCCAGTAGCCGCCCATGAGGATGCCCACGCCGAGGATGCCGACCGAGGCCACGAGCCAGGGCGCGGCAGGTTTGAGCCAGCCTGACAGGTCACCTGTGAGCAGGCCCCCGGCCACGAATGCAAAGGGAATGAGCGTGAGCGCAAAACCGAGGAAGAGCGTGGGCGGATGGATGACCATCCAGTAGTTCTGCAGCAGGGGGTTGAGCCCGCGGCCATTGGCAGGGATGAACTGCGGGTCGGTGGCAAACACGGCCTGGTCGGGCATCGACTCGCGCAGCAGCAGGAAGGGCGAGCTGCCGATCTGCACATCGCCCAGCGGATAGGCCAGGATGACGAGCGCCAGCGTGAGCACTGCCACGCCCGCCGAGGCCGCCACGAAGCCGAGCTGACGGCGCACGACGGCCCAGCCCAGCAGGCCCGCCGCCACGGCGATCAGTAGGCGCTTCACCCAGAGCGCCGCGCCACCACTCGCACTCAGGCCCGCGCGGCCAGTGAGCAGGGTGGCCAGGGCGAGGGCCGCGACGAGCAGCAGCGCCGTGGTCACCACCGGGGCACCAGCGCGCGCGCGCCAGAGCAGCGCCCCAGCCCCAGCGAGAGCCGCCACCAGCAGCGCCCCCACCACGAGCGCGGGCAGGGCCGCGCCCAAGATCATCGTGGCCAGAATGGCCTGCACCGAGGCCACCACCGCCAGCACCGGCGCCACCCAAGCGCGGGGCACCCAGGCCCAGGCGGCTAGGCCGATGACGGCGTGCCACACCATCCACGTGAGGAAGGAGCCCTCCTGCCCCTCCCACAGGCAGGCCACCACGAACTGCAGCGGCAGCTCGAGGCTCGAGTGGCTATAGACGTAGTGGTATTCGAAGCGGTGGGTGATCAGCAGCGTGAGCAGCAGACCCAGCACGGCCAGCACCGAGCCGGCGTGGGTGGCCCAGGCGATCAGGCCCAGCCGGCGCCAGGCGGCGGCATCAGCATCGGTGGGGCTAACCGCCGCGCGGCGGGCGGCCACAGTCAGGGCGATGGCGGCCACGGCGGCGGCCACCAGGGCGAGGTCGACCAGCGCGAAGCCGAGGCGGCCTTCGAGTCCAAATGCGTCCATCAGCTATTCACCCCCTGCTCGCCCTCGGGCTTGGTGTAGGCCGGCAGTTGGTTCTCTTGATACTTAGAGGGGCACTTCATCAGAATCTTGTCGGCGACGAAGGCCTTGGACTGCGCGTCGGCGCGGCCGATGACGACCACGCGGTCGGCCTGCTCGAAATTGGCGGGCTTGGGGTCGAGGTAAACGACCTGGGCGACGTGGCCGAGCGAGTCTTTGAGATAAAACGTGAAGCGGTCGGTGGCGGGGTCATAGCTGGCCTGCTCGCGCTGCACCCACTGGCCCACCACGTGCACCTCGCGGCCGGGCTGGGCCTGGGCCGAGGCCAGGTCGGTGTATTGCGAGAGGTTCTGCGAGAGCGAAAAGAGCAGCACCACCACCAGGGCAGCGATGGCGACGAGCAAGACGAGGTTTCGAGTTTTCATGCGCGGGGTCGGGTAGGGCCGACCGTTTCTCACCGCGAATAACGCCACGGGGGGGCGAAAGCTCGTCAGCAGGCCACACGGTGTCAAAGAAAAAGCGGGTCTAAGCGGCAGCAGAGCCTGTCGGGGGGGCGCGAAAGGCGGCTAACTTGCGTTCCCCTTGTACGGAAAGGGATTTAACCGCCCGGTCATGTTTGGATTAGGAGCTCCTGAAATCATCCTCATCGGTGTCTTGATTTTGATTCTGTTCGGGGCGAACAAGATTCCTGAGTTTGCGCGTGGCCTAGGCAAGGGCATTCGTGAGTTCAAGGATGCCGCCGCCGGGGTCAAAGACGAGATCGAAAAAGAGGCCAAAAAGGACGGCGAGGCCAAGTGAGCGCGACGCCCCGTTCGCTGCGGCAGCTGCAAACGCAGCTGGCTGCAGGCACGACCACGGTGCGTGCCCAAGTGGAGGCCTATCTGAGCCGCATCGATGCGCGGCGTGGCCTCAATGCTTTCTTAGAAGTGTATGACGAGGCGGCCCTGGCGCAGGCCGATGCCCTCGACGCCCAGCGGGCGCGCGGGCAGGCCGGGCCACTGGCGGGCCTCGTGCTGGCCATCAAAGACAACATCGTGCTGCGCGACCAGCGCAGCACAGCGGGCTCGAAGATTCTGACCGGCTTCCGCTCGCTGTTTACAGCCACGGCGCTCGAGCGCCTGATCGCCGCCGGGGCGATCGTGATCGGGCGGACGAACTGCGACGAGTTTGCGATGGGCTCGTCGGGCGAGAACTCGGCCTACGGCCCGACGCGCCACCCCCTCGACGAGAGCCGCGTGCCGGGGGGCTCCTCGTCGGGCTCGACGGCAGCCGTGGCAGCCGACCTCTGCCTAGCGGCCCTGGGCTCTGACACCGGCGGCTCGATTCGCCAGCCGGCGGCACTGTGTGGGCTGCTGGGGCTCAAGCCGACCTATGGCCGCGTGTCGCGCTATGGCCTGATCGCCTATGGCAGTTCGTTTGACCAGATCGGGCCGCTCACCCACACGGCGGCGGACGCGGCGCTGATCACGGCGGTGATGGCCGGCCACGACCCGAACGACAACACCTCTGCCACGGCGCCCGTGGCGGGCTATGACGCTGTGGAGCGCGCGCCCGGCCCGATGCGCATCGGCATCCTGCGGCCGACGCTCGAGCTGGGCGGGCTCGACCCCGAGGTGCGCACGCACCTCGACGCCACGATCGAGCGGCTTAAGGGCCTGGGCCACACGGTGACGGTGGTCGACTTCCCGTTCTTAGACCACGTCGTGCCGACGTATTACATCCTGACCACGGCCGAGGCGAGCTCGAACCTGTCGCGCTTCGACGGGGTGCGCTATGGCTACCGCGCGCCCGACGTGGCGAACCTCGAGCAGCTCTATCGCCGCAGCCGCAGCGAGGGCTTCGGCGCCGAGGTCAAGCGGCGCATCCTGCTGGGAACGTTCGTGCTGTCGTCGGGCTATTACGACGCCTATTACACCCAGGCGATGAAGGTGCGGCGCCTTATTCAGCAGCACACCTTTAAGCTGCTCGAGCAGGTCGACTGCATCCTATCCCCGACCTCGCCGACGCCGGCCTTTGGCCTGGGGGAAAAATCGGACGACCCGATCGCGATGTACTTGGCCGACATTTTCACCGTGCACGCCAATCTGGCGGGCTGCCCGGCGGTGTCAGTGCCGACGGGGCGCACGCAGAGCGGCCTGCCGCTGGGAACACACCTGCTGGCAGGCTATTTTCAAGAACCCAAACTGCTGGCGCTGGCCCATCAGCTGCAGCAGGCCTGACCTAAGCCCCCGCCGAGCATGCCTCAGGCTCGATATATTTTGCTTCGTTACACCCTGATCGCGCTCGTGGCCCTGTCGGCCGTGAGCCCCGCCCGTGGCCAAGAGGCCGACACCACCGCTGCCGCCGACGCGCGCACGATCGCGGTGATGGACAGCCTGCTGATGTCGTATCAGAGCTCGATGCGCTATGCCCAGCGGGTGGACATCGAGAAGCTGAACACCTACCGGTTCGCCGAGGGCGAGGTGCCGCGCTACGACGGGGCGGTCTATGCCCAGCGCTTGCGCGAGCTCTGCTCGGTGGTGCCGCTGGACTATAACCCGCACGTGCATCGCTTCATCGAGGCCTATCTGGTGAAGCCGAACCTGCGTGATCTCGTGTCGCGCCTCGTGGGTCAGCAGCACATCTACTTCCCGCTGATCGAAGAGATTTTTGACCGCGAGGGCCTGCCCGACGAGCTGAAGTATCTGTGCGTGATCGAGAGTGCCTTTGTGACGCGGGCGCGCAGCCGGGCGGCAGCGGTGGGCCTCTGGCAGTTTATGATCTACACCGCCAAGCAGTATGGCGCGCGGGTGGACAGCTATATCGACGAGCGCCAAGACCCGGTGAAGGCCACCGTGCTCGCCGCGAAGTATCTCAAGAGCCTCTATCAGATCTATGGCGACTGGCACCTGGTGATCGCCGCCTATAACTGCGGACCGGGGCGGATCAACCGGGCCATTCGCCTGTCGGGCAAGAGCACCTATTGGGAGATCATGCGCTATCTGCCCTATGAGACGCGGGGCTATGTGCCGAGCTATATCGCGGCGGTGTATGCGCTGAACTATTGGCGCGAGCACAATGTGTACCCGACCTGGTTTGAGTTCACCTATGACGTGGACACGCTGAACGTGGTGGGCCGTGAGGTGAACCTAGCCCAACTGGCGGCCTCAGCGGGCGTGGACGCCCAGCTGCTACTCGACCTCAACCCCGAGCTGCGCTTGGGCCGTGTGCCCTACAGCAGCACGCCCTATACCCTGCGGGTGCCCCGGCGCGTGGCCGAGCTGGCGATGAGCAACCGCGACTCGCTCTTTCGGAACATCCCGGTGCCGCCCTCCGCGCTCGAGACGACCTATGCCCTGGTGCCCCCCAACGCCCGCCTGCTGTGGCACCGCGTGCGCCCCAACGAGACCTATGCGCTGATCGCCCGCCGCTATGGTGTGGAGCCGCAGAACCTGATGGCGTGGAACGGCGCCACCAACCCGAGCCTCGAGATCGGCCAGGCCCTCAAGGTCTATGTCGAGCCGCGCGCGACTGCCGCGCCCCAGCGCCCACTGCCCCCCGCCCCGAACGGCCCCACGCGCGCCTATCGAGTGCAGACCGGCGACACCCTGTGGGACATCGCCCAGCGCAGCCGCATCACCGTCGAGCAGCTGCGCGCGCTCAATGGGCTGGGCTATGCCACGCGGCTGATGCCGGGCATGGTGCTCAAGGTGCCTGCCCGCTAGGCCCAGCCGCAGCGCGCCGTATCTTAAGCCATGGCACGCAGCGCGCTGGCTCAGGCCACTCTGAGCTTTATCACCCAACAGGGGCTTTGCGCGCCCAGCGATGCGCTGGTGGTGGCCATCAGCGGTGGGGCCGACTCGGTGGCGCTGGTGCACCTGCTGCTCGAGCTCGACTATCGCCCCACCCTGGCGCATGTGAACTATGGCCTGCGCGGCGAGGCTAGCGACGGCGACGAGGCCTATGTGCGCGCCCTAGCCGACGAGCTCGGCCTCGCCCTCTATGTGGACCGGCCCGACACGCGGGCCTATGCTGAGGCGCACGCGCTGTCGATGCAGGTGGCGGCGCGGCAGCTGCGCTACGCCTTCTTTGACCACGTGGTTGAACTGACTGGGGCGCGCTGGCTCTGCACGGCGCACCACCGTGACGATGTGGCCGAGACGGTGCTCTACAGCCTGGCTCGGGGCAAAGAGTTTGCGGTGCTGCAGGGCATTCCGGTGCGGCGGGCGCAGACGATCCGACCGGTGCTTTTCGCGCGCAAGGCTGAGTTAGCTGACTACCTCGAGCAGCGGGGCTTCGCCTGGCGCACCGACGCCAGCAACGCCAACCCCGAGCAGCCCCGCGCCTATCTGCGCCACACGGTGCTGCCGCTCTATGAGCAGGTGAACCCAGCGCTTGTGGATCAGCTGGGCGAGCGCCTGCAGCTCTATGGCCTGCAGCTGCGGGTGCTGACGCAGCTGATCGACGCGCGGCGGGCGCACTATTGGCTCGAGCGCGACGAGCGCATCAGCCTCGACATCGACGGCCTGCTGCGGCACGAGGGCCCGGCCTTTGCGGCGCTGTTTCTCTACTATGAACTCGAGCAGCGCTTGGGCTTTAGCCACGCCGAGGTGCGGCGCACGCGCGAGCTGCTGGCCAGCCAGACGGGGCGCTACCTCGAGGCCCAGGGCTGGCGCATCACGCGCGACCGGGGTCGGCTGGTGTTTGAGCGCCTGGAGCCGACCCCAGGCAGCCTAGCGCCGCCGCTGGCACTGCACCCCGGCGAGCAGCGCTGGGGGCCGTGGGTGGTGCGCCTGACGGTGGCCGACGACGCTGAACTCGTGCAGGGCCTCGCGCCCCCACCCCCACCCGGTGTGGTGTGGATGGATGCCGACGCTGTGGGCGGGCAGCTGGTCATGCGCCGCTGGCTGGCCGGCGACCGCCTGCGGCCCATCGGCCTGGGCGGTGAGAAAAAGGTGTCTGACATCCTCACCGACCTCAAGCGCACGGGCCTGGCGCGCGAGCAGAGCTTCGTCATCGTCGAGCGCAGCGCGCAGGGCGACGAGGTGGTGCGCTACCTCGAGGGCTATCGCATCGACGACGGTGTGGCGCTCACGGATGAGACCACCCGGGCGATCGAGCTGCGGTTTTTCCTGCACGAGGGCTGAACTTCGCCGCTGGATGAGCCTGCCCCTGCCCGAGCGCCCGCGCGTGCTGTTGATTCACAACCGCTATCAGCAGCCCGGCGGCGAAGACGTCGTCTTTGCGCAGGAGCGCGACCTGCTGCTGGCGCAGGGCCACGCTGTCGAGGCGCTCGAGTTCACAAACGACGCCGTGCAGGGCCTCGCAGCGCAGGCGCAGGCGGCGCTGCAGATCGGCTACAACCCCGCGAGCGCGCGGCGAGTGGCCGAGGCCATCGCGCGCTTCCGGCCCGATGTGGTGCACGTGCACAACTGGTTTATGGTCGCCTCACCTTCGGTGCTGGCCGTGGCACAGCGGCTGGGGGTGGCCACGGTGGCCTCGCTGCACAACTTCCGCCTCGTGTGTGCGAATGCGCAGCTGCTGCGCGAGGGGCGGCCCTGTGAGCTGTGCCTGACGCACGACTTCCCGTGGGCGGGGGTGCGCTATGGCTGCTACCGCGGCTCGCGCGTGCAGTCGGCGCTGGTGGGCTGGGCCACGCTGAGCGGGCGCTGGGCGGGCACGTGGCGGGGCGTGACGCGCTACATCACGGCCTCGGCATTCGCGCGCGAGCGGCTGCTGGCGAGCAGCCTCGGCCTGCGGCCCGAGCAGCTAGTGATCAAGGGCAACTTCGCCCCCGACGCGGGGCCACCGCCCGAGGGGCCGCGTCAGCAGAGCATTCTCTACGCCGGGCGGCTCTCGCACGAGAAGGGGGCCCACCTCGCCCTCGAGCTCGTGCGCCGCCGGCCCGACTGGCACGTGACGGTGGTGGGCAGTGGCGAGCTGCGCGCCGAGGCCGAGGCCCTAGCCGCCACAGCATCCAACCTCAGCTATCACCCCCAGCTCGAGCGCACGGCGCTATTCGCCCTCGAGCGGGCGGTGGACCTCGTGCTGGTGCCCTCGACCTGGTATGAGAACTTCCCGCTCATGGTGGCCGAGGCCTACGCCGCCGGCACGCCCGTGGTGGCCAGCGACCTGGGCGCCCTGCGCGAACTCGTGGACGAGGGGCAGACGGGGGCGCGGTTCGCGCCGGGAGACATCGACAGCCTGATCGCCGCTGTGCAGCGCGCGCGGGGCTATGGGCCGCAGCTGGGGCAGACTGCACGGCGGCGCTATGTGGCGCACTACACTACCGCAGCCAACTATGCCGCCCTGCTTAACATTTATCGCGAAGCGATCGAGGCGCAGGCCAAGGCCGCGCGGGCGTAGTTTCGCCGCCGATGACCGAAGGTAGGATTCCAGCCCCAGAGCGGCGCACCACGATCGTGGCGCTAGCGCTCTCGCGCGTGAGCTTCGCTGAGGCGCTCGAGCGGGTGCTGGCCTGGGCGCGCGCGCGGCAGGCGGCGCGGGTGTGCTTCGCCAATGTGCACATGACCATCGAGGCCGAGCAGGACCCCGCCTTCGCCGAGCAGGTGAACGGTTCGGCGCTCGTGCTGGCCGACGGGCTGCCGCTGGCGCTAGCGGTGCGCTGGCTCGACCGCAGCGCACAAGAGCGCGTGTCGGGCATGGATTTCTTTCCGGCGTCGCTGGCTCGAGCTGAGGCTGAGGGCCTGAGTGTGTTCTTTTTTGGTGGCTCTGAGCGGGTGCTGGCGGCGGTGCGGGCCGAGGCCGAGCGGCGCTATCCGCGCCTGCGCGTGGCGGGCACGTTCTCCCCACCGTTCCGTTCGCTCAGCGCTGAAGAGGAGGCCGAGCACGACGCCCTGCTGCGCGCCTCGGGGGCCCACCTGATTTACGTATCACTCGGCTGCCCCAAGCAGGAGAAGTGGATGGCGCGGCACCAAGGGCAGCTCGACGGAGTGCTGCTGGGCGTGGGCGGAGCCTTTCCGGTGTTTGCAGGGCTGCAGCAGCGCGCGCCGCTGTGGATGCAGCACCTCGCCCTCGAGTGGGTCTATCGCCTCTATCAGGAACCGAGCCGCCTGTGGCGCCGCTACCTCTACACGAACTCGCGCTTCGTGTGGCTACTATCCGGGCGCCTCCTGCGGCGCGCCATCGGGCTGGCCTAAGCTGCGGCTGAGCGCGAGGGTGCTCATCACCAGGGCCCAGAGCATCACCCCATGCTGGCGCACAAGGGCACTCTCGGTGAGCCAGGTGAGCGCGATGAGCAGCAACGCGAGCATCGCCACGCGTCCGGCCCGAGTGCCGTCGTCGGCTGCGCGCAGCGACGCGACGAGGCCAATCAGCAGCAGCGCCAGCCCCACCAGCCCAAGGGCGAGCAGAGATTGCACAAACTGGCTATGGGCATTGTGGTAGCGGTAATACATCCACAGCCGGGCGTGAAACCAGCCCCAGCCCATCTGGTCTTGAGCGTCGCCGCTGCCCACACCGCCGAGCCAGGCGCCGGGTGTGTCGAGGCGCGACACCGCCACGCGCCAGGCCACAATGCGCATCGCAAACTCGTTGGGCATGTCAGAAGGCCACTCGACGGTGGGGTTGACCAGGGCATAGTCCCAGCCACGGGTGGTCAGGTCGGCGAAGCGCTGGGTGAGGCGCTGAGGGGCTAAGCGAAGCCCGACCAGGCCCAAGGCGACGACGGCGACGAGTGCAAATGCCTTCTGCCGCAGGCTCAGGCGGCGCGTGCTGAGCAGGGCTATTCCGCCAACCGCCCCCACTGCACCCAGCGTCATGCGCGACGACAGCAGCACGAGGCTGACCGCCAGCAGCAGCGCCACGACGAGCAGGGCGCCGCGCGCACGATTCGAGGTGACGAGGTCTAGGTTGCCCACGGTCAGCACCAGGCCCACGGCGGCATAGTGAGCCAAAAAGATCACGTGCAGGTCGCGCCCTGCGAGCAGAGCTTGGTAGAAGAAGCGCTCGCTGCCGCCCGGGCGCCCGGCTGCCGCCACCAGCGCTAGGGCAATCGTCAGCAGCGTGCCGAGCACGAACGCGCCCATGACGATGCCGCGCTGCTGAGCCGAGAGCCGTGGCCCGAGGCCCACCGCGATGGGCACCAGCGCCAGCGGCGCGAACGTGCGCACGTCTTGCCACCCGTGAGGGCGGTCGATGGTCCACAGCAGGCTGAGGGCGGCCCAGGCCACATAGGCCACG
>VYMD01000230.1_pt1 | contig 15481 bp, 18 predicted proteins | sample 5115311 | NCBI WGS metagenome assembly VYMD01 (sample SAMN12291779, study PRJNA351875) | freshwater metagenome | isolation source: freshwater lake | place: USA: Michigan, Wintergreen Lake | collected 2013-08-08
TCTTCACAACAATCCTTGCCAGCCGCATTGGCAGCTGGCAACACTATCTGAAGATTACAAGTATAGCTCTGCAAGTTTCTATGACACTGGTGAAGACAGATTTGGGTTTCTTACGCATCATTCAGAGATTTAAGATTGTTGGTCGGGAGACCAACAATAAGAAGGGTGGGTCAGACAATTGCCGGAATCCGCTTCTTTGTTTAACCAGTTGCTGGGTCAAACAATTAGCAGAATACCTGGGTCAAGTGATTAGCGGAATCCCTAGGTCACACCATTGTCGGAATACCTAGGTCAGATGATTAACGGTAGACTAGGTCTGACCATGCCGGAATATTCAATCAGGCCTTTGGCCATCGGAAGAAAGAACTATTTGGTTGCAGGTTCACAAAACGGAGCCAGAACAGCAGCGATGCTATATTCTTTCATCGGCACTTGCAAAATCAATGACGTCAATCCCTTCGAGTGGCTCAAGAACACACTCGAAACTATACCTCAACATCCTGTCAACAAATTATATACTTCAGGATACTCAGAAATGCCATCCCTAAGTTATCGGAGATATTCTTCCTGTATTTTGGACTCTTCCTATACTCGTCCGTCATAAATAGTTTCCAGATTTCATCCCAGTCACTTTGCTTCGACATGATGAAAGCCAGTTGCTCGGGATCGCCAAATTCCAAATTTTGTTTCTTTGTCGGCAGTCGTTTGCGGTTCGCGTCTACAAATTCAGTAAAATCGAGAATGGTAAATATCTTTGGGTTTGTTGCAATCTTTTTGAGTATTTCCTGACCAGACGGGCCGTATGTAATAGTTAATGAAGGCCAATTTTCTTTCTTAATCTTGTTGATGTATTTCAGATGGGTACTGCCTTCAATGATCTCCGCAGTGTAGCCCTCTAACTTTTTAGAGAGCTCGGCAAAACTGGTCACAGCGGGTGCTTCTTTGTGGGTTAATAAAACAACAGGGTTAGAAATAAACGGTGGAGTAAACTTTAGTATCTTTTTGCGTTCGTCTGTAATGGTCACGTTTGTTACCCCTAAAAGATAAGTGCTTTTCTGGGTCGTGGAAAGGAAATTGGTAAACACTGGTTCTTTACCAACATATTGAAGAGAAATTTTTTTGTTGTGCTTCGCTTGCACGAAGTCGACAAAATCTTTGAGAATCTCTACACAAAGTCCCTCTGGTTTGCCATTCACGTCTTGAATCAAACCGGCTTGTTCGTAATAGACTATGGCCAGGGATCCACTGCCATTTGCTTTGACAGTAGCCCAGCTATCACCTGTTTTTTGTGCTGAAAGTTGGTAGGCTAGTCCAACCAAAATTGATAGTAATACGTGCTTTTTGTTCATAGCATCATCGTTTGTAGCACAAAAATAATCAACCAGAAGATTTATAAATACGAATTCTTACTAAAGAACTTACACGATCCAAAAAACTTTGTCAGGTTAGCCGCGGGTTAACCCATTTTTTATCTAACCATTGGAGAAATAAAATGAAGGCTAAACCGAACGCAAACAGGCCAGGGTAGCTCGCCCAAAATTTGAAAGCACCAAAGTTGGGCTTGAAGCCACTAACTACGGCACCGACTACGGCACCTAGCAAGAGCACAAAGATCCCAACAGCCAGCCAACGCAAGTCATATGCAGTAGATTTGGCCTCCCTATTTTCGATCTGCTTAATTACTGTATCCGCAAAATTGATGGGCAAATTAAAGCTAGGTTCCACCGTAATTGCATCGAAGACCTTTTTATAAGCAAGACCATCCGCACTACCGTCAGTGCCACCAGCTATAATTTTGTTTTGAAGCTCTTCGTCTTTGGTTTTCATAGCTTTATATCCATTCTTCTTTGCCAAGATACTTCTTTACTTTCTCTTTTAATAAATGCCGCGCCCGGAAAAGATAGTTTTTTACAGTGCCTTCGGGCATTCCTGTCACGTTTTCAATTTCCTGGTAATTCATTTGATCTACATGATACAGCGTAAGCACTATTTTGTACTGTGCAGGAAGTTGATCCACCAATTTCAGAACAAGCGTATTCATCTCTTTGTCTTCTAAACTTTCCTCGGGGTTCTCATCCGAAATAAAGTGAGCCGTAAAACTTCCCTCTTCAGGTATGTCACTGATTTCAATTTTCTTCTTTCGCAAATGGTTCACACCAAGTCGGTAAGCGATTGTTGCTACCCACGTGCTCAACTTCGATTGAAAATTGAATTCTCCCAACTTCTCATACACTCTCAAAAACACATCTTGACATAGCTCCTCTCTGTCTTCTTTGTCATCGATCAGTCGCGCGACCATGTGAGCTACCAATCGCTCATGTTGTTTAATGAGTTGTCTAAAGGCCGTCCTGTCGCCACTTAATACTTGCGATACCAAGGCCTTATCATCCATCATTTTGGGGTTAGACACAGCCCGAAGATAAGATGTTGCAGGGAAAGTCATTTATTGTTTGCCGGTTCCTGGTTTCCAGTCTAGTGTGTTAAGCGAATCAGAAACCGGGAACTAAAAACGCCAATCGCAGATATTTTAACTAACAGTGCAACAATATTGAAACGACTCGTGTCTAACCCCCCAAACAATAAAATATTTAAAAACTTCTATATGAATACCAATGAATTATTAATGCCCGTTTCGATTTTAGGTAGCCTTGGCGTATCTATTTATTTCTTTACAAAGGTGATGACCGACTACATTCTAAAAAAGAAAATGATTGACAAAGGTTTTGTAAACGATGAGACGCAAGCCATTTTTAAGCAACATGCTTCGGCTATAACGAACAAATACTCATCTCTAAAATGGGGGCTTATTACACTCTTTGCTGGGCTATCTTTGATTCTTATGGAATATATTCCATTTGATTCGTACTCTCCACTGCCCTATGGCCTGTTCGCTGTTTCAGTGTCCATTGGTTTTTTGATTTACTATTTTATGGTCAAACACTCGGCTGACAAATAACAGTATAGACGACTAGCCGTCTACTGTACATCACGCTTTTCTGATTCCATAAATTCAATACTATGTTTAGAAACTACCTGAAGACTGCCATGCGCAGCCCCTAGTTGTCGTTGGTCAAAATATTTTGTTATTGTTGGTCTCCCGACCAACAATCTTGTTGTTGCTGAAGGACAGGGCATTTCAGGTTTGGAAGCGGAATTCGATGAGCATCGATTTAATACACGATTGGTTCTTCAAGCAAAAGTTTGAGTATCTTCACAACAATCCTTGCCAGCCGCATTGGCAACTGGCAACACTATCTGAAGATTACAAGTATAACTCTGCAAGTTTCTATGATACTGGTGAAGACAGATTTGGGTTTCTTACACATCATTCAGAGATTTAAGATTGTTGGTCGGGAGACTAACAATAACAAGGGCCAATGGGACAAAGTAGTTAAACTCGTACAAACTGAATTTAAAGCCGCAGCTTAACCGAGTCAATTTGAAATGCACCCAATTATATCGCTGGCTCCTGCTGGCTCAAGCAGTGAAAAGACCCCAATCCCCAAATGATATCGGTTGAGTCCAAGCCAATCACTTTTCTATCTGGAAAGCAGGATTGAAGAATAGTCAATGCTTTATCATCGTTTTTATCTCTGAAGGTCGGAACCACCACATACTTGTTGGCAATGTAAAAATTGGCGTAAGACGCTGGCAGTCGTTGTTCTTCGTAGACAACTGGTGCCGGCATCGGCAATTCAACAATATTCAATGGCTTTCCGTTTTCCAGATGAAGAGTTTTTAGTTCTTTTAGATTGTCTTGTAAGATTTCGTAATTTTCACCGCCCTTGCTTTCTTCTACCATGGTGACAACCGTATCGCTATTTACAAAACGGGTGAGGTCATCGATGTGACCATCGGTGTCATCTCCGATAATGCCATCACCCAACCAAAGAATGTGATTTACTCCGTAATAATTTATTAAGTACTCTTCAATTTGCGATTGATTTAGGTGGGGATTGCGATTCGGATTGAGCAAACAAGCGCGTGTAGTTAATAACGTTCCCTTCCCGTTAAATTCTACCGAGCCTCCTTCCATCACAATTCCCGGATGCACCACGGGTATGTTGTATTGCTTAGCAATCAATGTAGGAATCACATCATCCAAATCAAAGGGAGGATACTTTCCGCCCCACGCGTTGTAGCCCCAATCCACAATCATCTTTTTCTTTTCTGTAGGATTGATCAAAAAAGCCGGGCCATGGTCGCGGCACCACGCATCGTTGGTGGGGTGAAAAAAGAACTGGATGCTTTTCAAATCAGCGCCCGCCTTTTCTAAATGTGAAATAGCAAACTGTTTCAACTTTTCATCAGCTACGTTGATGTTTACTTTCTCACCCTCCGCCACCAACTTGATAAATTGGGCATACACCGGAAAAATGGTATCAATCTTTCCGGGCCACGAAGCTTCTTTGTGCGGCCAGCTTAACCATGTAGCGGTGTGTGGAGCAAATTCTGCGGGGAAGTGGTAGCCTAGTTTCTTAGGGGTCATAAGTTTCCGGTTTCCAGTTCCCTGTTACCGGTAACCGGCAACCTGTAACTGGCAACTAATTTAGTCTTCGTCAATAAATCTTTTGGTAATCGGCTGATATGAATCAATTCGTCTGTCGCGCATGAACGGCCAGTGCACACGCACGCTGTCGGTTTTATTCAAATCAATTTCCGTAACGTTCACCTCTTCATTTTCGTGGGATGCCTTATAAAGAATTGTTCCTAAGGGATTGGCAATAAATGAGCCGCCCCAAAATTTCATCGCGCCATTTTGTTCGAAGCCTACACGGTTTACGCTAACTACATGTAATCCATTGGCTACAGCATGACTACGTTGAATGGTTTGCCACGCACCATACTGCTCTGTATTGGTGGCTTCGTCTTGCGAAGTAGCCCATCCAATAGCGGTGGGGTAAAACAAAACTTCAGCACCCATCAAGGCCGTAATGCGAGAAGCTTCCGGATACCATTGATCCCAACAGATTAACACCCCAATCGTGGCGAACTTGGTTTTAAAAACTTTGTATCCCAAATCTCCCGGAGTGAAATAAAATTTCTCGTAGTATGATGGGTCATCAGGGATGTGCATCTTGCGATACTTGCCTAAGTATGCGCCATCTGCATCTAGCACCGCAGTAGTGTTATGATAAATTCCCTGCGTTCGTTTTTCAAATAGGGAGGCAATGATTACCACTCCCAATTCTTTTGCCAATGATGCCAGCGAATCAGTAGACGGGCCGGGAATAGCTTCGGCCAATTTAAAGTGTTCGTAATCTTCTGCATCGCAGAAATACAAAGAAGTAAACAATTCCTGAAGGCAAACAATCTGTGCCCCTTTGGCTGCTGCTTCACGAATTTTCTCCTTTGCCTTCTGTAAGTTTTCAGAAGGGCTTTTGGTGCAGCTCATCTGCACCGTTCCAATTTTAACTGGTTTGCTCACGTAACCTTGATTTAAAGCTGCAAAGTTAAAGGTTAGTGCTAAATTCCTACATTAAATTTTTTACTGGTTTGCTCCCTTGAGATTTGCATCCAAAAACTTCAATACTTCTTCTGAGGCTTTAATATTGTTTTCCTTTTTCACAAACCCGTGGCCTTCATCGGGGAAAATAACATATTCTACTTTCACACCATTTTTACGTGCGTTCGCCACAATCTCATCGGACTCGATCTGAAGTACCCTTGGATCATTACTGCCCTGCAATACGATAAACGGCTTGGTGATTTTATCGGTGTGAAAGAGTGGTGACTTTGCATAGAGCGCAACGGAATCAGCAGAGTTAGGATCTCCTAATTCGGTATATAGTGCTTTTCGTTGTGCTTCCCACCATGATGGTATGCTCCGCAAGGTTCTGATCCAATTCGTCACTCCGAAAAGGTTGACGCCAACTTTGAATTCTTCAGGAGCAAAAGTCAGCGCGGCCATCACCATGTAGCCGCCATAGCTGCCTCCGTAAATACCAATTTTATCCGCATCGATATAGGGCAGCGAAGCCAATAGTTTTTTTGATTCGACACAGTCACGCAAATCTTCGTTGCCATGTTTGCGATCATCAGCAGCAAAAAATGTTTTTCCGTAGCCAGAGCTTCCGCGATTGTTAACTGCCAACACCGCATAGCCATGATTGACTAAGTGCTGAAGCGCAGCCGAATAATTTAAGCGTGTTTGCCCGCCTGGGCCACCATGGATCCAGAGTAAGGCAGGCACCTTTTGGCCTTCTTTGATTCCTTTTGGTTTATAGAGCAGGCAAGGAATCTCCATTCCATCAAACGATTTGAAGCGTACTACTTCACCTGCCACCAAATCATTCGGGTCAATCTCCTTAGTCATCGTATTGGTCAATTGCTTCACCTCTTTGGTCTCGAAATTATAGACAAACAAATTACTGGGCGATTTTGAACTGCTTACATAAAAAGACATTAATTTCTCGCTGTCTGAAATATTGACACCTGTGATATCGCCCTCGGGCAAGCCTTCAACAGAAACCAATTTGCCACTCTCCTTCTCATTGTAAATTTTGATTTCTGTACGAGCATCGTTATTGATGGCCACTACCCGATACTTTCCGTTTCTCGATAGGTAGGCATACATGATGTCCCAAGGCGCTTCTTCTACTTTTTTCTTTTCGCCAGTGGCAATATCGTAGCTGGCCAGGTACATGAATTCGCTACCCTCATCCGTGAGGTAAAAAAGTGTCTTACCGTCCAAACTAAAATACTGGGGATTGTATTGTGCATCACCCTCGTGTTTAGTAACCAGATTTAGTTTTCCTGATTGGGTATCGAGCAAATACATATTGGAATTATTGGTAGTGATGGTTTCGCTGAGTGCGATGTATCGGTCATCGTTCGACATCACGTCTGGGTTCAATCCTTTTTCATTCTTGTACACCAATGTAGTGGGGTACACCTTCGTTTCACCTCCTGCAATTTGTACGTTATACAAATCAAAAAATTTCTTATCCCGACTATTAGACGTATAGTACATTAACTTTCTGTTGTAGCTCCAACCACCAAATTGTGCTTTGGCTGTGCTGTCTTGAATCAAATCAACAACGGAACCATCTTGGTTACGGACATACAGATGATTGATTTCATTTCCTCCTTTGTCGCTGGTGTAAAGTAATCTGTCATCGTTTGGAAAATAAGACTGACTGAAAACAGCATTGTCGGTGGAAGTTGTCAGTTGCTTTTCTGTTCCCGTTTTCAAATCGATTTCGTAGGCATTGAATATCCCGGTAGATTTGCTGTTATAAACAATCTTTGATTCATCGGCAGAGAACGACCCACCGTTGATTTGAACGATGTCCATAAACTGATTGACCGAATATTGTTTAGTCGTTACTTCTTTCGGAGCATTACAGCCCAAAACTAAGATGGCAATAAGGGCAAGGCATACTTTTTTCATAGATGTCTAAAATTTAGAAAACGAATGTAGTAAGAAAAGAGATGTCATCGACACAGTCGGTGATGTACGGTGTAAAGTCTACTTTCGATTTGCCAGATACACACCACCCAAAATGCCGACCATACCGATAAAATGGCCAATGTAGAGTTTTTCACCATCCAGCACGCCCCACATGACTGAAACTATGGGAATCAGGTAAGTGACTGAAGCCGCAAAGAGTGGCGAAGAAATCTGAAGCATTTTGTTAAAAATCAAATTGGCAATGGCGGTACTCATCAATGCCAAAATCACAATGAATCCGGCCGCTTGCCACGCACCTTCCTGTGAAATTAACTTCTGAGTAAAATCCGTAAACCCAAAAAGATAAACAAAAGCGAAAGGACCGATGAGCAAAAGTGAAACACTGGTCACGGTCATGGAGCCAAGTCCCTCGACTTTAAATTTCAAAAAATTTACATTGGCACCATAAAGTGCACAAGCCAAAACCACTAACAGTGCATATGCATTGAAACCCCCGAGGTCGCCTTCCGCGCGGGCCAGCGCCAGTATGATCGCACCACCCAACGAAACTAACAAACCAAAAATAGCAAATCCGCGAAAGCGTTGATGAAAGAAGAGTGCGCCCATCACCACCGCCCATACTGGCGAAAGTGTATTCAGAATTCCAGTTACTGAACTTTGTAGGCGAGTTTGTGCCAACGCAAACAAAAATGCCGGAATGAAGATGCCCATCATGCCTGAGAGGAATAATTTAAGGTGATCGCCTTTCTTCAGTTCTTTCCACCGCACCAAAGCAAACGGCAAAAGGAAAACAGAAGCAGCTGCCACTCGCAACGAGCCAACCTCAGCCGGAGAAAAAACTTTGAGCCCTTGTTTGATCAGGATAAATGAGGTACCCCAGATCAACGCCAGCAAAATCAATAGAAAAACGGCTGTACTTTTATTATTTTCTGACATGTGAGGTATTGGCGCGTAAAGAACAAGGTTTGAGAGTTGATTTCAAATGCGGATTCTTGCTGATATGAGAAATTCTAGGATTCATTTGCCTCTTCTAAAATTTGATTTACAACGGTCTGAGTAAACCTAAATTTTTTCCTGGTAAGTTCTGCTACTAAATTTTTTACGGAAGGGATTACTCCATCCTGTTTTGCTAATAATAAAACCCTGAGTGTGCCTATAATTTCTAGGTTGTGTTGTTTTGCAATCTTTCTCCCCTTCTTTTCGTGTACGATTAAAATGGAATGTTTCGGATTTTCAAGAGCTAATGCAATGGCACTTGCTTCACCCGCATCTAAAACAAGTTCAAGTTCATTTCTTTTTGCTGAGTTTTGTAGCGTTTTAACGGAAATCCAAGTCGGCAATTCCTTCCCAAACTCCGCGCTTACTTCGTTTGTGGTTACGATTTGGGGAAATACACTTTTTAGAAACTCAATCTGGCCAATTTCGTCAAGAGCAATCAGGCAACTTGCATCTGAAATGATGACCTTATTCATTGAGCGGCCGACTTAAATCAGCAGGCGTCTCGCCAAAAATCGAAACTCCATAATTCCCCACGGTCAACAAAAATTCACGTTTAGTAGTCCCTGCATAGGTCGCAGCCTGGCCAGACGATAAAATGCCTTTATCAAAAAGCAAAGCAGCCACTGCCATCTTCACATCTTGTTCGTTGGTTTCCTCGGGGAGAGTAAGTGTTAGCGATTTCATATGGGCTGATTCTTCAAAGTAAAGATACAAAAATCTTACACCACCATTTCCATGAAATGATTCTCTACTTCATGCAAAATTGCGTTTACTTCTTCGTAGTTGGGCGCTTCCACCAGCTTCATTCGAAAAGGTTTAAAATCCGGGATGCCCTTAAAATAGTTGGTGTAATGTCTGCGCATTTCAAAGATGCCTAGTTTTTCTCCCTTCCATCGAATGGAGAAATCTAAATGTTTGCGTGTTACATCAATGCGATCGGCAATCGTGGGTGCAGGCAGATGCTCACCTGTTTTGATAAAGTGTTTGACCTCGTTGAAAAACCAAGGTGCCCCAATAGCTGCGCGACCAATCATAACACCATCTACGCCATAACGGTTTTTATATTCCACAGCCTTTTCAGGTGAATCAATATCACCATTACCAAAAACAGGAATGTGCATGCGCGAGTTTTCTTTGATCTTTCCGATCAACGTCCAGTCTGCACTGCCTTTATACATCTGCACACGCGTACGCCCATGAACCGTCAACGCCTTGATGCCGATGTCCTGCAGACGTTCGGCTACCTCCACTATATTTTTTGTGTTGTCGTCCCAGCCCAAGCGGGTTTTTACCGTGACAGGTAAGTGTGTCGCTTTGACAATATCTGACGTCATCTGCACCATCTTAGGAATATCTTGCAGAAGGGCTGCTCCTGCTCCTCGGCAAGCCACCGCTTTCACGGGACAACCGTAATTGATATCAATTAAATCAGGGTTTACTTCTGTAGCGATTTTTGCAGACTCGACCATGTTTCCAATATCACCTCCAAAAAGTTGGATGCCGATCGGTCTTTCGTATTCGAAAATGTCCAGTTTTTGACGGCTCTTGGCCGCATCGCGAATTAGCCCCTCCGAAGAAATAAATTCAGTGTACATCAAATCGGCACCACCTTCTTTGCACACCGCACGAAAGGGTGGATCGCTCACATCCTCCATGGGTGCAAGCAGAAGTGGAAATTCGCCCAAATCTATGTTTCCGATCTTCGCCACGTTTGATTATTCGTTGAAAACAGCGTTGTTTGCGCCTATTCCGCATAAGCGGCAACAAAATTAACCATTTTATCGCCTCATGATAGACAATCACGAGAAATCAGCCTGGTCGGTATTGCTGCTAGTAGTGATTGCATCCGGTGTTGGCATTTTGATGGGCACAGCCATCGGGGCAGGCGTTGCGTCACTTTTCTATTCTGGCGAGGGAAGCTTCCTTGAGCATATGACCAATCCAACAGACGACAGATTGCGTGTTCCGTTATTGGTTGTTCAAGGAATAACAACGCTATGCGGATTTTTGATCGCTCCCTATTTCGTTTGGGTTGCCATGCGAAAAAAAAAACTGACTTCCTTCAACACAAAAAAGCTACAGCCCTTTGCGTTGCTGCTCGTGTTTGGGATCGTGGTCGCTTTTGCCGTAGCTGATTCTGCGATCATAGAATGGAACGAAAATATTAAGTTCCCCGACTTCCTCAGCTCTTTTGAAAAGTGGGCGCGCGCGAAAGAAGACCAATTGGCCGAGCTAACCAAGACGCTTACTCAATTCCAGTCTTTCAGCGAGTTTGCATTGGCCTTTCTCGTAGTAGCCATTTTTGCAGGCATATGTGAAGAATTTTTGTTTAGAGGTATCATTCAAACGGAGCTACTGAAAGCCACTAAGAATATACATGCTGCCATTTGGATTTCGGCCTTCTTCTTTAGCGCCATACATGTGCAGTTTTTTGGGTTTGTACCTCGGATGTTGTTGGGTGCCTTATTTGGATACCTTTATTATTGGTCAGGGAATCTATGGGTGCCCATGTTTGCTCACTTTGTGAACAATGGTTTTGCAGTGTGTATGATTTACCTTTATCAGAAAAAAATTGTGGATACCAATTTAGATTCACCAGAAGCAGCGCCCTGGCCGGCAGTTATAGTTGCGGCCGGAATTGTGGCGACTGCGCTATGGTACTTCAAAAAAAAATTTCAATCTACTAATCCATCTCTCACTTGAGCGCTACCACAAAAAAATTCAGTAATCTTCCGCAACGCATTGCCACTGGTTTGCTAGGAGCCGCGGGAATTATTTTCGGTATAGTTTACAGTGAGTGGACCTACCTACTTGTTTTCTTTATCATCTGTATCCTTTCCTTACGGGAATTCTACAAACTTTCGGGACTCGATGGAATGATCCCCCAAAAAACCTTTGGAACCATTTGCGGGCTAACCATTTTCTTTTTGTCTTTCTTTATCGAGCGCGGAAGCATTTCCTATCGCTACTACTTTATCTTTTTTCCATTGCTGTCATGCGTATACATGATCAAGTTGTATAAGAAATTTGAGCGCAAGCCGTTTACCAATATTGCTTATACCTTCCTTGGAATATTCTATATCGCTGTACCGTTGGCATTGCTAAACATCGCTGCCTTCGAAGAAGGTTCGTATCGTTTTGAAATCATCTTTGGATGTTTATTTATTTTATGGGCGACCGATACTGGTGCCTATTTTGCAGGATCACTTTTTGGTAAACGAAAATTATTTGAACGTATCTCGCCCAAGAAATCGTGGGAGGGCGTGATAGGTGGAGCATTACTAGCGCTGACAATGACCTACGGCATTTCTTATTTCTTTGAACTATTGCCTTTTTGGAAATGGCTTAGCATTTGTGTGATTATTATAATCGGTGGGGTGTATGGCGATTTGATTGAATCACTATTGAAACGAAGTATCGAAATCAAAGACTCGGGGAACAGCTTGCCAGGGCATGGCGGGTTCCTCGATCGCTTCGATGGGTTATTTATATCGGCACCTTTTATTGTTGCCTTCTTAGAGATTTTTTAAAACTTCACACCTTCATATACTTCTGCAAGAGAAACCAACACATCTAGGCTTGAAATTCGCACTACATCGTTGGGGTTAATCGTTTCACTGAGTACCCAACTTTCGTCTACCTCACTTTTTAGAAATTTTTGAAGTCGATATTCGTAGGAGGAAATAGTCCAATACTCTTTTAGGCTTTGAATCGATCGATAACGCATAAACTTGCGACCAATATCGTAGTCGGCCGTGGAAGACGACAAAACCTCTACCAGAAAAACAGGATTCAACAGCGTATCAAACTCGCCATCCAAAAATTCCTCTTTTCCACAAACGACCACGATATCCGGGTAAGTATAAAACGCGGTACCTGGTGTATGCAACCTCATGTCATTCGCATAGGGGCGACAACCCCTGCCTTTCAGTTGAACCTTCAAGGAAGAAATTAGATTTACCGTTATCACATTATGATTTCGCGTAGCACCCGCCATAGCAAAAATTTCACCTTTGAAAAACTCGCTTTTCACCTCTGCTTTCCGCTCCAGCGAAAGATACTCTTCTTCGGTATAAAGTTTCTTTTGTTCGGCTGTGGCCATCTTTCTAAAATTCAAGTTAAAGATACAAAATTAACCAAATCACAAGCCGTGTTAGTATCCTTTAACGTGAAAGACTTTTAGTGGGAAAGCAATAGAACTTAATGCCTATTCAAGAAAGTTCAACCTTTTGTTTCATATCTTCGAAAAAACCCAAAACATTATACCGTATTAGGCTTCATTCAATCCTTCTGAACAATTTATCTATCTTTGCAACCGATTTCGTTCCATCAAAAAAGACGATTCCGTTAACAAACCGATGATTTAGAAAATCGTATATCAAAAAATTGTAAATCAATAATCAGTTTATGGCTTATATCGAACCAGCGCCCTTATTAGACAAAGAAAATCCGTTTGAGGCAATGATGTCTCGCTTCCGCACGGCCTCACAAATTTTAGGGCTTGAGGAAGAAGTGTACAATGTTTTGAAAGTGCCTGCAAGGCAGGTTATTGTTTCACTACCTGTTACAATGGACGATGGCAGTATCAAGGTTTTTGAGGGTTACCGTGTTATTCACTCCACGATTCTTGGTCCGTCAAAAGGTGGTATACGGTTCGATCCACATGTTAATTTGGATGAAGTAAAAGCTTTGGCCGCCTGGATGACCTGGAAGTGTGCTGTGGTGGATATTCCATATGGAGGTGCAAAAGGTGGTGTAGCTTGCAATCCTCGGGAAATGTCCGCAGGTGAAATTGAGCGTTTAATGCGCGCTTACACTCTTTCGATGATTGATATTTTCGGTGCTGATAAAGATATTCCCGCACCAGATATGGGTACTGGTCCGCGTGAAATGGCGTGGTTAATGGACGAGTACTCCAGAACACAAGGTATGACGGTGAATGCCGTGGTTACTGGTAAGCCAATTGTATTGGGCGGATCACTCGGAAGAACCGAAGCAACCGGTCGTGGTGTGATGGTGTCATCGTTGGCTGCCATGGAGAAATTAAAAATCAATCCTTACAAGGCAACATGTGCCGTACAAGGATTTGGAAACGTGGGCTCATGGGCTGCGCGATTGCTGTCTGAGCGTGGATTAAAAGTGCAAGCCATCAGTGATCTGAATGGTGCTTACTATAACGCAAACGGAATTGATATTGAAGCAGCTGTGAAGTATCGCGATGCCAATAAGGGTACTTTGGAAGGTTTTACTCAAGCAGAGAAAATACCAAGCGGAGATCTTTTAACGCTCGATGTTGATGTATTGGTGCCTGCAGCAACGGAAGATGTTATTACAGGTAGCAATGCCGGTAATATAAAGGCTAAGTTGATCGTAGAAGGCGCGAATGGCCCGACATCGTCAAAGGCAGATAATATCATTTATGAAAAGGGGATCAGTGTAGTACCGGATATTTTGGCCAATGCAGGCGGTGTAACTGTTTCTTATTTTGAGTGGGTGCAGAACCGCTTGGGCTACAAGTGGACGGCTGACCGTGTGAATAGAAGAAGCGACCGGATCATGAAAGATGCTTTTGATAATGTTTACAAAACCGCAAATGAGTACAAAGTATCACTTCGCATTGCTGCCTACATGGTAGCGATTGATAAAGTAGCGAAGACTTATAAATACAGAGGAGGTTTCTAAACAATCAACTCAGATAAAAAAAAGAAAGGCGCTCATCGAGCGCCTTTCTTTTTTACCGCTCGATGTGGGACACTTGCACCAGATAGAGGTTAATACCGATTTGTTGAGTAACAGACAAATAAAATTTGGGGATCGTACGAAAATGTAGTAACATTGTAATTACACCACAAAAGCTATGGATATTTCATTAATATCAATCGGAAATTCTAAAGGGATCCGTTTATCAAAAACGGTGCTTGAGAAGTATCATATACAAGACACCATGGAATTGATTCTTGAAAAAGATCACATCGTTTTGAAACCAAAGACATCTGCGCGGAAGGGTTGGGAAAAAGCGTTTAAGAAAATGCACGAAAATGGCGATGACAAATTGTTACTACCGGACGTTTTTGTTGAAGAAACCTTCGAAGAATGGAAATAAAACAGTATCAAATTGTTTTGGTTAATCTTGACCCTACTATTGGCGGTGAAATGAAGAAGACTCGCCTTTGCGTAGTAATCTCTCCTGACGAAATGAATAAATACTTGCAGACAATTGTAGTAGCTCCAATGACAAGTAGTTCAAAGTCTTACCCAACCAGAGTAGAAGTTAAGCATAATAAAAAGAAGGGTTGGGTTGTAGTTGATCAAATTAGGACGATTGACCGAAAACGTATTGTAAAATTATTTAATTCCCTGACAGACAAAGAAATTTCCAAAGTCAAAACAATCATTCAAGAGACTTACGTGGATTAAAACAAAGCCTAGGCTTTCACTTTCATACTCGAAAATATTACGAAAATCAGAAATAAGATACTCGAGAATAGGATTGTTGGTCGGGATACCCAATCTTAAATCTCTGAATGATGCGTAAGAAACCCAAATCTGTCTTCACCAGTGTCATAGAAACTTGCAGAGCTATACTTGTAATCTTCAAATAGTGTTGCCAGTTGCCAATGCGGCTGGCAAGGATTGTTGTGAAGATACTCAAACTTTTGCTTGAAGAACCAATCGTGTATTAAATCAATGCTCATCGAATTCCGCTTCCAAACCTGAAATGCCCTGTCCTTGACGACTATGTCGTTCGCTTCATCTGACTCCCTTGTTATTGTTGGTCTCCGACCAACAATCTTAAATCTCTGAATGATGTGTAAGAAACCCAAATCTGTCTTCACCAGTGTCATAGAAACTTGCAGAGCTATACTTGTAATCTTCAGATAGTGTTGCCAGTTGCCAATGCATCTCCTTCGGGTTCAAGGATGACTTGTTCACGTGGCAGATCTGCCGGGAGTTTCATTCTGCCTGTCTGTACTTTTTCTGTTTTTTCTTTTCTCCGCTGGCGTGTGTACTCAATGGCCTGAACAGGCACTGGTGCGGCTTGCACCGTTTCGGCTGTAAGATCAAGGG
>VYMD01000217.1_pt1 | contig 15196 bp, 8 predicted proteins | sample 5115311 | NCBI WGS metagenome assembly VYMD01 (sample SAMN12291779, study PRJNA351875) | freshwater metagenome | isolation source: freshwater lake | place: USA: Michigan, Wintergreen Lake | collected 2013-08-08
CCGCCGAGGCGCCCGCGTACAATGCCGCGGTCCCGGCACGCGCCCGCGGCTCCCGCCGCCGCGCCCGCCCCCGAGGTGTTCCCATGTCCCTGAAATGCGGCATCGTCGGCCTGCCCAACGTCGGCAAGTCGACCCTGTTCAACGCGCTGACCAAGGCCGGCATCGCGGCCGAGAACTACCCGTTCTGCACGATCGAGCCGAACGTCGGCATCGTCGAGGTGCCCGACCCGCGCCTCGCGCGGCTCGCCGCGATCGCCAAGCCCGAACGGGTGCTGCCCGCCACCGTCGAGTTCGTCGACATCGCAGGCCTCGTCGCCGGCGCCTCGAAGGGCGAAGGCCTGGGCAACCAGTTCCTCGCGAACATCCGCGAGACCGACGCGATCGTGCATGTCGTGCGCTGCTTCGAGGACCCGAACGTGGTGCACGTCTCGGGCAAGGTCGACCCGCTGTCGGACATCGAGGTGATCAACACCGAGCTCGCGCTCGCCGACATGGCCACCGTCGAGAAGACGCACGCGAAGTACGCCAAGCAGGCGCGCGCCGGCGGCGACAAGGAGGCGGCGCGCCTGGTCGCGGTGCTCGACAAGTGCCTCGCCGTACTGAACGAGGCGAAACCGGTGCGCTCGCTCGACCTGTACGACGAGGAGAAGGCGATCCTCAGGCCGCTGTGCCTGATCACCGCCAAGCCCACGATGTACGTCGCCAACGTCCGCGACGACGGCTTCGAGAACAACCCGCACCTCGACGCGGTCCGCCGGATGGCCGAGGCCGAGAAGTCGGTCGTCGTGCCGGTCTGCGCGGCGATCGAGGCGGAGATCGGCGACATGGACGACGCCGACAAGCAGGTCTTCCTCGCCGACATGGGCATGGAGGAGCCCGGCCTGAACCGCGTGATCCGCGCTGCGTTCACGCTGCTCGGGCTGCAGACCTACTTCACCGCCGGCCCGAAGGAGGTCCGCGCGTGGACGGTCAAGGTGGGCGCGACCGCGCCGCAGGCCGCGGGCGTGATCCACACCGACTTCGAAAAGGGCTTCATCCGCGCCGAGACCATCGCATTCGACGACTACGTGGCCTGCAAGGGCGAGACCGGCGCGAAGGAGAAGGGGAAGATGCGCCTCGAGGGCAAGGACTACGTGCTGCACGACGGCGACGTCATGCACTTCCGGTTCAACGTCTGACGGGCGGAGCGGATTTCGGCGGTTCTCTCCGGCTGATGTGGCTCACGTTGTGCCGCCCGAGCGAGGCGGTGGAAGCACGCTGGGCCGAATTTGACCTCGATGTCGCGCTCTGGCGCATCGCAGCCGAGCGCATGAAGCAGCGCAAGGCGCATGCGGTGCCGCTGCCCCGGCAGGCGGTGGAGATGCTGCGGGCGCTGCGGGGCATCACCGGCCACCATGAGCACCTGTTCCCCGGGCGCGACGACCGCAGCAAGCCGATGGCGATCGCCTCGTTCCGGCAGGCCCTGCATGTGCTGGGCTGGAGCGGGCAGTACAGCCCGCACGCGACCCGTACCACCGGCAGCACCCGGCTCAACGAGATGGGCTACCGGCCCGACTGGATCGAGCGGCAGCTCGCGCACGTGGAGCCCAACTCGGCACGGCGCACGTACAACCACGCCGAATATCTGGCCGACCGCGCGGTGATGATGCAGCGATGGGCGGATCTGCTGGATGAGTGGGAGAAGGCGGCGGCAACGGGTACGGCAGGGACGGCGAAGGCGAATGTCGCCGCGTAGCCCGGCCGGGTACGGCTGATCCACGTTATAGGCTGCCTATCGCACGTAGGGCGATTCGCGCCATGCGATAGGCAGAACGCAGCACAGGCCGGAGAGCGGATCAGCACGCCGCTTCTGTCGCATCTGGCCACGCGATCCGTTACGATCCACGTAAAGACCAGAAGAGCCGGACCAGTCCCGGCCGGACTTCTCGGCAGTCACCAGAGCCCTCCATGCCACGCACCCCGATTCACCCAGGCGCGCACCTTGCCGAACGGCTGGCGGAATTGAACATGAGTGCCGCTGAACTCGGCAGGCGCCTGGCCGTGCCTACCAATCGCATCACGGGCATCCTGAACGGGCAGCGGGGCATCACTGGCGACACGGCGCTGCGGCTGGGGCACTTCTTCGGCACTTCGGCCGAGCACTGGTTGAATCTGCAGATGCAGTACGACCTGAAACAGGCCCGAGAGAAGGTTGCCAGCGGGATTCGCAGCCTTCCGCGGCTGCACGCGGAACCGTCCGGCCGCTACGGTTCCCAATCCGCGCACGCCGCTCGCGGTCAACCCGACAGGGTGCCCGCACGGTTCAACAAACCCCGGAGAGCGCATGAAGCTTGAATCGCTCACGCCGGGTTCGGCCGTCCGCGGGCTCATTCCAGATGCCACTGCCGTAGTCGTCAGCGTGCAATGGTTCGGATCGGAAGCGCTGGAGCTCACCTACAAGTCGGCCGACGGCAAGGTCGCCAATGCCCTGCTCTACCGGCATGACGAACCCCGACTCGAACTGGTCGAGCAAGGCAGACCCTGGAGTTTCGACGGTGACGGGGAGATGTTCAGGCTGGTCTCCGAGGCGCAGCGCATCCGGCTGGCGCACCTGTTCGACCCCGTGCTGGCCGTTCACACATCGGTGGTCGACCCTCTGCCGCACCAGATCACGGCGGTCTATGAGGCCATGCTGCCGCGCCAGCCGCTGCGGTTTCTGCTTGCCGACGATCCCGGCGCGGGCAAGACCATCATGGCCGGCCTGCTGATCAAGGAACTGATCGCGCGCGGTGACCTGCAGCGCTGCCTGATCGTCTGCCCGGGCAGTCTGGCCGAGCAGTGGCAGGACGAACTGCACCGCCGGTTCCAGTTGCCCTTCGAGATCCTGACCAACGACAAGCTCGAAGCGGCCCGCACGGGCAACTGGTTTCTCGAGACCAACCTGATCATCGCCCGCCTCGACAAACTGGCCCGCAACGAAGACGTGCAGCGCAAGCTCCAGGCACCCGACTGCCGGTTCGACCTCGTGGTGTGCGATGAAGCCCACAAGATGTCGGCCACCTTGTTCGGCGGCGAGGCCAAGTACACCAAGCGTTACCGCCTTGGTCAGATTCTCTCGGCGCTGACCCGGCACTTCCTGCTGATGACCGCCACGCCGCACAACGGCAAGGAAGAGGACTTCCAGCTGTTCATGGCGCTGCTCGATGGCGATCGCTTCGAAGGCCGCTTCCGCGACGGGGTGCACAGCGCCGATGCCTCGGATCTGATGCGCCGGATGGTTAAGGAGCGGCTGCTCAAGTTCGACGGCACGCCCCTCTTCCCACAGCGCATTGCCTACACGGTGCCGTACAAGCTGTCCGAGGCCGAGGCACACCTCTACAAGTCGGTCACCGACTATGTACGCGAGGAGTTCAACCGCGCCGAAGCCCTGGAGAACGACAAGCGCGCGGGCACGGTCGGTTTCGCGTTGACCATCCTGCAGCGTCGGCTCGCATCATCGCCGGAGGCGATCCTGCAATCGCTTCGTCGCCGCCGGGAACGGCTCGAGAGCCGATTGCGCGAGTTGGAAGTGCTGGAGCGCGGCGGCAAGGCAGCGCCTGTCCTCGCGCCGGGCCTGCCCGCGCTCGACCCCGAGGATGTCGAGGATCTTGACGAGGCACCCGACAACGAGGTCGAGGAGATCGAGTCCCAGGTTCTCGATCAGGCGACGGCGGCGCGCAGCATCGCCGAGCTCAAGATCGAGATCGGGACGCTGCAGCACCTCGAGGGCCTGGCCCTCGGCGTGCGCCGCAGTGGAACCGACACCAAGTGGCGCGAACTGGCGGGCCTGCTCAACGAGATCTTCACCAGCGCAGGCACCGCGCCGGCCGCGGCCGAACCACAAGCGCCGTACGGATCAGGACCCATCCCGCCGCCACAGCCCTCGCCGCGTCAGAAGCTGGTGATCTTCACCGAGCACCGTGACACGCTGAACTATCTGCAGTCGAAGATCACGACGCTGCTCGGGCGACAGTCGGCCGTGGTGGCCATCCATGGTGGCATGGGCCGGGAGGAGCGCCTGAACGCGCAGGAGGGGTTCAAGTACGACCCGGAAGTTCAGGTTCTGCTCGCCACCGACGCGGCGGGCGAAGGCATCAACCTGCAACGCGCCCACCTGATGGTCAACTACGACCTGCCCTGGAACCCCAACCGCCTGGAACAGCGTTTCGGTCGCATCCACCGCATCGGCCAGACCGAGGTCTGTCATCTCTGGAACCTCGTGGCCGAGGAAACCCGCGAGGGCGACGTCTATCGCAAGCTGCTCGACAAGCTGGAACTCGCCCGGGCAGCGCTCGGCGGGCAGGTGTTCGATGTGCTCGGCAAGCTTCAGTTCGAAGGCCAGACACTTCGGGATCTGCTGATCGAGGCCATCCGCTACGGCGAGACCGAGGAAGTGAAAGCCCGACTGACCACCGTCGTCGAGCACGCACTGGACAAGCAGCATCTGCAAGAGCTGCTCGAAGACCACGTGCTGGCGCCCGACATCATGGATGCCAGCCGCGTGCAGCGCATCCGTCAGGACATGGAACGCGCCGACGCGCGGCGGCTGCAGCCGCACTACATCGAGTCCTTCTTCCTGAAGGCGTTCGCCAGCCAGGGCGGCAGCGTGCGACAACGGGAGCCTCGCCGTTTCGAGATCGCCCATGTGCCGGCCCCGATCCGGCACCGCGATCGCCTGATCGGAACCGGCGAACCCGTGCAGCCCCGCTACGAACGCATCACGTTCGACAAGGCCCTCGTCGCGCCGCAGGGCCAGCCGCTGGCCGCCTTCATCTGCCCTGGCCACCCTTTGCTCGACTCGCTCATCGACCTGACCCTGGAGCGCCACCGCGATCTGCTCAAGCGCGGCGCGGTGCTGGTCGACGAAAGCGATGCAGGTACCGCGCCTCGCGTGCTGTTCTACCTGGAACACGCGATCCAGGACGCAAGCCTCACGCGCAGCGGCGAGCGGCGGGTCGTCTCCAAGCGCATGCTCTACGTCGAGATCGACGCCGATGGCTCGGCGCGGCACATGCACTACGCGCCCTACCTCGACTTTCGTCCCCTACGGCCTGGCGAGCCCGATGTCGCTGCCCTGCTGTCGCGGCCGGAGTGCGCATGGATCGATCGCGACATCGAACGCCTGGCCACCGGACACGCGGTCACGAAGGTCGTCCCCGAACACCTGAAGGAAGTCAGCGATGTGCGGCTGCCGCTGCTCGCCAAGACCGAGGCCGCGGTCAAGGCACGCCTTACGAAGGAGATCACCTACTGGGACCACCGCGCCGAGCAGCTCAAGCTGCAGGAGCAGGCGGGCAAGCCGAACGCCCGCCTGAATTCCGACGAGGCGCGCAAGCGGGCCGACAACCTGCAGGGCCGGTTGGAGAAACGGCTGGCCGACCTCAAACTGGAGGCGCAGATCACGCCCCTGCCGCCGGTCGTGCTCGGCGGTGTGCTGGTCGTCCCTGCGGGGCTACTTACGGCCATCGCGGGTCGACCCTTGGTTCAGCCGCAGGCCGTGCGGGACACGCAGACGGCCGCCGCGCGAGCGCGGCAGGTGGTCATGGAGATCGAGCGGCGGCTGGGCTTCGAACCGGTGGACCGCGAGTTCGAGAAACTGGGCTACGACATCGAGAGCCGGGTGCCGGGCTCGGGCAAGCTGCGTTTCATCGAGGTGAAGGGTCGGGTGAGCGGAGCCGAGACCATCACCGTGACCCGCAACGAGATCCTGTATTCCCTGAATAAGCCCGACGACTTCATCCTCGCCATCGTGGAGTTCATGGACGATGGCTCGCACCGGCCGCACTATCTGCGCCAGCCGTTCCAGCGCGAGCCGGACTTCGGTGCGGCAAGCGTCAATTACAGCTTCGCCGAGCTGTTGACGCGCGCCGAGCATCCCCTGGCGTCAGAGAGCCAGACGGGGGAGAGGCAACATGGATGAACACACGCTGAACACGCTGCTTGCCGACCATGAGGCCGACCGGGTCGAGTTCACCGTTTCCACGAAGGACACCGACAAGTTCGCCGAGGCCGTCTGCGCCTTCGCCAACGATCTGCCAGGGCATGGAAAGCCGGGCCTCCTTGTCATCGGCGTCGACAACCGCGGTCAATATGCCGGCCTGACGGTCACCGACGAACTGCTGCGCAACCTCGGCGGGCTGCGCGACGACGGCAATATCCAGCCGCTGCCCTCGATCACGGTCGAGAAGGTGCTGACGCGCCAGGGCGAGGTGGCGGTGGTCACGGTGCAGCCCTCGGCACTGCCGCCGGTGCGCTACAAGGGCCGCGTCTGCATCCGCAATGGCCCTCGGCGCGGCTATGGCACCGAGCAGGACGAGAAGATCCTGATCGAGCGCCGGGTGTCGCAGGCGCGGACCTTCGATGCCCAGCCCTGTCTCGACGCCTCGCTGAACGACCTGGCCACGGGCCTCTTCCTGAACGACTACCGGCAACAGGCACTCGCCCCCGAAGTCATCGAGGAGAACCATCGCCCCCTCGTGCAGCAGCTCGCGTCGCTGCGGTTCTACGACCTGAAGAACGATTGCCCCACCCATGCCGGAATCCTCATGTTCGGCCTGGATGTCCGCCGCTGGTTGCCCGGCGGCTACATCCAGTTCCTGCGGGTGGACGGTGATTCGCTGGCCGCGCCGGTGCTCAACGAGCGCGAGCTGCAGGGGGACATGCTGACGGTGCTGCGCGAGCTCGATGCCCTGACCGATGCACAGCTCGACCAGTACCCCGAGCCCGAGCGCGACAGCGCCCTGCGCGAGCGCGTGGTGGCGGCCTATCCGCGCATTGCCGTGCGGGAACTGCTGATGAACGCCGTGCTGCACCGCGACTGGAGCGCCACCTCGCCGCTGCGGATCACGTGGATGAACGACCGTGTCGAGATCCAGAGCCCAGGCGGACTGTACGGCGAGGCATCGGCGCAAAACTTTCCGCGGCAGACGGCCTACCGCAACCCGGTGCTGGCGGAATCACTCAAGGCACTGGGCTACGTCAACCGCTACGGCCGTGGCGTGTTGCGCGCCCAGCAGGCCCTGGCCGACAACGGCAGCCCGCCGGCCGAGTTCCAGTTCGACCCAGGTTTCGTGCTTGTCACCCTGCGCAGGCGCTCATGAAGACGGTCGCGTTCTTCAACAACAAGGGCGGGGTGGGCAAGACCACGCTGGTCTACCACCTTGCCGCGATGATGGCCAAGCGCGGTCAGACCGTGCTCGCCGTGGACCTCGACCCTCAGGCCAACCTGACCAGCATGTTCCTGAGCGAGGAGGATCTGGAGCCCTACTGGCCCGAAGGCGAGCACCCGCGAACCATCTTCGGCGCGTTGCGCCCGATCATCCGTGGCCTGGGCGACGTGCTGACCCCTGAGGTGGTGATGATGGGTCCGCGCCTGGGGCTGGTGGTGGGCGACCTCGCGCTGTCCACCTTCGAGGACAAGCTCTCGGATGCCTGGCCGCGTTGCCACAATGCCGATGAATCGGCGTTCAGAACGATGACGGCCTTCCACCGGGCGGTGCAGTCGGCGGCCCGGAGCATCGGCGCCGACTGGGTGCTGCTGGACGTCGGGCCGAACCTGGGTGCGACCAACCGCGCAGCGCTGATCGCCAGCGAGCATGTCGTGATCCCGGTCGGCCCGGATCTGTTCTCGCTGCAGGGCCTGCGCAACCTGGGGCCGGCGCTGCGCAGCTGGCGGGCGAGCTGGCGTGATCTGGCCACCAAGGTGCCTGACCGCACCCTCGAAATGCCGCAGGGCCGCATCGAGCCGCTGGGCTACGTGGTCATGCAGCATGGCCTGCGCGACAACAAGCCGCCGAAGGCCTATCAGCGCTGGATCGAGCGTTTCCCGCGCGAATACCGCCAGGCCGTGCTGGGCGAGGCCGATCCCGCTGCGGTGCCGGTGGCCGATGACCCCTATTGCCTGGCCATGCTCAAGCACTACCGAAGCCTGATGCCGATGGCCATGCAGGCCCGCACACCAGTGTTCGCGCTCAAGCCGGCGCACGGCGCCATTGGCGCGCACGGGGTGGCGGTGCGCCGCGCCCACGCCGACTTCCTGACCCTCGCGCAGCGCATCGCTGCGCGGGCCGGTCTGGCCCTGACCTGAATCGAGCCCCATGCCCGTGCGCAAGAAACTCATCGAAGTCGCCCTCCCGCTGGAGGCCATCAACGCCGCCAGCGCGCGCGAGAAGTCCATCCGCCACGGCCACCCCAGTACCTTGCACCTGTGGTGGGCACGCCGGCCGCTGGCAGCGGCGCGGGCGGTGATCTTCGCGCAGATGGTGGACGATCCGTCGGCCTGGCCCGACCTCTTCCCCACCGAGAAGAAGCAGCAGCAGGAGCGCGACCGGCTGTTCCGCCTGATCGAAGAACTGGTGAAGTGGGAGAACACTACCAACGAGACCGTGCTGCAGGCCGCGCGCGACGAGATCTGGCAGAGCTGGCGTCGCGCCTGCGCCGAGAACGCCGACCACCCGCGCGCCAGGGAACTCTTCGACCGCGCCGTGCTGCCGGCCTTCCACGACCCCTTCGCAGGCGGCGGAGCGTTGCCGCTGGAAGCGCAGCGCCTCGGGCTGGAGAGCCATGCCAGTGATCTGAACCCGGTGGCCGTGCTCATCAACAAGGCCATGATCGAGATCCCGCCCCGCTTCGCCGGCAAGCCGCCGGTGAACCCGGCATGGCGCGGCAAGCGGGCTGACGAGCAGGCCATGACCACGCAGTGGCGCGGCGCGCAGGGGCTGGCTGAGGACGTGCGTCATTACGGCCAGTGGATGCGGAACGAAGCCGAGAAGCGCATCGGGCACCTCTACCCCAAGGTGGAGGTGACGGCCGAGATGGTGAAGGTGCGGCCCGACCTGAAGCCGTACCAGGGGCAGAAGCTCACCGTCATCGCCTGGCTGTGGGCGCGCACCGTCAAGAGCCCCAACCCGGCCTTTGCCCACGTGGACGTGCCGCTGGCCTCCACCTTCATGCTCTCCACCAAGGCGGGCAAGGAAGCCTATGTGGAGCCGGTGATCGAGGGGGGTGGGTATCGGTTCACGGTGAAGGTGGGAACGCCTCGGGATGCAGATGCAGCGAAGAGCGGGACCAAGCTCGCTCGCGCCAACTTCGGCTGTCTGATGTCCGGCACGCCCATCTCGGGCGACTACATCAAGGCCGAAGGCAAGGCCGGCCGGATGGGCGCGCGACTGATGGCTGTTGTCGCCGAGGGTACACGCGGCCGGGTCTATCTGGCACCGACACCTGAGCACGAGGCTGCGGCTCAGCAAGCCAGGCCGGATTGGCGGCCGGAGGGCGACATCGCTGCGCGCATGACCGGCGGGAACTGCACCCCCTACGGCCTGACAACGTGGGGCGACCTGTTCACCCCCCGCCAGCTCGTCGCGCTCACCACCTTCTCGGACCTCGTGTCCGAAGCCATCGCCCGCGCGCAAGTCGATGCCAAGGCCTCGGGCCTCGCCGACGACGGCAAGCCGCTGCGCGATGGGGGGGCGGGGGCGCCGGCGTATGGAGAGGCGGTGGGGGTGTACTTGACGCTAGCTGTCGACAAGGTGGCGGATCGCAATTCCACGGTCTGCGCGTGGGCCAGCTTGCGTGAGCACGCTCGAAACACCTTCGGAAGGCAGGCCATCCCGATGGTGTGGGACTTTGCCGAAAGCAACCCGCTATCGGATTCAAGCGGAAACTACGAAGGGGGGATCGTTTCGATCGTAGCCGCCCTGGGCTCACTGAATCCAATCAACAGCGGCCACGCGCGCCAAGCCGATGCGCAGTCTCAAGAGGTTGCTTCGACTAAGGTTGTCTCAACTGACCCTCCGTATTACGACAATATCGGTTACGCAGATTTGTCAGACTTCTTCTATGTCTGGATGCGCAGAGGGCTGCGCTCGATCTTTCCTGGCCTATTCGCCACGATGGCGGTACCCAAGGTGGAGGAACTGGTCGCTACTCCCTACCGCCACGGAAGCAAGGAAAAGGCCGAGACCTTCTTCCTCAAAGGCATGACACAGGCCATGCACCGCCTCGCCGAGCAGGTCCACCCAGCTTTCCCAGTCACCATCTACTACGCCTTCAAACAGTCAGAGAATGACTCTGTCGACGGAACGACCAACACGGGCTGGGATACTTTTCTCGCTGCAGTCATCGACGCCGGGTTTGGCATTAGTGGCACTTGGCCAATGCGCACAGAGCTGGACAGACGCATGATCGGCGCTGGCGCGAACGCCCTCGCCTCCAGCATCGTCTTAGTCTGTCGTCAGCGAGCCGCCAACGCCCCCACTGCCACCCGCCGCGAATTCCTCTCTGCCCTGAAGTCGGAACTGCCCGCCGCCCTGGCCCACCTGCAGCGCGGCAACATCGCGCCGGTGGACCTGGCGCAGGCCGCCATCGGCCCCGGCATGGGCGTCTACACCCGCTATGCCCGGGTGCTGGACGCCGAAGGCAAGACGGTCAGCGTGCGCGAGGCCCTGGCCCTCATCAACCAGACCCTGGACGAGGCGCTGGCCGAGCAGGAGGGCGACTTCGACGCCGACAGCCGCTGGGCGCTGGCCTGGTTCGAGCAGTATGGCTTCGAGGAAGGCGAGTTCGGCGTGGCCAACGTGCTGGCCCAGGCCAAGAACACCGGAATGAACGGCCTGGTGGAGGCCGGCATCCTGGCCTCCAGCCGCGGCAAGGTGCGCCTGCTGCGGGCCGATGAGTTGCCCGCCGACTGGGACCCGGCCACCGACCCGCGCCTCACGGCCTGGGAGGTGGTCCACCAGCTGATCCGCGTGCTGGGCAGCGGTGGCGAGTCGGCCGCGGCCGACGTGCTGGGCAAGCTAGGCGCCCGGGCCGAGGCGGCGCGCGAGCTGTGCTACCGGCTCTACACCCTGTGCGAGCGCAAGAAGCGCTCGGCCGACGCCATCAACTACAACGCCCTGGTTCAGAGCTGGCCCGAGATGCTGAGGCTGGCGGCCGACCCCGATCGCGCGCGCCGCAGCGTGGCGAGCCCTGCGGACGGTGACCTGTTCGATCAATAACAACGCCCCAGGTCGGCATACCGAGGTCTGAACAGGCGATTCCGTTTCCAAATCCGGGTTGTTTCTTTACAATCCGGGGAATGAAGAACGACAAAGAAGACATCCGGAGTCGGGCGCTTGCATTGATCGAAGCCGACGGTCACCGCGTCGGCGCGAGGCTGGCTCAGGCGGTGGGCGTGTCGCGGCAGGTGGCCAACGGCTACCTGCAGGGCCTGGTACGCGACGGGCTGGTGAGCGCTGAGGGCACCACCCGCGCACGGGTCTACGCGCTGCTGCCGCTGGAGCAGGCCACCCGACGCTATCCGCGCGAGGGGCTGCAGGAAGACCGGGTCTGGCGCGAACTGGTGGCGCCGGTGGTCGCCGCCTGCCCGGACAACGTGCGCAATATCTGGCACTACGCAGCCACCGAGATGATCAACAACGCCATCGACCACTCCGGTGCGGCCGAGGTGACGGTGGAGGTCAGCCGCAACGCGCTGTGGACCGAGGTGCAGGTCATCGACGAGGGCGAGGGCATCTTCCTGAAGATCCAGCGGGCGCTGGGGCTGCTGGATGTTCGCGAGTCGATCCTGGAGCTGGCCAAGGGCAAGCTGACCACGGCGCCCACGCACCACTCGGGCGAGGGGATCTTCTTCACCTCGCGCGCGCTGGACGTGTTCGAGATCGAGTCGCACCGCCTGCGGTTCAGCCACCGTCCGCGGCTGCCCGATGCGATCGTCGAGCAGGTGCAGGACCTGCCCGGCACGCGCATCCGCATGCGGCTCGCCAACCAGAGCCCGCGACTGATGCGCGAGGTCTTCGATGCCTACACCGACCCCGAGGAGCACACCTTCAACCGGACCGTGGTGCCGCTGCGCCTGGCCCAGTACGAGGGCGAGCAGCTCGTGTCGCGGTCGCAGGCCAAGCGCGTGGCGAACCGCTTCGAGCGCTTCAAACGGGTGGAGCTGGACTTCTCCGGCATCCAGGACATCGGGCAGGCCTTCGCCGACGAGTTGTTCCGCGTGTTCGCCAACGCGCACCCGGAGATCGTCATCACGCCGCTGCACACCGAGCCGGCAGTGGCCAGCATGATCCGCCGTGCGGTGGCGGCGCGCGAGGCGCAGGCGGGCGCACGACAAGACCAGCAGGGGTAAGCGATGGCCATCACGAACCAGGAACGCATCGGCAAGGCGATGGATCTCCTTCGACAGGGCCTCGCGCCTTTCGTCGACCGGGAATTCAGGAACGTCCACAAGGCGCAGGCACTCGCGGAAGCGCTGCGCTACATGGGTGACGACCGCCTCTATGCGAAGAAGGCCCTGACCGAGTGGGACGTGGCCGGCGTGCTCAAGCTGATGTGGGACGCCTGGAACGAGGTCTTCGCGCGCACGCTGGGGCGCGCCGAGCGCTCGCTGGTGCAGGAACTGCGCGATTGGCGCAACAAGTGGGCGCACCAGGAACCGTTCAGCAGCGACGACACCGATCGCGCACTGGACTCCATCGCCCGGCTGCTGGCAGCGGTCTCGGCCCCGCAGGCCGAGGACGTGAACCGCATGAAGCTCGAGCTGCGCCGGCTCGTGTTCGACGAACAGGTACGGGGCGAGAAGCGCAAGGCCGGCGGCTCGCTGATCGAGGCGGCCTCGTCCGGTACGCTCAAGCCGTGGCGGGAGGTGGTGACGCCGCACGCCGACGTGGCCAGCGGCCGCTACCAGCAGGCCGAGTTCGCGGCCGACCTCTGGCAGGTGCATCTGGGTGAGGGCTCGGACGAATACCGTAAGCCAGCCGAGTTCTTCCGGCGAACCTTCCTGACGCAGAGCCTGAAGCAGCTGCTGGTGAGCGGCGTGCAGCGGCTAGCCGGCCAGGGTGGCGACCCGGTGGTGCAGCTGCAGACCAATTTCGGTGGCGGCAAGACCCACTCGATGCTGGCGCTCTACCACCTGTTCTCGGGCGTGCAGGCCAGCGAACTCGCGGGGGTAGATGTCGTCATGGCCGAGGCCGGCGTGAAGACCCTGCCCAAGGCGAGGCGCGTGGTGCTGGTCGGCAACAAGATCTCGCCCGGGAACCCGGTCACCAAGCCTGATGGCACGGTGGTCCGGACCCTGTGGGGCGAACTGGCTTACCAGTTGGGCGGGAAGAAGGCCTTCGCCCGCATCGCGAAAGACGACGAGAACGCGACCAGCCCCGGCGACCTGCTGCGCGAGCTCTTCGTCGAGTACGGGCCCTGCCTGATCCTGGTCGACGAGTGGGTGGCCTATGCCCGCCAGCTCCACGACCAGAGCGATCTGCCGGCGGGCGGCTTCGAGACCATGTTCACCTTCGCGCAGGCATTGACCGAGTCGGCCAAGCTCGCGAAGAACTGTCTGCTGGTGGTGTCGTTGCCGGCATCCGACACGGCCGGCTCGCCGCATGCCGTGGTGGACGACGTAGAGGTGGGCGGCATCCGCGGCCGCGAGGCGCTGGACCGTCTGCGCAACGTGGTCGGGCGGGTGGAATCGTCTTGGCGGCCGGCCACCGCGGAGGAAGGCTTCGAGATCGTCCGGCGCCGATTGTTCGAGCCGCTGGCCGGCGAGCAGTTCAAGAACCGGGATGTCACGGCGCGGGCCTTCGCCGACCTCTACCTGTCGCAGGCTGCCGAGTTCCCGCCCGACAGCCGCGGCAGCGAGTACGAGAAGCGCATCCAGGCGGCCTTCCCGATCCACCCCGAGATCTTCGACCGCCTCTACACCGACTGGTCCACGCTGGTGAAGTTCCAACGCACTCGGGGCGTGCTGCGCCTGATGGCGGCTGTGATCCACAGCCTGTGGGAGAAGGGGGACCGCAATCCGCTGATCCTGCCCTCGACCATTCCCATCGATGATGGGCGTGTGCAGTCGGAGCTCACACGCTACCTGTCGGACAACTGGGCGCCGATCATCGAGAAGGATGTGGACGGGCCGAGTTCGCTACCGCTGAAGATCGACGGCGAGGTGCCCAACCTCGGCAAGCTGCACGCCACGCGTCGGGTTGCGCGGACCATCTATCTCGGCTCCGCGCCCACCGCCACGGCCGCGCAGCGAGGCATCGAGGACCGGCGGGTGAAGCTCGGGTGCGTGATGCCGGGGGAGTCGCCGGCTGTCTTCGGAGACGCCCTTCGGCGTCTGGCCTCGTCGGCGACTTACCTGTATCAGGACGGAGCGCGGCTGTGGTACTCCACCCAGCCCACCGTCACCAAGCTGGCGGAAGACCGTGCCGAGCAGCTCAAGCGCAATCCGGACAAGGTGGCGGCGGAACTCGATGCGCGACTGCGGGCGGACCTGAAGAAGCCTGGCGACTTCCCTCGCATCCACGCCCTCCCGCGATCGGGCGCCGACGTGCCCGACGATCTCGACGCGCGGCTGGTGGTGCTGCCAGCCGAGCACGCCTACAGCAAGGACGGCCAGAGCGCCGCCGAAGTCGCCGCCCGCGCTATCCTCGAATCGCGCGGCAACACGCCGCGCATCTACCGCAACACGCTCGTCTTCCTGGCGGCCGACAAGGTGCGCATGCAGGACCTGGACGAGGCGCTGCGCAAGTACCTCGCCTGGTCGTCGATCCTCGAAGAACGCGTGGCGCTGAATCTCGACCCGCATCAGGTGAGGCAGGCCGAGACACAGAAGACCGCCGCCGAGGGTGCCGTCGTGGCGCGGCTGCCCGAGACCTATCAGTGGCTGCTGGTGCCCGAGCAGAATACGCCGCAATCGGCTGTCGAGTGGCTGACGCTGCCCCTGCGGGGCAGCGATGCGCTGGCGGTGCGAGCAAGCAAGAAGCTCAAGAGCGACGAGCTGCTGCTCACGGCGCTGGGGTCAACCATCCTGCGCAAGCAAATGGACGACGTGCCGCTGTGGGCGGGCAACCATGTGCAGATCCGGCAACTGGTGGAGTTCTTCGCGCGCTACCTGTACCTGCCGCGTACGCTCGGCCCAGAGGTGCTGGTCCAGGCGATGCGCGACGGCATCTCGCTGCTGACCTGGCAATCGGACACCTTCGCCTACGCCGAGAGCTTCGACGAGGGCGCCGCCCGCTACCGCGGCCTGCGTGCCGGCGCACTGCTGCCGCTCTCGGCCGACAACGCGGGCCTGCTGGTGAAGCCGGGCACGGCGGCGGCGCAACTGGAAGCGGAAGTACCTGCGGCGCCTCCCGTGGGCGGGCGTGCGGATACCGGGTGCCAAGGCGAGAAAGCCGAC
>VYMD01000220.1_pt1 | contig 15092 bp, 14 predicted proteins | sample 5115311 | NCBI WGS metagenome assembly VYMD01 (sample SAMN12291779, study PRJNA351875) | freshwater metagenome | isolation source: freshwater lake | place: USA: Michigan, Wintergreen Lake | collected 2013-08-08
CCTTTTTCTGAAATTTTGTTGGAATTCCAAGGCTTTTCAAACGATACTCGTACCTCAGGCTTTGAAATACCAATTTCTCGTAAGGAATCCTTAATTGCATCTTGCATATAATGTATGGCAGGGCATCCCGCAAAGGTAGGAGTTATTGTTACTGTTGCTGTATCGTTGCTTTCAACAAGAACATCGGTAACAACTCCCAAATCAATCAATGAAAGTTTAGGAATTTCGGGATCATAGACATTTTCCAGTGCCTTCCAAATTTTTTCTTCACTCATATTCATGGCTCACCACTCTGCGCTTGGATCTTGGGCAAAAACTTCTGACATTTCTTCTAAGAGTGGAGTCAGATGTTCGGTGTGATAGCCCTTGCGTCCACCAAAAACAGGCATTGCATCACTTGGAAGTTTCAGCCCTGCTTGGTGCACTATTGGCTGAATTGTTTTCAACCACAATTCAAAAAGGTGTCTTTCACCTCCAAAGATGCCGTTTTCCATAAGTTCTTGTTCGTTGGGTGATTCTTCAAATATGCCCAATGCAAGAGGATATGCTTCATTGAAGGCACTTTGCATTCTGAACTTTGCTTCTTCACTACCGTTAGAAACAGTACGAATAAAGATATTAGCGTGCATTGTATGGTAGGCTATTTCCCCCTTAACTTTTCGAGCTAACTGTGCTAGTGGCTCAAATGCTGATGTTGTGAGCATTTCAAACCGCAGGTGGTCTGCGGTATCAAAAAGGAAATGCCGCACAAGGGCAAAGTCGTATTCTTGCGTTGGGATTTCTACAAAATGACAACATCTAAACGACCCTTCGCCTCTCATAAATGCGAGTGTGTCAGCATCAGGTTCCTCACAATGGTCATGTAAAATAGTGTACAGTGCAAGTGCATGACCAAGTTTGTCTTGTGCAATTGAGGCAAATGCTATATCCTCTTCCAGCATCGGACCAATGCCAACCCATTCAGAATTGCGATGACCGAGAATTAAACAATCATCCGCCATTTTGAAAAGGAGGTCTTTGAGGGCAGTTTTTGTGGTGTTAGTCATCGTGGTAATAAAACGATAATCAAAATTCATTTGAGTTGCTTACAAATTAGAGAACACTACCTCAAAACCGAAACAACGTAATCAGGGCTGTTTACGGTTAATTTAGCGTTTAACAGTTACTGTGCGGGGCCAAACGATTCCTAATGTAACTCCACCGATAATTCGATCCAGTACATTTTCCTCATAAATTGCAGTATAATTAGAAGAACCTTTTGCCATTTTATCTAGGTCAATTGGGGGAGATGTAGATATAAGACCAAAGAGGAAAAACCATGTTTTCGTTACCTCCTCGTTTTGTGCAGCTTCTTGCCCTGAGCGACTTGGTGCGCCGTTGCCTACAACAATTTTTTGGGTGAAACAGCTACTCAAAACCAAGGTAAAACAAGAAATAATCATAAGGGCGCTCGCAGCACGCTTTATTCGATGAAAAATGTTCATAATCATTGGCAAAAAAAATGAAAAAATTTTGTTATTGGTGATTATTGTTAGCGACGTACAACAACAGTTTCCGGTCCTGCAATACCATTAAGTATTGTATAAATTAGACCATCAATAAACGTTCTCTGTATCGTTACTGTGTAACTAGAAGCACCTTTTGCCATTGCAGAAATGTTAGTGTTACTAATATTTGCTAAACCAAAAACAAGAAACCAGTTTTGAGATGTTTCTTCTTGTGCTCCTCGCGCACCGCCACCTACTAAAAATGATTGAGTAAAGCAGCCTGAGCAAGCTAAAGTAATGCAACAAAATGCAAAAGCAGCACTAATGCGCATCAAATGTTGTTTCATCATAGTATGAAATTGAAACAGTGAATAATAATGAATTATTGAATTTGCATTGAACCTATTGAAGATTCAACAGCCCTGATTTCACGTTGAAATATCTTTGTAGAAATAATATAATCACATTGTACAATTTTTGTTTTTGCTTTGAATATCAGTTTGAATATTGTGTTTTCCTGTGTACGAATCACAGCTTGGGTCACTGGTATTCCATTGGCAATAAAATCTGCAATTCCAATTTCAGCATTTTTCGATTGTGCCTGCAACTGAGACTTGAAGCGATTGATGATTAACGAATCTGTTGAATCTTTTTTGGGATAGGCAATGTATGAGATTATAAAACTTGCTTCATTATTGGTAAGTGAATAAACTCCATTGATGCGTAATCGTGGCAAAGTGTTACCATTGCCATAGTCTTGTGTTGTTTCGAGTCTTGTTTCCAATATCTTTTGTACGCTATCGGATATTTTTTGCCAATTTTTGGGAAGCCGCAACGAAAGCCCGCACTCCTGTAAAAGTATCGTATCGCCTAGTAGTGACGGATTAACAGTAAAAGTCATTGTGGGCTTTTTGTTTGTAGGTTGTTGGTTAGAATTACAACCACAAAAAACACTAAACATAAGATAGACAACTACGAAAGTTTTGCAGTGCGATAGAGGCATAATTGAACTAGGAATGAATAAAATTGATCATGAAAAAATATTTCAAAAATCTCATCATTCTTGGGAGCTTGATTGTTCTTTTTTGTAACGATCAATTTTATCTCGCACTTTCCAAATATTCGCATTACGATACTCTTTTTCTGAACTTGTCGCCGTTTCGTAAAGTGTAGCATCGTCATTTGCTGTAAAAATATCAGTTGTACAAACAACCCAAAGACTATTTGTCACTAATCTGCGCCCATACTGTTCTTTTGCAAACAAATACGCCATTTCTGCATTTGGTGCATGAACAGAACCAACGTGAGTGTGCCGCCCGCCTGTTTTTGCTTGATGAAACACTTCATACGTTTCAAAAAGTTCATGAGAATCTAGTGGAACGCTATGTTGTTCTTCAGGTAATAAGGCTCTGGTAATGCGTGGGTCGAGTGATAGGATTGTTGCGTTCATTGAGATTACTGAATGTGATACGAAGTTGGTTTAGGGTATAGCTTGGTAATAACGCATGATAGAACCAATTGAAGGTTCAATGATTTCCATATCCATTTGAATACTCATCCTACGGGTTGTATAATCAAATTGGATATACGTGTTTTTTTCAGAACCGGGAAAAACAATTCTAAATATGCCGCTTTCATCTTGCTGAATAAAAAACTGTGTCATCGGTATATCTTTATTCATGAATGATGTAACGGTCAATGTTGCAGGGGCAAAATGAATTTTGTTTTCAATTTCGTATTTATCAAGGAACTCCTTCCTTGACAGAGGCTTTTTTAAGGAAATTTTAGAGACAACAAGACTGTTTTTGTTATCACTAAATGCGTGAATAGGCGAAACCGAAAAATCGGAATTGGAAATTTCAGTGTATTTTCTTGCTATATCATTACTTGGCAGCGTAGAAAAATTGCGCAATTCAAAATTTATTGGTGTACCAAACGACAATTGTAATCTGGCATCATTGACAATGCTTTGTAGTTTATCTGTTCCAACATTAAAAGCAACGGGTTCTTTTGCCTCTTTAGTTGCATATTTTTCCATTCCCGTGCCTTCTTCCGAACTTTTAATTGTAGCGGAGGTAACACTCAGAGCGCTTTGTCCTCCGTTTTGTTGTGTTTGAGGAAGAGGCGCGTTTTGCTGCCCGGAAGGTTTCGTATTACAGGAAAAAGTAAAGAATAAGATAAACACTGAAAATATAGGGCTTATACGCAAATTCATAGCAGAAAAAACGGTGAGAAAATCATATCTGATTTGTTAATGCAAATGTACGGCGTTTTTTTGGGATGAAAAAACATTTCCGTTCTTAAAAGTTTCTATACACCTAATACCATTTGAATCGCTTGACAGAATCGGTAATAAGTTCAAATAACGCTTGGATTTTAGTAGTCTTAATAATGGATTTTAGTAGTTTTATAAGTTTTACTGATTTTAAGAGTTTTGTTTTTGTTTAAAGCTATGTTTTTAATGGACTTATTGATGAAATTATCCCCGTTTACAGGCTGAAGTATCCCCGTATTCAGGAAATACTATACACTGATTCAGGCTGAAATATCCCATAATTCAGGATAAACAATCCCCAAATACAGGCTTATTTTACCCCCTTACTACTCCTGAATATGGGGATTTAATGAAGTATTGTGCAAAATTTATGACTAAAAATGAGAATTTATACTTGAGTTATGTGGAAAACTTCACAATAATCTCCGTTTACGGGAAGTACATCTCATCAAAACACCCCAGATACAGGAATATATGTTTTTTCCCTCTGTAAAAATCCCCATTTTCAGGAGATTTTTTTTGAAAGCATCCCCGTTTACGGGATTGTCGGAGGTACTAACTGAACTGTTCTTTGTATTAAAATCCCCATTTACAGGAATTTTGTTCATGAATTGCCATAAACTTGCAAAGTGCGAATGTTCAATCAATCCCCATATTCAGGCTTGCTTGCAACAGAAGAATTCAATTTGAAAAATACGACTTTAAGAATAAAACTTGATTCCGGTTCAAAGGTATCTCACAATGATAGGACTTTCGCTAATTTGACAGGCAAGAGGTCAAGAACCCTTGTTAAATAAAGACTTAGCAACAAGGGGTCTTGACCCCTTGCTTTAAAGAATGCACTTTTGCGAAAGTCCTAAAACAAATAGTTCATTACAAACAAATGCTTTTCGTTGATTTACTTTGCAGCATTTGTAAGGGTTCCTGTTCAAACTTTTTCTGATTGGCGCAAGCATGATGCCGTTCAAGCAATTACTTTACCTGTTTTTTTAACTATATCTTGTGCAAAGAATCAAGTGAGTGTTCATTGCAACAATAATTATTGAATTATTGCTCAAAATTTCCAATCATTTTTACTTGTTCCTTAGCTAAATGTTCAAGAATCCCCATTTACAGGAAGACTTTGGCATACACAATATAGCTTTTGTGAGTAGATGAAGCATTTGTATTTTTTCTAATCATCCCCATTTACAGGGGAAGTAAATTATCTAAGTCCATGAAATATCCCCGTTTACAGGAAAAAATCAGCAAATTTGGCATAGTTTTGCTTGTCTTTAGCATAATCATTGTGTAGTTTTCCATTGAAACAACGTACACACTTTTCACAGCAAGAATGCACAAACATACTTCTGCGATTGCAAAAAATACCTTGCTTGTTTTTTTTTGTTAAGGCTTTATTATGGAAGCGGTTACTCCAATACTATCCGGCGCTCCGATTCGCTTGTCGAAGCGCAAAAAAGAGGTCATCAAACATAGTTCTGCGGTACAAATTACTAATAGTATAACCCTTCTTCAGCGAAGGGCTTGGAATATTTTGCTTGCGCGGGCGTTTGATGAACTTTCCAACAGCGACCGTTTTCAAATCCGCGTTAAAGACCTTGTTGAAATGTTGGACTATCGCAGTAACGACGATGCCTATTTGAAAGAAGCTCTGGAAAAGCTCTCTACTACTGCGGTGCGTTGGAATATCCTGCGCAAAGACAAAAGCGAATGGGGAGTTTTTCCACTCTTGGCTGGTGCTGTCATCAAACAAGGAGTTCTAACGTATGCGTTTAGTCCATTTTTACGGGAACGCCTCCGAAACCCACGTATGTATGCGCGTATCAGCCTTTCACTTCAAAATAAATTTCAATCCAAACACGCTTTAGCTCTTTATGAATTATGCCTAGATTATTTTGACTTTGAGCGTTCTTACGGTGAAACCCCTCAGATTGCCGTGAATGAATTTCGTGAACTCATGGGGGTTGATGTGAATGAATATCCCGTATTTGCACGTTTGAACGAAAAAGTTATCAAAAAAGCTGTACATGAAATAAATGAACTTACCGACCTTTTTGTCACAGTTCGCTACAACCGTTTTCAACGAAAAATTGATTCCATAAAATTTTGTATTAACCGCAAAACGGAAATTTCCATTCCCTTTAGTAACGGTGAGGCATTAGAGATCGTTACCGAAATAAAAACCCCCGAAGAATACGATCTCTTTTTTTCCAGACTAGGAAATGAACAGCAGAAAAAAATTCTTGATGAAGCATACTCCCTCTTGCCTGATTTTGTGCGAGAATACAGCACCGATGTTGAAACGCTACCGAATAACAGAACAACGCAAGTGCTTCTCAAACAAAACCGTAACGTTCTGTTGGATAAACTAATTAAACCTGCATTTTCGCCCGTTTCACTTCAATCATCCTGATTCTTGTGCTGAGGAATGAACAATTTTCCGGTAATTTAGGCGAGACACCTTCTTTTAATGATGCTCTCAGTATTGATGCTTCAGGAGTCTGGTATTATTTTGACCAAGCCTTTGAACGCTTGGGTTTAATTCGGCTCTTTTACACAATTTTGCATAAAACACAGAATGGCTTTGTCCTTAAAACTCCTGTTGAAATTGTGCCGATTCGGGTTGAAGACGCTCCGTTTGCCGTGATTGGGCTTAATGCTGACGAGCAAGGGAATATTTCCCTTTTGCTCAATGATGAGACTTATCTTCCGCTCAATTCTGAACGTATCTTGCGCCAAGATTTCAGAAATATCCTTTATGTCAATGTTTTCGAGCGCGACGAATACCGCTTTGAAGCCCGATTTACACGCAATGCCTACCTTGAACTGGCAAATTATATGACCGAATATCCTTCAGGGGCATTAGTTCTTCGTAGCTTTGATACAGAATTTGTGCTGTAAACCTTATTGTTGTAGGACTTTCGCAAATTTGACGGGCAGGGGGTCAAGACCCCTTGTTAAATAAAGACTTAGCAACAAGGGGTCTTGACCCCTTGCTCTGAAAAATGCACTTTTGCGAAAGTCCTATGTTGTAAACATTGTTCGTTTTTTGTAGGGAATATCCGTGAAATGCCCTCAATCAATCCTTCGCCAACAATGTCAGATAAAGTGCATGAACATCCTACAATACCTCATCCCCTTTACCAGCTTTCTTCCTAAGTTTTGATTATGCAAGCAGAAGAATTTTTTAGGGCATTACCGCGCGAAATTGAAGCCGTCTGATTTTTTCTTTTGCTGTTGCGGGAACTTCTTGTAGATTGTCTGTGTTTTTACAGCAATCCTTTATTTATGAACTTTTCAAGACATTATCAATGAAGAGGTTTTTTCTAGCGCTATTAAGTTGCGTCCCAATTCTTGCGTCATGTACAGCCCCTAACCCCACAAGTGGCACGGGTACTACCCTTACCCCCCGTATAGTCTCAAACATTCGTCCGGACTCACTTTCGGTTATTTATTTTTCCTTTGACCGTGACACAACAGTCCCTATAAGTCGCGCCAACACTGATGAATGGGATATACAACTTCCTTTTCTTAACCAAAACTCCCGAGCTGTTGATGTGCTGCTCAATTCCGGTAATGTGAATCCAAACGGAAAAACAATTGGGACGGTTGTTGATTCTACGTTTGACCTCGTTACAACTGCTCCACCCGATGCACAGCTTCGTACCGAGGACACCACTTCATCACGCAGAGTTGTTTCGATTGATTTATTTGGCAAAGGAATGTTTAATTATAATTCCGCACAACGGACAATCACACCTAATCCTCAAAAAACCTTAATACTTAAGACACGTTCCGGCAATTATGTCAAAGTGCAATTTGTGAATTTGTACAAAGATGCCATAGCAAACCCGACCATGTTCAGCCCTTTGGGATATTACCGGTTGCGCTATGTGAAAAGTATGACCAGAACGTTGAAGTAAGTATGGTTATTTACTGAATAATTCGCTACTAGCGAAAAACATCCTCGAAAATCGAACTTTTTTTTGTAGTTTTGTGTTTACCAAATTAAAGCAAACACTGTATTTATCACTATTTCAAGCAGCATTATGTACGGAAACGCATATATCGGTGACGCACCAAAGCCAAGTGACATGGTTCAAGATGATCCCGTGAAACTTGCAGAATTTGAAGCAAAAATTGAGCGCGGAGACAAAATAGAGCCTCACGATTGGATGCCGCATGAATACCGCCGACAGCTTATTCGGATGATTGAACAGCACGCCCATTCGGAAATCATCGGCGCTCTTCCCGAAGGCACGTGGATTACTCGTGCGCCCGGTTTTAAGCGCAAGTTGGCACTTTTGGCAAAAGTACAAGATGAAGTAGGACACGCTCAACTACTGTACAATGCTGCGGAAACGTTGGGAAAACCCCGTGAAGAGATGTTAAACGACCTTATTTCGGGTAAGTCCAAATACTCCAATGTGTTTAACTACCCTGCTCCGACGTGGGCGGATTCAGCCGTCATTGCTTGGCTCATTGATGCAGGGGCGATAATCAATCAAGTTACTAACTCTAAAGGCAGTTATGGACCCTATTGCCGTGCTTTGGAGCGTATTTGCCAAGAAGAATCGTTCCACTTGAAATATGGGTATGAAAATGCTGTAACGCTTGCCACAGGTACAAAAAAACAGCGTCAGATGCTCCAAGAAGCACTCAATCGCTGGTGGACTCCGGTAATGCACTTTTTCGGTCCGCCGGATAAAGTCTCGGTGCATACCGAAAAGTTAATGAAATGGAAGGTCAAACTTGCAAGCAATGACGATATGCGACAGCAGTTTTTGAATATGTACGTCCCGAAAATTTGGGAACTGGGGCTAACCATTCCTGACCCTGCGTTGAAGAAAAATACCGATACTGGAAAATGGGAATATACAGAACCGGATTGGTCAGAATTTATGCGGGTTGTCAATGGTGACGGTCCTTGCAATAAAGAACGCCTTGCGGTGAGAAATATGGCGCACGAAAAAGGGAAATGGGTTCGTACAGCACTGATGAAACCAAGCGCAAAAATTGTTGCTCCGCTCAGTTAGGCAGAATTTGTTGGGGGTACCACGATTTTTACGAGGCTCTTCCTTCCTGCTTTTTACTGTGAAGGTATGAGCCTCTCTTTTTTGGATTCTTCGATTACAATAGCAAAAACATCACAATAACAATAACAACAAGAGCTGCCGATACTTGCTTCAAACGAAGATTGTTGAATAAATACCCTCCCCAAAAACAACCTCCGGCGATAACGAGCAAGCTAAATTCAATGAAGCGAAATCGAAATTCTTCTGCCGCACGAGTACTACCCTGAAATAAATCAGAGGAAACAACCAACCCACGTAAACAGCTTCTGCTCTCGAAGCCAATAGTATCTATACTCGTCAAGCGAACAAAATAGGTACCTTCTGGAAGATTAACGTTTGCCGACTGATTCGTGCGAATTTGGTTATAGACAAGTTCTGTAAACTCAGCATTGGAAGCGATTTCCAGCCGTGCTGCAAACCCGTTGTTTTCCCAACGAAATTGTACAATGCCTGATTCACTAGGTCTGATGCGCTCTGTTGGTTCAATTAGCTCTGGCATAGGGGGAAGTTTCTGCTTGGTTTGAGCCGCCGAAGAAGAATCACCCAGAATTATCCCGAAATCCTCGCCCACATCAAGTGTTTGCCCTGTGCGCGGGTCATTTGCCGTAACTTTAATATTGGCGCGACCTTCCAAAACCGAGATTATTGACCGTTCACGGTCATCAACGCGAACTTTTGCCGAGGCGTTATTGGATGAAGTATTGAAGCCAAGTTCAGAAACGGTAGTTTTGACAGAAAATGTGTCAGAGCCGCGCATTTCCTTCAAGCGCAGCGTCAGATTACCTTTAGTAAGTTCGATATTTTTCACAACACTTTCCTTCCCTGAACTGCCTACAAAGGCTTGACTATGGGCTTTGGGGGCAGCATCAAAGCCATAAATCATCAACATCGCATTATCGCTGACATGAAGTGTGCTTTTGTTGCGAAAGGTGATGTCCGCTTTTGCCCCTTCTTTTGTTGAAACCTTAAACGCCTCGTAAAGTTCTTGATTGATACTTGCTTCTTGCCATTCACTTTCCCATGCAGGCATAACACTGACACTTGGTTTAAGCATCGTAATTCGTGCCTCCGGCGGGAGTGGTTTTCCATCCGAACCTGAAAGTAGTTTACCGGAAAATGCACTCAAACCGATAATTTCTACCCGACGATTTTGTGTTCTGCCTGTTTCAGTATTGTTATCGGCAACGGGTAATAGTGCGCCGTAACCACGAGTTCTTATGCGGGTTGGGGTAATTCCGCTTAACACTAAGAATTCGCGTACTGCTTCAGCGCGATTGAGCGAAAGTTGTGCATTTTGAACTTCTGTTCCAGTGTTGTCCGCGTGTCCACCGATTTCGATATTGAGACGATTGCGTTTGTTCAAAAATTCTGCAAGGCGAGCAAATGCAGGTCGCTGAGATTCTTCTATGGTTGCACTACCTTTTTTGAAAGTTGCATCGGAAATAATAATTTTTTTACCGGGACTAAGATTAAATTGTTCTTGTGCAACAAGTGTATAATGCCCTGAAAACAAGAAACAAAGTGCTACAAAAGAAATAAATACAGAAAAAATACTCTCGTGACAACATATCAACCGTATTGTTGCGAAATTCTTGCCCAAACTACATACCACCTTGTCTTTACCTAAAAGAGGTGAAACGAATATCCTTCCTTGCATGAATAAGGAGCATGAAACCTGCACAGACAACAATGTCAGTGCAAGGACATAAGAAATATACGAAAGAATTTTTGGAGTGAATGTTTCCATTTCGCTATTCAAAAAAAGGTAAACGAAACCAGAACGTCGAACCTTGATGTAATCGGCTCTCCACGCCTACTTCCCCGCCATGTTGTTCGATAATCTGCTTGACAAACGCAAGCCCCAATCCTGTCCCTGATTCATTTTTTACACGTTGGTCGTCGGAAGCGCGGAAAAACTTACTGAACAGGCGTTCTTGCGATGAATCGGAAATACCATACCCTTCGTCTATAATAGAAATACGAACTCCGACACGTTCGTTACAAATTTCAATAATGATTTTTTTGCCCGGAAGCGAGTATTTAACGGCATTACTCAGAAGATTCACCATCACCTGCCCAAGCAAATCAGGGTCACCAATGACCATTCCAGATTGCTCCGATGCTTGGATTTCAACACTCATATTCTTCTTTGCGGCAAGCGGAGCGTTGCTCGTAATAGCCGCACGAGCTATATGCTCAAGTTGAAGTGGTATTCTGGTAATGTCAATTTTACCCGATTCTAAGCGACTGAGATCAAGAAATTTGTTGATGATATCAGCAAGTTTTCGGCTTTGCTTTGCGATTGTCTGACCATATTCTGTCGTTTCCGCTTGTCCTACAATCCCTTCACCAATGAGTTCTGCCAAGCCAAATATACTGTTTAACGGTGAGCGAAGTTCGTGAGCAACAACGGAAACGAGTTCTGTTTTCAGTTTGTCCGCTTCCGCTTCACGGGTTACATCCCGTAGCACAAGCAAGTATGCAAGCGGCTTTTGTTCAGGAGTTTGGGAAAGGATTTTCGCGAGTGTTCCCCGTAAAACGCTTTCTTTTGCTTCATTGTTTGGTATGGTGCGTATTTCCAGAGAACGTGTCAATTCTGCCGTGATAGCCAATTCCTTGACCATATTCGGAAGAATGGAAAAAACAGAATCCTGTGTGATAACGTCTGTAATTAAGTGCTTTTCGAGGTTATTTGTCTGCCCAAACATTGTGCGGAATACAGTATTTGCGATAATAATTTGTCCATCGGAATCCATAAGCAACATTCCGTCGTGAGCCTGTCGAACCACCGTTTCCAATTTGTTGCGTTCTGCAATAATGTTGGCAATATTAAGACGGTGAAATTTGCCTAATTCCTGCGAAACCGTGTTAAATGTTCGGAATAACAAGCCAAATTCATCATTACGTGTAACCGGTAAGATTATTGAAAAATTCTGCTGTGCAAGGTTTTGTGCGGTCTCCGTAAGTTTTTTCACGGGTTTTGAAAAATGTCTTGCCAAGACTATACTCGCAACAATCGCAACGGCATAGCAAATTCCCAGCCAAATGATAGTAGTACGGCGCATTGCTGCTAGATTTTGGTATGCTGAAGATTGTGGCTCTTCTACAATAATTATCATTTGCAATAAAGGCACAAATAGTCCTACGCCCAGCATGGAAACTCCTGTTGGGGCTACAAACTCCTGCACCGTGCCGACGTATTGATGCTTGCCATTTTGCGTTATGTTGCCGGAAAAAATTCCCTTCCCCATTATTGATACTCCTTTCCGAACCTTTTCTCGGTCTGCCTCAGCAATGATACGAAATGTTGTGTCTGTCATTAGCACGTGTTGGGTTGCTCCCGAAAACATTCTTGCAGACATGTTTTCCGCAACAGCGCACAAATACTCGCTTTCCAATATAACTACCACATACCCGATAACGGTAGCTGTCGTTGATGAATGATTATTCTGTTTCCAAATAGCACAAAGGGGGATACCTGACTCAATATCTTTCCCCATGGATTGTGGAGGCGCAATGATGAGATTTTGATTAGCACTACTTTTTCGGCAGCGTTCGAGTAACGGTGCGGAAAGCCTTCTGGGCAGAGTGTGTTGCGGCTTTTTTGCGAGAATTTCTACAACATTTCCGTTGACATCATAAATACCAATTGCATTAGTTTCTTCGGAATATGCAAGGAGCGAACGCACAGTTTCAATAGCAGCATCTTCAGGAATAGCATGGTTTGCAAGCAATGAAGTTGTGCTTAAAATAAGCCCCGATGCACTTTCCACGCGATGCAACAAACGTTCTTGGACACGCTCTGCCCCGGAAAGATAATACTCTTGTGCTGATGTTTTCTGGCTTTCGAGGGCAATCGAAATGCTGAAATAAACCACAATACCCGCAGGAATAGTAGCAGAAAGCAAAATTGCTGCGGTTAATTTTGTTGTAAAGCGCGAAAAGAAGATGGTGAACGGTGAAATTGTCGTATTCTGATGAGGAGTATTCATTCAGCCTCCTGACTAATTTTGTCCGAGGCAACGTTAACCGATGGGAAGGCAATAATAAACCGAGATCCCTTTGTCTGTGAGGGTTCGTAGCTCACAGTTCCTCCGGCTGCTTCAGTTAATTTTTTGACTATAAACAGCCCTAAGCCTGTTGAATCCTCGCCCGCGGTTGGCTTTGACGAAGTTCGTCCAAATTTTGTAAACAAGCGTTCAACGTCATCCGGAGAAACACCTACGCCTGTATCTTCGACAATGATTTGAAGCGAATCATGAACATTTTCCGTTGTTATCGCTATACTTCCCTCAGAAGGTGTGTATTTAAGCGCATTTGAAATGAGGTTGTCTAAAATTTGGGTAAGAACTTCGGCATTGATAGAAACGCGAGCATTCTGTGCTTTGTTGGAAAATGAAGTTTTAATGCGCTTTTGACGTGCTGCGTCTTCGTAATTTCCCAAGACACCCGCCGTTACAAAGACGGCATTGACGAGTTCAGAAGGCAGATGAATAATCTTCTCGTGACCATATTGCCCCACGAGGGATGCTTCTTCAATCGCATTGACATCAAGAAGATTTTTGACAAGCCGAAACATTCTATCGGCTGCGTAAGTGATATTGTCAAGTGTTTCAGTAGCTTTATCCGGTGGAAGAGTGCCGGATTTAAGAACATCGGTAAGCCAGCGAATAGTTGCGAGAGGATTCTTCAAATCGTGCGCTGCGATGCTCATAAATTCGCTTTTCTCACGGTTGAGTTTCTCCAAAAGTTCGTTATTTCTTTGCAGTGCATCGCGAGAAAATTTCAAATCAAGATGTGTTTTTACCCGCGTGAGCAATTCTGATGCGTTGAATGGCTTAACTACATAATCCACCGCACCAAGCGTGAAGCCTTCTACAATGTCATCCATCTCTCCGCGAGCGGTCATGAAAATAATGGGAATAGCCGCAAGCCGCATATTTGCTTTGATTTGGCGGCAAAGTTCAAAACCGTCCATTTCCGGCATCTGCACATCCAATAGCATTAAATCGGGCAAGCCGTCAAGATATTCCAACGCATCGTTAAGATATTGTAATGCGTCCCGTCCACTTGAAGCCTCTCGCAATTCGTACCCTTTCAAACGCAAACGTCCTCGCAATACTTGGAGATTTTCCAAAATATCATCCACAATGAGAATACGCGGAGTGCGGTCAAACAGCATAGAATCTGGGCTTGCAAAGGATGAGGTCGTATTCATGGTGAGAAAAAATGCAAGGTTTAACGGTATGGTTGAGCAAGGGGATTGTCATAACATTCTTATCAACCGACATTCTTTGAACTTCTATTCAAACGCCGCAAGCCCCATTTCAAGCGTCTCAGCGACGATAAAATAATTCAAAAATCCCGCAGCCCACATGATATTTCGCAAAGGTTCACTCATTCCGGCAAGCAGAATCTGCCCGTTGTGGAATTTTACCTGCCGGTAAATCATGAGAATTTTTCTCAAGCCGACGCTTGAAATAGACTTCACCGCCGACAAATCCAATATCAATCGAGAATAGCGGCGGGTAATCGGGACCATCTCAAGTTCAAGGATTGGTGCGGTCTCGGCATCTATTTCACCAAGAAGACTCACAACGCCGATTCCTGCATTTTCGTGGGTGGAAATTTCAAGTTTGTACATTGCTGAATGAAATAACGTGGTACAGATTTGATGCGCAAGATTTGATGCGCACAAGTTAGCATCTTTCTTCGTTTCACCAAAAAATCTTCATAATTTTCTCCGAAATGCTTCGCAAAACACGAAGGTTTTGTATTTTGCCTGAATAAAAGCGGTATTTGTGAGTGCAAGTATCGTAGCGACTTGATATAGCCTGTGTTTTCCGCGAAGGTGGAAAGCAAGATTGAATACTTATTCCGAACTCAAATTCCGATTGTTATGGTTGAAAAATTACGTTCCATCTCGCTCTTTGCGAAAATTTTGGGGTTAGCGGGCATCATGGCTGCTTTCACGGCGGTTGTTGCTTTTTTTGCTTACCGTCAAGCCCGCATTATGGACGAGCGAGACGCGATTCAAACGATTGAAAACGCAATTTTGAATCTTCGTGCAAACCGCATAGATTTTACCACAACCAGAAAAGAGGATTATCTCACGCGCAACAGCAGTCTAACAAAAGTTGCAGCTACCGCACTTGCGGAAATTCCTTCAGGGCAAGCAGGAATCGCGGAATTAAGTGCAACAATCAAAACGCATGAAGAACTGTGGGACACCTTTGCGAAAACAATGACCGAGCG
>VYMD01000221.1_pt1 | contig 15046 bp, 15 predicted proteins | sample 5115311 | NCBI WGS metagenome assembly VYMD01 (sample SAMN12291779, study PRJNA351875) | freshwater metagenome | isolation source: freshwater lake | place: USA: Michigan, Wintergreen Lake | collected 2013-08-08
CACATCACCGGTGTTCGTTGTGGTTATGATAAAGTTTGATAAATTAGCCGAGGGAGAATTATTTCCATTATTTGAAGAATAATTGCAGTAGGAAATAATATCTGGAAAAATTAATTTGAGAATCAATTTGTCAATATTTGGATTACTTGCAATAATTTGATCTGAGATGAATCGATCATTTAATGATTTTGAATTGATGTCACACTCATTGGAAAGATCTTTTGGTTTACAGACTGAAAGAAACAAAAAGATAGAATAAAAGAAAATTGTGGCCTTTGATCTTTTCATTTCGATAACACTTTAATACAAACTACTGAAATTTTTGATTTTGAAATAAAGCAAAAAATAAGGATACAATCTTTATCTACCGGTGCGAGTAGCAACTTTATTTAATTTTTCAAAGAAAGTCAATATATTTACTCAGTGATTTGAATCGTCTGTGTTTAATTCTACGTCTTGGTTTACTCAAAAGTATCTATTTTCTGACTTTCTTTCAGCTCAAAAAGACACTGATTGTATGCGTCAAAAAAATTATCATTAAAGACCTCGCCAAGACATTGCTGTTTTGAACTTAGTTTACTTTTGAGAAAGCTACACCTTCCTTGTTGGTTCAGTAGGTAATCTTCGACGAATTGATTGCTGAGTAATCCTAAAAAAACGGTTTTTTGGCAAAAGGCAACTTCAGAAAAGTTCCCATAGATATTCTTCTTTTGAATTGAGATTCGTAAGCTCGAAACTAAACTCACTCCGCTTGGAGCGACGTAGACTCGTCCCGCTCTATGATTTGCAAAGCCTAAGTAGATAACCTTTCTTGCCGAAGTATCTTCCGATAACTTTGCATTATTTGGGCTCAATTTTAGGTTTGCAAAGTAATCATCGATTTTTGTCACATTAAAGTTTGAATCAATTTCGTTTATATTTGAAGGTTCAATTACGAAAGGAAGAGTAAAATCATATTCGAATTTACTCATTTTGGAGAATCTCGCAAATCTTGGAATTCCATCTACAATCAAATATTTTTCAGACATTGTATCTAAATCCAATAATTGAAATACTCCAGGATAAACTACTTGGATCGAATCACTATAATCTTTTGATTGTGTAGAGTCTCGTTTCAATATAAAGCTACAAAATGTAACATTTATACCAAGCATGAAAATGAAAAATATGATGGCTCTTTTTTGATTTAACATAAATTTGTTAATATTGTAATTTTCTATTGATTGGAGTTGGCATGTATATTTTTTGCAAGATCGACAATCATTTTCTTTCGACAAAAATCGCCATAATCGATTACTGATTGATAAGGTGAGATATTATCAGTAAATCGAAGAGGTCTTTCACACTGGAAAAAAAAGGTAAATTCCTTTTTTTCCGACTCTCCTATTTCGTTTGGGTAGTATTTGAATTCAGATGTCAATTTTTCATGCATTACAACTCCTCCTGAAAATGTATAAACTGTAAATGTTATAAAATGAAGGAACACACCGATAAAATCCGAGTTAAACTTATGATTGTATGAAACTAATGTAAGTTCTACGTTTCTTGGGCGTTCAAATGCGACTGAACGTGAGCTGATTCGATCAATTTGGTTTTGCAGTTGTTCACGTAATTCCATTTCGGCAGTATTCTTATCCTGAATCGGTAAGGAGATAAGGGCAGATTTTATCTGTATCTGGGATGGGGTTACGGCGACAAACTCTTCCTCTTCTGTAAATGTTTGATTCAAACGAAAAGGGTGAGAGACGCAATGGCTGAGGAGTATCGCATACATGGGGATCAGAAACTTTGACTTCATCTAGCTATGTATAATAACGTTATATCTAAATGACGGCAATGAGTAGTTTCCGCTAAATGTGGATTATACTTATCCTTTGTAGACATTGAGTCTTTCTATGATGTCGGCGAAAGCAATTCCAATCCCATTCGCGATAGATTGCTCGCAAAAGAAGTCCTTTCGTTGTATGCAGCGACAAGAATTCGTTAGAGTATTAATAAATATGAATTTACAAATAGAGAAAAAATAAGATGTGAGTAGATTTGATGATGGTTTTCAGGAGAATAATAATGATAATAGAGAGAATTTGATTTTTTTCAAAACGAATTCTCTCTATCAAAAAAAAGGAATTAATCCCCTGTAACTACCGTGCAAAGATTTGCATAAAGGCCTAAAATGCTAAAGGTCTTTAAGTTTACACTTTTTATGTTTGTAATTCCAGCAGATGCAGCTATGTTTGCTACTGTTTCTCCGCCAACACCGATAAAACCGAGAATGCTTGAAGCGCATGCCTGACCTACTTTCGCACCTGCACCATTATTTGCTCCGTGAACACCAGTAGTAGTGCTGGAAAACAAACCGCCGTTTGGACCAAAGCCAGGTGAAGCACAGCTTACAAGTAATCCTGCGCACAATAAAAGTGTTGTTAAAATGTTTCTCATTTGAATATCTCCTTAATTCAAAACTAAAATCCTAATGAAAATTAGTCAATTCTGTTAGATGAGCCAGGACTACAAATAAAGGAAAGATTTATTTTTGAAATTACTTTTTAGTTATCTGGTGGAATAAATAGCAAAATTCTCCATATCCGGAACCCGGCTCCGCGCCCGAATAGCTGAAAATATGCGCCGATAAAAAAGGATTTTACCATTCAGACGATGATCAATGCCGATTGCAAAAAAGTATACGTTAACACAGTGAAAAATAGAGTTTTAGCATTCTTCGAATTTTGTCAGAAATTCGTTTTTCTCTCTTACAAACATTCGGTTCTCAGCTGAATCGGCGGGTTGATACACTATCATGTCTTGTCCGTCATTTTCATTCGTGCAATTTTTCGCATATCCTATGAGTACGTAAATATTTCCTGATTTTTTATGTCTATATGTTTTCAAAATTGAAATTCTCCAAATGGGTTTTTGTTTTTGCCACATTGCTCAAACAATCGAAAGACCATCAACATTTGCCATTTGTATGCGAACTAGGGTTTCGCATCGATCCAGAAAATGCACCAGCTAGGAAAAATTGACCTGAATAAATGCCTTCCTGACATTTCCTTTAATACTAATCTTTGCTAAGATGAACCCATTCAGGAGATTCATTCATGCGTTCGTTTTCTGTTCCCACTAGAGAAGAAGTATCACCCACAAATCAAAAGTTATTCGACAATTTAAAAGTAGGTTTGGGATTTGTTCCGAATCTGTATGCCACCATCGGTAAGTCTTCCAATGCGTTACAATCCTATCTTACCCTTCAGAACGCAAAGAGTTCACTGACCGGAAAGGAGAGGGAGGTCATTAACCTAGTCGTTAGCCAATTCAACAATTGTAAATATTGCCTAAGAGCTCATACAACCATTGGCAAGATGAAAGGATTTACTGATGGTCAAATAATGGACATTCGCAAATCCACGGACAATTTTGATATGAAAATACAGGCATTATCTCGACTCGTTAAATCCGTAGTTGAAACTCATGGAAGGCCAGATGCGAATTTACTAGAAGCTTTTTTTTCAGCCGGCTATACTGAAGAAAATATGGTAGATATGTTAGTCGTCATTGGATACAAAATAATATCTAATTATCTTCATGGCATCACGCAGATACCGATCGATTTTGAACTAGCACCTGATATTAAATGAATTATTAGCAAATTTTTAGCTAACTAAGTGCTGTTAAAAATATACAGAGGAAGTTAATTTGAGAATTACAATTTTAATTTTTATCGTGTTCGGATACTGCAGTATTGTTGATCCAAGTGAGAAGAAAGATTCGAAAAATTCGGAGCTATTGAGTTTGATCGCATTATCTACAAATTCGATTAATACAACGCAAGCGTTAACCGACGTAGCGCTTTACAAAGACTCAGTAGATTTGTCATCGCTTTCAATTTTTCCTAATACGCCTTCCACGATTTTTAATTCTGGCATTTCTGATCGTGCTCATGGTGATTCCATTTTGATGAGAGTAAACGGTGTGGCAAAGAACTCGATCGATGCTTCTGCAAAGAAGCCGATAAATGGATCATTTTCCGATGGTTCCTTGATCGTGAAAGAACGATACTCAGGTGGCACATTAGTTCAGATCATCTCTATGAAAAAGCAAGCAGGTTTTACAAGTGGATGGGCATGGGGAGAATATTCTCCATCTGGCAGTGTTCAGTATTCAGTAAATTTAAATGGCGCGGGATGCATCAATTGTCACACAAGAAGCGGTGGTGCTACCAAGGATTATGTTAGAATATTTGAATATTAATTACAGATTTGGTTAATTATTTTGATTTAGCTTGGATTACGTTGATACATTGTATACTCGGAGTGATATTATCACAAAAGAAAATTTACGTAAACCGTAGTTTGCGATCAATGCGAGTATAGAATTAGGCTTAGAAACCGAATTACCTTGGCAGTATATACTGGCATATTTATAAAAATATACTCCTTCTTTAAGGAATCCATACATGGAAAACAACACTTTCAATTTTATAGGAACCATTTCTGGCCCTTGGAAGGTTTTACAAATGAACACTCTGCTAGGTGAAGGTCTTGAAGAGATTCCTTACCTGCGAATGGAGCAAAGCAACTTAAACTCGCAGTCCGATGATATTTGGACACTCAAAGGATTCACGAGTAATATCCGCTATGCTGTAAAAGAGGAGAAAGAAAAACTGGCATCCGTACAGGAAGGATTGGGTCGTCAGCAGGCTAGCCTTGCCGCCCTGATCCCAATTCGTAAAAATGAGATATGGTGGAATCTTGCGCAGGATGAGCGTAGGAAAATTTTCGAGTCAGATTCTCATCACACAGAGATTGGACTAAAATACTTGCCCGCAATTGCACGTAAATTATTCCATTCGAGAGATCTCGGTCAGCCTTTCGATTTCCTGACTTGGTTTGAATTTGCCCCAGAACATAAGGCCTTGTTTGATGAATTGTTAAGTGTTTTACGCAATACGGAAGAATGGAAATATATTGATCGTGAAATTGATATTAGACTTCAGAGAATTTAAAAACATCGCGTCGACGAAAAGCTAATTATTTACCACATAGAAAGTATGGGCGTAGCTACCTGTTCCATACGATATTTATGGAAATCAAAATTTCATTGATCATAAGATAAATTTTTTTTATTTATGATTAATGGAAGGAGATACAAATGAAATATACTTTAACATTTGAAATGAGCAGGGCCAATAAAGATGAATTATTCGTTCATGGGTCTCCAGAAGGACTAACATTTTTTGCCAATTCTTTATTAAAATTAGTTGAGGACACGAAAGATGGGTCATTCAATGATTCTCATTTTTTCAGTAACAACTGGGGAGGTTCAGAACTTACTTCTGAATTGCAAGATATTGATGCGATTTTAATCCATCATGTCAAAGTGTTTTGCTGGAATCATCCGGAATGATGATCTATAAACTGAAGTCAGTCGGCGCGAGTTATAGCTATATTTATTTCTCTAAACACCGATCTTTTTGCCCGCAATCTCCATTTAAGCGCATATTTCGAATCAACTAGTTTTGTTTCAAAAGCATAAAGGAATAAATTAATTACCAATTAATTAATATAAGATGATAATAGTCCAAAGAAAGCCATTGTAAAGATAGGATTTTTTCTTAATAATTTAATAATTTTAAGGTACCTCTTTCTTTTTTTACTTTCTATTCAATTTCGAATCATGGGTGCGATCGAAGAAAAGAAGATCGAAAGTTTCGCAAGATGGAGAAGAGAAAAAATATTTTTACTATATGTTATAATAAAAGAAAAAATGTATTGGAATTATGCTTAAATCATCAGAAATTTATTTGATACGAGCTAAATCGATTCTTTGTATCGGTAATCTGAAACGAATATTGAGTATCCAAGTTTGATATTGGGACAGGTTTTTTGAATTAAAATTTCGAATTCATGGTGGTTCGAACCGAAATATTTTAAAAATTAGGAGTACGTAGTTATCATTTTGTTAGTAGAAAATAAGCTAACAAAAATTTACATGATCATTATTTTTTGCAAATATTCCAAAGTCTACTTTCTTTCTTCGCCTTACTAAAAAAGATAGACAAGTGTTAAACAGTTAACAGATATGTAATCTAGGCTCAATACTTCATTCGATGTAGTGAACTAAACTTTAATGAAAGATTTGGAAAAAAAAGATATGAAAACTAGAATTCTCTTGGCATTATTGGTAATTTCAATAGACAACTGCGGGTTATTTCCACCAAACACAAGTAATGGATCTACAGCAGAGTTAATACTTCTTGCGCAGGTTGGAGCGAACATTGGAAATGCGCAAGGATCAAATGCAACTTCTGTTTCTACACCGGTATTTTCTCCTACACCCGGTCATGTTACTACAGCACAAAGTAACATCACAATCACAACTTCCACTCCTGGAGCTTCCATCTATTACTCCACAGACGGAACAACTCCAACTACCGCCTCTACCGTCTACACATCAGGACTTGGCCATATTTGGTCTATCGCTGGCAAAACGATAAAGGCAATTGCTGTTAAATCCGGAAGCACTGACAGTGCAATATCGACTGCAGAATACTCCTATTCTCCTTTGAAAAGTGGTCAAACCACGTCCTTTGTCGCGGGTGATGATGGATCCTCTCAGCTGGGAGTTGCTAGAAGCTATACGAATAATGGAGATGGAACCGTTACAGATAACGCAACGGGTTTGCTTTGGCATAAATGTGCTCTTGGACGGAGTGGAGAAAGTTGTACCGGAAGTCATTCAGGCCTAAACTATGCGGCAGCACAAAGCGCTTGTCAGGGTCTGACAACGGCAGGGAAAACCTGGCGATTGCCAACGAGATATGAGTTGGAAACACTTCCTGACTTTGGAACATCCGGTCCTGCGATCAATGTCGCCGCACTACCGGATTCGGCAGGTAGTACTGGCGATGAATATTGGACGACGACTACATATACTCGCAATTCAAATACTGTATGGGGGGTTTGGATTCGAAGTAGTGGCACTAGTAGCGGGCAGAACACTGGGGTAACTAGGACAGCTCGCTGTATCGCAGGTTCTGCGCAAAATCCCCTCATTCAATTTGTCGATAACGGCGACGGCACAGTCAAAGAGAAACACTCGGGCTTGGTCTGGCAAAAATGCTCTGTCGGTCAAACTAACAATGCCTCCTGTTCAGGAGTAGCATCAACAGTTCAATGGACAACTGCTCTAACGACTTGCAGCAGTCTCAGTCTTGCTGGCAAAACATGGAGATTACCTTCGATCAAAGAACTAACAACGATCGTGAATTCAACGGTCGCATCAGGAGCAGCAATAGATACAACAGTTTTCCCGTCTACAGTTGCTAACGGTTATTGGAGTTCTACTACTCGAGCAGCAGATAGCGTGGCAGGGTGGATTGCGAATTTTACCGATGGCAGTGTTTTGTTTGAAACCAAAACGAATACCGGTCTAGTTCGATGTGTCTCAGGACCATAACCAAGTCGACCATATGGGACACTGGGAGATTCAAAAAAGTCCCATTAGGTTAATTCGATTTGCACCAAATTATCACTTCATATTAAGGATTAAAATCTTCGTTAGGAATTTCAGCAAATTTTGCCTATCCTTTCGGGCATACTAGATCAGCGCGTATAAAGGCTAACGTACCCGCTTCCGTTATTCTCGAATACACGTTTCCATCGACTTCTATTTTATAAAAGGTGTCTACCTACATCGAGTCACGATATTGATGCGATTTTAATCAATCATGTCAAAGTGTTTTGCTGGAATCATCCTGAATGATGATCCATAAACTGAAGTCTATTCTTAAAAAACATTCTGCACATTATTATATTCAAACGCGTACTTATTTAACCTTATAGGACTTTGGTAGTGGTATTTCTTGTTCAAAACAGAGCCAATGTTTACAGATACATCGCGGGGTTACGAAACCTCGACTATCTTTTGTTGGTTTTATTGAATTCGAACCTGATGCTTCCTTTAAGGAAAATAAAAACTCAAGCGCATACTTGAAGTATCAAAAAGAGTTAGAAGCTTCAAAAACAAAGGAAACATTAGTTACAAATGGAAATTTAGCGAATTTTATTCTGATCCAATTGGATGAAAAAGGAAACGAAATCAAGGAAGAAGGATTATTCAGCAAAACTCGATTAGGTGAATTTGGTATCAGACAGCAAGATTTAAAATCAGGAAAATATAAAGTTCTCAGCATGGAAGATTACGAAAACAATAAAGGGAAACAGATTACCTATACAACGAAGAAAGAAGGAGAGGATCATGTAATCATTCCAGGTGGAGGAGTTGCAGTTCTTTGCCGAAGCGAATCTGGAAGATTTCGAGTTTTGCATATTTCGGAAAAAAATCTACAAGAGTTCGAATTTGTTGCACCACGTAAAGTCTATGCAGATGAATTATCAAATAAATGTGGTTATGCTATTCCTTAATTTATGGTTAGTCTTGGATAAACAAAATCATTTCTACTTTGAGAATTTGTATATTGGAATTTCTTTACTCAAACCTTTTAATAAATGTTCTTCCATCTTTAATTTTCCATTCTGAACGAGCTCATCTACCTTTGGGAAATTAAATATTTCGCGAGTAAAGCAAATCTCCTCTCCCTCTGCAACGCCTTGGACTCGGGCCGCAATATTGACAATTTGTCCAAAATAATCGATCCGTTCATTCAATGTAACAGCAATGGAAGAACCTGAATGAATTCCGATTTTTAATATTATTTCTTTATTATGTTGCCTTTGATTGAAATTTTCTATAGCTTCTAACATTTCAATGGATGCTTTCATCGCATCATATGGATTGAGAAAGGAGGCCATGATCGCATCTCCAATTGTTTTAATCAAAACTCCTGAGTTTCGAACAATGACTTGAGCCACTTCATCAAAATGTTGTTGGACTAAGGAAAATGCTTTCAAATCACCAATTCTTTCATATAAGCTAGTTGATCCTTTTAAATCAGTAAATAATAACGTTACATCTTTTATAGATAATCCAGAGGCTCCAACTATATCTTCTCCTTTAAAAATATCCCTGAATGTTTTATTATTTAACAGAGTTTTTGCGGTTAAGTATGGATCAAATTCTACATTGAACTTTGATGTCAGAAAATCTTCATCCAATTGGTAAACGGAAAAAGGAATTTTTAAATTCGATTTGTTTATTATTCCAAATTTATAGTTTCCTGGTTTGATTTCATATTGATTAACAGTAAGCTGATCATTTTCAAAGATTGCTTTAATTTCATTCGTATCATTCTTTGAATCTTCTTTCACTTGAATTAGAAAATCAGCATGGTGAAAAAGATCATTTCCTTCCAAAAACCCTTTTTCTGCTACTAGATCAGCTTCGATCGTTTCCCCGGGTTCAATAAATTTTAAAAATCTTTCACGATTTCTAAAAAAAACTGTAAATTTATTTCCTAATCCTGGGATCTTTCCTTCACGAGAAAAAAGATATTTATATTGATAGTCCTCAATTGTTAGATTGAGGGGATCATGGAAGGAAATCTTTCTAATATCTGGATGAATTGTAAAAGATATCTTTATGGAATCATCTATATAAGTCTGATAATCTCTTCTGCAGAATTCGCAATGATATTGATTTTGCACATGTAATAACTTATTGAAATTCTTAACTGGATCTCCACACCTGGGGCAAAGTAACAGCCATTCCATGAAAAATATCCCAGCTTTTGCGGAATATAAAAAAAGATCTATTGACTGGTTTTCACTTAACGAGTGATCTTTTGCAAAATAATATGGATTGATCCTGAATAAGCTTAAATCATCGCTTTCTTTTATAAAATTTTCTAATAGATTGACTAAATTTTGATCTAATTGCTTTTCAGAAAGAAAGGATTCTGTTTTTTTTAAAAAATTTATATGATTCATATATTGATTATGTTATTCGAACTCTCTTAACGATAGTCGTCCCAGGTCTATAGGTTTTTATTGAATAATGCCTGCCATATGTAAAAGCCGAAGAAACTCATAAAAACAAAACCATCTTTCCCGCATGAATGCGAAAAAGATGGTCAATTGTTTTGTTGGTGTCTAGATATTTTGAAGTATTCCCCAAAATTTACATTACCTTTTTTGAATTTGTCGAGCTTCTACGCTACCGTCTTCATTCAAAATTGGACATCCTTTTGAAATTTCTACTGCATCGTTAATGTCTTTTGCATTTACGAGTAAGTAGCCGCCAACCATTTCATTTCCTGTGGCATAGAGACCATCTGAAACTACTTTTTTTGAACCTTTCACATGTTTGCCAGAAACTTGAAGTGCATCGCCTCCAGCAAGAATTCCTTTTTCTGCAAGTCCTTGCATCCAATCATTCCAGGTTTGAATGATGTCCATCTCGGCTTGTGAATTAGCAGTGGAAACATGAGTATTACCACCTCTGAAAATAAGAATAAATTTTTCCATTTTACAATCTCCCTTTGATTGATCTTTTACTTGCAAATGACAAGCACAAAAATCAATATATTTACTTGCAATTTGAAAGTAAAGAAAAAAATATTCGCTATGGATGATAAAAAGAAGATTCGATCGAGCTGTGCAATATCTCAATCGCTGGATATTTTTGGAGATAAATGGTCTCTCTTAATTATTAGAGATTTGGTTTATTTAGGCAAGGAAACCTATGGAGATTTATTGAAAATGGAGGAAGGTATTGCTACCAATGTGTTGGCAGATAGGTTGGTATTGTTAGAAAAAGAAGGAATCGTAACAAAAGAAATTTTTGCTGGAAGTAAATCAAAATTCAAATATAAACTAACTCAGAAAGGTATTGATATTTATCCGATTATCATGGAGATGCTGTTCTGGGGCGTTAAATACTATGAAGTAAAGCCTGAACAAAGACTGGTTGCTAAATTTAATAAACAAAAGAGAGATGCTTTTGTAGAAGATGTAATGAAGAAGCGCATGAAAGAGTTAGCTGGAAAGAGTTAGTATTTTATTTACTAGAGCAGATATTTGTAAGAGATTCTTCAAGAACGATATTTTTAATACAAATGGCTCTTGCGTCGACGCGAGTGCCGACTATATTTTATCCATGCTCAAGGTCTTTTCTAATCAAGATCGTAATCCATGAAATCCATCTTTCATTTGAAGCGAATAATAACAAATTTTCTCGTATAACTTGAAAATTTGATTTCTTTCTTTTTTCAGTAAACTAGTTGAATCTATTTGCGATTTGAAATCGCCAAGCCAGAGTGCCTGATCTAATCCCTAAAATATAAAAAAGGGAGTTAAAAAAAAATAGAAGATAAAATTTTATTACAAAGATTTCAATTTTGAATTTTATCTTTATCCATTTGAAAGTATACATAAAGTAATTCAACTATAACTTTAATCGAAACCCAAATGCTGCACACTAACGCCGAAATGGAATTGGGTAAAAGCCAAAGTAAAAATAAGATTATCGGTAATGAAAAAAGTAAAGTACCTTGCAATAAACCAATTCTCATCGTAAGTATTCCAAAGTAATATTCATAATTATTTCTAAAATATTCCTTTTGAGCAAAAAAAAGAAAAAGATACAGAATCTGAAAATAAATAAAAACTAAAATACTCGCTCCAACCGGTGAAAATATATAAGTAATCCAAGTAATTTCCTGATCCGGGATTAACTCAAACAATTGAAAGGAAAATAAATCAATCCATCCTTCCAAATTGGGATTATTTGTTCCTGGAAAATTTATTAATCTAGTTATTATCGGTAGAAGAATGAATAGATGTGCCCCCATAAACAAACCGTAGATTAAAATTGCCAGCATAGTTAAGTTTATTGCCTGGTTTATTCCTAAAGATTTGCTGTTCTCTTTTTGAAATTTCCAAGCTGCAAAAAATATTTTAGGCAAATTAAATACTGCAATGATAATGCTTTCAAACCCATACAACCAAAGTATTTTGGAAAGAGTCCAATGAAAAAATAAAACTCCGAAAAACGGAATACAATTTGCTACTAAAATAAAAAACATGGTTAGGCTTCGATTCCGTTTGGTATAAAAGCCAAGACTATGAAATAAAATATTTTGCAAGATTTTCAAAATCATAATTTAACCAGTTTTCCTACATTTACATTTTGAAATAAATCCTTTTATGTATGAAGCTATTGCCAACTTTTTTACACACCAAGACAAATTCTCAATTTGCTTATATACCCGGTGCGGAGATCCCTAGAAAACCATAATTTGAATAAGAGGAATTCCTCTGATTAGACGATATGACTAAGTCTATAATTCGCTGATGAAAAAATATACAATGTAAGCGAAGCAGAAACTCATTTTTCTCAACTTGTGCCTGAAACGAATTTGGGAATGGAAATCTCAATTGCCATCTCCTAATTTTTTCATAACATCAATGGAAACAGTATAGAGTTAGTTTGGCTCAAAGACATCATTAACACTTGAATCTTCGACTAATTCTGATTTCATAGCTTCATCTTTTTGGTAAAGATATTACGGTATGACAGGAGAAACCAAGTTTACATATCAGATTATAGCTTGAATACAAAGAAATTGGATCTCAATTAAAATATCATTTTCTACGAGAAATCATTAGCATACAGATTTTCATCAAAAGGTCAAAATAATCTTAAAAATGGAGTATAATTTCCACCTTATACTTGCTATCTAATGTAGCCTCAAAAAATTCTCCCCCAATTGATGCTATTCTCTCCCGAATTGTACGACTACCATTGCCTTTGCTATGCTTGTTAGCATCCCAAATAGAGTGTGAAGAAAATTTAATAATTATATAATCCTTTTCGAGAGTCACACCCCAAATAGAATTTCCGATTCCATATTTTAGATCATTATTTACAAGTTCCGACAATGCATTTAGCAAAATAGGATATTTGTCCTTGCCTGACTTGATCGGCTTAAAATTTACATACTCATTAAAAAATATTTTTCTTCCAGCTTTCGTGTATCTTCGAAGCAAAAATAAATTTAAGCCTTCCTGAAAATTTGATTCAATTTCGCTCATATCTTCAAAAATGAGAAGTCTATTTCGTAAACTATCCAAAACATCCTTCATCGAATGGCTTATCTTATTTTTTGAAATCGGATCGGTCTTTAGATCGTTTAATTGGAAAGATAAATCTAATAGCTTTCCGCCTAAATTATCATGAATATCAGCAAAGATTGATTCTCGTTCTTTATGAATTGCAAGTTCAGAATTTAATTTTTCCTTTTCTTTTTCCCAATTCAATTTTTCCATTTCCCGTTTGTGTTTTTCTACTAACTCGAATTTACGCCTGTATGTAAAAAACCCCATCAAGCCGTAGAATACCAAGAATGCGAAATCCGATGAATAAAAATGTTCATCATATTTAGAAAATAGAATGTAGTCAGTAATAAAAGATGTATAGGTAAGTCCTATGAAAACGAATAAAACAAACTCAAGCTTATGATTCCAGGTAAACTGAAGAGACTTAAAAAAAGCAAAAGAAATTTCTTTCGCTCTGTGGTCTTTATAACTTTGTACAAAGTCTTTCAATCCAGTATAGCCAATTCTATAAAAAACAAGATAGGGAAAAGAGACCATCGCAATGTTTCCGGCAATATTCAACAAAAATGGAAATGTATAAGCATGCGGAAGGCAAAGTTTGATTAGGGATAAAGGAATGAACAAAACGCATGTTATTTTAGTTAAAATGTGTGCTTTATCATCAATCAATTGATTGATAAATAACATCATGATCCCAGGCAAAAGGAGGTAAGAGATGGTAAGGAAATTTTGTTGAATATAAGAATCCTCAATTAAAATGAATGCATAATGGCTGTCAAAAAAACGATAAATGCCAAAAGCTAACACTCCGAGAGAAAAATATAAGTTAAATCTTTGTTCAGGATGTAAAAAATAAAAAATTAAATAAATCAAGAAGAGTAAAAAATAAGATATTTGAATGCATAACCGGAGGAAATCAATTTGCCTAAAAGTTATTTTCTCAATTTCATCAATTTCTGGTGAATTTAAAAAAACACCTAAGTAATAATCACGTATATCACCTACTAGATGAATATGCAAAATGTTTTCACCTGTTTGGAAAAAATGAGATGGAATATAAATCATGGGAAAGCGTGTTGCTTTGTGTATTTGAACTTTTCCCTTCTCGTCTAAAAATAACTCGGATTTCAAAAGTTTGCCATTCAAGTATATCTCCCAATTGATTCCGATTCTTTCAAAGAATAAACCATATTGCAGATTTTGATTAGGCAAGTTTTCTAAATGAAAGCTCGTACTAACTGTAAAGTGATCTGCGATTCTCTCGCTTAACGATATAGTCTCATTCGCCTCTTCAAACTTTTTAAGATAGAGATTTTTGATTCTAATTGATTTAAAGATTTCATCCTGGAATTTGATCTGCTTGCATTCGGAGCAATTATTAAAATCTGACTCCACCCAGGAAGATTGAAAGCCCTCGCGAACAAAGAATTGATTATTAGAAAGATCTATCGGAAAACCGAGCAAACCAGTATTACTTAAAATAGACAGAAAAAAAATACTTAGTAAAATTCTCATTTTATAAATAGCTAACTTTTACCTTTTAATAATTGATGTTGGTGATTTATCTCTAGTTTTTTATATATATTTCGAATATGCAAGTAGAAGGTTTGATCATCGATTCCAATCGATTCGGCAATTTCTATAGTAGAAAAACCTGAGGAAAGGTTTTTCAAAATTTGAGCCTCTATTTCCGTTAATTCTATTTTCTCAGCGGTATTTTTTCTTAAGTCTTTAAAAAAACTGGCCACACGACACGCGATTGTTGGGGTAATGAAAGCCCCGCCATTTAATAAAATTTCTAAGATGGAATCAAATGAATCTATATCATCTTTGCATAAATACCCAGTAGCACCAAGTTTTAATGCTTCAAATATTTTATCTTCTGCTACAAATCCCGAAAGAATTAGTTTTGGAATTGTCAATTGGCGAATTTTTGCCTCACCGAAAAATTGAATCCCATCCATATCCGGCATACGGTAATCGACAATCAGGAAATCAATCTGGGACAGAAAATGATTTGTGAGGGCATGACT
>VYMD01000713.1_pt1 | contig 15040 bp, 13 predicted proteins | sample 5115311 | NCBI WGS metagenome assembly VYMD01 (sample SAMN12291779, study PRJNA351875) | freshwater metagenome | isolation source: freshwater lake | place: USA: Michigan, Wintergreen Lake | collected 2013-08-08
TCACCTGGTCGCTGGTGAACCTCAGCGCGCTCTACGAGCGCCGCCGCTGGGCGAATCTTAGCGAGACGCTGCGGCTGGCCGTGGTGGCGGGGCTGGGCGTGCTGATGATCGTCGTGGGCTCGGTGGCGATGGGCGTAGTGCTGGTGGGGCTGATGGGGCTGAGCGCTTGGGGCCTGTGGGCGGCGCTGCGGGCGTCGTAGCCCTCGGGACTATATTTGAGATGAACTACAACTAAACATTCTGATGCTGAACAAACGGATAGCTTTCATCGTGATGGCGCTGCTGCTGAGCGCCGCGCAAAGCCGTGGGCAAGCCGAGCTGGTGCGGGATATTTGGCCTGGGTCGGAGAGCTCCTTTCCCAACGGGCTTTTTCGCTATCGAAACGAGATACACCTGTATGCCGCCACTTTGAATGTGGGCCCGCGCAACTTCTCGTATTCCCCTTCTACGGATTCACTGCGGCCACGTCGATTGTTCGACTCCGGGGGCGAGGCTGAGTTTGCCTATCCCGTTTTAGTGCGTGATGGTTTTGCTATTGGGTATGCCCGTTCGTCACGCTACGGACCTCCCTTTTTTTCGCGACTGGTTTATGCTGACTTAGACAGTGATCAGCTCACGCCCATCGACTCCGTATTCACCGACCCGATCTATTATGCCTACATAGATACTTCAGGAGGATGGCTTTGGGAGAGCACTATCGGCTATACGGACTCTAGCTTTTCAAGCTCAAGGTCGATATCGATGCGGGTGTATGAGCCTCAGGCGCGTCGCTGGCACCGCATCTACCCGTTCGCGAACAACCCTCTCGGCACTGATACCTGCTATTTCAACTCAGCCGTTCGCTTGGGCTCGCACTGGCTCTTTGCTACATATACGCCACGGGGTGAGTCTGTGCTCTCGTATGATGTGACGAGTGGGCTGGTGGGCCTGGTGTCGAATGATGTTTCGAATGCCCGCTCGTTGTTTCCCGCGTATCCAGAGTATGCTAGCGCGCGGTTTGGCGGTCGCTACTTCACGGTGCTGACCGTGATAGACTCTGGAAGCTTTCGGCAGAATGGCGAGCTGTTTGAGTATTTGCCCGCGCAACGAAGGCTTGTTCGCGTGATTCCAGCTAGTTCAACGGAGAATGAGCGGTGGCTGGGGCGACCGACGAAACTCGGCAACCTGTTACTCATGTCGAGTCTGAGCCGAGAGGTGAATAGTCGGGCGGGCGTGATCGCCTATGAGCCCGGCACTGGCCGCCATCGCCGAATCGCGAGTTTGTCGTCTTCGCTGCAGGGTTTTTACATCGAAAACCTGATTCCAGTAGGTAATACGGTTTACCTCGAGGCGAGGCCGCGATATAGCCCCGGCGTGTCAAGCATCTTTGTTATGTGTCGTTTTGAGTTGCCCGCCGGCTTTACTCTGAGTGACACTAGCTCCACGTTTGAGATTCGGCCAGTGGTGATTCCTGCGCTCAGCGCGGGTGACACGCTTAGCTTCGGTTTGAGTGGTGTGTCGGGCGACTGGCTGTCTATCGTTGCCAACTTGAGTCGCGCCAACCCACTGCGAACAGATGTGTATGCCCTGCATCTGCCGACAGGCCGCTGGCTGTCGACGCGCAGCATGGCTTCTTCCACCAGAGGTGGCCCAGCAGGATGGTATGTGCTACCTGTTGAGTTCGACGGAGATTTGTATTTCGCTGCCCAGCGCGATGACGTGGGGTATGAGCTCTTCCGCTTTAACTCAGATGGACTGACCCCGCTTGAGCCAGAGCCCGGCAAACGTCTTTTTTCGCTCAGCCCGAACCCCACCACGGGACGGATCGTGCTGACCAGCCAAGACGGCGTAGGTGAGGTGAGCTATCGCGTGCTCAATGGGATGGGTCAAGAAATCGCGGCAAGGACCGCCGACCGGGCGACCGTGGAGGTGGAGCTAAGCCGCACGCTCAGCGCAGCGGCACCAGGTCTGTATCTGGTGCACCTCAGTGCCGTGGGTCGCAGCGAAGTGCACCGCGTGCTGAGGGCATCGAACTAAGCGCGGTTAGCTGAGCGTCACCACGACCTTGCCGACGGGGTGGCCGGTCTCGAGCTGGGCGAAGGCCTCGCGCACCTGCGCTAGCGGATAGACCCCCGCCACGAGGGGTCGGACCTTACCCGTGTCGATGAGCGCGGCGGCGAACTTGAGGTGTTCGTCGGCGCGGTTAACGACCAGCATGGGGCAGCGGCGGCTGCTGAGCAGCGGGCCCAGCAGCGAGCGCAGCACGATCTCGACGTTGGGCAACGTGGCCACATAGGTGCCGTCGGGCACGAGCAGGCGCGTGGCGCGGCCATAGCTGAGCGCATTGGCCGTGTCGAAGACCACGTCGAAGCGGCGGCCGAGCGTGGTGAGGTCGGTGGCGGTGTAGTCCACCACCTCGTCGGCGCCGAGGCGGCGAAGCAGGTCATGCTGCTCGGCGCGGGCGGTGGCCGTCACGTGCGCGCCCAGCGCGCGCGCCACCTGCACGGCGAGGTGGCCCACGCCGCCGGTGCCCCCGGTGATGAGCACGCGCTGGCCGGCCTTGAGTCGCGCTTCCTTTCGCAGGCCCCGCACGGCCGTGACGAGCGTCATGGGCAGGGCCGCCACCTCGGCATCGCTGAGCCCCGGCGGGGCGGGCACGAGGTCGGCGGCCGGTACGATCACCTGCTCGGCGAGGCCCGCGGCTGTGGGCTGGCCCTTGGGCGCCTTGAGATGGCAGAGCACCATCACCCGCTGGCCGATGGCAGCAAGGTGACGCGCGCCGGGCCCCACGGCCTCGACCACGCCACACACGTCGTGCCCCGGCACCCAGGGCCACTGACGAATGGGGTAGAGCGCCTTGAGCGCGCCCGAGGCGACCTTGTGATCAAAGGGGTTCAAGCCGCAGGCGCGCACGCGGATGCGCACCTGACCCGGGCCGGGCTCGGGGGTGGGCAGCTCGAGCAGCTGCAGCTGGCTGGCGGGGGCATAGGCGGTGGCGGCGGCGGCTCTCATGGACGGGTGGGGATGCTCATGGCAAGTTCGCCCCAGATGCGGCTCGTGGGCCATTCGGGCCGCCGGTGGATGCGTTCTTGACACGGGTTAGGCGCGGCGCGCACAGCCGTGCGGAAATGTTCGCGCGATTTCCACCCCTACAGCCCGCGCGCCCTGCGGAACTTTTGACTGCCGAAAGCCCGCCTCGCCCCCACCTGCCCAGCCCCTGCCCCATGTCAACCCAGCGCCAGATTCAACACGACTCGGCCCAGCCCGGTCCGCATCCGATGCTCTCGCCCGAAGAGGTGGTGCTGCTGCAGCTGCGCGCGCTGAAGTCGAACGACGACAGCGACCGCGGCATCGGCCTAGCCTATCGCTTCGCCTCACCGGAGAATCTGGCGTACACGGGTCCGCTCGAGCGCTTCGCGCGCCTGCTGCACGAGCCCGCCTATGCGCCGATGCTGAACTACCTGACCGAAGAGCTGGGCCCTGTGCGCATCGACGGCCACTCGGCCACGCTGCGCGTGACGGTGCTGGCGCGCGACCGCCAACGCGTGGCCTATTGCTATTACCTCTCGCGGCAGGAGCAGGGCGAGCTGAGCGGCTGCTGGCTGGTGGACGGCGTGTCGCGCGAGGCCGAGCCCCTGCCGGCGGTGAGCGAAGACCTGGCCCGCCGCACCGACCGCCTCGAGCTGCTCTTCGGCGAGCTGCGCCGCCCCCAGGCGCCGCCGAAGCTGCAGCTGATCGAAGACGAAATCTGGGCCCTGTGGCTGCACCACGACGAGCCTGAGCTGCGCACGCTCATGGAGCGTGGCCTCGAGTCGCTGACCGAGCGCGACTATGATGCGGCCCGCGACACCTTCGGTGAGGTGATCGCGCGCGACCCGGCCTTCGCCGAGGGGTGGAACAAGCGCGCGACCACGCACTACCTGCGTGGCGATTTCAAGCGGGCGCTCGACGACGTGGCGGTGGTGCTGCAGCTCGAGCCGCGGCACTTCGGCGCGCTGTCAGGGCAGGCCACGATCTATCTCGAGATCGGCATGGGCCGCGCGGCGCTGCGCAGCCTCGAGCGCCTGCGGCGCATCACCCCCCACTCGGCCGCCCTGCTCGAGCGCATCGCGGCCCTGCGGCAGCGGTTGGGGGAGTAGAGGCTACTCAAGGGCTATACGCACAGTGGCCGGAGCTCTCGCTCCGGCCACTGCGGTTTGGGGGTGTCGCGCGCATTAGCGGGCGACGGGGGCCTTTTCGAAGATGTCGTTGAAGCGGCGCTCGGGGCGGCCCACCCAGCTCTTCTTGTGGTAGCCGTAGCCAGCGATGAGCGGCAGGGCCACCGTGGCCTCGCTGAACACCATCTGCTCATAGACCACGTCCACCTTGCCCCACGAGCAGGCCTCTTTGAGCGTCGAGCCCGAGAGGGCGCCGTCGCGCTCGTCGGCCACCGTGATCTGGATGGCGTATTTGTGCATCGGGGCATCCTGACCGATGACCTCGGTGGCCACCACGACGTCTTGGATGAAGTTCTTGGGCACACCGCCACCGATCATGAGCAGGCCCGACTCTGGGTTGCGCAGTTTGGTCTGCGTGAGCTCCCAGAAGTCGCCGGCGGTGTCGATGGTGACGTGGGGGCCGGTGGGGTTGTCGTTGCGGTGCATGACGAAGCCAAAACCCGCCGAGCAATCGGAAAAGGCCGGGCAGAAGATGGGAACACCCTTTTTGTAGGCCGTGTAGACAATCGAGTCTTTGCGGTAGGGGGCGTACTTCTCGTCGGACTCGAGGAAGCGGCCCATCTCGACGATGAACTCGCGGCTGGTGTAGGGGCGGCGCTCGAGCACATGGTTGCAGATGTGGCCGATGACGTCGTCGCAGATGCGCAGGTCTTCTTCGTCGATGAAGGTGTCGTAGATGCGGTCGATCATGAGCTCGCGCATCTTGGTGTCGTCAACGAAGGGTGTGCCGACGTAGTGCTTGAAGCCTAGGGCCTCGAAGAAGTCTTGGTCGACGATGTTGGCGCCGGTGGAGACGATGGCGTCGACCATGTTGTTCTCGAGCAACTGCACGATGACCTTTTTCAGGCCAGCCGAGATGAGCGAACCGGCGAGGGTCAGATAGACGCAGGTCTCCTGGTCGCCCAGCATGCGGTCATAGATCTGGGCGGCGCGGCTGAGGTTGCGGGCCTGGAAGGCCATGGCGTCCATGCCGTCGACGAGGGTGACGGGGTTGAACGTGTTCAGATCGAGGTGCTCGATGGTGCGCGAGAGGTACTCTTGCTTCGTCATCGCAATGGGATTAACGGGGGTTGAGGATGAAACAAGGTAGCGTTGCGGCGCATACCAGGCCGGATGAACCCGCAAAGGTAACGCAAACTTTACAGACGGGTCGAGCAGCCTCAGCCACCCGCGCGCAGGGGCACAAAGACGCGGCGGCCGTTGGTGACCTCATAGGACATCGTGCCCGCGCAGCGCTCGTCGTCGGGCGGCGCGGCGGCCTCGCAGAACTGCAGCAGCGAATAGACGGGCTCGAGGCTCTCAGGATCGACGTAGAGGTTGGCGCCGGTCATCTGCATCCAGACGACCTCGCCTGTGGCGCGCACGAGCCGGGTGAGAAAGGCCGTGCGCGAGGTGCGGCGGCCATAGGGGTCAAGCGTCTGATAGACTTCGTATGAGCGGCGGTGCAGCTCGACCACTGCTGCGCGGTCGCTGGGGTAGATCTGGGCGTGCACGCGCGTCAGGGGCTGGCCCTCATAATAAGTGGTGGGGTGGCCGAGAATGTCGGTGGTGTTGCGACTGGCGAGGGCGATGTGCTGCGTGCGCAGGTCGATCACAAACGAGCAGAAGCAGAGCCCGAGGCTGTGATAGACGATGGCCGGGTGGTGGGCCAGCTGCTCGAGGCTGGGCACCGGCTGTCGCGCGGCGTAGGCTAGAGGCTCAAACAGCGCATTGAGTTCACGCGCTTCGTCGGCACTGAGCGCATCGGGCGTGTGGGTCGAGGTGAGCATCACGCGGCAGGGCTTGTCCGTTTGTTCTCACAAAGAAGCGGCCAGGCGTGCGACTGGGGCTCGACGAGTTTCGCACCCACCCCTAGTGTGCTGCACCGACCCCTAGGGGCTTACCCTCACGACAAGAGCTCAGCAGCTCAGTGCGCTGCCTCAGATGAGTCGGCGCTCGAGGGCGTAGCGGACGAGCTCGGCGCTGTTTTTGGCGGCGGTCAACTCGAGCAGACGCTTGCGGATTTTATTCACTGACTCGGTGCTGAGCTCGAGCAGCACGGCGATGTCGCGGCTGGTCTTGCCCTGGGCGAGCAGGCGCAGCACCGATAGCTCGCGCGGCGTGAACTCGGGCGTGCTGCCGGTGCTGGGCAGGGGCACCACATAGAGCTCGCGGCGGCCCGGCTGGCGCTCATAGGACACCGCACAGGTGGGCAGCCCGTCAACCGAAGGCAGAGAGGGCAGCAGCAGCGAGAGGGCGATGATGGCCATGCCGTTGGCGGGGTTCACATAGAGCGGCGTCGAAACCGACTGAATCCACACGGGATCGCCCGAGCGGTGGACGAAGCGGTGGTTGAGCATGATCTGCCAGCTGCCGCGCACGTGGGGCTGGCTGTCGAGGTGGGCATAGCCAGCCTGGATCAACAGCAAGGTGCGCGACTGATCGACCGGGTGAATGCGCTGGTGCACCACGGCCACGGGAATGTCGACCCACTCGTCTGCGCGGATGCCGATCAGCGCCTCGAGACCCTTGCTGGCGCGCAGCATGCGGTCGCGCGGCAGGTCGTAGAGCAGGGTGGCGTAGAGGCCGTTCTGCGCGTGGTGGTCGAGTAGCAGGGGGTGATCAGCATAGGCCTCGGGCGGTGGCGCCTGACCGGCGTCGGCATAGCGCGCCATCATCTCGCGGTGGGCCTCAACCCAGTCGTGGTCAGAATGGTCGTTTTGCACGGTGATCAGTGACTATGCACCCACCAATTGTGGGCTAGGATTCATTTTGATTACCCCCTAAAACGGTGCAGAGTTTCGGCTAGCGTGGAAGACTCAAAAACTTAACCTCCAGTTCACAAGAGTCCCCTGAACAGGGGCATTAGTTCTAGGGAGGCTAGCGCGGCGGCTTGACGCGGTCTGGCACGATAAAGGCCCCCGGCACAACCAGACGCACGTCGCGCAGGGCTCGCTCAGCCTCGGCACGGGTGTAGAAATCGCCTAGGCGCACTTTGAAGTAGGGCCGGTCAAAAAAGTAGATGACCTCGCGCTGGGGGTAGAGGCTGCTCATCTCAGCGCGCGTGCGGCTGGCGGCGTCGCGGCTCGTGCCGCTGAACACCTGAATGCGAAAGCCATCAACGGCCGTCAGGGCCGTGTGATAATCGATGAATCGGGCCTGCAGCTCGCGTAGCTCGGGCGCCTGGGTGGTGGTCACGCTCAGGCGGCGAGGAATGGTGTCGCGGCGGGTGGGCTGCTCGATGGGCGGGGGGAGGCTGGCCAGCGGGTCAACGAAGGCCACGCGGCGTCGGTAGGCCTGCACGCTGACGGTCTCGCTGCGACGATAGGGCGCCAGGGTGTCGCGCTGGGCGGTGAGCGCCGAGGCGCCGAGCGTGAGCGCCGTGAGCACCAGCAGAACGAAACGACGTATCACAGGTGAATGGAAAGCACAAAGCTAGGCTACAGGAGGCTCGAGGTGCCGATGCGGTCAGCGCCCGCGGCGATCAGGGCATGGGCCTGCTCGGCGGTGCGGATGCCGCTCGAGGCCTTGATGCGCAGGTGTGGGGGCACCAGCTGGCGCAGGCGTGCTACCTGCTCGACCGTGGCGGGCGTGCCAGCGAAGCCCGAGCTCGTCTTGACATAGTGGGCGCCCTCGCTGGCGCAGGCCTGGCAGGCCAGCTCGAGCTCAGCGTCGGTGAGCAGGCCCACCTCGACGATCACCTTGAGCGTGCGCCCAGCGGCTTGAATGAGGCGAGCGATCAGGTGGATCTCGCCCTTGTAAGCGGTGAACTGCCCCGAGCGCAGCAGCGAATGGTTGGCCACGAGGTCGAGCTCGTCGGCGCCGTCGCGCAGGGCCTGCTCGGTTTCATAGCGCTTGGCGGGCAGGTTCGCATAGCCAAAGGGGAAGCCGATGACGGTGACCACGCGCACGGACGAGCCCACCAGCGCGCGTCGCGCCGCCTGGACGAAGGCCGAGGGCACACACACCCCCACATAGGCCGACGGGACCGCCTCGGCGCACAACTGCTCGAGCTCGGCCAGCGTGCAGCCGGGGCGCAGCAGCGTGTATTCGAGGTGGGGGGCGAGGCGGGGGTCGGGGGCCGCAGCCACAGCGGGGGCGTTCATTGGGGGGACAAAGAAAGCNNNGCGTTCATTGGGGGGACAAAGAAAGCCCCCTGAGCCGAGAATTCACGCGGTTGGCCCGAAGCCTTAAGCCGCGGGCTCTGGCGCGCGACGCTCGAGCAGCGACACGTGCCAGCGGGCCTCGACCCAGCCGCCCTCGCCGGGCCGCTCAGCGTGCTTGGGCCGCTGCCAGACAATGGTCACCACGCAGTCGAACGGGTGGCGCACAGACCCCAGCTGCAGGTATTGCGTGAACTCGACCACACACAGGGCCATCTCGGCCGTAGGCAGCACCTCATAGCCTGTGATGTGGGTGTAGGTGTGGGCGCCGATGGCGGGCAGGGTGGCGAAGAGGCGCTGAAACCAGCCCTCCCACTCAGCGCGGGTGCGCACGAGCACGTTTTTGCCCTCGGGGTCAAGGTCGACGATGCCGAAGTCGTCGTCGCACAGGCGCGCCAGCCGGTCGAAATCGGCCGCCGACACGCAGTCGAACAGCGCACTGGCCTGCGCCAGCAGGGGCGCGTCGGGGGCGATGTGCGGGGCGAGCGTGGTGGGCATGGCAGTCAAAAAGGAATGGCTAAACTGAGCTAATCGGCTGAAAGTTTCGTAAAGGCATAAAGTTTTCAATTTAGACTGAAAATAATATCTGTGGGTTGAATCTTAATGAGTTAGGCTCCTGTTAGGCGTTGTACCAACCAATCCTCTCTCTATGGAAATGTTTAATCATTTGGCAATGGTCCTGGCTGCCACCCTGCAGCGGGGCGACGTGATCGGCTTCACGTTTTTCACCGGTTATATGTCGATGCTGGCCGCGACGGCCTTCTTCCTGTTTGAGCGCCAGCGCGCGCCCGAGAAGTGGAAGCTGTCGTTGCTGGTGTCGGCGCTGATCACGGGCATCGCGGGCGTGCACTACTTCTATATGCGCGGCGTGTGGCTCGACAGCGGCACCTCGCCGACGGAGTATCGCTACATCGACTGGACGCTGACCGTGCCCCTGATGTGTGTCGAGTTTTATCTGCTGCTGCGCCCCTATGGTGCCAAAACGAGCCTCATGTGGCAGCTCATCGCTGGTGCCGTGCTGATGCTGGTGGCGGGCTACATCGGCGAGGCGATTCAGCCTGAGTCGAACGTGCTCTGGGGCGTGATCTCGACCCTCGGCTGGGCCTACATCGTGTATGAAATCTTCTTCGGCACTGTGGCCAAGATGGCCAAGAGCAGTGGCGACGCCAATGTGAACGAAGCCGTGGTGCTGCTGCGCCGCTTCGTGCTCATCGGCTGGGCGATCTATCCGATCGGTTATATGCTGCTGCCCGGCAACCTGCTGGCTGGCACCGGCATCTCGCCCTCAAACATGGACCTGATCTATAACATCGGCGACGCCGTGAACAAGATCGGCTTTGGCCTCGTGGTCTATGCGATGGCCATGAAGAGCAAGTGAGGTAGTCAAGCGTAGTGAAAAGGCCCCGCCCCACGGCGGGGCTTTTTCGTAGGTAGGGTTCATCCCTCCCTGCCTATGGAAAGCCAAGTGCTGCTGCTGACGGTGACCGTGCTCTCGCTGGTGAACTCGGTGCTGTTCACCGCCATCCTCTATCGCTATAACCGCACGAACCTGCGCGCCGTGGCGCGGCAGGAGCACCGCCGCAGCCTAACCGAAATCGACCTGCTGCTGCTGCAGCACGACGACCTGTGGCTGCTGTGGGACGACTATCGGGCGGGTGCCGAGCTCGACGCCCGGCAGCGCATGCGCCTGCAGGGCTTCGTGGTGCTGGTGCTGAACATCTATGAGGGCGTCTATGCCTTCTACCACCACAGCATCCGGCAGGATGCGAGCGATCGTGCCCTGTGGCAAAAGTGGGACCTGATGATCGGCGGGCTGGTGCGCCACAGCAGCCTGGCGCGGGGCCTCATCGCCGAGCAGACGCAGCGGCACAGCTATGCGGCGGACTTCCGCGCCTATCTGCGCGGCAAGCTGGGCGAGGTGGGGTGAGTCTTAGAACACTCTGCTAAGTAGATGCACAGCAGGAGTATCTTTGGAAGTGGCTGTGAATGAGAACACTCCTGACATCCGTTGGAGGCAACGGTTAGACAACTACCGTAAGGCCTACAGGATTCTGGCGCAAATAGTAGCGCAGGGTAATCTCAACGAAACTGAGCAAATGGGGCTTGTACAGGCCTTCGAAATTACGTTTGAGCTAGGATGGAATGTGCTCCGTGATTACTTAAGCGAAGTCGGTGGAGAGGAAAGACTTGTGGGCTCTCGAGATACTATACGCCGTGCATTTAGAGAGGGCCTCATCACAGCAGGGGAGCTCTGGATGAAGATGGTAGATGATCGTAACCTAACCGTGCATACATACAGTGAAGAACTTCGCGACCGTATGGTAGCCGATATTCGTGAGAAGTATGTTCTATGCTTTCAAAGACTACTAAGCGATTTTGAACGGCTTGCTTTAGCATGATCGAGTCAATCCACGAGTCAGCATCCTATGGCATCCCTGATCGGGTGTGGGATCGGATGCGGGGGGTGTTTTCGGCCAGGCCACAGATAGAGCAGGTCATCCTCTACGGCAGTCGGGCGAAGGGCAACTTTCGCGAGGGCTCGGATATCGACCTGACGATCGTAGGACCTGAGGCGACCTACGATGATTTGCTCACGATCAGCGTGCGGCTCGACGACCTCGACCTGCCTTGGATGATCGACCTGAGCCTGCTGCACCGCATCAGCAACGAAACGCTGAGCGAACACATCGCCCGCGTAGGCCAGGTCATCTACAGCCGCGCAGACGCCTAGCGCTTCTTGCCCTGCTTGCGCTCTTGCTCGCGGCGCTCGCGGCGGCTGAGCGGACGCTCGGGCTGCTCATAGCCATCGTCACCGGCGGGCACGGGCACCTGCACAGCCGAGCGTGGACCCGAGCCCGCGTCGGCGTGCTGCGCCTTGAGCCGGCTGAAGTCGTCGCGGCGCACCTGCTCGGCTTTGTCTGAGGCGCGGTCGCTGCCCTCGAGGTCGCCGCGGTAGAGCAGCGAGAGGACCTCTTGGTTCAGGCCCGAGAGCATGCGCTGAAACAGGTTGTAGGCCTCGAACTTGTAGATCAGCAGGGGGTCTTTCTGCTCATAGACGGCAGTGGCCACGCTCTGGCGTAGGTCGTCCATCTCGCGCAGGTGGTTTTTCCAGCGCTCGTCGATCATGCCGAGCAGCACTGCCTTCTCGAACTGGTCGAGGGCGTCAGCGCCGTCGGTGGCCACCAGGCGGTCGAGTTCGGCCACCACCCGCACGCCTTTGCTGCCATCGACGAGGGCGACGTCGAGGTATTGGAAGCGGGGCTCGCGCAGGCGGATCTGCCGCGCGAGGGTCGCCAGCTCAGCGCCGATGCGCTCGCGCTTGACGCGGTAGGCCTGGGTGAACTGCGCGTGCAGGTTCTCGCCGAGGCGCTCGGGCTTGCCCTCGAGCAGGGCCTCGTCGATGACGGGGTCGAGGCCGAGGTGACGAATCACCTCGAGGCGCAGGCCGTCAGCGTCACCGGCGGGCTGGAAGCGCTGGGCGAGGTCGGCGGCATAGTCCGACACCATGTTGTCGAGGTCCACGCGCAGGCGGTCGCCAAAGAGGGCGTTGCGGCGGCGGCGGTAAACGGCCTCGCGCTGGCTGTTCATCACGTCGTCGTATTCGAGCAGGCGCTTGCGCTGGGCGAAGTGGTTCTCCTCGACTTTCTTCTGCGCGTTCGTGATCGAGCGCGTGATCATTTTGTCTTGGATGACCTCGCCCTCTTGGATCTTGAGGAAGTCCATGACGCGGGCGATGCGGTCGCCGCCGAAGAGGCGCATCAGGTCGTCGTCGAGCGCGACGTAGAACTGTGAGCTGCCGGGGTCGCCCTGACGGCCTGCGCGGCCGCGCAGCTGGCGGTCGATGCGGCGGCTGTCGTGGCGCTCGCTGCCGACGATGGCTAGGCCGCCTCGCTCGGCCACACCGGGGCCGAGCTTGATGTCGGTGCCACGACCGGCCATGTTGGTGGCGATGGTGACGGTGCCAAGTAGCTGACCATCGGGGCCGGGCAGGGCCTGACCGGCCTCAGCGACAATCTCAGACTCGCGCTGGTGCTGCTTGGCGTTGAGCACATTGTGCTTGATGCCGCGCAGCTTGAGCATGCGGCTGAGCAGCTCGCTGACCTCGACCGAGGTGGTGCCCACGAGCACCGGGCGCCCAGCGTCGCGCAGGCGGACGATCTCGTCGATCATCGCGTTGTACTTCTCGCGGCGGGTCTTGTAGACGAGGTCTTCGCCATCGGCGCGCGAGATGGGCCGGTTGGTGGGGATGACGACAACGTCGAGCTTATAGATGCTGTAGAACTCTGCCGCCTCGGTCTCGGCCGTGCCGGTCATGCCGCACAGCTTGTGGTACATGCGGAAGTAGTTCTGCAGCGTGACCGTGGCGTAGGTCTGGGTGGCCGCCTCGATCTTGACGTTCTCTTTGGCCTCGATGGCCTGGTGCAGGCCGTCGCTGTAGCGGCGGCCGGCGAGCACGCGGCCGGTGTGTTCGTCGACGATCATGACCTTGCCGTCGGCCACGATGTATTCGACGTCCTTTTCGAACAGGCAGTAGGCCTTGAGCAGCTGCGAGATGCTGTGCAGGCGTTCGCTCTTCTCGCCGAAGGTGCTGAGCAAGGTTTCTTTAGCGGCGAGCTTGTCGGCCGGGTCGGTGTCGGCGGCGTCGATGGCGTAGAGCTCGGCGGTGAGGTCGGGCAGGACGAACAGGTTGGGGTCTTCGCCGGCAGCGGCGATGGCCTCGCGCCCCTTGTCGGTGAGCTCGCTCTGCCGGTTGGTCTCGTCGATGGTGAAATACAGACCCTCGTCGATGAGGGGCATGTCTTTCGAGTTATCCTGCAGGTAGCGGCCCTCGGTCTTCTGCAGCAGAGCCTTCATGCCCGGCTCGTTGAGGAACTTGAGCAGGGCGCCGTAGCGGGGCAGTCCGCGGTGGGCGCGCAGCAGGCGCTCGCCAGCGAGCACCTGGTCTTTGGATTCGGTCTTGGCGCCGTCGGCTTTGGCGAGCAGCTGCTTGGCCTCGGTCAGGCAGTCGTTGACGACGCGGCGCTGCAGGTTGACGAGGCGCTCGATGCGGGGCTTGAGTGCGTCGAACTCCTGCCGGTCTTCGTGGGCTACGGGGCCCGAAATGATCAGGGGGGTGCGGGCCTCGTCGATCAGCACCGAGTCGACCTCATCGACCATGGCGAAGTGTTGGTCGCGCTGCACGAGGTGATCGGGGTGCGTGACCATGTTGTCACGCAGGTAGTCGAAACCGAATTCGTTGTTGGTGCCGTAGGTGATGTCGGCGAGGTAGGCCTGGCGGCGGGCGTCGCTGTTGGGCTCGTGGCGGTCGATGCAGTCGACGCGCAGGCCGTGGAACTCAAACAGGGGCGCGTTCCACTCGGCGTCGCGGCGGGCGAGGTAGTCGTTGACCGTGACGATGTGCACGCCGAAGCCTGCGAGCGCGTTGAGGTAGGCGGGCAGGGTCGAGACGAGCGTCTTGCCCTCGCCGGTGGCCATCTCGGCGATCTTGCCCTGGTGCAGGGTGACGCCGCCCATGAGCTGCACGTCGTAGTGGATCATGTTCCACCGTATGGGGTTGCCGGTGACGAGCCACTCGTTTTTCCAAAGGGCGGTTTCACCCTCGATGATGACGTTTGACTTGCGGCTGGCCAGCTCGCGGTCGAGCTCGGTGGCGGCCACGCGCAGGTGGCCCTGCTCGACCCAGCGGCGGCAGGTCTCTTTGACCACGGCGAAGGCCTGGGGCAGAATCTGCGCGAGCACCTGCTCGAGGGCGGCGTTGCGGGCCTTTTTGGTGGCGTCCTGCTCGGCGAACAGCGCCTCTTGAGCAGCCACATCGCCGGCCTGCCGCAGCTGCTCGGCGCGCTCGGCCAGGCCCGTCAGTTTGTCGGTGTGGGGCCGGAGCGCCTGGGCGATCTGGGCCTGCAGCTCGGCGGTCTGCCCGCGCAGCTGGTCGTCGGTGAGGCTGCGCAGCTGGGCATAGCGGGCGTTGATCTGGGCCACGATGGGCTGCAGGGCCGCGACGTCTTTGTCTTTCTTCGACGGAAAGAGTTTTCCTAAGAAACCGAGCATAAGTAACTGGAATGGCCGCGCAGCAAAAACTTGCACATGCGGCGCAAAGGTACGTCAAACAGGGGGCCGGGGGCTGGTGGCCTGACAGAAGGTCAGGGCGCGGCGGCTGCGAGAGGCGACGCTTAGTTCTGCTTAGGGGCGGCGCCGCCGAGCAGGGGGATGGTCGGGCTGATCACCTCGCCCACGAGGTAGAGGTTCTTGGGCTCGGGGGCGGCGTTGGAGCGCACGGTGATGTACTTCTGCTGGGGGCCGAGCTTGCCGGCGGTGTTGAACACGACCTGAATCTCGGCTTTGTCGCCGGGCTTGAGGGCCTGGCGCGGCCAGGTGGGGGCGGTGCAGCCGCAGCTGGGCTTGACGTCGGCAATGACAAGGTCCTGACTGCCCTCGTTGGTGACGACGAAGGTGTGGCGCACGAGCTCGCCCTGCTGCACGCGGCCGAACTCGTGCCGCTCAGCCGCGACCGTGAACACCGGGCCCGCCGGACGGGCCGGGGCGGCGATGCTAGTGGGCACCACCTGCAGGGTGGGGGCGGGCTTGTCACGCTTGTCTTTGTTGCGCTTGCGCTGGGCGTGGGCGGGCTGGGCGGCAGTGAGCAGCAGGGCGAGCAGCAGGAGCCCGAGGGTGGCCGAGGGGGGGGCGAAGCGGTGGCGCATA
>VYMD01000222.1_pt1 | contig 15037 bp, 13 predicted proteins | sample 5115311 | NCBI WGS metagenome assembly VYMD01 (sample SAMN12291779, study PRJNA351875) | freshwater metagenome | isolation source: freshwater lake | place: USA: Michigan, Wintergreen Lake | collected 2013-08-08
GTAAAGGTATTATAAATGTTTGGCGCGGTCGTATTCAAGTGCTAGGATGGATCCCATCACTTTGAAACCTTGGGGAGCGTCTCCCACCATGCCTTCTCCGTGAAATAATACCTTTACGGAGTCCATCATGGCATTGATTATTTTCAACCCTTTTCCCATATTCTTATGTTTGTGTTCAGATCCATTGTAGGGGAGAGTGTCAGGCTTTTTGAATTGGTGGTTTTTGATGCTATCGATAAAATTTGAAAAACAGAGTGTGGAGTTAGTTTTGAGGAGATTTTTGTCTACGTCCTCGACTGGATTTTCATCCCGAATCCCAGATCCGTAGTCCAAAATATAGAGTGTAAACTTAGATCCCTCTATCCTCCAACGACAAATGATCGTCTCATCACTAGAACTGCTTACATTTGCCGCCACCGAATTGGTAAGTGCTTCGTCTGCCGCCAGTTCTATCTGCATGATGTTATTTGGAGGGAAATCGTGCTGGGAAAGTGTATGAGTCAGGGCAGAGCGAAAGGATTTCACGGAAGACATGTCAGGTGGCAGAAACATAGCATAAGACCCAGGAGATGGGCTTAGCACGTCGTATTCTGTATCGCAAATTAAAGCCAATGTGATTTCTCTATCTTTCCCTTTTATTGCAAATGATACGTTAAAATCTAGGAAAAAAAAACAAAAATCTTTGCAGACTCTAAAAAAGAGTCAAATTGTAGGAAAAAAAGACTAATTTAGGGAAATCCCTGCTGCCTGAGCCAATGTTTGCATCCGCTGGACCAGTTTCTCGGGTCCTAGAAGACTAAAAAGAATCGGCAATTCCAAACCGTGGGACTTTCCAGTGGTGATCGACCGGATGGGCATAAATAAGGTGCGTCCTTTTTCTCCCGATATTTCGCCTACTTTGGCCATGAGATCCTTATACGCATCTGGGGTACTAGTCTGGTTCTCTTTTAGGAGTTTGGCAAAGGTTTTTGCAACGTTAATTCCATTTCCAGATAACAAAAGTTCTTTTGCCTCTTCATTTTCAAAGTTGATCTCTTCCAAAAAAAACTCTTCAATGTAAGGCGGAGCTTGTATGAAGCGATCCAAATAAACTCTCACAGAGTCTAGGATAGAAAGGAGAGTGGGGTGTGTGCCAGTTTTGAATGCTTCAGGTATGTTTGCATTTTTTAAAAATGGTACCATCTCCTTTCCCAGTCTTTCGATCGATATATCTCGTATCAATTTGTTTGACATCCAATTCAATTTGGATTTGGGATTTAAGTATTCGGAAAGACCCATTGCATCTAGTTTGTTGAACTCTACGGTTTCCTTTTCTTCTTCTTTCAATTTTTTGAATACATCGAATGTGGCAGGAGATTTTGAACAACGGGCAATGTCAAAAATACGACAGAGCTCTTCGTCAGGCATAAATTCTTTTCCGTCAGGTGATGTCCAACCTAATAAGGCCATGTAATTGCGCATGGTTTCAGGGAGGTAGCCAAGTTCACGGAACGCTAACACGGATGTGGCGCCAGCTCTTTTTGAAAGTTTTTTCCCATCAGATCCTACGATTTCGCTCACATGCGCAAATTTTGGAATGGGAAAACCGAATGCCTCACCAATCAGGATTTGCCTTGGGGTATTAGATAAATGCCCCACACCACGAATTACATGAGTGATTTCCATAAGAGCATCATCAATAACTACTGCATAGTTGTAAGAAGGGAAACCGTCTGACTTTACAATGATAAAGTCTCCAATGAGTTTAGATTCAAATTTTACTTTGCCTTGGATGATATCATCCACAATCACGATTTTGTTTGGAATTCGGAATCGGACCGTATAAGGAGTATTTGTTGAAAGCTGAGTTTGGATTTCTGCATCTGTTAAGTTGGAACACTTCCCATCATAAAGGTAAGGGATACCCATCGATTCTGCTTGTTTTTTTTTGCCGTCCAATTCTTCAGCAGAACAAAAACAGCGGTATGCTTTTTTTTCAGAAATCAATCTTTCTGTATGTTCTTTGTAGATATGGAGTCTTTCCGATTGGGTATAGGGACCGTGTGGACCCCCCATTTCGGGACCTTCTGACCAGTCCATTCCCAACCATTTTAAGGATTCTAAAATAATTTGAAAGGATGCTTCCGTGGATCGATCTCGATCCGTATCTTCCACTCGGAGGATGAATGTGCCACCAGTTGCCTTCGCATAAAGATAATTAAATAAGGCGGTCCTTGCTCCTCCAACATGAAGAAAGCCTGAAGGCGATGGAGCAAAACGTGTTCGAACTTTTGGTTGTGTCATGGTGATTCCTCTCTGATAAGATAGTCTCCAATGCGTTGGAAGCCTACTGGTTCCTTTGGTTTTGTGGAAACTTGATTTGAAATTGGAGGTAAAAAGTAAATTTCTACTTTGTCCTCAGCATAAATGGATTTGTAAAATAACTTTGTTGGTTCGGTATCAAATACTTCAAATTGAAATTGAAAATAATCATAGTGAGGTGAACTATACTTGATTGGTTTTCCTTCTTTCGAAACAGATAAGAAAATCGAGCGCGGTGGACTCGTATCTGAAGAAGGACGTTCATTTTTCCATTCGTAAACGGCTGATCCGTCACCTGTCATCGATTCGGCGGTGAGATAGGCAAAGTCTCCTTCAACGTAGAAGCTAGATAAATCACGAATTTTTACATAATTTTTTGATTCTTGCGCGAGTTGTGTCAGAAGCTCAGATAAGGTATTCGCGTTTGCCTCTCCGGAACTTAGCTTTGAATAGGTGGCGATAAAATCTTTTTTATTTTCGTGTAGATCGTAAGTGCCTTGTTTCTTTCTCCAAGCGAGTTTATAGGTTTTATAATCTGCTGAAGGGTAATTGGTTCGAACAGAGGAAAGGAATTCCTTGTCATAAACGAGAAATGTGAGCTCCCATTCGTTGATAATTGGGTCGGAAATATCAGCATTTCTTTCTATAAATCGATAGTAGGTTGAGCCTTCTGCATAGAATTTTGGATTCAATTTTTTTGGGTATTTGCTTACCAAAATTGATGTGCGAGAAGCCTCAGAACCACCCTTTCTAAGCAAGGATTTGGTAAAGGAACAACCCCAAAATAAAAAAAATAGCAAGGTGCAGATAAGCCAATAGATTCGGGGGGAAAATGGCATTTTTGGGGACATAGATAAGACCGTACAGTCAATCTAAAAAGGGAAAACGGATTGACAAGCCAATTCACCCGTTCTCTGTGTCATTTGGTATCATGAAGAACGAAGATCAATATCCCAGACGTCCCTTTGAAGATCAGGTCCACGATGACCAAAGAAAATACTCTCGCTACGTGTGTGATTCACGTGCAATTCCTCATGAAATTGACGGATTAAAGCCTGTTCAACGACGTATTTTATGGGCGATGTGGAATAGCGATGCACGCAATCGCCATACAAAAACAGTGAAAGTGGCTGGTCTTGCTATGGGATATCATCCACATGGTGACAGGTCCATACAAGATGCACTCTCGCAAATGGCACAAGATTTCGCATTTGCCAACAATTATCCTCTCGTGCATGGTGAAGGAACATTCGGAGACGTTTTAGATCCGAATGCCATCGCATCTCCTAGGTATACAGAAGTTAAATTATCTGATTTTGCTAAGGATTTAGGCTTTTTTGAAAGTTTGCCAGACATTGATTATGTTAAAAATTATGATGAAACGGAAGATGAGCCGATTCATTTTGTTGGGAAAGTTCCAGTTGTCCTTTTGAATAGCATTCAGGGAATTGCAACTGGATTCAGATGTTTTATCCCTGGTCATAAATTAAGCGAAGTTATTGATTCGCAAGTTGCTTATCTCAAAACAGCTAAAGCAAAGAAAGTTACACCATGGTACAAAGGTTATGGGGGAGAGATCAAACTCTCCAAAAATGACAACGGTTCCACAGTCATGTCTACGACCTTTGCATTCAAAAAAGAGGACGGAAAGTTATTCTTATCTGATGCTCCTATGAATTGGAACCGTGAAAAGGTGATTCTTTATTTAGATGATTTGATTGAAAAGAAAGACAATTGGTTGAAGGACTATGTAGACCATTCCAGCCAAACTTTCAAAATTGAGCTCATTGCACGTAAGGGAGAAACTCCATCTGAGAAAGAAATCAAGGAGCTCTTCTCTAAAGAAAACAACGAAGTCCTAACCGTCAATGTGATTACCCATGAAGGGAAACTAAAAAATCACACAATGGAAGAGATCATCAAACATTTTTGTGATTTTAGAAAGACACATTTAATTCGTAGATTCAAAAGACTTGCTGGACTTGAGAAAGAAAAGATCGATCGCAATTCCGAACTCATCCGTTTTATTAAAGAAAAGTGGAATGAAAAGGTAACTGGTATCAAGTCAAAGAAAGATTTTGAAGAGAAGTTGAAAGCGGCAAAATTCATATATTTTGAATGGCTTTCTTCGATTCCTGTTTACCGTATGACTTTAGAAGAAGTGAAAAAGTGTGAAGATGCGATCGTTGAAGCAAAAACAAAATTCACCGAATACACTGCTCTTACGAAAGATGACAAAAAATTAACCGGTTTTATGATCGATGAACTCGATGAACTCAAAACCAAATGGGATCCAAAATAAACTATGGCAGTCGCGAAACCAGAAAAAGCAAATTCATCTAACTCACGTAATTTCAAAAAACTGTCCAATGTAGAACACGTTCGAATGCGAACAGGGATGTGGCTCGGACAAAACTCCCTTTCTACATTTGAACAACATTTTTTCAAAAAAGACAGTGGCGGTCTATATGAGATTAGCCACGAAGAACTTGCAGACATTCCAGCGAAAATCAAATGTTTAGATGAAGCGTGTATGAACTGTGTGGATGAATATCGCAAAAATCTAAACGATAAAAACATCCCAGAAAAAGACAAAATGAATCGTCTCATTGTTCAACTTTCAACCGACCGAAAACGAGTGACAATCGAAGACAACGGTCGTGGGATTCCTGCTGATAACGCTGAAGGTGTATATCTCCATTTAATGTATGGGGAAAATTTCGATGACAAAGTCAAAGAAGACCACGTAGCAGGCCAGAATGGTGTCGGTATTTCCCTTGTACGAATGGTATCTTCCTTTTTCAAAGTAAAGACAATCAACGGTGGAAAAGCTTATAAAAAGACCTTCACGATACATGATGATGTCAAAAAGGTGATTCGTGGATTCAAACTTTCGAAAGATGATATGGATCGTGTCTCCCTTTATTTCGATGAACATGGCCATTTTAATGATTGTCCTGGTCTTTCCCCTGATCAAATCAAACAACTCAAGGCACCTTCCGAAAAAGCTGGTATGGTTGCCGTTGTTGAAACAGCAAAAAAGGAAGATCACGGAACTACCGTTGAATTTGAATTAAATCCTGCTTATTTCAATAATCTAGATGTATCGTTTAACATCAATTTGGTGAAGCAATATTTGCAAGACATAGCTATGTCCAACCCTGGTTTGGAAGTTGTCTTTATTCACAAAACAGGAAAAGAGAAATATAAATTCAAAAAGGGTTTTGATGAGATTTTTAGTAACTCGGAGATGGTCTATTACAAGTTAGACTATCTAGATAAAACATCTCCTTCTCAAATTAATATGGATACCTATGTAGTGGTAGGGCAAAACAAAACATTGACTTGGGTGAATTCCATCTTCTGTCCGCAAGGTGGTTCAGCGATTGAATACCTCGAAAATAGGCTTTGTGACGAAGTGCGCAAAAAATCACAAATCGTATCGCTTGAAAAAAAGTTAAATACCCAGTGCACAAGAAATGATGTGCGTAGCTGTTTTCATATGTATGTAAACCTTCGCATTTTAAATCCGCGATTCAAGTCCCAAGACAAATCTTATTTGATCAATGATTTGAATGAGGACATACGTAAAGCAGTAGATAAACATTTGGACAAACTCCTGAAAAAAACTGGTTTGATTGAAGAAATCAAGATGGTGATGGAGCGCAGAACCCAACTCAAACAGCTCGAGGACGCTCAGAAAGGGCTCCGTAAAGCGTCTCGTAACAACATCCCTAAGCTGATGCCTCCGACTGGCAAAACTACCGATGATGGACGTATTTTGTTTGTTGCGGAAGGGGATTCTGCGATCGCGGGTCTTCGTCCGGCCCGTAATCCAAAATTGCATGGACTTTTCCCTCTTCGCGGAAAGCCGCTCAACTGTAAGGGAATGTCACTTGCTAAAGCGATGCAAAATGAAGAGATGAAGAATATCGTTGCAATCGTAGGGTTACCGTTAGATGCAAAGGTAAAAACTGTCGACGAACTGAATTATGATAAGCTCAGTATCATAACCGATGCTGATTTTGATGGTTACGCCATTCGGTCGCTAATGTTGTCTTTTTTCTATGAATACTGGCCTGAGCTTTTTGACTTGGGCTTCATCGCTGTCTCTGCCGCACCACTCTTTGAGGTGGATGTAAAATGGAAGGATGGGAAAAAGGAAACCGTATTTTGTATCGATGATTCCGACTATGATAAGTTAGTTGCAAAAGTAAACAAAACTGGATCAGAAATCACTCGAAAAAAACGCAATAAAGGGCTTGGTGAGACGGGTAAGGAAGCCATGAAATATGCCGTTGATCATTGTATGACGGTCATCACAATTGCGAATAAAAAAAGTGCAAAGAACATACAAGAACTTTGGTTTCACAAAGACTTTGCAGACAAGAGAAGGGAAGCCATCTCCGAGTATGCAATGAGTGTAATCCAAGATTGATCGTTTAGAAAATCAAACCACCGTGGAGATTTTTTAGAAAGTCTTCCACGGGCATAATCGAAGTATTTTCATAGTAGTATTTTTCCTTTCCTAGATAAAGTCCATACATGTGTTTGATGTTTACCTTACCGGATGCGGCGAGAGATAACATCGGCTTTTCAAATCGGCGATCCCATTTTTTTGCAAATTTAACTTCTATGAGTATGAGCTCTGGTGGATGATTCAATGTGCCTTTTTTTGTTTCTATAATAAAGTCGATCTCTGTATCATGTTCCACCTTGTAGAAAAATATCCCTCGTTCCTTTCCAGAAGTATGATTATATACTCTCAGTTCATGGAATATAAAAGTTTCTAAGGATTTGCCAAGCCACGTAGACTCGACGTTTTCACGAAGGAGACCCCCAGCAGCTCTTGCAACTCCTGGATCAAACCAATAAAACTTTGGGTGGGATTGTTCTTTTACTTTTGCTTTTGCATGGTAGGCACGTAACCAATGTCCGAGTAACGTATCTTCTAATATGGAAAAATAGTTATCTACATTGCTTCTCGAAATTTTGGCATCTCTTGCTATATTTGAAGAGTTGATCTGCTCCCCGTTCACTTGTCCTGCAATCTCTAAAAATCTCAAAAAAGGATCAATCTTGCGAATGAGACCTTCTTCCTTTATTTCTTCGCGAAGGTAAGTGTGTACATAAGCAGAGAGGGTATCGACCTTATTTTTCTGATCCGTGACCACGAGTGGTAGAGTTCCGAATTCTAAGGAAAATTTCAGATCAAAATATTTTCCAATCTCATGGGATGATAAACCTTCCAAGTTTTTGGTCAAGGCACGACCTGCGAGTAGGTTTGCTCCACCTCGTCTCAATTTTCTGGCAGAGGAACCTGAAAGTGCAAACTTCCAGCCTCTCGTTTCGATCAATCGCTGAACTTCGTCTAACAGAGCTGGAACTTTTTGCACCTCATCGACCCAGATCCACTCCCCCTTCTTTAAGTTACCGCAGATGGCTTCTAACTTTCCTGGATTTCTAGTTAGTTCCAAACTCAATTCGAATTCGAGCAAATCAATGGATTTTGAAGTAGGTGGCATCTTACGACGCAGGAGGGAGCTTTTCCCAACCCCTCTGGGCCCAAACAAAAAGAAAGACTTATCGGGAAAATCTAGACTTCTTTCGAATGGGAACACTTGTCAATTATGCTAATGATCTTGTAAAAAAAGAAGCAAATTTTACATCATGATGTAAAATTTGCTTACATTCTATTGACCTTGAGCTAGAGAAAAAGACTTTTTCCCATCATAGGTCATTAGCATTTCAACGGAACAGATCTTCAATTTTTCAGATACACGTATGACTTCACTCCAAATGTTTGATTGTGTGATTGCCTTTTCATCTTTACTCATCACCCGAACTCGGTATTGATTCATACACTCGGTAAAAAGCGATCCAGTTGGCCACACCTGGGTGCCACGATTGCTGATCAATTGCAATTGAAAGGAATCTGTTAAGCTTTGTTCAAATGTCTGTGCGACAGCTGTTGGCTGTTCATCGCTTTCAACAAAAAAATCTACTCCTATGATTTCACCTTTTTGTTTCGGTGATTCCAGAATTCGATTCTTTGTGAGCGGAGTTGGTGGTGCAAATGTTATCTGGTCCTTTGCGCTTGTTACTGGTGTTGAATGTACAGGTTGTTTCCCAAGATTGCCAATGATGGCTTCCGCATAATCATTTGTGCTCAAAGATTGAGTGCCTGGTTTCCCGAAGTCGGAAGTGTGTGCCCCCTGTTCAAGTGTATAAAGTAACGCATTTTCAATGGATGCCGCACGATCCAAGAGCCCGACATGTCTTAGCATCATGATCCCGCTTAAAAGTAATGCAGTAGGATTGGCGATCCCTTTTCCCGCAATGTCCGGTGCGGTTCCATGCACTGCTTCAAAGATAGATATGTTATCGCCAATGTTAGCAGATGGTGCAAATCCCAATCCACCAACCAATCCAGCGCAAAGATCAGAGATGATATCTCCTTGCAAATTTGGAAGAACAACCACGTCAAATTCTCCGGGCTTTACAACTAGCTTCATCGCTAAATCATCGACGATCACATCGTTAGCTACGATATCAGGGTATTCCTTAGCTACTTCATAAAATGTTTCTAAAAATAGGCCATCGGTGATCTTCATAATGTTGGCTTTATGGCCGCAGGTTACTTTTTTTGCCCCTTTTTTTTGAGCCATTTTAAATGCATAATGATGAACTTGCAATGAGCCTGGGCGTGTGATAAACCTTCTACACAAGGCCACATCATGTGTGAGCATGTGTTCAATCCCGCCATAAGTATCCTCAATGTTTTCTCGAACGATTGTGATATCGATAGGAATACCTGCCCGACTAAAGACAGTGTCTACTCCGTTGAGAGATCGAAATACTCGTTTATTGGCGTAAGTATTCCAAACTTTCCTTGCTGTAACATTGATACTTTTTACACCTTTGCCTTTTGGTGTTTCCATCGGTCCTTTAAAAAGAATCCCCAATGTTTCGATGGTGGACTTAGCTTCGGGAGTCATCCCCGTGCTAAAACCTTTATCATACATGTACTTACCCATGTCGATGGGAACAAATTCAAGGGGAACTTCTGCTGACTTAAATATTTTGATTACTGCGTCCATAATTTCAGGACCGATCCCATCACCCTTAGCGGTTGCTATCTTGATCATTGCTTTTTATACTCCTTTCTATTTCTTTCTTTACAGACTATCCACTCGTTGGAAAAGTCTCGATCGAAAATGTTTTTGTCAATAAAAGTCAGTCCTTCAGTTTTGAATTTTAGAATAAAGTAGTGCTCATTTTTTATCCTAACTTATAAACTAGGACGATGATTTTGTAGAGGTTATCTGTTTAGCAATCATTAGGAGGTTTATACTTCTCTATTTTCGAAGAAGAAATGGTGGGCAAAAGGTTGGATTGTCCATAAAAAAAGGATCCTTGTTTTACCAAGAATCCTTTTTAGAAACAAAAAATTTAACTAACGAATATTTGTATTAAATTATTCGCCGTATACTACGATGCATGTACGAGCATAAATACCAGTGAGGATACTTTCCTGCTCAAAGTCAACGAGTGCAATTTTTGTGATACTACCGTTATCAGCCGCAGATTTGACACTACCATCTCCAATCAGGAAGAGTGGTAAAGTTCCAATGCCAAAGTGAGTGTAACAAGATTTTCCCATTTTTGGGCCAATTTTTTCAGGAAACACATGGAGTGTGCCTTTATAATTGCCATAAAGTGCAAGTGGTATCGGGTTCGTAACACATGCAGTCATTGCGAAGGCAATGATTAAGAGTGAGAATGCTCTCACGAGATTTTTTAAGCGTTGGCTCATTCTTATTCTCCGTATACAGTGATACAATCTTTCATATAAAGAAGGCCAAGAACACGTGTTTTGTCATAAGTGATATGATTCACTTTAGAAATACCGCCAGCACGACGAGCTTCTGGAAGAGATGCATCACCAACTGCTACAGCTGTGAAAAGGAACATTGATTGGCAAGCCTGTCCTTTTTTTGGACCGATGTTGTCAGAAGTCGCTTCTGATCTACTTATGCTAGTGAAAAACGAACCATTATGGTCGTAGCCGTGAAGTCCTCGTTGTGCGCTGAAGTTGTTGATGAGCGTGCCACAATTAGCAGTGAATATTACGGCAACTAATGCCATAACGAAAGAGATTTTTTTAAACATCTGGTTCTCCTGATGGATATTTTTTAATAAACTAACAAAATGAGAAAGTGAAATGTTGGCAACCCTTTCTTTACGGAAAACACCTAACTTTTTCTGGTTTTTGACATAAGAGAACGGCGTTATTCGTTATTTTAACCAAATTTTCGTTTGTTTCGGGCATGGGCGTAGTAGGTGATCCCGATCAGCGCACCGACAGGCAGTGCAAAGTAAATATGCACCTGTTATCCAAACTCATTTTTTCAAGTTCATCGGTATCAAGTTCCATTACACGTTCTTCAACCAATGCTGTGAGATTGATCAAACATACGTTTGATAGGATTTCAAATTTGACTTTTAGATATACCAGTAGGGAACAGTCCAGACATTCTCCCCTATTTTATAGGGGATTTTGCAATTGGAAAATATAATACCGCTTGCATATGAATTTTGAGGGAAAGTGGTCACGAATGAATGAATTCCTTTGGCATCATTTCCATCGGGGTTACTTTTTGCTTTAATTTCGATTGGGAAAAATTTTCCTGCATATTCTAATATCAGATCTACTTCTGCTCCTCCATGTGATCTATAATGCGAAATGCCAGGAAGTAGGGGCAAACTTCGCAAAGACTTATAGATCTCCATAAAGACGTAGGTTTCAAAGATAAAACCGTATTCTGGATGACCAATGAGACTCATTGGGGATGGCAGCCTTAGAAGGTTACATAACATACCTGTGTCGAACAAATATTCTTTTTTTTTGCTAGAAATACGTTTTGTAGTGTTACCATGAAAAGCTGGTACTTCAATCCAGATAAAACTATTCTTTGCGAGTTGTTTCCATGCGACGGCTGTTTTACGGTGAATTCCAAGTTCTCGCCCTAACTCATTTTCATTCATTTCTTTGGCAGACTTGGAAGCGAGAAGTTGGATGAATTTTCCAAAGTCTTGATACGAATGTAAATCTGCTAAACTTCGGATGTCTCTTTCTATATAAGTCTGTAGGTAAGATTGGAAGTAACTTGGTAAAAGAGCATCATCAACTTGGATTAGGCCTGGAAAGCCTCCCCTCCATAATATTTCGAGGATAGAGGACTCATTTTCTTTTGGTTCAGGATGTTCTCTCTCGAATTTTCCTAGATCTAAGTTCCCTTCCGAAGAAAGCCAAGCAGTGATAAAGCTCTCTTCTTTTGTCTGCGATTGAATTTCTCTCTGAGACAAGGGATACAATTCCTCAAGAAAGACTCGACCAGCTAATGACTCTTTGATGGATCTCATTACAGCAAAATTCTGAGATCCCGAGAGGTAGTACATCCCAGGTTTTTTGTGAACATCAACTCTTCGTTTGATGGCGGCGAGAATTTCCGGTGCAAATTGGATTTCGTCTAAAAATACGGGGAAACCAATCTGATCCAGAAAAAGATCAGGATCTTTTCGTGCTTGGTAAAGATCCTGAACGGGATCGAATGTGTAAGTTTTTGCCTGTGATCCAAGTAGGTTCTGGATCAGGCTCGTTTTCCCGGTTTGCCTTGCTCCCACGATGAGAATGACTGGAAAGGATGCCGCCGCCTTTTTGATGCGAGATTCTAGTATTCTGGGAAGGAAAAAGTCCATTTACCTTCCATTTTGGTAGATTGACTCCCAAATATCAAGGTTAAATATTCGTTATTTTAACCAAATTTTCGTTTGTTTCGGGCATGGGCGTAATAGGTGATCCCGATCAGCGCACCAACAGGCAGTGCAAAGTAAATATGCACCTGTATCAGGCCTGCAATCATTCCCAGAATTCCGCCTAAAAATTGTATGACGACAAGATTTCCACCAGTGTTATCCAAAATCATTTTTTCAAGTTCATCGGTATCAAGTTCCATTACACGTTCTTCAACCAATGCCGTGACATTGATTTTATGGACAAACTTTTCAATATTCTTTTTTAAGTATTCCTTCCCTTCATCGCTATTCATAAACTCAAGCAGGCGACGGATCACCCAGTCCATAGCACGGAGAAAATTTTTATCGATCTCTTCCCAGTTATTTGGGTCATCTAAATAGTTTTGTAAACGTTCGATACCTGTAGGCAATAGGTTTTGTCTCGCATAATCCCCGCTTGCGGAAAGCCAATCAGAAATCTTTGCCGTGATAAAATCTTGTGTTTCTTTGGAGTTGAGTCTGTCCTGGAGTCTACCCATGGCATCATCCATAAGTTTCATAAACTGTCCTGATGTCTCAGGATCTTGGACAAATCTTTCTAATAATTCACGAATGGCTTCGTCATTGAATGAAAATATCTTTTTTACTCCGATTCCTATTTTACCAAGAGTATTTCGACTACGAAGGTATTCTTCTAAACCTTCGTTTAACATATTTGCAAGTTTTGGCATCTCTTCGAGAAGTAAAACGCGAAGTTGGTTGCCGATTTCTTCTCGGTTGGTCTGTTCGGTGAGATAGTCCATGAGTTTGTTACGGGTATAGATCCATAACTTTTGGACTTCTTCTGGACGTGATGCCATTTTTTTGATCGTTTCTTCGGAAAAGTCAAAAATAACTTCTAAGATTTCTGGACCACGTTCTTTGAGTAAGGTGATGATCTTTGTGACAAGTATTTCACGAATATCGTCATTATGTAAGGCCTCATCGATTTCCTTTGCAATCTTTTGAAGGCCTGACTCAACTAAGTTCCTTTCGTAAATGTATGCAAGTATGATGTCTGGATGAAGTAAATTGGTTTGAATGCTTTCGCCAAGTGATTTTGCAATTTTCGGTTTGTTTTTGGGAACAAGCCCCGCCCAACCCAACACTGTTCCATGTTTGGGTTGGAATAACATTTTGATCGCAAGAAAATTTGTAAAATAGCCAACCACACCTGCCATAAGAACCACAAAACAAGCGTTGACCCAAATATTTCCTTCCCAATAAACTTGGGCGATCCCCGCAAATATCGAAAATACGACGAGTGATTTACGATACCATGCGTCAAGTTTTGCAACATCCATGGATTATTTCTCGCTTGATTCCATAAATCTTGCGGCGGTTTTTCGAACCCAGGATCTTGGCAAAATACCAGTAAGACCAACGAGCCCTTGGTTGATTGTGCCTGTAATACAAACAGCTGAGTTACTGCGTAAGGCGTTCAACGATTCTTCAACGACTTCACTTGCTGTCTGCCACATGATATTTGGATATTTTGATTTTTCTATTCCCGCTCTTTGGTGGAAGTCAGAATGGGTGAGTCCAGGGCAAAGGGATTGCACGTAGATACCATAAGGACTTGCTTCTTCATGTATAGCTTCTGTGAACGATTTTACGTAGGCTTTTGTTGCCGCATAAGTCGCACTACCTGGTGCCGGCAAAAATCCTGCGATAGAAGCAACATTGATGATAAAACCTTTTTTTCTTTTTTTGAATGCATTGATTGCAACGTGTGAGAATGTAACAAGTGCTTTGACATTCAAATTGATTTCTTCTAGCTCACGTTCCAGATCCAAAGTTGCAAATTCACCAACCGTTCCAAATCCTGCATTGTTCACAAGTAGCTCGAAGTCAGAATCTTTCTTTAAGATTTCAGAGAACTCTTCTTGTCCTTTTTTTTTCGAAAGATCTAAGGAGATTGATTTTAACATTCCCTTGGACATCGGTTCAAGTTCGGCGATTGCTGAGTTTAAATCGCTTTGTGATCTTGATATTAAGAATACATTGTATTCTTTTGCTAATGCCCTAGCGAATTCCTTTCCGATGCCTTGTGAGGCTCCCGTTACATATGCGTTTTTCATGATATTGTTTTCCTTGTCATTATGACTGCTGTAGATCCATCAGGATAATAATTTTTTCTGGTTTCTAGTTCTTCGAAACCGACTTTTTTGTAAAGCGTGAACGCTGCTTTGTTCTGTTCTTTCACTTCCAAAAAAAAATCTTTTTTTGGAAAAATTGTAAACAAATGGTTTAATAAAGATGTTGAAACACCTAATCTAGTAAAGGTGGGAATTGTGGCGATTCGGAAGATTTCGACCTCCCAGGGTGTTTCGCAAATAAGTGCATATCCTTTAACTACAGAATCTAAACACACATAACCCGCATGAAATTCCAGATGGGTTCGCAACATTTTGTCCGACCAAGGATCATTCGGAAAACAGAGCTTTTCCCATTCCACTAGCTCGGGTAGCTGTTCCTCTGAAATCTGTTGGAAACTAGGAGACATAATCTCATTTTTTTCTAGCCAGGCACTATATTGAAACTAATTTAGAGCAATATGAGAAGAAAAATGCAGAATTGGTTACCTTTCCTCTGGTTGCTCCTGCTTTTCCCACTCGCATCATGCGATGTCTGGCAAAATCTTACCAAATCTCGGTGGGATAAGAAGAATGTATCGAAAGCTCCCTCCGAAAAGGATCTGGTGCAGTGGTCGGAAAAACTCGCACTGGAAGAAGCCGAAATCGAGGAAATGGATCTAAAGATTCGAAAAATGGTTCAAAAATCAAACCAGGCATCGGCGCTTGCATGGAAGATCGCCCGTGGCTATATGAGATCTGGTTCTTTTGAGGTTGGATCCAAATACTATAACGAAGCAATCGGCGAAGAAATGAAACAGCAA
>VYMD01000223.1_pt1 | contig 15028 bp, 12 predicted proteins | sample 5115311 | NCBI WGS metagenome assembly VYMD01 (sample SAMN12291779, study PRJNA351875) | freshwater metagenome | isolation source: freshwater lake | place: USA: Michigan, Wintergreen Lake | collected 2013-08-08
CGGGGCCGCCGGGTCAGCGCCGCTGCGCGGCGCTGACCCGGGCGCGCGCCCTGCGGCCGCAGCCACACCTGCCTGAAGCGCGCTCATGGCAGCACCAAAAAGCTTAGCCCCCACCCCGCATAGCGTTCTCCTAGCAGGGGCATCACCTGCTCGACGTGTGAAGCGCAGGCCATATCGGCCGAGAGCGACACCACCAGCAGCGACTGCGGCGCGAGCATCGGCTCGAGGCCCCGGCCCTCCATGGCATCCACCGCATAATAGCCGGGCGCCTCGTCGTGCGCCTGCACATAGCCCACCACCCGCTTCTGCTGCGACTGCCCCCGCGCGCACGTGAACAGCACCAGCTGCCCCTGCGGATAGAGATAGCGCCGCAGCGGCGTCACCATCCGCACCAGCCCGATATCACTCGGCACGAGCACGCGGCTCGGCAGGCGGTCGTCGTCGGGCGGCAGATAGAGGGGCGCCCGCAGTGCGGGCAGCGTCACGCGCCCCAGCCGCGGCATCAGCCACGACCGGAAGGTCTCGGCGCTCATCAGCACCAGGTCGACGAAGGGCGAGCGCTCGCGCAGCGACTCAGGCAGCTGGGCACCACCGACAGACGTCACCGAACTCAGCGTCAGCGCCAGCCACTGGGCCACTAGCGCCTGATCGGGCAGCGGCGCCGTGGCGGTGGGCCCCGCGTGTCCGTTGGTGGTGGCCACGTCTGCCACCGCCGCATGGGCCAGCGCGGGAATGCGCGCCTCGGCCGCTTGGCCGCCGATCAGCAGGCAGTCGATGCTCAACCGTGCGCGCTGCTGCAGCTCGCGCGCATAGTTGAGCACCGACTCATCTGCCGGGCTGCCATCTAGATACATCAACACCTTTAGCATGACTCGTGCGACGCCGTGCGCATCATCGGGGCACACGTCTCGCCTCACAAAACTGACAGACAGCGCATGGGCGAATGCTGACCGCACGCGACCAAAAACCTGATTTTTCTCAGCTATCACACGGGCCAAGCCTAGCCTAGTCAGCCTAGCCTAGGCCGTCATCCGGGCCTGCTTCGTCAGCGCCGGCCGGTTCAGGATGCGGATCTGTTTGCCCTTTAGCTCCACCCAGCCGTCCTCTTTGAATTCCGACAGCAGGCGGATGATCGTCTCGGTCGAGCTGCCGGTCAGGTTCGCGATGTCTTCGCGCGGCAGCTGGATGCACACGTCGGGCTCGGTCACCTTTTCTGCCGCCGTGCGGTTGCGTGCGGCCGTCTCTTGCATCAGCAGCAGGGTCTCGGCCAGCCGCTCGCGCACTGATTTTTGCGCCATGTTCATCAGCCGCTCGTGGGCGATGCCCAGCTCGTGGCAGAGGGTCTGCATCAGGGCCTTTGACAGGGCCGTGTTCCGCTGCAGCAGGTCGATGAAATAATCACGGGGGATGAAGCACACCTGGCTGTCTTCGATCGCCTCGACCGAGGCCGCATAGGCCTCGTCGGCGATCAGTGAGCGATAGCCGATGAACTCGCCCGTGCGCACAAAGCGAAGGATCTGCTCTTTGCCATCGAGGCTCGTCTTATACACCTTGAAGGTGCCCCCCTTCACGCAATACAACCCCATGGGCCGGTTGCCCTCGAACACCAGCACCTGACCCTTGGCATACCGGTTGCAGACCTTGTGATCGCTCAGGTGGGTCAATTCCTGCTCCCCACAATGGTGAAACAGCGAATAGGTGAGCGAGGCACAGGCCGAGCAGGCGACGGCCTCGAGCTTGGGAGATGCCATAGGAGTGGGGGCTAGGCTGACATTGAGCAGGTCAAGATATAGCCATGAATGGGGAGGGGACAAGCCCTCGGAGATTAAAGGCCGATTAAAATCGCAGGCGGCGCCCACATACACCGTCGTGCCCACATCCTGCCGAACTTGCCCACCCCTTACCCCCACCGAACCGCACATGAGCTGGTTTCGCCGCGCCCAAGAGGGCATCCTGACCTCGACCGAAGAGAAAATCGAGGCCCCCGACGGGCTCTGGACCAAATGCCCCTCTTGCAAAAAGCCCACCCACATCCGCGAGCTCATCGAGAGCCTGCACGTCTGCCCCTACTGCGACTACCATTACCAGATCGGCAGCCGGCAGTATTTCGAAATCCTCTTTGACGACAACCAGTTTACCGAGCTCGACCCCACGCTGCAGTCGGCCGACCCGCTGCGCTTCACCGACACCAAGGCTTACCCCGCCCGCATCGCCAAGACGATGAAAGACACCGCGCTGCACGATTCGGTGCGCTCGGCCACCGGCCCCATGCACAGCGTGCCCGTCGTCATCGCCTGCATGGACTTCTCCTTTATCGGCGGCTCGATGGGCTCTGTCGCCGGTGAGAAGATCGCCCGCGCCACCGACTATGCCCTGCAGCACCGCCTGCCCCTGATCGTTATCTCGAAATCGGGCGGTGCCCGCATGATGGAGGGCGCCCTCAGCCTGATGCAGATGGCCAAGACCAGCGCCCGCCTGGCCCTGCTCAACCAAGCCGGCCTGCCCTATCTCTCGCTGCTCACCGACCCCACCACGGGCGGCGTCACCGCCAGCTTTGCCATGCTCGGCGACCTGAACATCGCCGAGCCCGGTGCGCTCATCGGCTTTGCGGGCCCGCGCGTCGTGCGCGAGACCATCGGCAAAGACCTGCCCGAGGGCTTCCAGAGCGCAGAGTTTTTGGTCGAGAAGGGCTTCGTCGACATGATCATCCACCGCCGCGAGCTCAAGGCCACCCTCGCCGACGTGCTGCGCATGCTGGTGGCGAACGGCGTCAAACACGGCTAAGACCGACCCGCTATGGCCCTGCGCCTCGTGTCGCACCCGGTGCTGTGCAACTATTACCTCACCTACCGCTGCAACGCCGCCTGCAGCTTCTGCGACATCTGGGAGAAACCCTCGCCCTATGTCACCCGCGCCCACTTTGAGGCCAACCTTCGCGACCTCGTGCGCCTGGGCGTGCAGGTGATCGACTTCACCGGCGGCGAGCCCCTGCTCCACCGCGAGCTGCCTGAGTTCCTGCACCTCGCCAAGCAGGCCGGGCTCATCACCACCGTCACCACTAACGCCCTGCTTTACCCCAAGCTCGCCCAGCGTCTGGCGGGCCGGGTCGACATGCTGCACTTCTCGCTCGACCACCCCGAGCGCGAGCGCCACGACGCCAGCCGCGGCGTGGCCTGCTATGACCACCTCGTGCACAGCATCGACCTCGCGCTGAGCCTCGGCGAGCGCCCCGACATCCTCTACACCGTCACCGACGCCAACGTCGACGCCATCGATCAGGTCATCGCCCGCTTCACCGCGCCGCACGGCCTGACCCTGATTCTGAACCCCCTCTTTAGCTATGGCGAGGTGGGTGGCAGCCTCGACCCCGCCCACTACCCCACCCTGCGCCGCTGGGCTCGTCACCCCAGGGTGTATCTGAACGAAGCCTTCTTAAACCTGCGCCTCGAGGGGGGCAACCGCACCGCCGCCCCCGTGTGTGCCGCCGCGTCGACCACCCTCGTCATCTCGCCAGAGAATCGGCTCATCCTGCCCTGCTATCACCTCGGCGCCCACGCCATCGACCTCGCCGACGACCTCTATGAGGTGTGGACGCACCCCCACACCCAGGCCCTGATCGCCCAAGAGGGTCGGCTGCCCGCCTGCGAGGGCTGCGCCATCAACTGCTACATGCAGCCCTCGTTCGCCACGCGCGTGAACCGCCATTTCTGGGCGGCCCTGCCCTCGACGCTGAAATACGCCTGGTCGAAATGGGGCCTGCGCCTGCGCCCGGCGTCCTATCGCTTGGCCGCCCCTGAGCGTGCCTAGGAACCCGCCAGCCGACCGGTCGGGGTTCCCACACCTGCGAAAGCTGCCGCTGCCACCGCCGCGACCGCGCCCGTTTCGTAGCTTTGCTAGCACATCTGTTCACCCAACGCGGGCCGCGCCCCGCCCCCAGCCCCTGAGTCCGACCATGGACGCCACCCAACTCGAAGAAGCCCTCGACGCCATTGAGGCCCAATACGCCGAGACCGAAGACGTCGACGCCGCCATCGAGGCCCTCGCCACGCTGCACCGCACGCTGCTCGACGACCCCGAGCTGCTCGAGACCTTCCGGCTCAACGCCCTCACCGCCTGCAACGGCCACTACCTGCCCCACCTGCTCTGGGTGGCGCTGGGCCAGTTCGACACCGACGCCGAGGTGCAGCGCAAAAAGATTTTTGAGGTCTGCCAGGCCCTGGCCGACTCTGACTTCGACGAGCGCCTGCAGGGCGCCATCAAGCCGCTGATGGTCGTTTATTTCTCCAAGGAAAAAGAGTTTGAGATCGACCGCGTGCACAGCCGCGTCGTCGATGGGGCCCACCCTAAGGTCAAAGAGTGGTTTGACAAAGCCATCTCGTTCGTGCAGCGCAACAGCCACGCAGCCCAGGCCTACGTGCACAAGTTCAACCTGCTCAAAGACCGCTTCCCCGACTTCGACCGGTTCAACATGCCGGTCGCCCGCCTCGAAGAGGAGCTGGCTTAAGCCCGCCCAGCCATGGTCTCCAATCTGCTGCTCGTCGCCCTCGGCGGTGCTGCGGGCAGTGTGCTGCGCTATGGCCTGAGTCTGCTCCTCAATGCCGCCTGGCCTGCCCTGGGCCACTACCCCCTCGGCACCCTCACCGCCAATGTTGTCGGCTGCTTCCTACTCGGGCTAGTGCTCGGCTGGCAGGCGCGCCTGAGCGAGAGCCAGTTGCTGCTGCTCGCCACGGGCCTCTGCGGGGGCCTGACCACCTTTAGCACGCTCGAGGCCGAGGCCTGGGCCATAGGCCGCCTGCAGTGGGGCCGCGCGGCGCTCTACCTCGCGCTCAGCATCAGCCTAGGCCTGGCCGCGCTAGCAGGCGGACTCGCCCTCGCCCGCCGCTAGGGCGCGAAAACCTTTGCAGGGATATCGCCGCGCGCGGCCCTCTGAGCGGCTGGGCGCGCGCTAGCCCGCAGCAGAACTTGCCATCCCTACACTGCTGCCCGATGTCCGACCGCCGTCGCTTTCTGTCGCGCCTCGCCCCGCTCGTGGGCGCCGCCCTCACCCTGCCCCAGCTCAGCGCTGCCCGCCGCCCCGCGCCGAGCCAGAATCCTGCGCCCGTTGATCCGCCCCTGCGTGCCAAGGTGCGCGAGGCTCTCTATGCCTTCGTGGTGGCCGATGCCATGGGCGGCTCGATCGAGAACAAACTGCCTGATGAGATCGAGGCCCAGTTCGCCGCGTGGGACTTTACCACGTTCTTACCCCCTACCGCCAAGGGCGATATCAAGTCGGGCCTAGGCAAGGGCAACGGCCGCACCACCGACGACACGCTCAACCTCGAGGCCGTTATCGGCGTTTACCTGCGCCACCGCGACCATGTCGATGCCTATGACTATGCCCGACACTACATCGACATCATCGAGAAAGAAAAAGTCTGGATCGCCGAAAAGGGCGCCGAGCTCACCCCACACGAGCGCCCGCTGTGGTGGCCCGAGCGCTATGTCTATCAGCGCTTGGTCATCAACGCTGCCGAACCGCGCCAGGCCGGCATTGGCAACTATTTGAACGAAGGCTTCCAGGGCAACGCGCTGCCTGTGGGCGCCGTGAATGTAGGCGACCCCCAGCGCGCCTATGACGAGATCACGGCCTTTGGCCAGGCCCACACTGAGTCGTATGCCCTCGAGGCCGCAGGCGGCAACGCCGCCGCCTATGCCGTCGCCTTCGAACGGGGCAGCACCACCGAGCGCGTCATCGAGGCCGCGTTGGCCTTCACCCAAGACGGCACGCGCGCGGCGCTGACCGAGGTGCTCGCCACGGTCACGCCCACCGACTCGCTGCGCCAGTTTGCCGCCCGGGCCCGCGCCGCCGTGCTGCCCTATCTGCAGCTCGGCCCTGAGCTCGCCCGCAGCAGCGCCGACCCCCTCACGCCCAAGAGTCTGCGCGCGGGCACCAACATCGCCCGCCCCTCGCGTATCGCCTGTATCGAAAACTTCCCCGTGGCGCTGGCGGCCCTGCGCTATGGCCAGGGCGACTACCTGCGCACGCTCAAGGCCGCCCTATTCTACGGCCGCGATGCCGAGACCATTGCCGCCGTCGCCACCAGCCTGCTTGCCGCCGTGCGTGCGCCCGAGGCCATCGTGCCCGACGGACTCAAGCATCAGCTCGACCAGGTCAACCGCCGCGACTATGCCGCGCTGGCCGACCGCCTCACGGCCGTCGTCGCCGAGGTGCACCGGCGCGATGCCGAGCGCCAGGCGCGCCGTGCCCAAGTGCTGAGTCTATAATTCTGGTGGGGCTCAGAGCCCCGCCTTTTCTTTCACCATGCGGATGCCCAGCACCACGCACATCGGTCAGATGCACACGCCGCCGTGGCCAACGCCGTGCTGCATCCCGAAGCCCCCTGCTGAGCCTGGCGAGCGGCATTTCCCTCCGTGGTGAGGTCGGCCATGCACTCAAACTAGCCTGCTATGGGTGTGGAATGAATCATTTGTGCGTATTCAAGGTTTAGAATAATCAAGAATAGAATTTAGATTTGTCGAAAATGATTCGGATTTCCTTCTTCCTCACTGCGCTAGCCCTGCTCAGTGCATGTGCCGGCGACACCAACCGCCGCGAAGGCCCGCTGCGCGTGGTGGCCACTACGGGCCTCGTGGCCGATGCCCTCAAGCAGGTGGCCGGTCCGCACGCCGAGATCACCGCCCTCATGGGCCCCGGCGTGGACCCCCACCTCTACAAGGCCACCCAGGGCGACCTCGCTCGCCTGCAGCAGGCCGATCTCATCGTCATCAACGGGCTGCACCTCGAGGGCAAGCTGGCCGAGGTGCTCGAGCGCCTCGGGCGCCAGCGCCCAGTCGTGGCCCTAGGCGAGGCCCTCGACAGCACCCAGCTGCGCCGCGTGGGCCCTGGCGGCGCGGTCGACCCCCACATTTGGTTCGACGTGCGGCGGTGGCGCGCGGCGGCGGTGGCCGCCGCCGAGGCCCTCGCCACTCATGATAGTGTCAATGCCCCCCGCTATCGCGCCGCCGCCGAGCGTTATGACGCCCAACTCGACTCGCTCGACCGCTGGGTGCAGGCACAGATCGGCAGCATCCCCCCCGAACGGCGTGTGCTCGTCACTGCCCACGACGCCTTTGGTTACTTCGGTCAGGCCTATGGCCTCGAGGTGCGCGGCCTGCAGGGGCTGAGCACAGCCGCCGAGTTTGGCCTGCGCGACGTGAGCACGCTCGTCAGCTTCTTGGTCGAGCGGCGCATTCCGGCCGTGTTCGTCGAGTCGTCGGTGCCCGCCAAGGCCATCGAGGCCGTGGTGGAGGGCTGCCGCGCGCGCGGGCATAACGTGCGCATCGGTGGTACGCTCTACAGCGACGCCCTCGGCGCACCCGACGGCCCTGCCGCCACCTACATCGGCATGGTTACGGCCAACGTGAACACCATCGTCTCGAGCCTCAAATGAACGGCCCCATTCGTCGCGTCGAGCAGCCCGCGGTCGAGGTGCATGACCTCACCGTCAGCTATCAGCGCCGCCCCGTGCTCTGGAACGTGGACCTGACCCTGCCCGCCGGTCAGCTCATCGGCATCATCGGCCCCAACGGCTCAGGCAAGACTACCCTGCTCAAGGCCATGCTCGGACTGCTGCCCACCGACAGCGGCTGGACGCAACTCTTCGGCCAGGCCCTCGAGCGCGTGCGCGGCCGCGTGGCCTACGTTCCCCAGCGTTCGTCTGTCGATTGGGACTTCCCCGCCTCTGTGCTTGACGTCGTGCTCATGGGCCGCTATGGCCGACTGGGCCTCTTTCGCCGCCCGGGCCGTGCTGACGTGGCCTTTGCCCGCCAGTGCCTCGAGCAGCTGGGCATGCTGCCCTATGAGCGCCGCCAGATCGCCCAGCTCTCGGGCGGGCAGCAGCAGCGGGTGTTCTTGGCTCGGGCGCTGGCGCAAGAGGCCGAGCTCTATTTCCTCGACGAGCCTTTCACCGGCGTCGATGCCGCTACCGAGTCCGCCATCATCGAGCTGCTGCGCACGCTGCGCGGGCGCGGCCACACCATCGTCAGTGTGCACCACGACCTGCGCACCGCGCCAGACTATTTCGACTGGATCGTGCTACTCAACCAGCGCGTGGTCGCCGCCGGGCCCACGGCCGACACCTTCACCGCCGAGCACCTGCACGAGACCTACGGCGGCGCGCTCACCCTTCTCAGCGACGTGGCACAGCTCTTTCAGCAGCGCGACATGCCCCGCCGCGAGATCACCCGCCGCGACACTCCCAGCTGATGCGCGAGCTGCTGGCCCTCGACGACCCGAACCTGCGCCGCGTGCTGCTCGGCACGATGCTCTGCGCTGCCAGTGCGGCACTCGTCGGCACCTTTTCGCTCCTCCGGCGGCGCGCTCTCATTGGCGACGCCATCGCCCACGCCGTGCTGCCCGGCATCTGCCTCGCGTTCATTTTTCAAGGGACGAAAGAACCCCTGGGCCTCATCATCGGCGCCTTCGCCACGGGGGCCCTCAGCGTCTGGGCTGTGGACGCCCTCACGCGCCACACTCGCCTGCGCGAAGACGCCGCCCTGGCCCTCGTGCTCTCGGTCTTCTTCGGTGTCGGCATCCTGCTGCTGACCAGCATCCAGCAGTCGGGCAGCGGGGCTCAGTCGGGCCTCGACCGCCTCTTGTTCGGCCACGCCGCCGCGCTCACCGCCGCCGACGTGCAGGTGTTTGGCGCGCTGGCCGTGCTACTCGCCACCGTGACGATCCTCCTAGGCAAGGAGTTTGCCCTCATCAGCTTCGACCCCAGCCAAGCGCGCGTGCTGGGCCTGCCAGTGCGCGCGCTCGAGGGCGTGCTGAGCGGCCTGACCGTGCTCGCCGTCGTAGTCGGCATTCAGGCCGTGGGGGTGGTGCTGATGGCGGCGCTGCTATTTGCCCCGGCCGCCGCCGCCCGCTATTGGACGCATCGCCTGCCCCTGCTGCTGGCCCTAGCCGCCGCCCTCGGCGCCGCCTCAGGCGCCATCGGCACCTATGTGTCCTTCGCCGCGCCGGCCATGCCCACCGGCCCGTGGATGGTGGTAGCCTTAGGCGTGGCCACCCTGCTCTCGCTACTGCTGGCCCCCGAGCACGGTGTGATCGTGCGCGCCTGGCGCCGTCGCCACACCCGTCGCCGCATGGTCGAGGAGAATACCCTCAAGGCCCTCTATCAGCTCAGCGAGGGCGACGCCCAGCCGCGCTTCTTCGACGCAGCCTCCATCCGCGCCCGCAACGAAGCCCTGCAGCGCGGCGCGCTCAGCCCCGCCCTGACCCGCCTCGAGCGCGAGGGCCTGGTCGTGCGCCTCGACCAGGCCTGGCGCCTGACCAAAGCCGGCGCCCTGCGCGCCCGCCGCCTCGTGCGCCTGCACCGCCTGTGGGAGGTCTATCTGACCCAGCGCCTGCGCTTGGCCCCTGACCACGTTCACGACGACGCCGAGACCATCGAACACCTGCTCACCCCCGAGCTCGAGGCCGAGCTCGAGCGCATTCTCGACCGGCCCGCCGCCGACCCCCACCAGCGCCGCATCCCCTACTGATCCCCGCTCCGCCAAGCCCATGGACGCCTTTTGGATCATCCTCACCGGTTCGCTCGTCGCCGTGGCGGGCAGCCTGCTCGGCTGCTTTCTGCTGCTGCGCCGACTGAGCCTGCTCAGCGACGCCATCAGCCACGCCGTGCTGCCCGGCATCGTCATCGCCTATCTGCTCAGCGGCGCCCGCGACCCCTTCACTATGCTCATCGGCGCCTCAGCCCTCGGCCTAGCCACCACCCTTGCCATCGAGTGGCTGCACCGCCGCGGGGGCCTGGCCGCCGATGCCGCCACGGGCCTGAGCTACACCTTTCTGTTCGCCATCGGCATCATCCTGCTGTCGGCCCTAGCCGGGCAGGTGGACCTCGACCAAGACTGCGTGCTCTATGGCGAGATCGCCTATGTGCCGCTCGACACCTGGGTCACTGCCACGGGCCTCGACCTAGGCCCCCGCGCCGTGTGGATCATCGGCGCCGTGCTGCTGCTCATCCTCGCCTTCGTCACCTTTGGATTTAAAGAACTGCAGCTCACCACCTTCGACCCCCTCTATGCCACCACGCTCGGCCTCTCGACGGCTGTGTGGCACTATGCCCTGATGGCACTTGTGTCGGCCACGACGGTTGCTGCCTTCGAGAGCGTGGGGGCCATCGTGGTGGTGGCGCTAATGGTGGCACCGCCTGCGACCGCCTTTGTACTCACGCGCCGCCTAGCACCCATGCTCTTCGTGGCCGCGGGGGCAGGCATCCTCGCCGCCGCGGGGGGCTATGTCCTAGCCGCCGCGCTCGACGCCTCGGTGGCCGGGGCGATGGCCACCGTGTCAGGCGTGCTCTTTCTACTAGCGCTGGGGCTCAGCCGCTGGCGCGATCAGGGGGCCGGGGCGGGCAGCGGGGCCGGTGCAGGCGCGGCGCCCTTCCACTGATTCATCAGGTCTTGATACCGCGCGTCGCTGGTCATCTCATAGAGATCACCGGCGAAAGCGGTCGCGAGCGCCGAATCACCCTTTGCCATGCTGAACTCTAAGCCACGCTGCAGCACGAAGTAGTAGTCGTTCTCCTCTTCGCTGCTCGCGCCGGCCGACTTGTAGTAGCGCAGGCGCGCAATCGACTCGCGGCGTGCAGCCTCTAGCAGCTGCGCGGTCTGCTCGGGCTTCTGCAGCCGGTCATAGATCATCGCGTAGAGGTATCGGTTTGCGGCGCCTAGGGGCACAGCCTCGTCGGTGATGTTCTTGCGGGCAAACTCGATCGTCTCGAGGGCCTTGGCCTCATAGTCGGCGGCTTTGGCCTTGAGGACCTCGCGCTCAGCGGTCGTCAGCTTGCTGCCCGGGGCGGCCAGCTGGTCGTTGATGCGGTCGGCGCCATCGAGAAGGCCCATTGTCAGGCGATAATACGAGCTGCGCGTGTTGCTGACCATCTTCTCGATGTTCTCACCGAAGAATAGGTTCGGGTTGTCGAGCCCCCGCAGGCGGAAGGTCTTCAGGTTCTCATACATCTTATCGAGGTCCACACGCCCCACACCGAAGGCGGCACGCTCGCCTGCGGCTTTCACGGGGGTGAGGCGATAGGCCATGCCCTCGAGCGAGAGGTAGTCACCCGTGCCGACGAAATTGCTGCTCGCCACCGTATTGGCGAAGTAGATCGGTCGCGGCCAGCCCTGCTCGGCATTGTTCAAAATCATGTCGAGCATGATCAGGTCTTGCTTCATCAGATAGGGGTTCTGCTGCCCGCCGCGACCGGCCACGCGCACGTCGATGCTACTGTCCACCTGGGCCAGCAGGGCCTCACCCACCGCCGCATTCGCCTTGATTTGTTCGACCGGGGTGGGGATGCGGAAAGTCTGCGGCCGCCAGCTCACGACTGAATTACGCTCGCCGAGGAAGAAGTCGTCTTTCAGGCGAATCGGCAGCGGCTCACTCGTGTTCCACTGCTTGTGCTTCAGCTGATAGATATACCAGTCGGTGTTGAGCAGGCTCAGGTTCACCACGCGCACGTCGGTGCGCACGCCCTCGACCTCCTGCAGATACCACAGCGGGAACGTGTCGTTGTCTCCGTTCGTGAATAGGATTGCGTTCTGCGCGCACGAGTTAAGCAGGTTATAGGCGCTGTCAGGGGCCACATACTGACCGGAGCGGTCGTGGTCGTCCCAGTTCTGCGCGGCCATAATGCCGGGCACGACTAGGCCCACGGCCAGCACGGCATACGGCGTGGCTTTGCCCAGGCGCTTGCGCAGGCCGTCAGCCAGCGCCGCCACCCCGAGTCCCACCCAGATCACGAAGGTGTGATAGGAGCCCACGAAGGCATAGTCGCGCTCGCGCGGTTCCTGCGCCACCTGGTTCAGATAGATCACGATGGCCAGGCCAGTGAAGAAGAATAGCAACGCCACGATGCCTGCCCGCCGACCGTCCACCACCAGGTGCCAGCCCAGGCCGATTAGACCCAAGATGAGCGGCAGGTAGAAGTAGTGATTGCGCGTTTTGTTGTGGCGCATGTCGTCGGGCATGTTGCGCAGCTCGGCTACGTTGAGCCCACTCTCCCAGCCCGCATGCTGAATGTCGCTCTCGCGCCCCACGAAGTTCCACAGGAAGTAGCGCCAGTACATGTGCCCCACCTGATAACCGAAGAAGAACTTCAGGTTGTCGATGCCCGAGGGGGTGTCGTCGCTGGGGTTGTTCGGGTCGGCGCCTTTGTTCTTGTCCGACACATAGTTCTTATAGCCGTGGGGACCACTGGCATAGTGGTCCGGATCTGACATCCGCGGGAAGTAGCGCAGGCCCTTGGGGTCATACGTGTACTTCATCTTGTCGCCGTCGTGCACATACACGTTCTTCTCTTTGAGCGTCGTGTAGAAGGGTTCGACCTTCTCTGTGCCCGTGATCTGCGTGTTGTACATCTGGCCCTTGAACAGCGGCTTGTCGCCATACTGCTCGCGCTTGACATAGCTCAGGAAGCTATTCAGCGTGGCCGGGTGGTTCTGATCGATGGGCGGGTCCACACCCGAGCGGATGAGGATCGTGGCATAGGACGAGAAGCCTATGTACACCATGAGCGTGCAGACCAGCAGCACGTTCCAGGCCACGAGCTGCTTCTTCTGCGTGTAACAGATGCCGGCGATCAGACCGCCCACAAGCACGATCGCAAAGCTCATCGCACCCAAACCGAAGGGCAGGCCTAAGCCACCCTCGTCTTTGCCAGTGCGCAGATCGATCGAGCCCACGAAGAAGCGCTCGACGGCCCAAGCGAGGTCCCAGGTCTTCTGAATCACGCCCACCTGCAGGAAGCCCAGGATCGCTACGCCAATCACGAAGGCCAAGGCCAGGCCCCGCGGGCTGTAGGTGAACTTGCGGAAGTAATAGACCAGCACCAGCGCCGGAATCGTCAGCAGGTTCAGCAAGTGCACGCCCACGCCGAGGCCCATCATAAACGCGATGAACACGATCCACTTCAGGTGGTCGGGCTCGTCGGCGCGCGCCTCCCACTTCAGCATCAGCCAGAACACTAGGCAGGTGAAGAACGATGACAGGGCATACACCTCAGCCTCGACGGCATTGAACCACACTGTGTCGAGAAAGACACAGCTGAGCCCACCGACCACGCCGGCCGCGAGAATGCTCAGACCAGTGGTCGCGTCGGGGTTCTCATCGTTCGGAGCGAGCGCTTTTTTGGCGAGGATGGTCACCGTCCAGCAGATCAGCATGGCCATGGCCGCGCTCGACAACGCCGAAACCCAGTTGATCATCAGCGCCACCTGCGTCACGTCGGGCGCGAACATGGCGAAGAAGCGCCCCAGCATCAGGAAGAGCGGCGCCCCTGGCGGGTGGGGCACCTCGAGCTCGTTGGCGGTGGCGATGAACTCGCCGCAGTCCCAGAAGCTGGCGGTGGGCGAGATAGTCAGGCCATAGGTGATCATCGCCACGGCGAAGACGAACCACCCGGCGAGGTTATTAGCGGTGTTGTATTTCATGTCGCGGTATGGGGCAGGGCCCCGAGCGGGAGCGCAAGTTTAGCCAAAACAGCGCTAGGCCCTGCGTTAACACGCCGTGAGGGCGGTTTTGGCCTATTGTCCGCCGAGGCCCAGCAGTGTGTCGAGGGGCTGACCCGAGGCCCACTGCAGCGCCACCTTGGCCTGCGCGTATTTGGCCTGCAGCTCCACCAGCTTGATCTGCGCCTCGACATAGCTGCGCTCGCGCACGTTGACGATGAATAGCGAACTCTCGCCGTTCTGGAACTTGGCATTCTCGCCCGCCAGCAAGGTCTGGGCATTAGCTACTGTCTGCTCTTGAATGCGCACCAGCTGGTCAAGGTTCAGCAGCTCATTATAGGCCTGCACTACGCCGTTGACCACCTGGCGGCGGCCCTGCTCGAGCTCATAGCCCGTCTCGCGCTGCTTGAGCTCGACGGCCCAGATCTTGCCCCGCTCTTTGCGCAGAAACAGCGGGTAGTAAAAATTGAAGCCGAACTTATAATTCTCGCGCAGGTAGGCAAAGGGGTTATTGTCTGAGCCCACCTGCCCGATGAAGGGCTTGTATTCGAAGTTGAGCTGCGGCAGCAGCAACTGGCGCGCAAAGCGCCGCTCGAATGCGAGCTGGTCAAGCTTGGCCCGCAGTTTCGCCACCTCAGGATGATCGGCATAGGCGAAGGCCATGAGCGAGTCGCGCAGCACGGGCGTGGTCACCACGCGCTCGGCGCCTCGGTCGCTCGGCACGACGCGCCCCACCATCTCGAGTGGCTGGCCGCTCTCGTCCCATAGGAAGTTCGACAGCGCGATGGTGGCGTTCACGGCCTCGACGCGACCCTCGGCCAGGGCCACCTCGCGCCGCAGCAGCTCGACTTTGGCCTCGACGGTGTCGATGGGCGCCGCGTCGCCGTTCACCTGGGCCTGCTGAACCGCGCCGAAGCGGAACGCACCCAGCTCATAGCCCAGCTGCAAGAAACGCAGCTGCCGCACGGCCTGGCTCCACTTCCAATACGTCTTGGCGGCCTCGAGCAGCACTTTGTTGATCTGCTTGACCTGCTCGGCCTGGTTGATGGTGGCAAACAGTTGCGCCTGTCGAAGCACATTCCGCCGCTCGTCAAAAAGCAGCCCCCGCCCCACGGGCACCGTCACACCGGCATAATACAGTCCCGTCGTCGGCGGAATCGGGTCGTCGGGGTTGTTGCTATTCTCCGGGTTGATGAACTGGCCGAAACCGCGCTCGACGCCAGCCTTGAAGTCCACGTTCCACCACACCGGAATCTTGAGAAAACCGTCGCTATCGGTGTAGTAGTGCTTGTTCTTAAGCTCCTTTTCGTTGAAGCGCCAGCCCACCGCCGGGTCAAACGCGCCGCGCGCCATACGGATCTCAGCCCGCGCTTGATCGGGCAGCAGTCGTGCCTGCCGCACGATGGGGTGGTTCGCTACGATGAGTTGATAGAACTGCTCGAGCGTCAGCGTGTCGGCCCGCCCGGTGTCGCGCTGCACAAACTCGAGCGACATCTCGAGTGGCAGCGGGCGCTCGCGCGCTTGCAGCGCGCGGGGGGCG
>VYMD01000324.1_pt1 | contig 14995 bp, 10 predicted proteins | sample 5115311 | NCBI WGS metagenome assembly VYMD01 (sample SAMN12291779, study PRJNA351875) | freshwater metagenome | isolation source: freshwater lake | place: USA: Michigan, Wintergreen Lake | collected 2013-08-08
TTTAAAACAAACGAGAGTCTATCAAGAGGCACTGGCCGAAGGAGAAGAACGGGGTCTAGAACGGGGTCTAGAACGGGGTCTAGAACGGGGTCTAGAACGGGGTCTGCAAGAGGGGGAACGTCTGGTGGTGGAAAACCTGCTCCGAGTCCGTTTCGGTGAGTTAGACCCAGAAATTCAAGCTATTATCAGCCGGATTTTACAACTGTCCCCAGAAGAATTTACCCCTTTACTCCTACAGTGTTCCAAGCAGGAACTCTTAAATCGATTCGGCAACTGCCAATAAACCCTAGAAGCGAGATTTCTCGTGAAGACTGACAGTCTCTTTTACCAAATCTTCCTGCGCTTTCCCGACAGTTTCTTTGACCGGAAGTTCCCCCATACAGATGAACCAGACGAGGTTCAAATGCTTGCCCAGTAGTCAACAGAGCAGTTGGACTAACCTTTTTGTACCCATGTAATTAAATGTTTTTTTAAATTCATGGCAACGAATTTCTCATACCATGTAGTCGTGTATATATAGCGGTTCTCACACCTGTGTGGCACACTTAACCCTTTGCTAATTAAGCTTTTCAACATCGATAATGTACCTCTTGCGAACAGGAAACGCTATAGAAAAAGTCCCTAATAGAAATTCCCCCCTACCGACCTCCGTGGAAAACTATTCCTGTTTTTCTTTGATTCATTGGCTTTTTGTATAATTGGCATGACTGGCATTGAAAACCGATTTTTCTGCCGTTAGCCTCCGACTCTAGCCAAACTTTCCACCAATTCCATCTGTTTAGGTAAACAAATCGTTTTTAGATCATATCGGTCAATAATTGTTTTTCTAGCCCTTTGGCGAAGGGCTAACATTCGTTCAGAATGGTCGAAAACTTGGTCAACAGCAGCGGCAATTTGCTCTGGAGAGAAAAAATCCACCAATAGTCCATTTATTCCATCTTCGATTATTTCCTTAACTGGGGGAGTCGCTGAACCAACCACTAAACAGCCTGTACTCATCGCTTCTAGCATCGACCAAGAGAGGACAAAAGGATAGGTTAAATAGACATGAACGCCCGAAACTCGCAGGATTGAGAGGAATTCCTCGTAGGGAACGCGACCTAAAAAGTGAACCCGGCTATGGTCTAGTTTTTCCCCCACTTCCGCCAGATATTTCTGCTTATAGCTCTGACCATCTGGCAGCGGTTTACCATAGCTAATGTCATCGCCTCCGAGTATCAACACCTGTGCTTGCGGTCGTCTTCGCAGTATCTCTGGCAGCGATCGCATAAAAGTATGAAAACCCCGGTAAGGTTCGAGGTTACGGTTAACAAAAGTAATTACCTCATCCTTAGAGGTGAGGGTCAAACCAGCTTGAGCGAGGATGAGGTTTTGGTCTGGTTGGGGACAAGCCACTTGAGTATCGATACCGTCGTGAATAATGCTCACTTTATCCCGATAGGCTGTTGGTATGCTCTGCCATTGCCAGTGAGTGGGACTGACTCCCCAATCACACAATTCTAGATTTAAAAGATTATTGGCATTTTTCATTCGCGCTCGACAGAGAGTCTCAAAACTTTGGTCGAGAAATTCTGGATCGAAATCTAGATCGGACTGGTGAGTATGATAATAAAATTCAATAAAAGCGAGGAGTTTGGCCTCTGGAAAAACCTCCTTGAGAAATAGCGATTCTCCCCAACCCGGATGGGCGCAAATAACGTCGGGAACAAATCCTTGCCTACGTAACTGTAGACAAGCCTTAGCTGCTGCCTCTCCGCGTATTACTTTGGTTTCGGTCTCCGATACCCAGGGATGAATGTTGGGACTTGTCCCCCTTGAGAGACGATAAGGAAAGACTTGCACCCCGGGCAAAGAAGGCGGCTTTTTTAGGGTGAGTGCCACCACTTGATTACCAGACTTTGCCGCTAGAGCCGGAGCCAGATGTTTATATTGGGCGGGAAAGTTTTGGTGAACAAAAAGGATCCGCATTTTGTCTAGTTATGACCTCAAGAGACTGTAGCTAGAGTAGCACATTAGTAACAGAAGACTTTTGTTAAGAAATCTTGATAATCATTAAGATCGAGCAATAGTTGACTCTTTCAGAACGGTCATCAAAACCTTATCCAGTCTATATCAATGTCCTTTGTCTCCCGCCCAGTCCTCGATAGCGGCGGACTATTGACTTGTGGCTGTTTTTGTGCGAGTATGGTTACTGGTGTGTTCTCTGTTTAGAGATTCAAAGAAAACGTTTTCTTCAAGGTGTTGAGGAGAGTAAATGAAAATCGTCATGGTAAACGGAGCAGCCGTTCTAATCGGCTCCGAGTCGCCCCCTTTTGCAGCAAGAGGGGGTGTGCAGTGCTAGGAATTAATCAAAACAGAAATAAATTAGCTGGTCACGGAGAAGGCTGCACAGGTGGAATTGAACACCTGTCTGGTAGCCAAGGCAAACCCTACAGCCATTCTCCCGAGAGGATACTTAACGGGCTAATCACCTCAAGACCTGTGTCCTATAGGTCTCTCTTCTGTGAAAATTGTGAAAATTAGGCTACGGTTTCCTGTAGTTAGGTTATGCGATGTGCAAATAAAAACGACAGAATCAGGGTTCCAGAGGATACTTTATCTCTGCTGATTTCTGAAAGCCTTGTAAATCAAGACTAAAAATATAGTTGCACACGGGGTTAGGTTATGCTTGGGAACCAAGATAGAAGATTTAAGACATTAATTTCAAGGTTTTTGGCTAGAAGTTGCCATAGCTGCAATTGACTGCTAAACATCTATTGTCTAGGTCAGTTACCCAAAAATAATCACCTCTAAAAATTACCCTAGAGTCTTCCTAGCTTTTGTTAAGAAAGATAGAGAAGCTTAACATTTTCTTATCCTTATCCCTGATTTAAGGATAGGAAATTTGGGCTGATTTATAAGCCATTTCAGTAGTTTCACGATAACAAAAATAAGCAAAAAAAATTGCCGATTTTGTTATTTTTGTGCTAAGGTGATTACCGAAGATAGAAAATAGTTCACAACTATTGACTCAAATCGAGGATAAGGAAAAATTATGGCTACAGTATTTGGAACAGTGGGTAATGACCTGCTGAGAGGCACTCTTGAGGCAGATTGGTTTAATGGTCTGCAAGGCAACGACCAACTCAATCTTAGTACCGACGGTAATTTTGGAACAGACGGTAATGACACCGCCTACGGTGGCTACGGTTTTGACAATATTTTCGGCGGCAACGGTGATGACTTCCTCGTCGGCGGCGCGCCGGGGGCCGATGGCTTAGATGACGGCAGTAGTCAAGACGGCTCCGACTTCATCGATGGTGGTGGCGGTAACGACAATATCCTCGGCGGTTTCGGTCAAGATACCCTCGCCGGTGATGTTGGTAACGACACTCTCTACGGTCAAGGGGATAACGACACCGTTAATGGTGGCACTGGCAATGACTTCCTCTTTGGCGGTGATAGCACCTCCCTCGGCGGAGTTTCCAACGCTTCCGGTAACGACTCGATCAACGGTGGTGACGGCGATGACAACCTCTACGGGGAAGACGGCAACGACACCCTCAACGCTGGTAACGGTCTGGATGTGATCTACGCTGGCCAAGGTGATGATGAAGTATCTGGTGGTGAAGGCAACGACTTCATCATCGGTGGTGGCTGGACCCCCGACGGTGGCATTGCCGGTGCGGGTGAAACTAGCTCCGGTCGAGATACTCTCAACGGTGGCAACGGCAACGATTATATCTGGGCCGGTGATGAAAATGACGTTCTCACGGGCGATTCTGGTAACGACACCCTCTACGGTGGTGCTGGTGCCGACTTCATGAGCGGTGGCAACGGCAACGACGTTTTCTACGTTGACAACGCCGCCGATATAGTCGAAGATCGTCCGGGGGTAGAAGGCGGTGTGGATGCGGTTATCGTTCTTCCCACCTACCAAAATAATATCCCCGATCTTCTGATTACACTCTTGCCCGACACCTACAACCTCAATCTTCTCGGACCGGAAGCGGAAATCGAGTCGATTATCCTCGATGGCACCGCGAACTTCAACGCTGTCGGGAACGCTTTTAACAACGCTATTCAGGGTAACGCTGGAAGCAACTTCTTGGCTGGTTTAGATGGCAGAGATGTCCTCAACGGCTTAGGGGGCAACGATACCCTTATCGGTGGCGATGGCGATGACAATATGATTGGTGGCGACGGTTCCGACCTCATCGGCGGTCGCAACCTGGGCGGTGGTATTTTCGTCGTTATCGAGGATGGCAACGACACGGCCGACGGCGGTGCTGGTAATGATACCCTCATCGGTGGCGCAGGCAACGACAATATGACTGGTGGCGATGGCAACGATAATATCGGGGCTGTTGTCACAGGATTCGTTGTCGGAGTTCCCATTGCCGCTCCTGAAGCTGGCAATGACACCTTTGACGGTGGTGCTGGTGACGATAGCATAAGTGGTGGTCAGGGTTCCGATAGTTTAATCGGTGGTGGGGGTAATGACTTCATCAGCGATGGTAGCTATACCCTGAATCCTTTGAATGGCCAGTTCCAGTTCACTGGTGTACAAAGTGACCTCGACACTCTCGTCGGTGGTGTTGGTAATGATATCTACTTCATTGATCGCTTTAACCAGGTTACTGGGGTACAAGATACTATCATTGAACTGGCTGACGAAGGTACGGATACGGTGTTCTATTCGGGAAATGACCTAGCCGAATTAACCTACGTTTTAGGAGATAATCTCGAGAATCTTACCCTGGGTGAGAATGGTGCCGCGCTCAACGGTATTGGTAATGCTCTGGCCAACGTCATCACCGGCAACGGTCTGAATAACTCTATCACTGGAGGCGGTGGAGCCGATACCCTCAGTGGAGGCCCTGCAGCCGCTGCCGATGTCGATACCTTCGTTTATACTAATCTCGCCGATTCACTTCTAGCTAACTTCGACCGCATCACTAACTTCAGAGCGGGAGCGGCTGGTGATCTAATTGGTGTAACCCCTGTAGTTGCCGGTACTGGGTTCGTCGCTCTTGGTAATGCTACCTCTCTAGATGCAGGTGCAATTGGTGCGGTTCTAACGAATGTGGCCTTCACCGCTAACATTGTGGCAACATTTACAGTTGGTGGCTCACGCAATTTTGTGGCTATTAATAATGCCACTGCTGGCTATAACTCGACTACTGATGCAATCATCGAAATCACTGGCTCCACAGGTGTTTTTGGTGCGCCTAATATTGTTGCTATATAATAGCCCCAATCTAACCACTGAAATCAGTTAGCTAGATAGCTATGGGGTGGGCAATGCCCACCCTTATTTTGTTAAAGAAGTTTTAATTAACGCAAATAAGCCATAGGCAGAAAAGCCGAACACCAACTGAAAGCCTGTTTAAAGACTTCGTATTCGCGGAAAAAGAACACATTCCCCCAGGAATTATCCACGGTTTGGGGATAGTTTCCATAGAAGAAAATATCATAATTAAAATCGTAATTACTGGGTTTATCTGAGCGAGCGATCACTAAATACCAATGATAGTCTCGCTTTTTCATGCCTTCTACCAAAAGGTCTAAACGATTGAGGGTTCCCGACTGCCCAAAAATATGATTCTTATCCCAAAATTCGGCAACTACGACCGGATACTGTGCTTTACCCATCCCCTGAATCACTTCTAAATCATAGCCTTCGGTATCAATTTTTACCAATCCTATATCGTGGCTAATCTCTCCCGTTTGATGAAGACTTTCTAAACTTCTCACCTGAACTGGTCGGGTTTCGGTAAAGTTTAAACCCTGGGGCATAGAATGGGGCAAAAGGGTATTATAAAGGGAAGGATTCTGGAAAATTCCTGCCTCTGATTGGTCAGAACAAATATGAAAATCCATCGTGGTATCATGGGAACCAATGGCAATGTTATAGGCCTGAAAATCGCTATTTTGCTGTAAGCGCTGACATAGTTGCTCGAAAACAGGGGTATAGGGTTCAAAAGCATACACTTGATAACCAGCTTTCAGCAAAGATTCCGAAATATCTCCCCGATTGGCACCGATATCTATGGCTTTTCGACTGGGTAAAAATGAGTAGAGAAAAGCTATAAGTTTTTCTTCCGGCTCTAAGTCTTCTCCCCGGTTATTCTCCGCTTTAACTCGCAGTCCCGAATTATCCAAAAGGGTATTATACTGCTGGTGTAAATCTGCTTGTAAATGCTGATAATCATCCTTAATTTGGGAGATTATATCACTATATTGCTCTCGAATTTCTCCCTGTAACTGCGAGATTAAACCCGAGTGTTGCTGTCGAATTTCTTCCTGGATTTGCCCAAGCAAACTTTTATGCTGCCAGTCTAATTTTCCCTGTACTTGCGAGAATAAACCGTAGTGTTGTTGTTGAAGTTCTCGTTGGATTTGCGGGAGTAAATTAGTATATTGTTGTTGAATATCTGGCAACCATTTTTGTAATAACTCGATCAAATAGATGCAAGCTTGCAGGGATGAGTTATCGTTAAAGGTTTGTTGAGAAAGTAGAGTCTCTAGTAAATCTAATTTATCTTGGGAAGTAGTAGAGTTTGTAGATAATTGGGAGACTATCTTTTCCAATACATCTAGCTTGGATTGCGATGTCTGACTATTTTCGCTCAGGAGACAGACAATTTTTTCTAAGTCATCTATTCTTGACAGGGTGGTATCTAACTTGTCCAGTAATAGATCCTTAATAGCTTTAAATCTTTGAATTACCATGATATTTACCTTTGTCTATTCCTTATTAACTAAACGATTTGACCTTCAACCAAGAAAAGATTTTTTCTCACAAAAAGAATATCTTTTTGGAAGAGAGTGCCATCGGACGGTAAGCGCCATTCTCCCACCTCGTCGTAATAGCGAAATCCCAATTGTGTCATAACTTCTAACATTTCGGTCAAAGTTTTAGTTTCTTCTTGGTATTTCCAGAGAGAAAGCTCGATAATACACACATCCACCTGTGATAAAAACTGTTTTGCTCCCTCGATTACCAGATGTTCAGCAAACTGTACATCTAGCTTTAAAAGTCCCCGTCCTGTAATCGCTTTTTCCTGAGCGAGGGAATCTAAAGTAATAACATCTACCGTCACAGTTTCAGTCAGTTGAGAGGTTTTTACTTCGTAAATAGAGCTATTATAAAGGTCGGCACTAACTTTCATAGTTTGCTGACCTATTTGATGAGAAACTAATGCTTCTACCGCTTCAAAGTTATCATGTAAGTCAATAAAATATTTTCGAGCTAATTTATCGTAGCGAGAAATTAAAGGGTCGATTAAAATAAATCGAGCTTGGGGATAAATTCTGTTAATAGCATCAGACCAAATTCCCGTAGAAGCACCAACATCCACCACAAAATTCGGTTGAAATCCCTTATCTTTTAAGCGTTTTAAAGCTTGATAGGGGGGAATAAAATCACGCCAGATATCCCCAGGAGCCGGAGGTTCGAGATAATAGACAACTTCATTAGGAGAATAGGGCATTAATTTTTCAAATTTTAAATCCGTGGGTTGCCCTTGTTCTAAAGATTCCCACAGCCATTTATCCATATCTTTAGCGGAAAATAACTCAGCAATATTGGCGGCATTTTGACGTAATTTTTTCTGGACATCAGGGAGAGATAGATGATTAACTACTTTTTGAAAATTCGGGGCCTGATAATCAGATACAAATCCTACTTCAAAGCGTTGAACAAAACGAGCGGCAGCTGTTTCAGGATTACCCAAAACTATAAAAGGAGTTTGGGATGAAGCTAAGATAAAAGGGATTCTTGATGGCAAACTTAGTCGGGCGATATTTTGAATATTATCACTTTCATCTAATTTCCCAGAAGGAATAACAGCGAAGGAATAGTTTTTGAGTTTTTCCGCTAATTCTGTTTCCTGTAATGGGGGATAGATAGTGATACCATCACTTTTTAATTCCTCTCGATCGAAAGTTAACCAGCGAGGATTATCATAGTTATTACAATACCAATCAATGCTAACTCCAGTTTTACGCACAGTTTCTCGAAAAATGTCGAGATATTTCTGGCTCCAGATATTACCAACCAATATGCCTCTATTTTCTCTCTTGGTTTCGCTGTCTAGGGGATTTTGAATTTTAACTATTTCCTTGTCAACCAGAGGAGGTAATAGCCAGAATTTTAAACCATATTGTTGTTCGTAGGCTCTCCGTAACTCTGGGGAAATAGCTAATCTCAGGGCTGATTTTTCTAGGGTTTCTTTCATCAATTCTGGGGAAATTGGCTGATTACCTTGGGCGTATAAATTATTATCGTCCATGATGTAGGTACACAAGGGAACATCAAACAATTCCTTGATGGCTATTGCTGCATAGAGTTCTTCGGGATGGAAAGGAACACAAATAACTCTTTGGGGGGTGATACCCTGAAAAACAGATAGCATTTCTGTAAATATTTCTGCCCTTGATTTATCGGCAATTGATAGGCATCTGTTTAAACAACCAAATTCGTGTTCGCTATCGTAGTGATTAGCAGAGCGAAGAGAAAAAATATTTTCATCTTCGCTAAAAATATTAATTAAAATTGTACCCGTTCCATGTCGTCTGTTAACTTCATTCGGGGTAATAATAACATCAATTTTTCCTAAATATTTTGGTTTAGCTACAGTTTGATTATAGGGCAGTAGTTGATTGATATACAGACGTAGATTGACGTTGCTAGTTATGGTGTCATGAAGGGGATTGGCCATTGATTTTTTTGAGAATTAATTTTTGTCTGTTAGGGCAAGAAAGGGGTTTACAGTGATACAAAAACTGCTAAAAAGAAGTTGGTAAGTCTGTATACATTATTGACTAGGTGATACCAGCGTGTCAATCCTCATAGGAAATTATTCCATCTCCGCAAACTTCTAAGCTTGGCGACAAGTAAACCTATCGGTAGCTTGATTTATAACTTTGAAAACGACCCTTTTATATCGCTTTTTGTTTCCCCATCAGGAATTATCATCTTGCCTTGGCAGACTAGAACTGATGCACCACCTACGCAAACTTCCGTAATGTCACGGTGGTTTTTCTGAAACTTTAATTGTAAACTGCTGGGTCTGCCCATTTCCACTCCTTGGATTATTGTCCATTGATTCACCCCTTCCCTAGAAGATTCTAAGGCCCCTAAGTAACCTGCTAAAGCGGCCACAGCCGAACCGGTAGCCGGATCTTCCATAACTCCTAAACCGGGGGCAAACATTCGCCCATAGAGACGAGATTGCGGTGATTCTGGGTCAAAACAGCAGACAAAAAGGGAATTAGCGGCGGATTGGGCGAGTAAAGATGACCAGAGGCTTAAATTAAGTTTGATTCTCCCTAAAGTTTCCCGATTTTGCACGGGAATGAATAAAAAAGGGAGACCGCAGGAAAAGGCGCGGGGGGGATAACCGGGTAAGAAATCGGCAACGCTTAGGGAAAGAATCGCCGCTAAATCATCGAGAGCATAAGTATCCGTCACTAATTCTGGCAATTGTGCCACTTTTAACTCACTATAGACGGGTTTTTCCCCGTCCCTGCTAATTTTTACCGGTACTAAACCGACTCCTTCCTCCAGATAAATCGTGGTTTCTTGGTGGGGGGGAATAGCAGCGATTAGGGCTAAAATATAGGCTGTGCCGACGGTAGGATGACCAGCAAAGGGTAATTCGGTACTGGGGGTGAAAATCCGGACTTTTTTAGTGCCTTGGGGCGTTTCTGGCGGAAAAACGAAGACTGTCTCCGAGAAGTTAAATTCGGCGGCGATTTTTTGCATCTGGGTGCGGGTTAATCCAGATGCTTCCGGAAAAACCGCCAGAGGATTACCGCCAAAAATGCGATCGCTAAAAACATCGGCGGTATAGTAGGAATAGGTAGGCACGCGGGGAACAGGGCAACAATTATCGGAGAATTTTCTTATCTTACACCTATTTTCACCAGTTACCGCCCCGGCGCTCTGTCTAGGGATAGATTCTCCTTGTCAGTCCTGTTGGTTTCTATTAAGAAATAATTAAAATACAGAGTTTTTCATAAAGATAAGGTATGTCTTGATAGGGCATCGTCTCGGAGTCTCCTAATAACTGCTATAGCCTCTACTACTTATTCGGTTCTAATCTGGCTAATAAACTGACTAACTTATCTCTGACGGAATTGTGAGTGTATTCGTCTTCAGGGTGAGGTTTTTGATTGGGTTGTTGAAAATAGGGACGTTCCCCGTATAATTGTCCCCATTTCACATCGACTCGGTGTACTAATTCATAGAGTAATTCTTGATTGTCTAAAATTTCTTCTAGGATTAACTGTAAAGCTTGAACAGGATTATCTAAATTTTGACTGACTTTGGTTAATTCTTCATCAACGATAAGCTGTAAAATTATCTGCAAAGCTCCCGAAGAATCCCCTAAATTAGCGGCAATAAACTGTTTAATTTCAGTCTTTACCTGCACTAATTTGGGGACGGGAGATTCCCCTTTGAGGAAATCCGCCCCCTCTTGAGCGATAAAATCTGCTAGGGTAAACTCGCGCCTTTCGATGATATCTTGGGAAAAATCCGGTTCTTCAGGTGTCATAAACTAAAAAGATTAGCGATAATAGAATCTAAGACTTATTGTGACATTTTTAGGAATATCTATGGGCATCGATCGCAGAGAGTTTCAGCACCGTCGTCAGCAGGTAATGGAAAAAATCGGCAATGGAACCGCAATTTTTCGCAGTGCGCCCATGGCGGTCATGCACAATGACGTAGAATACACCTATCGTCAGGATAGTGACTTTTTTTACCTGACAGGATTTAATGAACCGGATGCGGTGGCGATTTTAGCACCCCATCACCCCGAACATCAGTTTATCCTGTTTGTGCAGCCAAAAGACCCAGAAAAAGAAACTTGGACCGGCTATCTCCACGGTGTGGAAGGAGCAAAGGAGATTTTTGGTGCTGATGAGGCCTATTCTATCCAAGAATTGGAGGAAAAATTACCCCAATATCTCGAAAAAGCCGAACGAATTTATTATCATCTCGGACGGGACAAAACTTTTAATACAAACGTTCTTAATCACTGGCAAAAATTAATCGCTACTTTTCCCCGTCGCGGCACCGGACCGACTGCTTTAGAGGATACTAATTTTATTCTCCATCCTTTGCGCTTACTGAAAACCGAGGCCGAATTGGACAATATTCGCAAAGCAACCGCTATTTCGGCCCAGGCACATAATCGCGCCAGAGAATTCACCAAAGTTGGTCACTATGAGTATCAAATTCAAGCGGAAATTGAGCATACTTTTCGCCTAGAAGGGGGTATGGGTCCTGCTTATCCTTCTATTGTTGCTAGTGGTGCTAATGCCTGTATTCTGCACTATATCAACAATGATCGCCAAGTACAAGAAAATGAGCTTTTGTTAATTGATGCCGGTTGTGCCTACAATTACTATAACGGTGATATTACACGCACTTTTCCCGTTAATGGTAAATTTACCCCCGAACAAAAAATTATCTATGAAATTGTTCTAGAAGCTCAATTAAAGGCGATTGAAGTTGTAAAAACTGGTAATCCTTATAATCTTTTTCATGACACAGCCGTGAGGACAATTGTAGAGGGATTAGTAGATTTAGGACTATTGGTCGGCGACATTGATGAGATAATTAAAGAGGAAAAATATAAGCCTTTTTATATGCACAGAACCGGCCATTGGTTAGGATTAGATGTCCATGATGCAGGAGGTTATAAAGTTAACGAAGAAACTTGGCAAACTTTGCAGCCCGGTCATGTTTTAACCGTGGAACCGGGGATTTATATCGCTCCCGATATTAAAGCTGCTGAAGGACAGCCGGAAGTGCCGGAAAAATGGCGGGGTATCGGTATCCGTATCGAAGATGATGTGTTAGTTACTGCCACAGGAAATGAGGTTTTAACTGCAACAGTTCCCAAAAAAGTTGAGGATATCGAATCTAAGTAAAAAGCTAGGTGTTAAAAATTGTCAGATTCCCCCTAACCCCCTTATTAAGGGGGGATCAAAGGCAAAATTTATCTTCAAAGGAGATTCAATTAAGTTTTTTCTAGAGATTATCATGATTGCTACCAAAGAAAAATTATATACCTTTGCGGAATATTTAAATTATCGGGACTCCACAGATAATAAATACGAATTATTTAACGGAGAATTAATTTCCCTGCCTCCCGCTAGTGGCTTTCATGCTTTGATACTTAGAGCTATATTTAAGGTGTTAGAAAGGGAAATAGAGAGGCTACAATTAGACTGGCAAGTTATGCCCGCTACGGTGGGAATTCGCACCGATAAAGCTAAATCGAGAATTCCAGATTTAATGATTTTAACTGCTGAACAATGTCAAGAGATTAGAAATATGACCACAGCAGGGCAGAATTTAACAACAAAGATAGGATAATGTCGGTAACATTTACCGATTTAGAATTAACTCCTCAAATGGTCTTTGAATAGTAAAATATTGGCGGGAGGTTATCATGATTGCTACCCAACAAAAAATATATACCTTTACAGAATATTTAAATTATCAGGACTCCACAGATAATAAGTACGAATTATTTAACGGAGAATTAATTCCCATGCCTCCCGCTAGTGGCTTTCATGCTTTAATTCTTGCCTTTCTTTATGATTATTTAATAGCAGAAATTAAAAGATTAAATCTAACTTGGAAAGTTATGCCCGCTACGGTGGGAATTCGCACCGATAAAGCTAAATCGAGAATTCCAGATTTAATGATTTTAACTGCTGAACAATGTCAAGAGATTAGAAATATGACCACAGCAGAAAATATCAGTTTTAACCCTGATTTCGGGATTTTATGAACTGGCAGAATTTAACAAAGAAGATAGGATAATATCGGTGACATTTCCCGATTTACAATTAACTCCTCAAATGGTATTTGCCCAGTAGCATTATTAACGATTATGACTATCCCCTTAGAAATCCAACAACGTTGCCAACAACTAAAAACAGAACTACAAAGAGCCAGTTATGCTTATTATGTTCTCGATGATCCTTTTATACCCGATAGCGTTTATGATCAACTTTATCGGGAATTAGAGGACATAGAAAAGCGTTATCCTCAATTAATCACCACCGATAGTCCCACCCAAAGAGTCGGGGATAAAATCTCTAGTCAATTCGTTTCTGTTCGTCATAATATTCCCCTGTATAGTCTCGAAAATGCCTTTAACCTCGAAGAATTAAATAAATGGGGCAGCCGTTGGCAAAGATATGTAAATGAAACTCAAGATACAGAATATGTGTGTGAACTAAAAATCGATGGTTCTGCATTAGCTTTAACCTACGAAAACGGTTTTTTCGTCAGAGGTGTTACCAGAGGAGATGGAGTCACTGGTGAAGATATTACCCCCAATGTGCGGACAATTCGCTCTATTCCTTTGCGCTTAAATATAGATAATCCCCCGGCAATTGTGGAAGTGCGCGGCGAAGCTTTTTTACCCCTCGATACCTTCGATAAAATCAATCAAGAAAGAGAAGAAAAGGGTGAATCTCTCTTTGCTAATCCCCGCAATGCGGCAGCAGGAACCCTACGACAACTAGATCCGAAAATAGTTGATAAAAGACGCTTACAATTTTTTGCCTATACCCTGCATTTAGACGATAACAATATCACTACTCAATGGCAATCCTTAGATAGATTAGAAACCATGGGATTTCTGGTTAATCCCCACCGTCAACTCTGTCCATCCCTGCAAGAAGTGGCGCAATACTATCAAGATTGGCAAGAAAAACGTCATCAATTAGCCTACATGACCGATGGTGTCGTAGTCAAAATCAACGATTTACAGCGACAAAATCGGTTAGGATTCACTCAAAAATTCCCCCGGTGGGCAATCGCTTTAAAATATCCTGCCGAAGAAGTCCCCACAGTAGTTAAAGATATTATCGTTAATGTGGGACGCACTGGCGCAGTTACACCCATGGCGGTGATGGAACCGGTACAAGTCGCAGGAACCACCGTACAAAGGGCTACTTTACATAATAGCGATCGAGTGGCCGAATTAGATATCCGCATCGGTGACACGGTAATTATCCGCAAAGCGGGGGAAATTATCCCAGAAGTGGTGAGAATCCTGCCCGAATTGCGTCTTACCCAGACTTTACCCTTCCAGATGCCCACTAATTGCCCTGAATGTCAATCTCCCCTAGTTCGTCCGGTGGGGGAAGCGGTGACGCGCTGTGTCAATAGTTCCTGTCCGGCGATTTTGCGGGGAAGTGTAGTACACTGGGCTAGTCGCGATGCCCTCGATATCCGGGGATTAGGGGAAAAAGTGGTGATTTTGCTGATTGAACAGGGATTAGTTACCGCCATTTCTGACCTCTACAGCCTCGAAAAAACGGAAATTGCCAAATTAGACCGAATGGGCGAGAAATCAGCCTTAAATTTGATTACAGCTATGGCTCAGAGCAAAAATCAAAGCTGGTCGAGGGTACTTTATGGGCTAGGAATTCGCTATGTGGGCAGCGTTAACGCCAAAATTCTCGCCGAAAGTTTTCGGACTGTGGAGGAGTTAGCTAACGCCAGCGTGACTAATTTAGCCTCTGTCTATGGTATCGGTGAAGAAATCGCTCAATCAGTCTATGATTGGTTTAGAATCGAGGCTAATCGGGATTTAGTCGCTAAATTACAGGCAGCGGGTTTACAATTTGCCGCAGCAGCAAAAACCACCACCACTAAAGCCACCTTAGCAGGGAAAACCTTTGTGATTACTGGCACTTTACCAACTCTCAAACGGGAGGAAGCGAAAGAATTAATCGAAAAAGCTGGGGGGAAAGTGACGGGTTCTGTGAGTAAAAAAACCGATTATTTAGTGCTAGGAGAAGCGGCGGGTTCTAAGCTAGAAAAAGCCCTAGAATTGGGCATTACTCAGCTAACCGAAGCACAATTACTCGAATTAATCAAGGCTTAAAAGCTTAAGATTGCAGCAAATCTGCCGAAGCATTAAGTAGGGTTTGCGGCAAAAAGTTTTTCGTTGGGGGTTGGGGGTTGGGGGTT
>VYMD01000224.1_pt1 | contig 14885 bp, 14 predicted proteins | sample 5115311 | NCBI WGS metagenome assembly VYMD01 (sample SAMN12291779, study PRJNA351875) | freshwater metagenome | isolation source: freshwater lake | place: USA: Michigan, Wintergreen Lake | collected 2013-08-08
ATCAAACTATCGCTTGGATCATACTCTTGCAAGAATCGTGATCAAAGAGACGAAAGGTTCATCAGTTTTACTTTTAGTGGGCCTTGCATTCACTACCGGCTTTCTTTCTTGTTGGATGAACAATACGGCGACCACAGCGATGATGCTCGGATTGGTTGTTCCTATGATGAAGTCATTGAATGAATTTTCTCACCTACGAAAATCTATCCTATTTGTGATTCCTTTTTCAGCAAATCTTGGCGGAATTGGAACTCCGGTTGGCACTTTACCAAATGTGATTGGAATCGGATATATGAAACAAAAAGGTATCGACATTGGCTTTCTTCCATGGATGGGATTCGCCATTCCAGTTTGTTTTTTGTGTATCGCATCTCTTTGTTACTTATTATATTTCTTCTTTTTAAGGAACAAGCCAGAGGAAGCTTTACAATTGTTTGCTCCAGAAAAGTCAGAGAAGGAACCTGCGGACCTAAAAAAACAATTTAGTCTATTTATTATTATCATCACCGTTCTAGGTTGGTTGACTTCGGATTTTCACGGAATATCGATTGGAACCATCGCACTCTTTCCTGTAATCGTTTTCTTTGGACTTAGGCTTCTTTCGTTGGAAGACTTTCGATCCCTTTCTTGGGATGTACTTATTTTGATGGGCGGAGGGATTGCATTAGGAAAAGCAATGGAGGAAACAGGATTAGCAAAACATATTATCGAATCATTTGAGTTAGATGGTATGTCATCGCTTTCCTTATTCATTTTTTTCTCACTTATGTCACTATTGCTTTCTTGTTTTTTGAGCAATACCTCCGTGGCAAACCTCATACTGCCGATTACGATGGGCATTCCTGAGCACGCGATCTTACCGTCTGCCTTGGGTGCAACAATTGGAGCTTCTTTGGCAATGCCTTTTCCTATCTCAACACCACCCAATGCACTTGCATTTAGTTATGGTGGAATCAAGAGCTCAGAAATGGCTAAAATTGGCGGTCTAATTTCGTTCATTTCATTGCTAATATTCCTAATAGTAGGAGGAGGCATCTTGTATTTCATGAACTGGGTAGATTTTTCGATATAATGAAGTAAAAAAGACTTTTCGTCAGCAGACACTCAGATACCATTCAAGCGGGTTATGGTAAAATTTCGTCTTGTCTATCTACTTTGTTTGATTTGTCTAAGCTCAAATTGTTATAATTATCTAAGCGAAGACGTTCCGATCATATCGAGACCTATTTTAAACCAAAGATTGCCTCTACTCACTCTTAAGGTATCGACTCCCGAATCAGATCGTTCCCTCAAAGAGATTACAAAGCTTTACGTCAAGTACGTCACTGATACAGGATACTTTGGGCGCGTACTTGCTGATGGTATCGTCAGTCCGTATCATATCGATATTTATACTTCGGAAGTAAACGAATACGAACATTTCTGGATTTCAAGTATTTCCACGTTGTTTATGCTTGGCACTCTTGGATTGCTTCCCTCAATCTACTCACAGGAACGAGTGTTAAATGCTGATTTTTATGTAAATGGTAAGTTAGTGGGTCGAGAAAAATATCGTCAAAAGCACTCCACCCTTTTTGGTGTACCTTTCTTTTTGATTTGGGAAACTGGAATTAAGGAAGCAAAGGTCATTGAATATAATAAAGAACGAAATATGATACACAATATGATACAAGACTACAATCGCTATTTTTAAGGAAAATTATGAAACACTATAAATTTAAAAAACTAACAACAATTTACATTTCTTTATTCTTGATCATTGCTTGTTCAACTCCGCCAAAAAAAGTGGAAAAAGTAGTCGAAGTCAAGAAGGAAGAGACGAAACCAAATAAGGAAACCGTCTCAAAATCAGTGGAGGTCAACAAAGATTTAGCTTTCCTTGAATCGATCGAGGATGGCAGAAATATTCCTACTTCCGGGAAATGGCGGGAAGAAAACTATGAAGAGTATACAGATCAGACTTTTTTTGCTTTTGAGCCTGCCAAAGAAATCATAGATTTCGGAAAAGTAGATTATCCATTGTTAAATGCCTCTATTTTTTATGTTACAAGTAGAGAGAGAAGAAAACTAGGAATGAAACCATTTCGTTATTCTTCCTTATGTGAACAAGCCGCTTTCGGACATGCGCAAGATATGGTGAATATGAATTTTTATTCACATACAAGCAAAGTCTCCGGCAAAGAAAGTTTGAGAGATAGATTGGAGTTAGTTGGAATCACAAATAGCACATCAGGTGAAAATTTGATCGCAAGTTTTGGGATTGCTTACAAAGCGGGGAGCCCAGTTTATACTCCAGATCAAAATTTAAGCAAAAAATTTAGTTACCAAAAAAATGGCCCACCCATTCTCAATCATACTTACATTTCCCTCGCTGAATCTTTGCTTGAAGCTTGGATGAATTCTCCAGCACATAGACGAAATATTTTAAATCCGGATTTTAGTTTTTTAGGAACCGGTGCGTATCACTTTCAAGATACCAAATTTCATAATATTGACAAGGTCAAAGCAGTGCAGGTTTTCTCTTCAAAGCCCTAGTTTGACCACGATCTCGAATTCTTTTTTCGTTACTGGTTGGATAGAAAGCCGAGATCCCTTTTGGACTACGATCATCTCGGCCAAACCAACATTAGCTTTCAGTTCGCTCAGGCTGATCTGCTGTTTGAATTTTTGAAGGAGTTTTAGTTTCACTCCATACCATCTAGGTTCGGATACTTTCGCCTTAGGATCAAAATACTTACTATTCGGATCGAATTGGTGGGGATCAGGAATGCCTGATTCAACAATTTCTGCAATTCCAACTATGCATGGTGGGTTTGCATTGCTATGGTAAAATAGTACTTTGTCTCCCTCCTTTACATCATCCCTAAGGTAATTTCTAGCCTGATAATTTCGCACTCCTTCCCAAAAAGAAATTTTTTCTCTTTGTAGGTCTTCAATCGAGAAGACATCAGGCTCCGTTTTAAAGAGCCAGTATCTCATAGACTAAGTGTATGCAGGCTTCCGATTGGTAGTTTTTGTCTTTTTAGAGCTTCCATTGGCTTTACTCTTCATGTCGATTGATGAAGGTTTTTCTCCTGCTGGATGGACTATGGCCATTAGTTCCGTGGCATCGATGGTCTCTTTTGATAATAATGCTTTCGCAATCCCTTCTAATTTTTGTTTGTTTTTGCGCACCAAATCACGACCACGATCAAGTGAAGTTTGAATGATTCTCTTTACTTCCTGGTCAATCATAGCAGCAAATTCCTCTGAATAAGGTTTGCTTGAATTACCGTAATCACGTCCAACGAACGGAGAATTTTCTCCACCGCCGTAATTGATCGTACCGAGTTTTTCGGACATCCCCCATTCACAGACCATCCGACGAGCTATGTTTGTCGCTTGTTGGATATCGTTGCTAGATCCATTGGATGGATCACCAAAAATAAGTTCTTCGGCAATATAACCACCCATAGACATTACGATTCGATCTAAACAGTATTGTTTGCGGTATGAATGACGATCTTCTACAGGTAAGGATTGTGTTAAACCCAAAGCCCGACCACGAGGAATGATTGTTACTTTGTGCACAGGCTCGGTGTAGGGAAGAAGTGTTCCTAATAATGCATGACCTGCTTCATGATAGGCGGTCATTTCTTTTTCTTTATCAGAAATGAGCATAGATTTTCGTTCTGGACCCATTAGAACTTTATCTCGTGCTTCTTCCAATTCTTCTTGTGTCACACGCTTTTTGTTACGTCTTGCCGCAAGAAGTGCCGCCTCATTGATCAAATTCGCTAAATCTGCGCCCGTAAATCCAGGTGTGCCTCTTGCGATTGAGTTGATAGAAATGTCAGATACCATCGGGACTTTTTTAGCGTGAACTTTCAAAATTTCTTCGCGACCGCGTAGATCTGGCAAATCGACTATAACTTGTCTATCGAAACGACCTGGTCGAAGTAGAGCAGGATCTAAAACATCGGCACGGTTAGTTGCCGCCATTACGATCACACCTTCGTTCATTTCAAAGCCATCCATCTCGACTAACATCTGGTTTAGAGTTTGTTCACGTTCATCGTGACCACCACCCATTCCAGCACCTCTTAGTCTACCCACAGCATCTATCTCATCGATGAATATGATACATGGAGCGTTTTTTTTACCTTGTTCAAAGAGGTCTCTGACTCTCGATGCTCCCACGCCAACAAACATTTCGACAAAGTCAGATCCAGATATTGAAAAGAAAGGTACGGCCGCTTCTCCCGCCACTGCTTTTGCAAGAAGGGTTTTACCTGTTCCCGGAGGACCGACGAGTAAGACCCCCTTAGGAATCCGCGCGCCAATAGCTTGGAATTTTTTCGGATCTTTCAAGAATTCTATAATTTCGAGCAGTTCCACTTTAGCTTCTTCACAGCCGGCAACATCATTGAATGTAATTTTTACTTTCGAATCTACATTCATTTTGGCTCTGGATTTCCCGAATGTAAAAGCCTTGTTACCTGAAGCCTGCAATTGGCGCATCATGATAAACCAGACAAAACCCAAAACAAATAACCATGGTAATATGCCATAAACGACATTCCATAGTTTGTTTTCGTCAGTGGATTTAGCTGTAAATGAAAGTCTCGATTTGCGTAACTTTGTTACCAAGTCATCATTGATCGGTGCAATGTTGGTTTTGAACGCCTTTGGCTTGTTATCTTTGCTTTCAGCGGGAATATACCATCCTTCAATCAGCTCACGATCAATCATGATCTGTTGTTTGTTGGTTATATCTTTGCCATCTTTCGAGGTAATGCGACCAATCGGCTTTTTGCCTTCGACTGGTTCAACCATATTCAAAAATTCTGAGTAGCTTATTTCGTCAGGTTTGCCGGTAAAATCTTGACCTTTATAAATTGTGTATAATACCACCAGGGTAATAAGGAGGAATATAAATACGGATCTAATATTTTTGTTCATGAGCGCAGTCTCCTTGATTAGACTGTATCAAAGGTGATATTTCTGAATCACTTCCTCAATATCTCCCATGGAGATCGAGCGAATTGCGGCTTCCGCATCGTTGATAATCTGTATCAGACTTAGATTTTCCATAGGTTCAAAATCATCACGTAAAAATTCTTCTCGTTTTTTAACGACGTATTTGGAATTTCGAACGCCTATGCGGATTCGAATGAAATTTGGGGAACGAAGAGATACGGAAACAGATTCCACACCAGGGTGACCATCGCTTTCTCCGCCTTTTGTGACGACAATCTGTCCAAGCTCAAGTTGGAGGTCTTCATGGATCAAAACGATGTCTTTCACCTGAATTTTAAGAAAACTAGCGATGTAGAGGACAGACTCTCCCGAAAGATCACTGAAGGTTTGAGGTTTGAGAAGAACAACTTCATCACCCTCAAACTCTCCACGACCGATGAGAGATTTTTTCTTTTTAGTTTTGATTTCGATGCCAATGTTGTTTGCAATGACATCAAGAATTTTAAAACCAATGTTCGACCGATTGTTGTTATATTTATCTCCTGGATTGCCCAGGCCGACGATAAGCTTCATTGGTTTTTAAACAAAACTATTTTTTGCCTTTTTTCGCGGCTGGTTTCTTTCCGCCTGCTTCAGCTTCAGCTTTCTCTGCGCGTTCAGCGGCAAGGATCGCCTTAGTTTTGTTGCAAGAAGTAACGATCGGATCACCGTTGATGATGATTTCCCAAGTTTTTGGTGTTGGTAGTTCAGAAACTTTGATGCTCATTCCTACATCCAAACCTGTAACATCAACTGTAATCACATCCACAAGATCTTCTGGAGTTGATTTCACTCGAAGTTCATGAACCAAATGTTCGAACTGACCGCCAGCCTTGGAGCCTTTTGCTACTCCAGAAGTTTTAACAGCCACAGTTGTTAAGATTTTTTTGCCAGGAGTTACCTTAAAAAAATCAATGTGTCTGATTTGACCAGTATGTGGGAATCTTTGAATTTCTTTTACGAAGACGTTCTCTTTCTTGTCACCTAACTCAATTTCGATGAGAGTGGCTTTTCTGATTCCAGAATCGATCAACTTTTGAATTTCTTTTTCTACGACGGAAGCTGACGTAGCCTCGCCATTCCCAATAATGTTGGCAGGAACTAGACCCGCAACGCGCATACGTCGAGCAGGTCCTTTTCCAGTAGTTGTTCTAGGTTGCGCTTTGATACTAATTTTTTCCATGATTATGTCCTTTAAGTTATGAAAACAGGCTAGATATAGATTCTTCGGTATGAATCCTTTCGATGGCTTTGGCAAAGAGTGGAGCGATAGAGAGGGTTTTCAAGTTATTTATTTTCTTTGAGTCAGGAACGAGTATAGAATTGGAGAGAACAATTTGAGTGAACTTGCCTGCATTTAGTTTTTCTGGAGCTTCTCCAGATAGAACCCCGTGAGTGGCACAACACATGACTGATTTTGCACCATTTTCGTATAACGCGAGTGCCGCTTTGGCAATGGTTCCGCCCGTATCGATCATATCATCAAGTAATAAACAATGTTTATCTTTTATGTCACCTATCACGTTCATGACGACAGACTCATTCGCCTTTGGTCTTCTTTTATCAATAATCGCCAGAGAACCATTTACTTTTTTACCAAAATTTCGGGCACGTTCTGCACCGCCAGAATCTGGTGACACAATGACCAAATCTTGCAACTGGAGGGAATTGATGTATTCAGCAAGCACTGGTGAAAAGTAAAGATGATCAACAGGAATGCGAAAGAAACCTTGGATTTGGTCTGCATGTAAGTCCATCGTCAATACGCGATTTGGGCCGACGGTTTCTATGAGGTCAGCGACAACTCTCGCGGAGATAGGAACCCTTGGTTCCACTTTTCTATCTTGACGTCCATATCCATAATAGGGCAAAACAGCCGTAATTCGTCTCGCGGATGCTCTTCTTAAGGCATCAATGATGAGTAAAAGTTCCATTAAGCTATCGTTAGCCGGATAGCTAATTGACTGAACTACGAAACAATCCCGACCGCGAACGTTTTCTTCGATTTTGATGGAACTTTCGCCATCAGAGAAGCGTTTTACAGTAATTGCACCATTGGGAATGCCTAACTGTTGACATATCTCAACAGCGAGGGGACGATTTGCGCTTCCGGAAAAAACTGCTACTTCTTTTGGATTCATACTCCAACCAGCCCCTTTTCTATATATTGTTTTGCGGTCTCTAGGTCTTCAGGGGAGTTGATTCCATGGCTTTCTAATGCATTTAGTAAAGTCATAGCCCCAACTTTCTTTCCAGAATTTCTAAAAATTTTGATAACATCGGTGAGATAGTATTCTTTTTGGGCGTTGTCATTCCCAATATTTTTTAGTGCGTCAAACAAATGTTCTGTCGTAAAGCAGTAAGTTCCGGTGTTGACTTCGTTAACAACTTTCTCTTCTGCTGTTGCATCTTTTTGTTCAACGATGCGCAACAGAGAACCATCATCAGCTGATCGAATGATTCGACCGTATCCAGTTGGATCATCCATTTTTGCGGATAAAACTGTGGCAGAGTAACCTTTTTCTACATGAAGTGCAAGAAGTGATTGGAAAGAATGTGAAGAAATAAGTGGAGCGTCACCGCAAGCTACGATCAAATATTTATCGGAATTTTTTATATTGGATTCAGCACAGATAACTGCATGTCCAGTTCCCAATTGTTCGGTTTGATCGGCAAATTCCACGCCTGGAAAGGAGGATGCGATATCTGTCACAACATCCTTTCTGTAACCGATAACTACAACCTTACGTTTGATATTAGCCGATTCTAAATTTTTGAGCACATGGAGGAGGAGTGGAGAACCGTTTAGTACAACCGCAACCTTGGGAAGCTCACTCTTCATTCGAGTTCCTTTCCCCGCCGCTAAGACAACAGCAGTTACAGTCGATTCAATGCTCATATATTTGTAAAAAGAAAATAAAAACTGGCTGGCCTGCTAGGATTCGAACCTAGGGAATGGCGATACCAAAAACCGCTGCCTTACCACTTGGCGACAGGCCAGTTTCTATATAGAGAAGGATAAAAAATCAACCGCAGGAAATTGTTGTATCATGCTTTTTAGCAAAACATCTTGTGATTCTTTGGATTGAACCAATCCATAAAAACACGATCCAGATCCGGATAACGAAGCGTATTCTGCTCCGTTTTGCAAAAAACCTAATTTCAATGCCTGCAATTCGGGATGGATGGAAAACGCAACTTTTTCAAATTCATTTTCCAAAAGGCCTGTTAAACCCTTCCACTCACCGACTTGAAGATTTCCAATCACATCCTCTGTCAGAGTTTTCCATATTTTTGAAGGAAGGGTATTTTGTAAACTTTTTTGAAGGTCGGCGTACATTGCTTTTGTTGAAAGAGAAATGCCGGGAATTGCGAGTACACCGAGCCCTTTTGCAACATCAATTGGCTCTAGGATCTCACCAATTCCGAAAACCAAACAATTTCTGTCCTGAAGGAAAAAGGGGACATCGGCCCCGATGGTTTTTGCAAATTCAATTCCTTCAGAATTGGACAGGCTTGTGTAGGGGAGAAGATAGCGTATCAGACTTCCGGCATTGGAACTGCCCCCACCAATGCCACCTTCCGGAGGTATCCTTTTGGTCAATATGACTTTAAGACCAAATTTTTCTTTCAGAAGGGGAAAAATCCTCTCATAAGCTTTCCAAAGGATATTTTTTGAGAGATCGCCCCGTTCTGAAACTGCCTCAAATAAGGAGAAACGAGGAGGTCGGAGTTGGTTGTCAGAAATAAGAAACATTTCTGGTTGATTTGGATTTTGAAGGGGAGTCTTTATAAACTGAATGTCATCACCGAAGCTTGTGCGAATGAAGATACTTCGAATTTCATGCAAACCATCTGGTCTTCGGTAAGGAATTTCTAGACCAAGATTGATTTTAGAAAAGGAAATAGCCATTTAAATGGTTATGCGAAGTTATGGATTGAACCTAAAATTTGCTCAACTAGTTTTGCCTTTAAGTTAGGCGGGGATTGAATGATGGCACTTTTTCCGTAACCCAATATCGTCATTAAAAACCAATTTTCCTCTCGAATGGGCACTTCGTAAAGATAGTATTCTGTGTCGTTAAAAGTGATAGTTTGATGTAAATCTCGCAAGGGTAACTTTTGGCTTAGATGATAAGCAGATGCGTCAGTCAAAAAAACAGTTGCTAGACTTTCTTTTTCATGGACTTCATGATTGAGAAGTTGATTGAAGCCATTTAACCACTCTTTGGCGTTTTCCGGCAATTCAATCGCTTTTTCATTTGAAATTTCTGCATTCAAAATACAATCCAAACGAAAGGATCTAAATCCTTTGCGCTGGAGATCAAAGGCAAGAAGGTAAGAGTCATTTTCTTCCCAAAGGATCCATGGTTGAACATAACGATCATCTTTTTCGTTCCGATCACGTTTCCAATATGCCATTTTTATCGTGCATTTGTCTTGGATCGACTTTTTGAGAAAACTTTTTATTTTTTCATTTGGTTCCCATACCCCTGAAGGTATGACAGCATTGATTTTTTTGATGATATCTTCTGCTAGCTGTAAATCCGTAGCACTCCCAGAATCCTTTTTTGCAAATACGAGATCGCGTAATAGGATCCATTCTTCGGGCGTCAAAGGAAGAGCTTTATCAATTGCAACTGGAAGAGAAATTTTCACTTTGTTGCCATCGAAGTCGATATCTACACAATCTTGCGGTGAATAAGGATACATTTCAATCATGTAGAGTTCACCGAGCTCGTTTTTCAGCTCGGTGAGTGTCTTGTGTCCTGTAATCCTTTGCAATTCTTCCAAAGTGAGTCCTTCCGGATGAGAAGACAGGATCCGGATCAGATTGAGTTTGGAAGCCGCACGAAGTGTGGATGGATTCATTTTATACTTCGAGAAGTACTTTTAGTTCTTTGGCACTTGAAGCACATAGCGATTGTTTTTCGATATTTTTTGCCTTCAAATGTCCTCCTGTCAATCTTTGACTTACGACACTTGGTCCAAAGTCGACGATGGCATGAATCGAATCTGTAAAAACTGGTGCTATCGCCAAATCCCAATAAAGCGGTTCAATTAAAACCATCTTAAAAAGAATGTCTCTCAGATTTCCATCTTTTTGTAAGTTGTGGCCATCAAAGATGCTGTAGACTGGCACTTTCAAATCACTTCCAGAATATGGAAAATGTACAACACTTGCGTCTCCACTGTTAAATTTAGGAAGAGATTCATTCATAAACGGGCAATGGAAAGGTGCCGTTGTTTTCAAAAATACAAATTTGAATTTTTTCTCATCCATTTCTGCTTTCCACTTTGTTCGAAACTTAACGAGAGATGACGGCAATCCAGATAGGATCATGGAATCGGGAGTGTTGTATAAAGAGATATAGACTGTATCCTGGCCTTTGAGACCCAAAGATTCATTGGTTTCTTTCACTCTTGCTTCTAACTCATCTTTTGAATATCCGATTACTGCAACCATTGGTGAAGGGTTTTTATCGCCATTTGCTTCACTCGCACTAGCAACTTCAGCTGGAATGGAAAAATCTGGATAAACTTTTTGGCCGTTGAAACCGAGATAAAATATGAATTTTAAAAAATCACTATATACCTTTAGGAATTCATCACCTTCCTTTCCAAGTCCGACGAGGGCACCTGCAATCACACCTTGACTGTGACCGGAAATGGCCGCAGTTGCCTTAATCAGTTCTGATGTCGGATTTCCGCGTTTGGTGATAAGAACATAATTTGCTATCTGAGTCATAAAAATACCGGGCACGGAAATCGGAGCACGTGCAAGATAATCTTCTGAAGGCGCGCCATCTGGATTTTCCACCCAAGCTTTGAAATCAAAGCCTTCATTCAAAAGAGGGCTCTTGTTTTCACGTTCGAAAATTTCGGATGTAGTTTTGAATGAAATGTCAAAAAATTCTTTTAGGTCTGGTTCCTGGTATAATTTTGAAAGTTCTTTTAAGTAGGGAGAACCTTGTCCACCGAATTGGAGAAAGAATTTTTGAGACTGAGCAGTGAAACTTGAGAGAAGCTTTGCAGTTGTCATTTGATGATCCTAAGATTGGTTTTTCAGATAGAGTAGAAAATCAGCTTATGCAAACAAGGAGAAAATTCATAGCCGTCTGTTGATTAAGAGCCATAAAAAATTATCTTATAATTCGTTATGTTTCCAGATGCGGTGCCGCTATTGGTATCTTTGGTATTAACTCGCCAAGTTCCATTAGCTTCATAATCTAAAAAGCCAGATATGATGTATTTTTGATTTGTCATCGCAGAACAGTTCTTTGTCGGCGTAGTCATTTTTGCACCTGAGTAACAAAGGTGTGACTCATGGAACTCCATTTTGATACCATCCGGTGCCTCCAATTCCAGTGTCAGTTCCCCAGGATTTGCATGGTTGGAAGTCAGTTGTAATTCTATAGCTTCTATTTTGGAAATACCAGAATTTGAGACGACAATACTGAAAGAATTAAATGAACTCGTTGCAATAGTGTGTGAAATACTGCTCTCTTTAGTAAAGCTAATCAGGTTTGATGATCCACCAACACTTGTCCAAGAACTCGCTGTTTGCAGTGCAGCATTTGCATCAACTGATCCGAATCCATAGATAAGATTATAGTTGTAAGCTTTGCCGGTTGTTTGCCAAAGCGCGTTTCCTGAGTTGATTTTTCTCGCAGATTTTGCTAGAATTTTTTTCAGATCGCGCCAGGTTAGATTTGGATACTTTTCCAAAATTAATGCAATGACACCTGAGACTTGAGGCGCCGCTGCCGAAGTGCCATTGAAGCCACTTGTATATTTTAAATTCGGTAGGTTATAACTTGTGCTCACCGGGAACGCAGTGGACCCATTACCTGGATTATAGCCCCACTCCAAGTTTAAGCCAATGTTGTCAGTGGTTGCTATACTCGTTTGGATGACACCATCCCTTCCTGTGAATCCTGTAATCCAAAGATTTGCGCCTTTTTCAGAATATGCGGCTCTACTTCCATTGTTTAGTGCACCCGCGACTGAAATAATGCCAGGATGATGGCTGTACCCATCGTAATTTGAATTGTCGACTTCGGCTGAGGTTGAACTACCGTTTCCACCTGCAAAAACATAACTCGTTCCTTTCCCACCTCTTCCATTCAAAAGTCCCGAAGAGATTGCTGTATAAAAAGAAGATGGAGCAGATTTAAAGTCACCCGTCCCATCTTCATTCCCCCAACTGTTGTTAGATACAAAAACTTCTGTGTTAGATGATAATGATCTCGTCATATTGCTATCAGTAGCTCTGGACAGATAATTGAAAGCAATGATTTGAGAACAAGGTGCAACACCGGTTACACCCAAGTTATTCCCTCCCCTTGCCGAAACTATACCTGCAACTGCAGTACCGTGGTTTGCAAGAGATCCACCTGTGTCATTGGTAGCAAGTCCATTGGTGCCAAATAAAAAATTGACACTGCCAGATCTTACATTGGGTAATAAATCTTCGTGATCCAAATTTACCCCGTCATCAACAATGCTTACGAGAGAGTTTTTGCCTGAAAGTCCAGATTGCCATGTGGGCTTGACATTGATATCCATTCCGGATGTACCGGCGACTTGAGTAGTCGAGTACATCGCTTGGCCGGTGTTTTCTAAATGCCATTGGTATTTGAAGTATGGGTCGTTCGGTGAAGAGATCGCAGAGCAAGCTGTAGGGCTAAATGGAATGGCGGAAGCAGAAGATAGGAGTAGTTGGTTCAACCAAAGCGCTGAGGAATTATCATCGCTGTCAGTGCCACCACTGCATGAGCAAATGCAAAATATTGCGAAGAGTTTAATAGATCCCCGTTTCATCATCTGGTGCTTCGGCAGTTGCACCATTATAGGGGGATTTACAGATTTTCTACAAAAATATTAAATTCTATTTATTTTGCTAAAAAAAATGTAATGAGACTAAATCTTAAGCAGCGGCCAATGAAATCATCAAGTTTTCTTTGATGCGATCATGGTCAGCGGCAAGCAAAATGATATTCTCAGAATATGTTTCAAGGTCAATTCTCCCAGATGAGAGATCCTCGTGAAGTAGGGCAAGTAGCAGATAGAACATAGTGCCTCCGTCGGATTGAAAATAGCAATGAGACATAATTCGAAAAGTCTTTTTCAAAACTGACACCGAAAATCTCAGCTTTCTAATCCTATATCTTGGATCGGAAGAAAATGAAACTACTGGAGGAAAAAATTTTTTTTCCATGACATGATTCATTCCCAAGTATGGAATCGAAGTTCATGCAATCCGCCTTACAACCTATCGATTTTCTGATCCTTTTTGTCTTTATTTGCTTTATGATCATCATCGGTTTTATGCTCAAAAAACGAATGGGCGGATCTTCCGACTTTCTTTTGGCTGGGAGAAAGATTCCAGGTTGGGTAACCGGGATCGCTTTTATTTCTGCCAATATTTCAGCGTTAGAACTCTTGGGAATGAGTGCAAGTGGGGCTGAGTATGGATTTCTCACTTTTCATTTTTACTATCTAGGGGCAATCCCTGGGATGATTTTTTTGGGTATCTTCATGATGCCTTTTTATTACTCCTCAAAGATCCGTTCCGTGCCCGAGTATTTAAGGTATCGATTTAATCGACCAGCACATTTGTTAAATTCCCTGATCACATTACTTTCATTGGCTCTCGGTTCGGGAATTTATCTATATTCTCTTTCTCTAATTTTCGACACAATGTTTGGTTGGAATCCGCATGTATCGATTCTTTTGAGTGCCCTGATCGTAATGATTTATACATACTTTGGCGGATTGAGTTCATCTATATATACAGAAGTGATGCAGTTCTTTCTAACAGTATTTGGATTGTTTCCAATTGTATGGATAGGTCTTGTAAAAGCTGGAGGATGGGAAGGACTTCTCAATCAAATACCCGAATCACGCAAACATATGTGGAAATATTTACCGAACGGTGAAAATCCTTTGGGATGGGACATACTCTCTGTTACTGTTGGATTAGGCTTTGTGTTATCCTTTTCATATTGGACATGTGGTTTTGCCGAAGTGCAACGAGCGATGGCGGCAAAAGACTACCAAGCGGCTCGACGAACACCATTGATTGGAGCTGTTTTTAAAATATTTTTACCATTTTTAACCGTAATACCTGGACTGATTGCACTTACCCAATTTAGTAAAGAATTGAATGGAGAGTATAACAAAAGTTTTTTGATATTGCTCCGTGAGTTTTATCCGTCGGGTATGTTGGGGCTAGGAACTACGGCTTTGCTTGCGGCGTTTATGGCGGGTATGTCAAGTTCTGTGACTGCATTGAATACTATTTTTACCTATGATATCTTCCAGACTTATATCAAAAAAGATGAAAACGATGCTTACTATTTGAGAGTAGGCAAAATTTGTACAATGGTTGCAGTAGTTTTTGCGATATTTGCTTCTTACATTGCGATGCAGTTTGAAAATATCATGAACTACATTCAGTTGCTTTTTTCTTTTTTTAGCGCTCCTTTGATTTCTATTTTTTTACTGGGAATGTTTTGGGAAAAAGCATCTTCATGGAGTGCATTTTGGGGTATGTTAGCTGGGACTTTGGCAGGAATTTTACATTTTGTATTCACTAAAATGGGAATTTTGATCTATAAATCAGATATGGTATCCAATTTTTATGGAGCCATTTTTTCCGGACTATTTTGTTTCCTTTCCATGGTGTTTGTTAGTTTGATCGAAAAGCCAGTGTTAGGACGAGATTTGTCTGGACTTATGTATTCATCCCGAGATCGTGAGCAGGATTTTTGGAATCCCAAAATTTTGGCATGGGGAGCTGGGCTCATTCTGCTTTTGGGGTGTTTTAACTGGTTTTTTCGTTAAAGTTTTACCTTTATGTCACAAAATAGTAATTGAGACAT